>Cebus_capucinus_imitator_PRJNA485217_SSR093__coassemble_372_pt1 | contig 20107 bp, 11 predicted proteins | sample Cebus_capucinus_imitator_PRJNA485217_SSR093__metabat2_low_PE_002 | metagenome-assembled genome bin Cebus_capucinus_imitator_PRJNA485217_SSR093 | reverse complement strand
TCTATGCCTAACTCTGCTCAGACTAACTCCGCTCTGGCATAGCTTGAGCATAGCTTTATGCTTAACTCCGCTCTAGCATAGCTTGAGCATAGCTCTAGCAAGGCCTTGCGCGCTAGCATGAACTACTCACTCATGCAGCGCTCGCGCAATGCTTAGGTAGTACTTCTTAGGACAATGGGACCAAGTTGAGCTACGAGGAAGCAGTATTACGGCTTAAGGTAGCTTGATACTGCTAATAGCTTTAGTAGGCTTAAGCCTAACTTACGTCATAACGTAACTAGTAATGACCACGCATTACTTCAGGAGTGCCAGACCATGAAGAGATCCTTTATTAACAAGATTGTCGACGACGCTATCGCTTTTGCCAAAGAGCAAAACATGATCCTGCCTAAGTTTGCTTATATCAGCGCCGACCAGTGGAAGAAAGAAGACCAGGCTTCCTGGGCTGAGGTTCTCGACTTAGAGTTAGGTTGGGATGTAACCGACTACGGCTCCGACGATTTCTACAAATCGGGCACCTGCCTCTTTACCCTACGTAACGGCTCCTTAAGCAATGGCAAGTATCCTAAGCCATATGCCGAGAAGATGATGCTCATCGAGGAAGGCCAGGTTCTCCCTTATCACTTCCACTCCTACAAGATGGAAGACATCTTAAACCGTGGTGGTGGTACCTTATGCATTCGCTGCTACTGGGCTACTGAAGATAACAAGCTTGACGAGAAGCGCCCAGTGGAAATCATTTTAGATGGCCAAAAGCGCGTCTTTGCTCCAGGCGAGAAGATCGAGTTAAAGCAAGGTTCGGGTGTGACCTTACTGCCACGTCTCTACCACTCCATTACTGCTGAGGGTGGCAAGGTCATGAGCTGGGAAGTGTCTAAGGTTAATGATGACCACACTGACAACACCTATTTAGAGGGCTGCCCACGCTTCTCGCAAATCGAAGAAGATGAGCCAATGAAGTGGTGCCTCTGCAACGAATACGACAAGATTCGTCAGTAATGCCGCCAGTAAGCAAGCAATTAGGTAGGTAAACCAGTAAGCAATTAAGCAATTAAGTTTACTTAGCTTAATTAGCTACTTAGCTTACTTTGCTTAATTAGCTATTAAGCTACTAAGCTTTTGCAGTTGCGCTCAGCCTCGCGATACCACAGCCCGCCAGCCTGCCAGCGCTACCAAGAGCCACCAGGCATCTCCGCCCGCCCCTACTAAGCTCGACTACTTGCGAACTTGGTAGGGATATCCTCGCGATACTCTCTTCCCCGGCATTACCTTTAAGCTGCTGCTTTTAGGTGCTAGAGGCAGGAGAGAGGGCGGGATAAAGGGGCATGGCAAACCAGCCAGGCTCAGGGCTGGTGAGCGCTACTGTAAAGTAATGACTTAAGCTTAAACAGGCGGACGTCCCCCTATTACGCTCATCCCTCTTCCTTAGTGTTTCTTCTAGATTTTTAGCCACGGGCACCTAGCTGTTAGCTACTGCTGCTAGCACATAGTTGCTAGCTACGGGCTCCTAGCTGTTAGCTACTAGCTGCTAGCACATAGTTGCTAGCTACGGGCTCCTAGCTGCTAGCTACTAGAGTAGTTACTAGTAAATATTAACTAACCATTAGTAACTAACAACCTAACTCCACTCTAAAGCCAAACTAGTCCTCTCACTAAGGCTCAAGCTCCTTGCTCCTACCTAGAGCATTGTCTCCTGGAGTACTGTCTATGACCACCGCACTTTCCCCTGAAGTCAAACCTACTAGCACTGCAGCTAACGCTAATAGTACTGCTAACGCTAGTACTGCTGCTAAAGCTAGTACCACGGCAAATGTAGGATATCCTACTGCCAGCAATCCCCTAACTATTAAAAGTCCGGATCACCGTCTCTTAGGCGTCATTGACCTTAATGGCGGTATGCTGGCCCGCTTGATTTATCAAGGTAGCGCCCCTGCAAGTGTAATTGCCGCTGCTAGCGCCACTACTCAAGCTAATGCAACTGCCCCTGCTAATACCACTACCCAAGCTTTGACGCAAATTCCCGCTTATCCTGCCGAGCAACAAGACCTCCCTTATACCTATGACCTCTTACACCAGGCCCCTTGGCTAAAAAGTGATTACTATAAAGACGCCCCTGGTTTAGAGCAGCACTTATCTGGTGAGTGGGCTTGTGTTCCTTTTGGCTGGATTAGTGCTGATAGCGAGCTCTTTAAAAAGAATGCCGCCCATGGTTTACCTTGTCATAGTACTTGGCAGGTGTTGGCGCATAGTGCTCATGAAATTAAGCTTAGCTATACCTATCCTGAGGACTATCCTTTAGAGAAAATCGAACGTACCGTGACTCTTACTAATCAAGGCGTCAATTTTAGTTATACCGTGACGGCGAAGCGTGATTGTGCCCTCCCTCTAGGAGCGCACCCTTGCTTCCCTAATCAAGGCCCTTTAAATGAGTTCTACTTAGAGATTAAGGGGGATGGCATTGTCTATCCTCAAGATTGCGAGCCTCATATCTCGCATCTTAAAAGCGGGGCCCACTTTAGCGACCTCCATCACCTCCCGCTTAAATTAGCCGCTGTCCCTGGCCAAGCCGAAGCTACTATCCCTGGCGCTACTGAAGCTACTGAAGCTACTGCTGCTAGCCAAGTCGCCTCCTCTTTAGAGACAGATCCTGCCTTTATCGATGCAACCCACTTACCCTGGGACTGGAATAGTGAAGAAATCGTGCAAATGCTCCATCCTGAGGGGGAAGCCATTCTGACTTACCCTAAGAAAGGCTTAAAGCTCACCTTATCTTGGGATAACAGCAAAGTACCAACCTGTTTGCTCTGGTTAAGCCAACAAGGCCGCACCTATGAACCATGGGGGGGAAAGAACCGCTGCTTGGGCATTGAGCCTATTGCCGGTGCTTGGGATTTTGCCCCTCTTTCTTTAGCAGAAGATAATCCCGTAGCTAAGCAAGGAGTAGCAACTAAAGTGAACATTAAGGCTAATGCTCCTTTTACCTTTGACTACGCTATCACCGTCACTGACCTATAAAAACTAGGGGCCTCCCGGCGCCATACTAAGCCCATTACAGGCCCCGAAGCAGGGGCCGCAATTGGTTCTCTACGCGGAACCACTAGCGGTTCCCTATTCGGAACCGCAAGCCGCTCCCTATTCGGAACCGCAAGCGGCTCCATACTCGGTACCTTAATCGGGGCCGCATTACTCCCATTATGGGCGCCGATCCCGGGAGCTCACAAGTTACATCTTAGCTAGTCTCACCATGAGAATCACTAGCCCCATTCTCAAAGTCCCCGCTCCTCTTTATAAAAAGCTACAGGCCAAAACCACTGTTAAGTGGCCTGGCTCCCGCCTTAGCTTTGTCAACAAGCTAAGCTTTGTCAGCAAGCTAAAACTTGTCAGACAGGAGAATACAGGTAATATCCATTGCCTTAACTCACATTGGCACGAGTTTTTGGAGGTGGCATTATTAAGCCATGAGATATGCTCAGTGGCGCTAGGAGCGACCTTTACATCTTTAATAAGTGAACCCAATTCTTTCGCAAGAATAGCTAAGCCTTGCCTAGTCTGCCTAGCCTCATAAGACCTTACGAAGCTATTTCTCTAGGGCTAGCTCCGGAACTAGCACCGCCGCAGAGAAGTCGTACCAATGTGGGTATATCCATGCTATATCAGCAATTTCCCGCAAGAATAACTTTTTAAGAAGTGCCTTTGCTAAGTAGGAGAGATATAAGGTTTGCGTCTTGTTGAGAGGAAACAGCGATGTATCGGACATCCGAGATAAAAGCGGCAAAGCTGATTGCCAAAGTAAGAGGAGATAAGCAGGACTCAACGAGGTAATAAGCAGGGCATCTCCTAGGGGCGGATAAGAGACCTAAATAGGAAATGATAAGGGAGCACACGAGGAGAGAATAAGAGCCCCACTAGCGGCGCCATTTAAGCTCCAAACTAGAGGGCTGATAAGAGCCCCCATTAAGCCGCACCTAGCATTAATTGAGGATGTCAACTAGTAAAGCATGCTTAGGGGGAACGGTAATCAACAAGAACATAGCGCAGCCATGCAACCGGATAGAGCCTAGTACTATCCTCGCTTGGCTCCTACTTTTGCTCGTCGGTCAGGAAGTCTTCACGAATTGGGGTAAAGATATCGAGTAAGGAGCCAGCCTCTAAGCAGGTGCAACCATGAACGACATTAGAGTTCTTGTGTAAAGTGTCGCCCGCCTTAACCTCATGCTCCTCGCCATTGATGTTGAAAAGGAAGCGTCCCGAAAGGACATAGGTGGTTTGCTCATGCGGATGGGAGTGCATGGTACCAATGGCACCCGTTGCAAAATCGTTACGCACAGCCATCATGGCGCCCTCATGGCCTAAGACAGTACGAACTACGCCTTGGCCATTGTCATAAACGCTCTCAGGCTTATCGGCAAAAAAGAACATGATAAAACTCCTTTAGGTGCTGATTCAGGAAGTGCTCCGCTCTTCCTCATGCAGATAGCTCTACCTATATCTCTATAGGCTTATCTGCTAAATCTCGGCGGTCATATCCGCGAAGCTTTCTGCTTAACTATCGGCTTCGCTCTTAGATTAGCTATCTACTTAACTCTTAGCTTGCCTATCTACTTAGCTCTTGGCTTAGCTCTTAGCTTTGCTCTCTGCTACATCCTGGGCAGACCAGGTCACCACGCTAGGCCATATTGCCTGCGAGGAAGTCGCCCAGAGCAGGAGCATAGCTACTGGAGAGATACTTATCCCAGAGAGATGAATAGCTTCTGCTTTACTCAAGCTAAGATACTTCAAGGTGCAGTAATGCTACAGCTAGCAGTAATGCCTCAATGTGCAGTAATGCCTCAATGTGCAGTGATGCTAAAGCTAGCAGTAACGCTTAGCTTAGCAGTAATGATGCGCTGAGTCGTGATACTACAAATAGCAGCGGGGCTACGCATAGCAGTAATACTATGAGGAGCAGCAATGAGCGATTAGTAGTGTTGCTCTAGCAAGCGCTTCTCCTTGGCATGGGCATAGCCTATATCTTTGTCCCTAACCGCGCTTAATTTATAACTAAGGCGAGGCCTCACCTTAAAGCACTAAACCTACCTTAGTTCTTATGCCCTTACTCTTACCTACACCCTTACCTATCCCCTAATCTAAACTCCTATCACCACCATTACATCTAAGCGCAAGATAGCGAGAGGAATTCCATGAGCTCACTAAACTCTATGGACTTAATAAGCTCACAGAGTGCTATATCTGCTCTGAGCGCCACTTCTGAGAGCTAAAGTGTCTTCAAGGTTTAGTAGTTACGAGGTTTAGTAGTTACGAGGTTTAGTAGTTACGAGGTTTAGGGTTGTGCTCTACGCCAGGAAAAGAGCAAGATAAGCTTGCTTACTAGAAAAGCTTGCATACGCCATAAGTTTGCCTACATGATGCGATTGGTTATAAGTAAGCTTAGTTATAAGTAAGACAGCTTATAAATAAAATTGCTTATAAGTAAGATTGCTAAGCGGGAAATAAAAAAGTGAAGAGGGAACAATCTTTGCTAAGTCTACATTATTTATAAGAGAGCATACCCTGAGAACTAAAGAAAACTTGAAACATATCGCATAAAAATCCCGTAATGCTAGGCTAACTGCTGCTTAATAAATCACCCCTGGTTTTCTTTAGGCTAGGATTGCTATAGCTAAACTCTGCTATAGCTAAAGCTACCATCATTAAGCTAACGCTGCCGCCGCCGATAAGTAAAATAAGCACCGATATTACCACCGGATTGAGGCTTAAGTACTACTTAATTAGGCTTAACAGCACTGTCATAAATTAAGAGGGCTTGTCTAAGGATATCTACCAACAAAGCTTCACTTTAGCGCTAATGCCAGGCCTGCATACTACTTTATAAGTAGCGCCAGAGAGCAACAGCATATCTTTCTAACCTTAGTGGTTTACCTGCTAATTTGTGACAGTCCTGTTAAGTACTACTTACTGAGACTTAAGTACTCCATAATGCCCGTAAGTAAAGCAAGGCTTAAGGTAAGTTACCCCATACCATAGATTAGTTAATCCAGACTGAGGCAGCATTGTCCCAACTAAGAGAGAATTACCTCTAGCTTAAAATGCGTTAACCTAGATTTAAGCAAAATTACTACATAGCTCAGCGGTCTTACCTCATAACTAAGCTGCATCCTCCTCACAACATGATTAAACTAGACTAGACTAAATGCCTTAAGATGCGATGAAATACTCCTAAGTCCGACGAGGCTGAAACGCCAGCACCAGCATTAATTATCAAGATCTAGCAACTGGGAACAAGCCTTTAATAACGAGTTTTCTAGAAACTTCTCGTGTCCCTAAGCCACTTTTATCAATCCTAGGAGCAGAGCATAGTAAAAACATGCTCTTAACCCAAGCACCGTAAAGTAATGCCCATGACAGCAGCTTCAGCGTAAGCCTAAACATCTAACATGATAGGCAAGATTGATTAGCCAAAACTAGCACTGCTTGGCTAGAATGAATTGAGATGAATTGAGATGTAAGTAGCTTACCTTAGCGGAAACTAGCTTCCCTGAGCTAAAAAATGCTAAAACTAGCTAAAACCATCTCCGGGGCTCAGCAAAATTAAGCTCTATTCCCGCCGTAGTGCTATGCCAGCCCAAGCGCTAGTTTGTCCCAAGGCGAGCTTATCCCAAAACTAGTTTGCCCCAACGCGCTTGTGCGCATCAGAGCAAGAGAGCATTGGCTAGAACCCACATTGGCACGACTTATCTGAGTTTTTGGGGCTGTCCTTTGTTAGTCCTAAAGAATACTAGAAAAATAGCTGAGCACGGCCTTATGAAGCAGGTAAGACTACTCAAAGCTTAGCTATTATTTCGTAAGAATTTGGGTCACTTTTTAAAGGTGTAAAGGTATCTACAGCCACTACTGAGCTTATCTAATGGCAGGATAATGCAACCTCCAAAAACTCGTGCCAATGTGGGTAGAACGTCAGCCCAAGCGGGAGCGCATGGTTTAGAACGCCAGAGCGGGAAAGTGTCAGCAAGAGCGGTAGCACGCAACAAAGCATTAACTAGAGCAGTAGCACGCACAATAGCGTTAGCTAGAGACAAGCGCGAGCGGGAGCCACTCCATTAAGCGCACAAGGAAACAAAGATATGGCAGTAGTAGGAACAGGCGCCGTAGCCACCACCAATATTCAACAAGATACACGCACTCTACCTAGTAGCAGTGCCGATGCTCATACTAGTGAGAAATTAGCCCATGCAGCTGTAGCCACTAAAGTAGCTCAGGCTGTAGCGCAGCATGTAGCTAATATTGATAAAGAGGGCCCGCTTATCGTGGCAGAGCTCTCGGGTAACCACCAGGGTGACTTAGACAAAGCTATCTCCCTCATGGATTTAGCCCATCAATGTGGCGCGGACATGGTAAAAATCCAGACCTACACTGAAGACTCGCTCACTATTGCCTCCTCTCGTCCTGAGTTTCAATTAACCAGCGGTCTCTGGAAAGGCTATTCCTACTACGATCTCTATAAAGAAGCCAAGACGCCGCGGGAGTGGATGGATCCTCTCTTTAAGCATGCGCGCGAACAAGGCATTGTCCTCTTTAGCTCGCCATTTTGTCCTGATGATGTCGACGTCTTAGAAAAGGCCGGCTGTCCGATCTACAAAATCGCCTCTTTTGAGCTCAACTACCCACAACTCATTGCCTACTGTGCGCAAACAGGCAAGCCTTTAGTAATGTCGACCGGACTGGCGACCTTAGAAGAAATCGATGCTGCAGTACAAGTAGCGCGTGATAATGGCTGCCAGGATCTCACCATTCTCCACTGTGAGAGCCACTACCCTGCCGAGCCTTCCATGTTTAATCTCCGCTCTATTCCTTTCTTTAAGGAGCGCTATCAGTGCAAGGTGGGTCTCTCCAATCATGCTATCGGTAATGTCTTAGATATCGCCGCTACTGCTTTAGGTGCCGATATGATTGAAAAGCATTTTGCTCTCGATCGTAATACCGGCATTGATGCAGCTTTCTCTATGACACCCGATGAGCTTAAGGCTCTGAAACAAGACACTTTAGCTACCGCGCAAGCTCTGGGGATTAAGGGCGTGCGCTTAAGCGAGCTTGATTGGCAAAAGCGGAGTGGCCGCCGCTCAGTCTACTTAGTTAAGGACTTAAAGGCAGGTGAGACCTTAACTATTGATCATGTAAAGATTATTCGCCCAGATTTAGGCTTAGACCCTTATAAGCTTAATGATGTCTTAGGCCATACCGCTAAGGAAGACTTAAAAGCCCCATTACCCCTGAAATTAAGCTCCTTTAACTAAGCTAATCTCCTAACGCGCCTTTAACGAGGCGCGGCTCGCGACGCGCTTCTCTTAAAGCACCTAACCCCAGTAACTTAGTAAAGGCAGCTTACGCCATAGCTTGCGCACGGCAGTTCAGCTTCAGGTTGCATCATGAGCGGCGGCACAAGCTAAGCTTTAGCTGCCAATGTGGGTAAAGGGGCGGCAGCACGAGCTAAGCTGAGGGCGGATCTTTGGGCGTGCCTAAGGCAAGTATCTAGCGAGACCTAGCCCTCAAAAAAACAAAGCCCCTCCTAGCGGCAAGCTAAGAGAGGCTTTATTAAGGGCGCGGGCACTAACCTAAGCTAGCCAGCTTACCAAGTTGCTAAGCTAACTTAAGCTATGCCAGCTGGTCGATTGTCGTTGCGGCAGAAGGCCGCCCGAGCTAGGCGTAGTTACAGAGCAGCTGCGTCTGGTGCCTCAGGCAGCATACGCTTATGCTTGCTTAGGCCTACTTAGTTCCACTTATGCCTACTTTCGCCTGCTTAGGCCTACTTAGGCCTGATTACGCTAGTGGAGATCTCAGCTACTTATTCAGCAGCTGGAGTCTCGGCCTCATCACTCTCAGAGGCACTCACGACCTCTACTAACTCGATATCGAAGACTAAGGTCGAGTTAGGTGGAATTAAATCACCCGCACCAGTCTCACCATAGGCTAAGGCAGCAGGAATAACGAGCTGCACCTTACCACCCTCTTTCATTAATTGCAGACCCTCAGTCCAACCTGGAATGATGCCGCTTAATGGGAAAGCGATAGGATCGGTTTGCTCATCAAAGACTTTACCATCAATGGTAGTGCCCTTATAACGTACCCGAACAGTATCTTCAGCCGTTGGGGTCTTACCCTTACCCTCAGTAATTACTTTGTACTGTAAGCCCGATGGCGTAGTCTTCACCCCTGGCTTCTTGGCGTTCTCGTCTAAGTATTTTTGGCCAGCATCTAAATTAGCCTGAGCTTCCTCAGCTTGCTTCTTCTCTAGGCCCTCACGCACCTTGTTATCTAAGGTGACTAAGGTTTGCGAAATTTCTTGGTCGGAGAGCGCGGTCTTGTTATTAAGAGCATCAACAAAGCCCTGAATAATTACATCTTGGTTTAACTTACCGATGTACTCACCTTGCTCACGCTGAATGGTAGAAATATAGGTACCTACCGAAGCCCCCACAGCATAAGAGACCTTATCTTCAAAAGGACTCTTGTTAGTAACGGAAACACTAGCAGCAGAGGTGCTATTAGCGGCACTAGCAGCGGAACCACCAGCGGCAGCTTCAGCCTTATCGCCGCCACAAGCCGATACTAATAAGGTAGTCGCCGCTAAGATAGAGGCGGTTAAGTAACTGATCTTCATGGATTTGCCTTAGGAAACCTTTGTCTGGTAATGATTTTGGTATGGAATCTCAACCTACGGTAGGAGCAGGCTAACCAAAAGCACGGTTATTACTTACTGTTAACGGCCTACCTTAACATGATGAGCTTAGCACGAAATTAGAGCACGCAAGATAGAGAAAATATCGCTCCACAACTTTGTTGTTAACGCTGTCGCCCTACAACCTACAATTTTGTTGTTAACGCTGTTGCTCCACAACTTCGTTGGTGACGCTATCGCCCTACAACTTTAATAAAGCTTCCCCAAACGCACTAAGTCTATCTAATCATGCAGGCGCTAGCGCGCCTTGACCAAATTCAAATCTAGCATCCTAACATGAAACCACGGCTTCTGCTGTTTTTCCTTGCCCATACTGATATTAATAGCCAGTCTTGCTCCTTAGTGAGGCTTATTCAGTAAAGAGGTCATACCACCTTACGCCGCAAATGCGCCCTGCAAGCACAATCCCAGCAAGCCTAGCCCGCCATTTACATGAATGCTGTCTACGATAAGAGGTAGCGCTCAAAGATATAAGCAGCAGCACATACCGACATGGGCACGAGTTTATGGAGATTGTTTGCTAAAACTGTTAGCCAAGGTCTTTAGATCAACTATCTAGACCAGCTTTATATTAGCCTAAGCTAACTTGACGCCTTTAACCCACATTGGCACGATTTTTTGGAGGTTGCGTTATATAGCCATGAGATAAGCTCAGTGGTGGTCTTAGCTACCTTTACATCTTTAAAAAGTGAACTCAATACCTACGAAATAATAGCTAAGCTTTGTGTAGTCTTCCTAGCCTCATAAGGGCTTACTGAGCTATTTCTCTAGGGATAGCTCAGGAAGTAGCAAAACCTCTGAGAAGTCGTGCCAATGTGGGTTTAATAAGTGAACCTAATGCTTACGCAATAAAAACTAAGGTGTAGCGTAGCTTTAGCCACGACCAAGACCTTGCTCAACCATGCTTATAGCCTATATCACCTACACCTCAGCCTATCGCACCTACATTGGCGCAACTTTTTGAAAGTTGCGTTATTCAGCCCTGAGATAAGCTCAGTGGCGACCTTAGCTACCTTTACATCTTTAATAAGTAAACCCAATTATTACGTAATAATAGCTAAACATTGCGTATGTCTACATTGCCTCATAAGACCTTACTAAGCTATTTCTACTTGCTTAGGCAACCAGATTGGCAACTTTTCATCGCGGATGAACCTAAACCTCGATTTTTCCTCTAGACAAGCCGTAATCATTAGCCACCAAAGCATCATAAATTTACTTGGTAAGAGATTGGAGCGCAGCAAAATGCTTATATATCGTGAAACACATGCCTTGTTGGTCATAGCCCAAGCAAGTTCTATATAGCTACCTACATTGGCACAACTTATCTGAGGTTGTGGTACTTTCCTTTGCTAGTCCTAGAGAAATAGCCGAGCTATGGTCTTACAAAGCAGGTAAGGCTACTCAAAGCTTAGCTATTATTTCGTAATAATTTGGTTCACTTTTAAAGATGTAAAGGTAGCTAAAGCCACCACTTAGCTTATCTAAAGGCAGGATAATGCAACCTCCAAAAACTCGTGCCAATGTGGGAGCTAGCAAAGGAAAATACCAAAAAGCTCCGAGAGGTCGGGACAAGGTGGGACAAAATGAGTTAAGAACAAGCACTTATAGTTCTTTCAGAGAAAAACCAGAAAAAGATAAAAGCAGGGACAGAGCACTAAAGCAGGATAACTAAAACAGCCAGGCGGCGTCAGCGCGTCTAGCTAAGGCGCGCCCTGCCAAGCAGCAGAGCCAGCGGGCCAGCAGGAGAGCGGTCCAGCGTGCCAGCGGGCCAGCGGGCCAGCTTGTAGCTTAAATAGCTAGCACCGCCATGAGATGGCGGGGCCGGGGCTGGAATAAAGAGGGAGCCGAGGCTAGCACAGGAGGAGCGAGGTCCGTGCTTAGTACCAGCAGGTACCATCCTGGTGCGGGAGCGCGGCTTAGTTGCTAATAAAGTGATTATAGGAGCCGGTGCCTAGGCGTAAGGACACTGCCTCATCCTGATTATTCACAATGGTAATGAGGCCGCCATCTGTAGCTAAGTAATTGTCATCATAGCTATCTTCTTTAGTCTCGGTAATAGTGCCGATAGTGGTGAGGCGTAACCCCTTTAAGGCTGGCGTTAGTGCTACTTCCGATAAAAACTTATCGTGCTTATCAGGAGCTATAGTAAAGAGCAGGTTATAGTCACCACCGGCATTTAAAGCCATTTTGAGCAAGGATTTAGGGGAAATCTTAAGTTCTGGGAGCAAGCTGCGGCTTAAGTCATCTAAAGGCAGGGTCTCATAATTTAAGATGGCACGACAATGCGATTGCATCAAGATATGGCTGAGATCGCCTAAGAGGCCATCGGAGATATCAATACCGCACTTACTGTATTTAAGTAAGATCGGCATAAAGTCATACATGCTCTCATCGTAAGAGAAGGCATGCCGCTCAAAGTTACGTCTAAGGTCGCCATCGAGATTACGCAGGGTATTGTTATACATGGTCTTCACATAGACACCATTAGCACCTAAGGTGTTAGTGACCATAATGAGATCGCCTACTTGGGCCTGATTACGACGTAAAGACTTACCTGGTAAGGCCGTTTTGCCTATAGCTGTTACCGTAATCACTAAAGGAGCAGAGCGATTAGAAGTATGAGTGACATTACCCCCAATTAAGAAGCTGTGATGGCGGTCTAAAGCTTCTTCTAAGCCGACGGAGAATTGCTGCCAGAACTCATCAAAGTCCATGTAGCGCTCTGGGATATCTAAAGAAAGCGTGACATATTGCGGCTGGGCTCCCATGGCGTAGATATCCGAGAAGTTTACTTCTACGGCACGCGCGCCTAAGAGCTTGGCATTAAAGTTAGTGAAGAAGTGGACATTCTCAATCAAGGTATCGGTAGTAACGGCATAGGTTCCATCCATTTTCAGTAATGCCGCATCATCACCTATACCTAAAGTAAGGCCTAAGGCCTGCGCTTGTTTGTTAAAGGTAGGGTCAAGGTGGGCAAAATATTTATGGATGAATGAGAACTCGTCACTCGCCATAGCGGGATCCTTGGTGACTAGACCAGATAAATAACAAAGAAAAGGACGACAAACAAAAAAAAACAAGCCCACTGCGCCTCACCCCGGCCTAAACCATCCTGAGGCTCATCACTATAAGGCGCAAGCGCCATGATGCGTAGCATCACGATGCTCAGACATTACGATGCGCTTCACCATGCTGCACAAGCGCCATGATGCTCACTTGTCTTGGACTCTTATCGCGAAGAGTCTGGCACCTTGGACTCTGCTCGTTGAGAGTCAGGCATCTTGGATTCTGCTCGTTGAGATTCAGGCATCTTGGACTCATATTGCTGAGACTCAGGCACTTTGGGTCTCACCGCACCTAGCTCTTGGCACTTAACTTACTCTGATTAAGCACTGCACCTAAATCGCCTAAGATAGCTTATTAAAGTGAAAACTGTTGTCAGAATATAGCAGCAACTGTACGGAAAGGCTGTTCTGACAGTATGTCCTGCGCTTCTGTGGCTAGCACGGGCTTACGGGCTAAATGAAGATAAGAGCTGGCCTATAACAGCTCTCATGGCTAAATATGGGCTAAGTGAGCGCAAAATATAGAACTCATGATAAAGCGATACTGCTAAAGAGCGCTACAGGAGGAGTATCTTTTAACTCTGACACTAAGCCAAGATAAGAACCCACAGCTGCCGCTCACTCCAGGTCGGGCTTAAGAATCTGGAGGCGCCTCTTATAAAACACAAAAAGAAAAAACCGCTCACCCTAAAGCTTGTGGCTTGAATCTGACTGCAACCGCATAAGAAAGCATCATAGCAAATAAAAGAGGCTCTCAGGTGAGAGCCTTTAAGTAAGAGCTAATTAGCGCTAAAAGCCCTAAAGAACCAAGCTCCAGTACAGGCTGATGCTACCAGTACAGGCTGATGCTACCAGTACAGGCTGATGCTACCAGTACAGGCTGACGCTACCAGTACAGGCTGACGCTACCAGTACAGGCTGATGCTACCAGTACAGGCTGACGTTACTACCCCGCACTAGTATGACAAAGTAATGAGTACTACTTATTACTAATAGGCAGGGAGATAGCCATGCTGAGCCTTAGTAGCAAAGCTAGGCGAGGCTGTGCGCCGGCTGAGGCTTTGTGGCAAAGCTAGGCGGGGCTATGAGCCTGCTTAAGCTTCTTAGTTGCCCTGATGGATGCTCTTGATAACCTTATCCAGGACGCCATTAACAAACTTATAGCTATCCTGTTCCGCAAAAGACTTAGCAAGCATAATGGCCTCATTCAGCACCACTTTAAAAGGCACTTCCTGGCGATACTTCAGCTCAAAGGTACCTAAGCGTAAGATAGCCTTATCGATTTGGTCTAAATCTTTGAGCGGGCGCGATAAGAAAGGCTCATAGACCGCATCTAAGTACTCGCAATTAGCGATAACACCTTGCACTAAATCGTGGAAATATTCGAGATCAGCACCTTTCACCGGCTGATCTTCGAGAAACTGCTGCTCAATCACCTCAGGGGCCATCTTGGTCAATTGCCACTGATAGATAGCTTGCAGGGCAAAGTGACGAGCCTTATGACGCATCGCTGGGGTTACAGCACCCTCCGTTTGATCCATAAGAACCTCAAAAAAGATTAGTTCAAACTCAGTGTCGGCAAACCGAATCACGAATAAGAAAAAAGAAGAAAAGGGGGTGCTCCCCGGCTCTAGGCGTCCCAAGAAAGAGGGAACTTAGCCTACAAGAGGACCCAGAGTGCGCCACGCAATCTAAGCTTATGAACTTATGAGCTCCTAAACTTATGAGCTAAGGACGCCCATAGTAGCATGACCTAGCACATTTAAATAAATGCCCAAGTGCGAGCACTTTAGCGCTAAGCCCCGTGCCCAAGCGCGCACCAGCGCCCCCTAGCTCCCTCAAGCACGCCAAAACGCTCTGCGGGGCCGGCTTAGTGTTACTAGCTGGCGTGGTTGATTAACTGCGCTTGGCTTACTTAATGCCTGTGGCTTAATTTGCGCGCATGCTTAGTTTACGCGCTTAGCTAACTAAGCTTACCTCTTATGCTTAGAGAATGTGCTATTTTGTAGCTAAGAGATACTCACTCTTTTGAAGCTAAAAGATACTCGCTCTTTTTAAAATAAGAGATACTTGCTTTTGTGTAGCTAAAAGATGCTCTCTTAGCTCTTAGAGATACTCTCTTATCTCTTAGAGCGCACGCACTTGACGCATCACATTGATCATCTCTAAAGCAGCAGAAGCTGCCTCGGAGCCCTTGTTACCAGCCTTAGAACCAGCGCGCTGCACGGCCTCATCAATGGTGTTAGTGGTGAGCACGCCATTAGTAATAATGGTTTCGCTTTGTAAAGTAACTTGGGTAATACCCTTAGCACACTCGTTAGCCACCACTTCAAAGTGATAGGTAGCACCACGAATCACGCAGCCTAAAGCGACTAAAGCGTCAAACTTCTTGCTCTTGGCCATGGCCTCTAAAGTGACAGGAATCTCAATAGCACCAGGCACACGCACCACGGTGATATTCTCATCAGCGACTTGGCCCTCACGCTTTAAGGTATCTAAAGCACCCTCTAATAAGCGCTCGCAAATAAAGCTATTAAAACGGGTAACGACGATACCGACCTTCGCGTCAGCGCAAGGCTTGATGCCTTCGATAAACTTAACTGCCATGAGTCAACTCCACTAATAAAAGACGCCCTGCTTACTTCCTCTCTCTAAAATAAAGCTAAGTTAGAGAAAGAAGCCCTCCCCTAGACTGACCACGATGAAGTAGTCACGCCCCAGACAAGCAAGAACTGATAAAGCTCAGTTATGGCTGTACGATCGGCCACAGCAAGCCCACTATAGAGCCATTTTAGCTGAGCAAGTATAGCATAAAAGCCTAAACACCCCGCTTAGGCCCACATCCTGGCAAGAAGCTTTACTAAACTAAGTTACCCGCTAGCAAGCTTTACTAAACTAAGTTACCCGCTAGCAAGCTTTCCTAAACTAAGTTACCCGCTAGCAAGCTTTCCTCAACCAAGCTACCCGCAAGCAAGCTTACATCAAACAAGCTCAACCTGGCTTACGATGCTGAGCTAAGATTAACTGACTTAATACTTAGTAAAGATAGTGTTTAACTTATGCTTCGCTAGGCTTAGCAGAAGCTTCACTTCGCTTAGCAGACGCTTAGCTAAAGCTTAACTCCGCTCGTGCATAGGCGTGCTTAGCTGAGTAAGGCTTGGCTACGATAAAGATTAGCTACGGTAAAGCTTAGCTAGGCCAACACTTAGATAAAACCGTTTTGCTGCAAGGTAGCCAGACTAAGCCCGCCTTGACTCTCGCTTACGCTATTTTTACCAGCGCTAGGAGAATTAGCGCGGTCTAATAAACGCTCTAAATAGCGCGCGAGCACATCTACTTCTAGATTAACTTTAGTGCCCGGACGTAAATCGCTTGCTACTTCATTCTGAGTAAAAGGAATTAAGGTGAGGCGGAAATCTTGGCCACGCACCTCATTTACCGTTAACGAAATACCATCTACAGCAATCGAGCCTTTCATAGCAATGTAGTGCTGTAAAGAAGCTGGGGCCTGTACCCAGACATTTTGCGCCCCATCAACATGAAAACGCTCTAAGACTGTACCAATGCCATCCACATGGCCTTGCATAATGTGGCCACCTAAACGGGTAGCCGGGGTACAAGCTAATTCGAGGTTAACCGCTTGGCCAGGATGGTAGAGATGGAAACAAGTAAGGGCAAAGCTTTCAAAAGACAGGTCAGCCTCATAAGCTTGTTCTTCTAAGTAAGTAGCAGTAAGGCACACGCCATTAGTGGCAATGGAATCACCTAAATGTACGCGCCCGGCTAAAAAACCAGGCTTAGTCCGCACCCGAACATGAGCACCTTTACCAACTAGCTCAATCTTTTCGAGTACACCCTTACTTTCTACAATGCCTGTAAACACCTGTATTCCCCCACCTCAAGCCCAGTCGTCCGGCGTCCTGTCTCATCCTTTAGCTGCGACATGGACACCTTTTAACGGCTGATGCTGCGATAAAGCTGCATTCTAACATGAACCCCTAGTGCTTAATGCAGTGCTAAGTACCTGCTTATCGCCAAGCTCTGGCGCGCAGTAACTCGGCCCTGCTGCTATAACAGCAGCGCTATCTGGCGTGGCTAGCGGCAATGCTAGCGAGCGTGGCTAGCAGCAATGCTAGCGAGCGTGGCTAACTGCCTGCTATCTAACGTAGCAGCTGCAGCGCTATCTAGCGTGGCTAGCGGAATGGCTATCTAACGCTGCCTTAATTCTATTTATGGGGATAGCGCTCCGGAATATAGTTGTTAGCCGTGGACGCAACAGCCATCTTACTAGGCTCACTTAAAGTTAAACGAATATCGGTGCCTAGGCTATGGACCTTAGTTTTGGCAAAGTGTAAGGCCTCATCTAAATGAGTAGGCTCATTTAAGGCAAAGGCGCTTTGTGCTTGGGTACCGAGGATCATGGGGCTGATATAGCAATAGCACTCATCGACTAAGCCCTCTTTTAAGAAAGCCCCAGCTAAATGAGCACCACTTTCAACCATAGCAACCCGAGTCTCTAAGTAACCTAAGAAGTTAAGCACTGCGGGTAAAGAGACATGCTCTAACCCATCTTCGCCTTTGACTAAAGGCACTACCACAATAGACACCCGCTCCGTCCACTTTTCCACGACAAAGTTAGCACCTTGCTTAACCACTAAAGTAGGAGCAATGACCCAGCCGCTGTCCCCACTAGAAGCGGTCTTATCTGCTAAGGAGGCAGCCCCCTCTTGCATCGTGGCTAAAGGAGCAGAGGCCATAGCAGCTGCCGATGCTAAAGGAGCTGACGCCGATGCTAAAGGAGCTGACGCCGATGCTAAAGGAGCTGACGCCATCGCTGCTGTAGCGGCGCTCTCACCACCGCAAGAGCAGCCAAGCCCAGTAATAGAGTCGGTTGTGACGGATGCGGCTGGGGCAGGCACGGCAGACGCCGCAGCGGCAGTAGCAGCAGCGGAGGCGGCAGCGTCAGGCGATGCCGAGGCAAGCAAAGCTGGGGCAGATGCATCTGCGGTAGGCGCAGTAGGCAAAGCTGAGACTGTGGTGGTAAGCGCGGCCGCTAAACCCTGAGGGTCAACAGCCCCATCAGAGGCAGGTTCACTACTAGGAAGAGGTGCATGGGTGCCTACTACAATGTAATTAGTGCCACAGGAGAAAATCGTATAAGGGTCTAGATTAGCCTTATCGCGATTACGGCAGAGCTTTGCCTGGCTGTCGATAATGAGCTTAATTGGCTGCTTTATAAGTGAGGTATCTAAGCCATCACTTACTGCTGGGGGAAGATCATCTACCCGCACCGTCATACGGGGATTATCTGCTTCTACGGTAGTACGCGAAGTAATAATAGCATCGGCCCACAAGCGCAAGCGCTGCACATCAGAGCGACTATCATGATTAGTAATCCACTTAGATTCACCCGTAGAGAGGGCAATTTTGCCATCGAGGCTCATCCCAAATTTTACGAAGACCCAAGGCTTTCTGGTTTGAACAGACTTAAAGAAAGCCCTATTGAGCTGGAGACATTTATCTTTAAGCTTGCCTGACATAAGATCAACTTTAATCCCTGCCTCTTCTAAGATCGCAATACCTTTACTGGCTACCAGGGGATTAGGGTCAGTAGAACCAATGACCACGCGCTTGACCTGGGCCTCGACTAAGGCCCGGGCACAAGGAGGGGTACGACCATAATGGGCACAAGGCTCTAAAGTCACATAGCAGGTAGCGCCCTCGACTTCATAATTAGCCGAGCGCAGAGCCATAATTTCAGCATGAGGTTGACCGGCGCAGTGATGGTAGCCCATGCCTAAAATAGCTCCATTACGGACAATGACACAGCCTACCGCCGGGTTAGGTGAGGTGGTATAACGACCCTTTTTAGCCTCAGCCAATGCGAGCTCCATATAGAACTCATCACTAAAGCGCTTATCTTTTGCCATACCGAACCTATACCTACCTTGTCCTAACCTTAAAAACCAACAATAAAAACCAAGAAATAATAATGTCGCTTAACGATGCGGCTTAACAATGCCGCTTAACGCTCATGCTTAACACTACAGCTTAGTGACACCGCCCCATCGCTGCTGATGCGACTAAGACAAAAGTGGCAACCACGCTAGCGCTGCTGCGGTGCTGATACTCTGACTCTGTTACCGCCACGCTAGCGCTGACACTGTTCTGATGTCACTGCACTGCTACCGCCACATGATGCACTTTTGCTCCCAGGTGCTACTTAAAAGCCTGGTGCTACTTAAAAGTCTCTGCTACTTAAAAGCCTGGTGCTACTTAAAAGCCTGGAGCTACTTGATGCTCCTTAATCTTGTAAGAGTTTTTCTTTCTGGCAATCTTTACTATTTTCGCACTTCAATGCTTACTCTACTTTAACACTCATCAAGATTTTCACCTTTACCAGCTTCTCACTTCTGCAAGATTACCTTATCTTGCCTGATTGCCTTTTTTACCCTCTGCTAGACAACAATTGCTACTGCCACTACATTACTATCTCTTACTGTATTCTAACTTTACTTAGTTTGTGCAAACTCCATGTCTTGGTGCTGTAAACCACAGTGGCACTAGTTTTTTGAGCTTGTGCTCTCCTGCAGCTAGACAAGATTGATAGTGCTCTTAGCTACCTTTACACCTTTAATAAGTAAAGCTAATTATTTCGTAATAAAAGCCAAGCTGTAGAGTAAGCTCACTTGCGCTGGCTCCTAGTTAAGCTATTTCTATAGGGCTAAGCAAGATAGGCAGCAAAACCTCAGAGAGGCCAGGACAATGTGGGCATAAATACAGTTTTACCTCTGTCTCAAGATGTAATGGATAGAGCAAATAAGATAGCTTGACCCCACCTATTATTCTGCTAATGAGATGGTTTTGCCTGACTCACAATAGTGCTCCAGAAACAGCTTTGCCTGGCGCTGGATAGTGCTCCAGAAACAGTTTGACCTGGCTTATTATTCTGCATAATTTGTTTTACTTATTAAAGGCATCAGGTTAGCTAAGGTCAGGTTATACCTACATTGGCACGACTTATCTTAGGTTTTGCTACTTTCCTGAGCTAGCCCTAGAGACATAGCTTAGTAAGGTATTATGCAGCTATGCAGATTAGTCAACGCTTAGCTATTATTTCGTAAGCATTAGGTTAACTTATCTCATGAAACACAAAAAATAAATTAGTAGTTACTGCGAATCTTGCTACTCGGCTGGAGCTGAGTCTTACTATTGCTTCGTTCCTTGCTACTCGGCTGGAGCTGAGTCTTGCTATTGCTTCGTTCCTTGCTACTCGGCTGGAGCTGAGTCTTGCTATTGCTTCGTT
>Cebus_capucinus_imitator_PRJNA485217_SSR093__coassemble_370_pt1 | contig 20243 bp, 13 predicted proteins | sample Cebus_capucinus_imitator_PRJNA485217_SSR093__metabat2_low_PE_002 | metagenome-assembled genome bin Cebus_capucinus_imitator_PRJNA485217_SSR093 | reverse complement strand
TATTCATAGGTTTATTATAAACCAATATATTGCTGTCTCCCAATATTATAATAATCAATCATGACCTATTGTAGTGCACAATAGCCTCGTATTTATGACAGCTCTGTCTTGAGCTCAGGACAAATAAGATACATTTGTCTTACTTAGATGGCTTAGTTTACCTGGCATCCCCAGCTCGATTATTTTACCTAAGCATTCCCAGATGGCTTAATTTACCTAAGCTTTTCTCAGCTTACTCTAAGTTTACTTAGTTTGACACTGCGGTAGCTGTGCTCTCAATTTAGAGCGCCTGATTCCACAAGGAAAAACCATGTCGCAAGGCTTATTTTTTACTCTGCTCTATGTCGTCACCGCCTTGGTGATGCTGTTTCAGCTGCGCTCGCTCGTCCAAAGCTCCAGTGCAGACTATTACAACAAGTTAGTTCAAGGCTTAGTAACCTTAACTAATCCCCTGGTGAATATCCCTGTCTGGCGCACAATGCGTATGGGCTCTTTCTTTATTGCCGGCATGGTAGTCGCCTTAATCATTAGCGCAGTATTTTGGGTGCTTTCAGCGCTCTTCTTACTGCAAATGCCTATTTTCTACAGCTTAATTGCCACGATCTTTTTATTTATTAAGGCTTTAGGCTACTTAGTGATTGGTCTTTTGCTCGCGCAAGCACTTACTTCGTGGCTCCCTGCTACCCGTGAGTTAAGCTATTTATTTGGGGAAGTCACCCGTCCTATCGTGGCCCCTGTACAAAGAATCATTCCCCCTATCGGCATGATTGATATCTCTCTTATGATCGTCCTCATTGCTCTCTATGCTTTAAATGGACTCATGTACAAGGTCTTAGCACATACTAATCTTGATTTACTTATCCTCTGGCGTATTATCTAAGCTCTTTAATCACAATGCACTAACAACACTAAGCTTGCGCTAGCTCTCGTTAGCTCCGAGTTAAGCATACAAAGCTAGCTTTAAGCTCGCGCTAGCTGGCGCTACCGCCACTCATAGCGCCCCGGCGTTACCACTAACGCATGTAAGGTGTACCCCCTAACGCATGTAAGGTGTACCCCCTAACGCAAGTAAGATTACTAAACCAAGCTACGCTAAAACTATTTCTAATCCTCAATAAGGGGCAGCACAAATGGTTTTAGCGCTATTCGCGCATGTGATTGCCTATCAAGGCTTTAGAAAATTTTGCTAAAATAAGAGCGATGAAAGCATCGGGCTAGCTGAAGCCAGTTTGCAGATGTTTGCTTAGAGTACTGGTAAGTCAGTCTTTGATTTTGTGGAGTTTTTCATGTACAAGTTTTTCGCGCTAGTGGCACTCTGCTGCTCACTAGTAGTGGCCGGATGCGGTACCAATTACAATATCGATGAAGTACCAGATATCTCTCCAGAAAACCTCTACAACATCGCTAAGAACAACATGACTACGGGTAACTACAACATTGCCCGCTTGTACTTAGAAGCTCTCGATTCGCGCTATCCTTTTGGCGATCTAACTAATCAGGTTCAGTTAGACTTAATCTATGTCTACTACAAACAACGTGAGTCTGATCTAGCCTATGCCCAGATCAACCGCTTTATTCGCTTAAGCCCAACTCATCAAAACATCGACTATGTGTACTACATGAAAGGCTTAACCGAGATGCAAAAGCGTAGTGAAGTGATCCAAGACTTCTTAGGCTTAGACCGCTCGGAAAAAGATCCTACCGAATACTACAACGCTTTTAATACCTTTAATAGCCTCATTACCACTTACCCTAATAGCCTCTATGCTGCCGATGCCCGTCAGCGCATGATCTACATCAAAGAGCAATTAGCCAAGCGTGAAATGGCTATCGCTAATTACTATTTTGATCGTGAAGCCTATGTTTCATCGATTCGCCACACTCAAAACGTGCTCTACACTTTCCGCTCCACCAGCCAGCTCCAACCTGCTTTAGAGCTGATGGCCGAAAGCTTTGATAGACTAAATTTACCAGTTCCAGCACAAAATGTAAGAAGAATCATGGCTGCTTCTTTAAATGGCAACAACCTCACCGCTCTCAAGAGCCCTTCTTCGCTGATTGACGCACAAAGTGGCAATATCATCCCCGCCAATCAGGTGGCGCCACAAAACAGCCAACAGGACAAAGGTTGGTTTGATGACTTAGTGGACACTGTTTCATCTTGGACCGACAGTCTCTTTAATTAATACAGATAAGCTCTTGACTCTGTGCCGAGCCGCGCTAGAGATAAACTGAGCTTAGTCAAGCTGCAAAAGCAAGCAAAAGCAAGTAAGAACAAGGAAGAGCAGCTTCTTTATTAACGCTGGTGCTTAGCCCCTGACCGCTACTTCCATAGCAAAAACTCCGGGTCAGGATAGTTAAGACTACTCTTAGCCCGCAGTGAAGACCAGCTAAGCTGATTGAGCTGCTACTTTTGCTGTTACTTTTGCAGCTGCTTTTGTAACTAATGTTAGTTGCATAGAAATAGGCGATGACCTTAGCCGCTTGCTAAACATATAGCTGCTTAGAGATAATTACCTAGAGATAGCCACCTTGTGTGGCTATCATCGTTTTTAGGGCTAACACTTGTTACTGCTACGAGAACAGGTGTCCAAGTAGCGTTACCAGCAGTATGCTTTATAAGTGCAGCTAAGCAGTAGGTAATATCTTTGCTCCTATAGCTATGCGCCCATAGCTGTGAGCATATAGCTGTGGGCCTAGTGCTACGCTTTAGCAGCATAGCTCCGTACTACGCGATAACCGCACGCCCGGAGACTATACTCTAGACCCTACTTTAGCTTTAGACCATAGCCTACCACCGCTAATCAACCCAGCCCTACTACAAGCTATGCTTATGTCTAAGCGGAAATGATCCCATGGCCGCATAGAAGCTATTGCCGCATAGAACCCATGGCAGCATATAACTCATGGCCACATAAAGTCCATGACCGCACATAATTTATGAACCTCCTGCCACCACTTAGCAGAATCTAGCCTTAAGCCAAACCTTACGAGCCGCTTTTCTATGTCCCGTCGCCCTTTTAACTACGACCCTCCTTTAGTGCCTTTTCTCGATATCCTTTATGAAGATGAAGACATTATGGTGGTCAATAAACCCGCCACTATTTTGTCTGTCCCGGGTAAAGAGAAAAAGCATTACGATAGTGTGCTCTCACGCGCCAAAAGCATTTATCCTGATGCTTTCTCCGTCCACCGTCTCGACTATGGCACTTCGGGCGTCATGGTTATTGGTCTTAATAAAGAAGCTATCTCCAACTTGGGTAAGCAATTTATCGCCCGCGCGGTAACAAAGGTTTATGTCGCCTGGGTTGATGGTGAGCTTAAAGGCACTGGTGCAGTTGATCTACCCCTTATTTTAGATATCGACCACCGTCCTTTCCAAAAGGTTGATTTCACTGTGGGTAAGCCCTCTCTTACCTATTATCAAGCCCTCACCTATGATGCCGCGCAAGATCGCTCGCTTGTGCGCCTTTATCCCCAAACCGGACGCTCCCATCAGCTGCGCGTGCATATGCAACAATTAGGTCACTCTATCTTAGGCGATCACCTTTATGCCGATGATCGGGTCTATGAGTGTGTGCCGCATTTATACTTGCATGCCGCTTTACTGCGTTTTACTCATCCTCGTACTAATGAGGTGTTATCGTATTGCGCCCCAGCTGATTTTCCTATTCCTGAAGAGTTTGCTCCTCAGCTTAGTTGGCTTGACGATAACTTAGAGCCCCTCATTGAGCACACCACTAACGTGCCGCTAAAACCAACGCACAATGAGGAATAAGCCTAGGTAAGCTTAATCAGGCTACGCTCCTTAAAAACAAAGCCCGGGGCTAATCAGCGCGGATTAATCAGGTGGGCTTAATCAAAGCACTCGCCACGCCTCCCTTGTTGCACAGGAGCACAAGAAGACAACCTGCACTGCATTTCATTTGCTGCGCCCCAGAAATAACAAAGCCTCTTCCTTAGCAAGAAAGAGGCTTGATAAAACCTTTACAGAGGTAACTCTTAACCGTGATGCTGGCATCACTGCCAGAGCCAAAATAAGAGGAACGACCATGCTGCCCTAGTAAATGTTGATGCTAGATGCCATGAATCCACTAGAGCTAGCAACACTAGCAGCGTTGGCGCTAGTAATGCTAGCGGCAAGGGCTCTGACACTAACAGCTAAGCAGCACTAACAGTAACACCAGTGCTAGTCACACTAGCGATAGGACGCTGGTACTGGAGGCAGTAGCAGCACCAACGGTAGCAGCGCTAACGGTAGCTATGGTAGTGCTAGTTTGGCTACATGCCGCGCGCTTCTTTAATGAGGGAAAAAGCTGCTTGGATATCTTGGGATTTATTGGTGTAGAGTTTGATCATTTCAGGTGGTAAGCCTTGCGCCGCTAAACGGTCGGGATGGTATTTAAGCATGAGCTTTTTATGGGCTTTACGAATTTCATCCCAGCTTGAATCAGAACTTACACCTAAAATTTCGTAAGCATGGCTTAACTCTGAAGAGCTATTGCTCCAGCTACTAGAGGAGCTACGCGAACTACGGTCACTATCATCACCTGAGCTATAGCCATATTGCTTTTGCTCATTGTCATAACCATACTTTTCATAATTATCGTAGCTCTGATTACCATATTCCTGGTAACGGCCCTGATGCCCCGATTGCTCAAACTCACGCTGGCGGCGACGAGCAAATTGCTCAGAGAAGCGGGCAAATTGCTGCTCAGCGATACGGATACGAATGAGGCGCTCCATATCGTTAAAGTTAACATGTAAGCCTTGGGCAATGTTAAGTAAGCGCTCATGCTCGCCATCGGATAAGATTTCATCAGCAATAGCAATACCTACCTGAATTTCCAGCAGATAGGAAAGCATAGAGACATTGTCGCCAATCATGTAGAGGATATGCTGGCACTCTTTCTCTAGCTGGAAGTCATCACTCTTGCCATAATCGAAAGCTTTAACCGCCTGCTGGCGCATCGGCACATCAAGATTCATCATATCCATTAATGATTCGGCATGTTGAATATGCGATTCGTTAATGCGACCGGCGCCTCTACTAACATAGCCCATGAGGCAGAATGTACTAGCAATAATTTCCCTATCAATGCCAGTACGTTCACCTTGTCCGCCAAAAGTATTACGAGCTTGTTGGTTTTGCGCTAAACGCGTATTAGCTGGCTTATCGACCAAGAAATAGCCAATAATAAAGCCTAAAATTGCGGGAAAACCGCCAAAGAGCAAGCCAATAATGGCACCAATAACTCGTCCTTTCCAAGACATCAAACAGCCCTCACAAAAGCTTTTGTACCCCAGTGCTATGCTTAGCCCCATACGCCCATGTCATTAAGTTAAGCAAAGAAAGCATAGACAGTAAAAAGAGCAAAGCAACAAGAGCCCCACATAACCTTAAGCTCTGCAAGCTCAATGACTATAGCTGCTACAACACTGAAGCGAGGCGCTAATCTTTGCTTAGCGCGCTACCTATAACTTTACTAGTATAACAGCAACTATCTCCTATCCTAGCAGTAACTTTTATGCTAGCGTTGCTTCTTAACACTTGTCCCACAACTTTGTTGCCTCGCGCTACTCCAGTCCTGAGAGCTCTTCCATATCTGAGTACCACTCCAGTCCTGAGAGCTCTTCCATATCTGAGTGCCACTCCAGTTCAGAGAACCACTCCAGGTTTTACCTCCACTCCAGGACTTAGCCATATGCTTTTTAACTTGGGACTTAGCTCTAGTTTTTAAGCTTGGGGATGAGCTAACAAGAATTGCTCTAACTCATTTAAGCGTTCTACTGTACCGACATCAAACCATGGATGCGGCAGTAAAGAAGCACTAATCTGGTTATTAGCCACCCAGCTGTCAAAGAAAGGACGTAAAGGCAAACGCTCTACTGCTATCCCCTGAAAAGCTTGAGGGCGATACCAAGCTACTCCTGCAAAGGTATAGTCGGATCCATACTGCAGCAAACCATTAGCAGCAATGGTGTAATCACCCTTAAGATTATGCGCCGGATTCTTAGTCAAATAGAGATGCGCTAAGAGCTGCGGATCTGCACTACTAGAGATAGCGTTAGGAGTATTAGGCGCACTAGAAGCCCCAATGGTGGTAAGAAGGGCTGGGGGAGGCAAGACAAAGTCATAATTACCAGCGATAAAGACATCACCATTAATTACTAAAAAAGGCTCTTGTTCCTGGCTATCTGCTATAAGTAAAGGCAGTGCTTTAATAATACCACCTGCGGTTTCTAAACCATCGGCATCTTCGGGACTTTGCTTAATCGTGACGCCAAATTGGCTACCATCACCTAAGTAGTTAAAGAGCACCTCTTTTAAGTAGGCACCGTTGACTACCAAATCAGTAATACCCAGGGCCTTTAAGCGCTCGATATGCCATAAGATCAGGCTTTTACCGCCTGCACTCACCATTGGTTTAGGAATAGTATTCGTAATCGGACGCAGGCGCTTACCTTGCCCTGCTGCTAAGATCATGGCCCGCATTGCCAATTTACCTCTCTTACTCTGCTTAATTAAACACCAGCACAGGGTAGTTCTATTACGGGGAAGTTCCGGCACTGAGAAACTCTTGCTCTCGGAGCTTTTAGTTCGGGGAAGTTCTAACTATGGGAAACACTAGCTAGGCTCAAGGTCACGCTAGTTTCCCCTCCATGGATGAACTAACTATTATAGACAGTAGTGCAATGTCGCCACATATAAATGCGTCTTGCTCTAGGCTAGCCCTAATAAAAAACCCCGCACGAGCGGGGTTGGTATCGAGGTTACGCCACTAGTTAAGTTTGCTTGCTCTGCTTGCTAGCATAACTGCGTAGCAGCTAGAAAAAGCAGCTCAGCATATAGCGTGAGCTGATCGCAGGCCCTGAGCTAGAGTAACGCTAGGCCCAGGCGCTTGATGCCATGACGTATACAGAGTGCACCCGGGATGTATCTGTAACGTGTCCAGAGTACGTCCGGGATGTATCTGGGTGTACAAGGTACGACCGAGATGTATCCTAGACGTATTAGGAGCATGGCGACTCTATGGAGTAACGTTGAGGTGCGGTGCCACGTATTTCACCAGGAAAGCTTTGAAAGGAGCCATCTCGGGGAAAGCATCACAATTAGTAAGCACATAATTTAAGACGCGGGGCAGATCTTTTAAGTAGCCATCCTTACCATCACGTAAAGATAAACGCTTAAAGATACCCAATACCTTAATATGGCGCTGTAAGGCACAGATAAGCACCTGACGCTTAAAGTCCTCTAAACTCACTTGTTCTGGCACTAAGACGCCGCAACCACTATATACCTCATAAATTAAGCCTAAGAGGCGCTCGCGATACTCATCTTCGAGCACATCGTAGCAATCATAGAGTAAAGAGGCGACATCATAACCTACTGGGCCTAGCACCATATCTTGGAAATCGATCACCGCTAACTTAGAGAGAATCGAGCTATCGCAACCATCAGGAGCAATCATAATATTGCGCCCATGGAGGTCACGATGCATCACCACCTGCGCTTGTTCCTGGCAGCCCTTAACTAAGAAGCGCCAAGTCTGTTCCAGCATCGCCTCTTCGTCAGCACTTAGCTTAAGCTGTAAGCTCTTTTCCACCATCCACTCGCTAAAAATACCGAGCTCCATGCGGATAAAAGCCTCATCAAATGGGGGCAGCGTCGCTAAGTAAGCAAAATCTTGCTGATCTAAGTGATAGGTGTTGATTAAGTTAGCCTTAATACTATCGTTTTGCGCTTCCGCAAGTTGACGGCACTTAGCTAAGCGTGCTGCCTCCTCCTCACTACGCGGCATCATACCAATCTTAGTTAGAGTGACACAAGCCTTATAGTAAAAAGCGAGGCGCTCATCATCCACAGCATTTTGATAGAAGAGGGTATTACCTAAATCTTCTAAGATCATAAAGCCATTGGTGATATCCGCAGCGAGGATGCCCGGTACTAGCACCTGGCTATGCTGCAAAATGCGGTCAATAGCCACAAATTCCTTATTCTTTTGGCTAGATGGCGGAGCATCAACTACGATGACCGAACCACTATAGAAAGGGTAGTTACGCTTACTCTGATTCTTCTCACATAAAGAATGCAGCACCTCTTCTGCCACCTGCAGGCGATAGTAGCGCCGTAAGCTTGCATCTCCCGAGAGCTCTTGTAAAGAGTTAGCGCATTGGCACCCACAATCACAAGGCTGACAAGCAGAGCAAGGAATGCCCTCTGCTTGTAAAAATTTTAGTAAGTCTTGATAGCGATCAGACACGGGTAAATACTAAATCCCATACGCCATGACCCAAACGCTCACCCCGAGCTTCAAACTTGGTCAAAGGACGCCAGTCCGGGCGCGGGATATAGCCTCCTGCTGGATTAAGATTAGTAAGTTCAGGGGCACGATTGAGGCAATCTAACATCTGTTCGGCATAGTTTTCCCAATCGGTAGCTAAACGAATAGCTCCACCATGCTTGAGCAATGGGGTCACCAGCGCTAAAAACTCATCATTGATGAGGCGACGCTTGTGATGGCGCTTCTTATGCCAAGGATCAGGGAAGAAAATTTGCAGAGCATCTAAGCTCTCTGCTTGCAGACATTTACTTAACACCACAAAGGCATCGTATTGAATGACCTTTAAGTTAGTTAAGTGCTTTTCTTCGATTTCCAAGAGGCAAGCGCCCACCCCGGGAGGATGTACCTCGATACCCACATAGTTGTGTTCAGGATCGTGTCCGGCCATTTCCACCAGCGACTTACCCATACCAAAGCCGATTTCCACAATGACAGGTTTGTCACTGCCAAAAATCTCAGGCCACGATAAGACCTTATTTTCATCAATCGTGATCATATAGCGTGGGCCTAACTCGGCTAAAGCACGCTTTTGTGCATTGGTCATGCGACCGGCACGAATGACAAAGGACTTAAGTCGCTGTCCATATTTCTCATTAACTGGGGCACCATCTTCTGCAAAAGCAGAATCAGTGTCCGCACTAGGGGCTTCACTGTTAGTAACGGCACTGTTAGTAGCAGCACTTTCCGCAGCAGTACTGTTAGTTGCAGCACTGTTAGTTGCAGCACTATCAGTAGCAGCACTACGGTCAGCGGCATTAGCAGCGCGCGCAGCTGTAGCAGCCACGGGTAGCGTAACACTAGAAAGAGCAGTCACTGCCTCTAGGCTAGAGGATGGTTCAGCATGAGCTTGAGAAGGGGCGAGCGTTTGGTCAATATCAGTCATGATCAATATTCGCTAGGGACACCAAAGAAACTAAGGACACCATAGAAAAAGGAATGAAACTAAGTATTTCCCGCAAGAGTTAAACTAGAGCCTCCTCCCTATAAATAAGAGATAGGTTAGCTTAAGCTTGAAGCACAAGGGGAAGACATCATCCTAATCAGGCCAGAGCTGCTCTAGTTTAGCAAAGCAGCCCCCTACCTTTAAGGTGCGGGCAGGGAGCCAAGCGTACTGTCTATGCTGTCTTACCCACTTTTTTCTGCCCACAGCAGAAATAAACGTATGACAAGTATGGCGCTAACTATAGCGCTGCTCCGGCGTCTTGCGGGCGCCGCCTTGCAGTCATGCCATCATGCAGTAATGCAGTCTTGCTGCTCTGCGCCGGAGCACCATATGGCGCGCTAACACATGGCGTGCTAACTCGTGGCGCGCTAACGCGGAGCGGTAACATCGCGGAGCATGATCCGGGAGCACAGAGCGTGATCCGTGAGCGCGGGCGAGACTAGATTAACTCTAAGGTGACTAAGGCTTGCTTAATCTTTTCTTTAGTGCCCTCACTTAAAGGCATGATTGGTAAGCGGCACTCTGGAGTGCATAAGCCTAATAAGGAAGCGGCATATTTAGCACCAGCAGGAGAAGGCTCCTTAAACATGAGGCCATGTAAGGTCATGAGCTTATCTTGGAGCTCACGAGCCTCGAGCCACTTGTTCTCAGCAGTTAAAGCCTGCACCTTGTGCACTAATTGTGGGGCCACATTAGCAGTTACCGAGATACAGCCCACACCACCAGCGACGTTATAGCTGACCTGCGAGGCATCTTCACCGCTTAACCAGGTGAAGTCATCACGCTTAATCAGAGTACGCTCTACCCAAGGACGAGCCAGATCGCCAGTTGCATCCTTGATACCGGCAATGCGTGGTAACTCAGCTAACTTAGCTAAGGTTTCAGGTAAGACATTCACAACAGCACGGCCTGGGATGTTATAAACCAAAATAGGCAGATTGGTTTCGTCATGCACAAACTTGAAGTGGGCATATAAACCGTCTTGATTTGGGCGGTTGTAGTAACCGGCTACGTGTAATAAGCCATCAGCACCAACGCGCTGAGCTTCTTGCGAGTAATGCACGGCTTCCACAGGGTTATTCGAGCCCGCACCAGCCATCACAGGGACGCGTTTATTAGCGATTTGTGCCACAAGTTCAATGACGCGGACATGCTCTTGTGCACTTAAAGTAGGGCATTCACCAGTGGTTCCAGCTGGCACCAGACCATCAGTACCATTAGCGATGTGCCACTCTACCAACTTCTCCAGCGCTTGCTCATCTAACTTCCCATCTTTAAAAGGAGTGATCAAAGCGACTAAAGATCCGTGGAAAGTACGCATGGCATTTCTCCAGTAATAAGCAGCATTCCTGTGCTACACAATGAGGAAAGCTCCACTCCTTATGTTAGAGGGTGAAGCACCCGCTCGCTTACAAGAACGAGGGCTGTCCGGAGGCACGACAGGAGGTCAGCGCCATCGCAAAGTCACTCCAGGCAACCACGAAAAAGATAAAAAAGTTACGCTAAGGCCACCATCCGCGCGATGAGCTAACGCACAGCAGCACTCCGCTGCATAGCGATGCGTGGCTAAGGCGCATAGCGATGCGTGGCTAAGGCGCATAGCGATGCGTGGCTAAGGCGCATAACGATGCGTGGCTAAGGCGCATAGCGATGCGTGGCTAAGGCGCATAGCGATGCGTGGTTAAGGCGCATAACGATGCGTTGCCACGCGGGGGCGCGGTACGGCGTGAGATTTACTCAGCGGCGTTTTCAGCAGCAGCGGCGGCAGCCTGCTGGGCTTGCTGAGCCTGTTGCACCTTACCTTGTGGACGCAGTGTTGGGAAGAGGATAACGTCACGGATAGTATGGCAATTAGCAAACAGCATCACGGTACGATCGATACCAATACCCTCACCTGCAGTAGGTGGGAGACCATGCTCTAAGGCGACGATGTAATCCTCATCATAGTACATAGCTTCATCATCACCTTGCTTCTTCTGCTCAGCTTGCTGCTGGAAGCGGCTGGCCTGGTCATCTGGATCATTTAACTCGGAGAAGCCATTACCCATCTCACGACCGCCAATGAAGAATTCAAAGCGATCGGTAAAGTCAGGCTCATCATCAGAACGACGGGCTAAAGGCGAAATCTCGGCTGGGTACGAGGTAATAAAGGTTGGCTGCTGTAAGTTCTCTTCCACTAACTCATCAAAGAGAGCAGCGATATAGTGACCTAAAGTCCAGCCAGAGTGCATTTCCACGTGGAGCTTCTCACACCAAGCTTTGGTCTTCTCTAAATCAGCTAAATCTTCCATGGTGATACCATTGCCATACTTGACGATGGACTCTTTCATGGTTAAGCGCTCAAAAGGACGGGCAAAGTCGATATCGAGGCCTGGCTCACCCTCTTTGCCATAGTGCACCTTGGTATCACCTAAGACTTCTAAGGACATCTTACGGAAGAGATCTTCCGTGAAATCGATGAGGTCATGGTAATCATGATAAGCCATATAGAACTCGATCATGGTGAACTCAGGGTTGTGGCGCACATCGATACCTTCGTTACGGAAGTTACGATTAATCTCGTAGACGCGCTCAAAACCGCCCACCACCAGACGCTTTAAGAAGAGCTCTGGGGCAATACGCAGGTACATGTCCATGTCGAGCGCATTGTGGTGCGTGATAAATGGACGGGCATTAGCACCACCAGGGATGACGTGCATCATTGGGGTTTCCACTTCCATGAAGCGGTGCTCATCCATGTAATGACGGATAAAGGAGATAATCTTAGTGCGGATTTCAAAAGCGCGACGGGACTCCTCATTGGCGATAAGGTCTAAGTAACGCTGACGGCAGCGGGCTTCCTGATCCACCAGGCCCTTGTATTTCTCAGGAAGTGGACGTAAAGCCTTAACTAAGAGACGCAGCGCCGTGACGTGGAGAGTTAACTCACCCGTCTTGGTCTTAAAGGCATAGCCCGTAACACCAATGATGTCACCTAAATCGAGCTTCTTAAAGAGCTCTTGATACTGGCCCTCAGGCAAACTATCGCGGGTAACATAGATCTGAATCTTGCCGCCCATGTCGAGTAAGGTCGCAAAAGAAGCCTTACCCATAATACGGCGGGTCATCATACGACCAGCGATAGTATAGGTATTCTTCTCTTGCTCTAAGGTGGCCTCATCCTTGTGCTCGCAAGCCTTTACAATGTCCGAAGAAAAAGCATCACGGTGAAAATCATTAGGATAGGCTTGACCTTGGGCCCGTAAAGACGAGAGCTTTTCGCGACGTTCTTGAATTTGCGCGTTGGTGTTCTCAGTAGGGGTGGTAGGGGCCTGATTCATGGCGTTCATCTTCCTCAAAAGGCATCAAAAGGCGCAAGCTACAAGTCACAAACAACAGATGTGGTCAAAACACTCTATCTCATGAGAGGAGCGTATTAGGCTCTATCTTAGCTAGAGCATAGCGTTAGCTCTAGACATAGCGTTAGCTCTAGACATAGCGTTAGCTCTAGACATAGCGTTAGCTCTAGGCATAGCAATGCCATCTCACAACACAGATAAACCTAGCTTCTGACCTTATGGCCTTCAATTGCGTCCTTAAATAATTTACTGCCGCTACAAAGATCTCACTATGTCTAGACCCGGGCTTTTGCAGCAAAGCAGATAAAAGGGTAATGCTCCCGCAGCAGTATTTTCCTACACCCTAAGGACACTAGGCTAAAGCATGATGCCTAAGGACTTAGGTTTAGAACTTAGTACTACCAATAGCGTCATAACACGATGCTGACGCTGGGCGCTTCTTGATTTTATTAGTGATAAAAGGGGGATAAGCAAGAGCCACGCGGCTCTGCGCAAGCTTCACTTGCCCCTCCATGCGGCTCTACGCGTCTTAGCGCAGGTTAGCGCGGCACGGCTAAGTGCGGTTTAGCGCAGGTTAGCGTAGCTAAGCTAAGTGCGGTTTAGCGCACCTTGAGCTTACTTGCTCCACGCTAAGCAAGTTTGCTCTTACAGCCCCTCTTTCAGGCTGGCTTCGATAAACATATCAAGGTCGCCATTTAAAATTTTGTTAGGGTCACGACTCTCAACCCCAGTGCGCAGATCTTTAACGCGCGCATCATCAAGCACATAAGAGCGAATTTGACTACCCCAGCCAATGTCGTCCTTACTATCTTCCAGAGCTTGCTGCTCAGCTCTTTGCTTACGCAACTCTAAATCATAGAGACGGGCACGTAATTGCTTAAAGGCCTGGTCACGGTTTTGAAATTGCGAGCGCTCATTTTGGCAGCTCACCACAATACCGGTAGGAATATGGGTCAAGCGAATAGCCGAAGAGGTCTTATTCACGTGCTGACCGCCTGCTCCTGAGGCGCGGAACACATCTACCCGCACATCAGCCATATTTAAGTCAATCTTAATATCGTTATCAATTTCTGGATAGACAAAGGCAGAGCAAAAGGAGGTATGGCGCTTATTATTCGAGTCAAAAGGCGATTTGCGCACTAAGCGATGAATACCCGTCTCCGTTCTGAGCCAGCCATAAGCATAAGGGCCCGAGAACTTAATGGTAGCTCCCTTAATACCCGCAACTTCACCCTCGGTTTCATCAGTAATAGTACAGGTAAAGCCATGACGCTCGCCAAATTTGACGAACATGCGCATCACCATCTCCGCCCAATCTTGGGCCTCAGTACCACCAGAACCAGATTGGATATCCATATAGCAATCACTATTATCCAACGGCCCAGAGAACATACGCTCAAATTCAAGCGATGCTACTTGTTTTTCCAGGACATCAAACTCACGCAGTGCTTCAGCCGAGGCATTTTCATCTTGCTCTTCTTGCGCTAACTCATAGAGCATGGCGACATCTTCTAAGCTCTGGGTAATCGTTTTAAAGGTAGATACCACATGGCTTAAGGTCTGACGCTCTTTACCTAAAGTCTGAGCTTTATCAGAGTCTGACCAAACATTAGGGTCTTCTAAGAGGCCATTAACTTCCTCTAAACGCTCTTGCTTGGCCTCAAGATCAAAGATACCCCCTCAAGGAGCTGACGCGCTCCTCTAACTGAGTAAGGCGCGAGGTGAGAGACACATTGTCTAGCATCATAACATCCCTTAAAAATGCGCTAAAGTGCAATAAAATTTGATCCCGAATTATAACAAAAAGCGATGGCTACACGCCGGACAAACCATTGTGGGTGGGAAAAAATGCTAAAATCAGGCTGAAGATAAGCCTGATTCCTTCCAGAAAGCTAGGCTCAAGCGTGCTTTCTTCCCCGAGCTTGTAAGCCTTATGCTCCTGACTCTTCTTAGATTCGGCAATGCCAGCGACGTGACGCAAGTGCATGACGCAAGTGGCAATGCCAGCGGCAACGCCTGCGACATGACGCCAGTTAACCAAGCCATTATGGGTACAAGTTAACTAAGCCTTTGAGGCTAGTATTTAAGAAGAAGTCTTTAAGACACAGTCTTTATGAGATGCCCGGCGGCAAAGTAATTGGGGAAACCATTAAGGAAAGCAATTGCTAATAGGCAAGCTCTTAACAAGAGCAAGTGCAGCTTAAGGACTAGGACTTATCACAGACAAAGAAAGGACTTAAACATGTTAGCTGACGATATCAAGGTCATTGTCGAGAATGCCTTAAAAGAGGATTTAGGCGGTAAGGTTGATGAGAGCTTAGACGTCACGGCCCAACTTATTCCCGCCGATCACGTAAATGAGGCTACCGTCATTACCCGTGAGCCAGGTATTTTCTGCGGTAAGGCCTGGGTGGAGGAAGTCTACAAGCAGTTAGGCAATGATGTCACCATTACTTGGTTCGTTAAAGATGGCGATGCAATCAAACCAAACCAAGAGCTGTTCCACATCAAGGGCAATGCCCGTACTATGCTCACTGCGGAGCGTACTACCTTAAACTTTGTGCAAACCCTCTCCGGTGTCGCTACCGTGGTGAACAAGTACGTCAAAGCCATGGGGGAGACTAAGACCCAGCTCTTAGATACCCGTAAGACCATTCCTGGTCTGCGTACTGCTTTAAAGTATGCCGTTACCGTAGGTGGTGGTCATAATCACCGTATCGGCCTCTTTGATATGTACTTAATCAAAGAGAATCACATCATGGCCTGCGGTGGTATTACTCAGGCTATTGCGCAAGCCCGTAAGTTAAAGCCAGGCACCAAGGTCGAAGTTGAGGTCGAGAACTTAACCGAGTTAGAAGAAGCTTTACAAGCCAAATCCGACATTATCATGTTAGATAACTTCCAATTTGACGACATGATCAAGGCCGTGGAAATCACAGCCGGCCGGGCTAAGTTAGAAATCTCGGGCAATGTGAGCTTAGAGACTATTGGCAAGTACGCCACTACGGGCGTTGATTTTATCAGCGTGGGCGCCCTCACTAAGAATGTGGCCGCTTTAGACCTCTCCATGCGCTTTGTCAAAGACTAAGCAAGCTTGAAAATCTTGCGTATCTGGCTATTTTGCGCAGCTTGTGCATAAGCCCATCTTACCTATCTGGCGTAGCTTGGGCGATATGCCCAGCTAGCACGACGTGCCAGCTTACGCCAGCAGCGCTAGACAAAAGAGCAACGCTAGACAAAGTGCACCGCCATCCTTGTAAGGATGGCCTCAAGATTACAGCAAGATGATTGCGCTGCTATTAACCCTGCAAACTCTATAGTTTACGGGGTTTTTTTATGGTGGGGCACGCTCTTAAAATGGATATGCGCACCAGAATCTAGGGAGAACTGCTGCTATAGGGAGGACTGCTACTGCCGGGAACTTCCTGGAGCTACCTAAAGCTGCAAGAGATATACATGGGGCAGGATATAACTCATGCCGTTTCATGCAGTCCCATGGCGAAACAGGTGACAACATGAGGCAACACGAAGATTAAGCAGGTTATGGCGAGCTTATGCGTGCTATAGCGCAATTACGCGGGATAAGCGAGCTTACGCGGGATTTAGCTTGCATAAGCGAGCTGAGGCGAGCTTAGAGCACTTCGGTGTTGACGCGCGGCATGATACGGCATACGAGCTCATAAGGAATAGTGCCACAGCGCTCTGCTAGTTCTTCTACTGGCAGCCCCTCACCCCACAAGATCGCCTCATCTCCTAACTTATCTTGCGAGTCAGGGCCTAAGTCGACAAAGAGCATGTCCATGCAGACACGTCCTGCAGTGGGCACGCGACGCCCATTAATCAGCACTGGAGAGCCATTAGGCATAGTGCAAGGATAACCATCACCATAACCTGCCGCCACAATACCTAAGATAGTGTCATGGGGTGCCGTCCAGGTAGCTCCATAGCCCACCCGCGCGCCCTTTTTAATCTTACGCAGAGCAATGATAGAGCTCTTTAAGGTCATAACAGGGGTTAAGCCCAAGTCTTTACCCGTAGTACCTGGTACCGAGGCAATGCCATACATGATAATGCCTGGACGCACATAAGAGGTACGCGACTCTGGCCAATCCATAATACCGGCACTATTAGCTAAGCAGAGATCGCCCTTAAAAAGCTTAGCAACCTGCCAGAAGTAATCTACTTCCTCCTGGTTATATTCTTTCTCATTAGGCGTATCTGCCACACTCATATGCGAGATTAAGCCTAAAGGATGCACCACCTTGTCCGTTTGCTCTAAGCGCTCTTTCATTAAGAGCACCTCATCAGGGCTAGCTCCTAAGCGATGCATACCAATGTCGATTTTGAGCCAGGCATTAACCGGCTTAGTCAGAGGCGCCTTTAAGATAGCATCGATTTGCTCATTATCATGAATAGCGGTGATAAAGCCTTGTTCAGCAATGGTGAGTACATCCTCATCATTAACAAAGCCCTCTAAGAGCACCACCGGCTTAGTAATGCCTAATTCACGTAACTCTAGGGCCTCGGGCAGACGTGCTACTGCAAAAGCATCGACCTGTTCGGCTAAGGCCTTAGCTACTGTCGCCACGCCATGACCATAGGCATTGGCTTTGACCACGGCAATAATCTTGGATGCAGGAACATGGCTTTTAATCTTCACCATGTTCTCAACCAAAGCCTTAGTGTTAATGACGGCGGTTACAGACTTCATGACTCAACTCAACTCGTTAGCTCCGTTCCTCTTCAGCCAAGAGATCGTGAGCCTCACAGAAAACAAACAACAACCAGCAAAAAGAGCCGCACCATGCTCACCCTCTACTTAAGCCATGAGTTTATTAAGCAAGGACAAACAGTATCGCTCTCGAGCGTACCTCTTTTTACCCTAAACCAACCTAGCTTATTACTGCAAGCAGCACCAAACCAAGACTCATCTCCACTTTCCAAGCCTAAATGAGACACTAGTAAGCAAGATTAGCTATACCTGTAAGCATAGTAGATGTACAGGTAAACATGATTGGCTGTACCAGCAAGTATGATTAGAGGTACTGACAAACATGATTAGCTGTACTAGTAAGTAAGATTAGGTCAGGGTAGCAAAAGTCTAGTATTTTACAATGAGCTGAGGCTAATAGCGTGAGGAGAAAAAGGAAGAGTAGATCTGGCACCAAGAAAGGAGGAATCATGGCGCCATATGGAGAAACAAGAGAGCCGCGCTTGCCTCTACTCCCTTAATCCCGACCGCTCAGACTGCTTGCTTAGTTACAAGAGGAGCGCACACACTGTCTTAGTGCTATGGTCTGGTAACTAGTTATAAGCAGGATAAGCGTTAGCGTTAGCGTTAGGGGCGATCAGGTCAGGATGAGTTTGCAGATACTCCTTACCATAGAAGGAGGTGTACTCACCCACAAAGACTAAATCGATATCGGCGGTAGCACCGTTACGGTTTTTACCAATAATGAGTAAGGCCTCATTAGAGTTATCTTCACCGCCGGGACCTGGTCCATATACCGCCTCACGCTGTAAGAACATAATCATATCGGCGTCTTGCTCTAAGGAGCCAGATTCACGCAAATCAGAGTTTAAAGGACGGTGGTCTTTACGGTTATCTACTTCACGATTGAGCTGAGCTAAAGCCAAAATTGGCACATTAAGCTCTTTAGAGAGCAGCTTTAACGAGCGCGAGATTTCACCAATTTCTAAGGTACGATTAGCCGCTTTAGTTTGGCTGCGCATCAGCTGCACGTAATCGATCATGATGACACTAAGACCACCATGCTGGAGGTGGAGCTTACGAGCCCGAGCACGTAACTCTAAAGGCGTAATATCACCACTATCATCGATATAGAGCTTGTCACAGACCACCCCATCCTTTAAATAGGTCAGGGCATTAATCTTTTTGACCATGTGTGCCCAGCTATCATTAGAGATATTGCCGGTTTTGATGTTATTCATGCTGGTGCGACCATAGCTCGAGAGCAGACGCAAGAGCAGCTGGTCAGTAGGCATTTCTAAGGAAAAAACGAGAGCTGGGTATTTAACATCAGGATTAGTTGCAATGTTGGAAACGATATTCATTGCAAAGGAGGTTTTACCTACGGAAGGACGTGCCGCAATGATATTGAGACTACCCGGTTGGAGGCCTTGGCAGAGCTCATCTAGCTCGGCAAAATCGGTAGGAACACCGGTCATCTCATCTTGTAAAGCTTCACGACTTAAGCGATGCACTAAATCGACAATGCGCGCACCGGCTGGCTGCGGGCCACTATCAACAGTGTGCGATTTCTCCACCAGATTAAAGATCTGACCTGAAGCCTCATCAAAGATTTCTTTGACATTGCGCCCCTGCGGGTTATAGCAGAGTTCGATAATATCTTCACTCACCTTAATCATGGCACGCCGCTTGGCCTTAGCGCGGATAATCATCGCAAAGTCGATAACGGCCGTTGAAGGAATACCGGCGTACTCCACCAAGGACGACACGTAATTACGACCACCGACATCATCTAAGAGGCCATTGGTTTCCAACCAATCGCTCACCATGGTAGGTTCAAGGTTATCGGTACTATTCGCTAGACTCTTTAAAGCACCATAGATCAAGCGATGACGTTCCGAGAAGAACTCTTCTTCTTCCAAGGTACCCACTTTTTCGGAGACATCATTTAAGAGATTAGCATCTTGCATGATAGCACCTAACAAGGCGCGTTCTGCTTCCAGATCTTTAGGGAGTTCGCGTTTGAACTCAGAAGATTCAGCATCCATATGCACCTCCTGCTTTGCATTTAGGGCTATCTTGGGCTATCTAGCTAATCTCATCTCCAAACCTAATCAAGTACTACTTGCATCGTTAATACCATCCTGCTGTAAGCAAGCGCGGACTCAGTAGTACTAGCGTTACTAGATCATAGCGGTGCTGATGGCACTTCTATAGCTCATCGCTATAGCTGCAATGCTATAGCTCTTAGCGTGGCGGCACTTACTTCTAGCTCAGATAAGGTTCGTTACGCAGAGCGCGCCAGCACCTTGTACTTGCCATTGTGCCTATGCTCCCTCGGGTAACGCTGTTTCTTCGGGCAACTCTGTTTTCCCGAGTAAACTTGTTCACCTGTGTAACCTGACTCATAACCTTGTTTACAGTTAAACATTCTTACCAGAATCATCGTGCTAACACTGAGTACTCTGGGCTAGCACTGAGTACTCTGAGATAGAACTTAGTAATCTGAGATAGAACTTAGTACTCTGAGCTCATAATGCTAACCGTGGTAAATATGATGTTGCTTGAACAGACCTGATTGGTTGTAGATTACTTGATGAATACAGGTACTCTGAACAAAGTATAGACGTGCCAAAACACGACCTAATTCCCTGGAGAATTATCGTGAGAACAATCTATACTTTTAAATGAAAATTTGCCAGAAAAGGCTAAGGAGATTATCTAATAATAGATAATAGGGACGAGATGGCGCACCCGGAGAGATTCGAACTCCCGACCGATCGGTTCGTAGCCGATTACTCTATCCAGCTGAGCTACGGGTGCGCATTGATAACTAGAACTAAGATTACTTGATGGCGCACCCGGAGAGATTCGAACTCCCGACCGATCGGTTCGTAGCCGATTAC
>Cebus_capucinus_imitator_PRJNA485217_SSR093__coassemble_368_pt1 | contig 20342 bp, 8 predicted proteins | sample Cebus_capucinus_imitator_PRJNA485217_SSR093__metabat2_low_PE_002 | metagenome-assembled genome bin Cebus_capucinus_imitator_PRJNA485217_SSR093 | reverse complement strand
TATTGTTCACGGCCCCAGTTTACCAAGATATATTTTGGTTACTGGTGGCGGTGGTGCAGAAAAGCCCTTGTTCTTTGATGAAGACAAGGGTTTTTTTATGCCTGCGCCATAGCTTAGCTGTAAGCTAAAGAACAGGCAAAAGAACAAGCTAAAGCACAAGCTTTAAGGCCACCTACTAAAGAGTAGGCTTTAAAACCACAAACTAAAGAGCAAGCGGTAAGCTGGAAGCTGAAAGTCTTAAGCATACCTCTTCAAGATTTACCCTGTAATCTGTAAGCTCACAACTCCAACCTCACATCTCCCACCTCATAGTATTAACCTTATCTCTACAACTTCATCTCCACCACCTGACCTACCTCACCAACCAAACCCTTATCACTAACAGTACCGCTCTCATCTCTCTGATTTTGAGCATCTCCTAAAGCTCATCGCAAGTGTACTTTTCTCTAGCCTAAGTAATGGCTTTGCTTTGAATGCTACTTTATAGTAGTTCTTGCGCCTTCCTGGCAAAGATAGGATGTACTCTTTAAGTACTACTTGATAGAGCGCCCGAGCATGCTATCGTCCATGCTCTTTTATAATTTATAGGGAACCTTGCGCTATAATTGAGGTTTGGTTAGGTCAGGCAGCAATAGGATATGCCTTGTAGCTTAACTACGATTATTAATGCTCAGCACGCTATACAAGCATGGTGTATCTGTGAACACTGCCGCTGTGGGCTATGATGCAGCACAATGTTGGCTTAGCTACCGTATGTTGCGGGCTTGAACACCGCATGGTTTAGCTCTGAGGTATGGCCTTAGCGCCAAGTGACCTAAGCAGGTGACGAATTGGGGGACAGGGGCTCATGACGAGCATCTATTCTTATCTTTTTACCGCGTTTTATGACTGGCTTCGCGATAATGAGGCTAATCCTCGGATTATGGTGGATGCGACTAAACCTGGGGTACAAGTGCCACAGGCCTATGTCACTAACGGCATGATCCTCATCTCGGTCTGCCATCTTTACGTCCGTGAGTTTAAGATTTGCGAAAGCTGCATTAGCTTCTATACTTCTTTTCGCGGTAAAGAAGAGCATGTCATCATCCCTTATAACGCGATGATGGATTTAGTGTGCTCGAACAAAGATCTCTCTATTCCGATCTATCTCTGGCTTTCTTCTATTAATGATGCTTGCCATATGGGGGAGCCTGATGATTTTGGTTCTTCTGATACAGGTAGAGCTACTAGTAGCTCTACTAGCGAGAGCGCCCGCACTGGTAGTGGCCGTGGGCGTAAGAGTGATGCTATTTCCTTTAGCCTTACTCCTTATAATCCTGAGGAAGATAAGCTTAAGTCAGGCGCTAACCGTAATAGTAAAGGGGCTAAAGATAAGGTTAATCCTAACTTCACGATGCTCGATTAGCCTCTCTGAAATGTGGTAGCTCTAGCTTCCCTAAAATGTGGTAGCTCTAGCTTCCCTAAAACCTGGGGAGCTATATTCCCTACACCTCTCTTGCTTTAACTTGTACCCCTGCTGACGCACCCGCTCCTGGTAGAGCGGGAGCTAGTGCTCACCCTAGTTTATGGGGGCAGAGGATAGCGTTAACCTCATAGCCTAGTGCTTAACTAGTTTTCCGCTCTCATTTCCCGTCCACGACGACTTCTACGCTCTCCCTATATTTACCCACACTGTAATTGTTGGTGCTGCTTGACCTGGTAGGAGCTGCTTTTCTGCATCTGGTTTTCCTGACTGACCTCGCAATTAGGTGTTGCAATTAGCTCTTGTAAATACCCATATTGGCACGACTTCTCTGAGCTTTTACTATTTTCCTTAGCGAGCTCTAGAGAAATAGCTTAGTAAGTTCTTATGCAGCGAGGAAGACTATGCAACGCTTAGCTATTATTGCGTAAGAATTGGGGTCACTTATTAAAGGTGTAAAGTTAGCTAAGACCACTAGAAATCTTGTCTAGGGACAGACGAGAGCAAGCGCTAAAAACTTGTGCCACCCTGGGAAATAGGTTGCGCAATCTGTCCTCAGCTCTCAGCTCTCAGCTCTCGGTTTGAGGCTATTGATAATGTTCTTGCTATGGCCTATCTCTTCTTAGGCTATTTGGCTAGGCCGCATCTAGGAGGGGAAAGGATTAATAAACAAACAGCAAGGTAAGATAGAGTGATGATATGCGTTAAGGCAAAGCGGCGACTGTGCTATTTCGTGATAACGAAGCTGTAACCCACATTGGCACGACTTCTTTGAGGTTTTGGTGCTTTCCTGAGCTAGCTCTAGAAAAATAGTTTATTAAGGTCGTAGAAGAGGAGAAGACTACTCAATGCTTAGCTATTATTTCGTAAGAATTGAGTTCACTTTTTAAAGACATCAGGTTATTTCAAGCCATTACAGAACTTGTTTTGCGGCTTAAGAACGCAACCTCCAAAAACTCGTGCCAATGTGGGTGTAATCGAGGTAGTAGGGAGTAATGGAGTAATGGGAAGAGTTAGGGAATAGGGACAAAAGAGGAATAGGATAAAAAGAGAAATAGGGATAATGCTGGAGAAGGGGGGAGGTATTTTATCACTGGGGCATAAAGCTCTTCCCCGAAGCAGATAGCTTATCCCCAGAAGCTTCTCCCGGAGCTTCTAGCTCCGGAGAGAGGGGCAGAGCGCCGCTGTGCCTTTTGCGAACACTTGGTTTGGCTCCTGCTAGCAGCGCAGTGAGGTTATGCGGGCTTGTTTTGCAGGGCAGGCCAGAGTGCCTGGGCTGAATGCTTGGGCAGAGTGCCTGGGCTGAGGGCCGGCTCTGCTAGTCAGCCCTGGGGCCCGGCCTTAGGCTTATTGGGTGATGCGATTGACGCCTAATTGCACCCACATTGGCGCCATTTCAATGAGGCCATTTTGTCCTAATTGCTGCTCACCACTAATGCCATGCAATACATCATTAGAGTCACGCGATAAGCTCTCTAAGTTAAAAGAGAGATTGATGCTGTCGTAAGCTACCGCAAAGATACGCTGTACCTGAGGGTCAGCTTTAGGTAAGGTGGCCATGAAATCATTCTTGAGCGCACTATCGGTCAAGAGCCATGGCATATCACCTAAGAATGCACCGCTTAAGGCTACCTCAGATGAGCTGTGGTTTAAGCCCATATAGCTGCGGTCAGTTAAGTAAACAGGGGTGTTATCAGGCAGGCTCGAGCGTACCTTAATCACATCATTGGCCGTAGCATTGATATAAATGGCATCGGCATTATTAAGTGGGCAAGTGGTCAGTGCGGTGGTGACCGTATTAATATCCTGATAGCGGCAGACTACTGGATTTTGCTCATTAGCCTGGCTCCAGGTATTGGTAAAGCCTGCTAAAGCGCGCTCGCCGCGGGTGCTCTCTGGGGTAATCACCAGAGGACGGCTCTTATGGTCAGCGTAAATCTTGGCTGCGGCTAAAGCGCCCTCGTAATCAGGCCCTAAGTTATAGTAGAAAAGACCACTACGTGGGCTGGCAGGCTGATTAAAGACAATAGCAGGGAGATTAATCTTGGTGGCAATTAAGGCATCAACCTCTGGCTTTAAGATAGGACCAATGATGAAGTTAGTGCCATTTTGTGCTAAAGCCGAGGTAATGGCCTCAATGGTCATACGATTGGTATCGTAGAAAGTAACCTTGAGTTTGCTATTACGGTCTTGTAAGGCTGCTAAGATACCTAAACGCGCTGGCTCACCAACGCTAGCGGCAAAGCGACCCGTTAAAGGCAGTAAGACTGCGACCTTATCTCCCTCTTTTAAAGATATCACCCCACTGGTTTCATCTAAGACCACTGGGGTTTGGGCGGCAGCCTCCGCACCCGCAGCAATTTGCTTAGCGGCAAAGTCTAAAGGATGGTTCTCGTATTTTTCCATCCAGGATTTAACGAGCTGCTGTTTTACCTTAGTGCTCTTAGAAGAGTCTAAGAGCGCATACTCTAAAAAGCCCTGCATGGTAGGGTCAGTGTTTTGATTTAACTGTACTGTTAACTCTGAGGGCGCTAATAATTGCAGATGCTTGACTACCTGTAAGGCTACCGTTTGCTTAGCATCAGGATTAATGAATTGCATCAGGGTGATTTTGTCATTACAGGCCTGGAAGAGATAATCGACGCGATGGCTCTCTTGGAATAACTTAATTTCGTTATTAGAGCGAACCTGGTAGTAGAAGCTTTTCACGGCTGTAGGCAGCGCCTGGATATTGATGCGGTTTAAGGAGAACATGGCATCAGTAGAGCGCCCCTGATTCAGATATAAGAGAGCTTCGATAATTGAGGCCTCATCTTTTTCGATAGGGTCTAGCGCTTCTTGTTGCATCATGGCAATGACACTGGCGGCCGTGGTGTAATCACGTGCGACAATGGCACTACGCGCCAGGAGGATCATGCTCGGAAAACGCGAGGCACTATCAGCTTGATCTAATAACTTTTTATAATCAGCTTGGCTTAAAGAGAGTGCACTAAAAGCCTTAGTGGTATCGAGAGTTTCCTTGGGGGCAGCAGTATTACTAGTAGTGGTACTAGTACAAGCCGTGAGCGTGATGCTTAGAGCAAGGGCGAGAGCGCTCAGCTTAAGATGTTGGGTAAATGTTTTTCCAGCCACAATACTATCCTAATATTCTCACCGCCCGCGAAACAGGCGCTAACTCAAAGTAATGAGGTAATCCTTAAAGAACTAGCTTAGCTATATAGCTATGCTATCTAGCTATGCTATGCCAAACTTTCTTGGTGCTAAGCCAGGCGCAAACTAAACCAGGCTAAGCCTCGCTAAGCTTTGCTAAGCCCCGCTAAGCAAGGCTCCTGCTATACCAAGCTAAGCTTTGCTAAGCCTCGCTAAGCAAGGCTCCTGCTATACCAAGCTAAGCTTTGCTAAGCCTCGCTAAGCCCTGCTTTGCTAAGCCTTGCTTGGCGCATCTAATCCTGGCTCAGGCTAAGCCATGTTGATAATTATGGTGAAGCTCTTAGCTTGAACTTATCTTGTAGGGCGCAATTTGCCTTAATCGTTGCTTTCTCATTTGGCTTAAGCAAGCCACATCGAGTGCTATCTAATCACAGATCTCATGATAGCACAAAGCCTATAAATCCCTCTGATTGATGCAATATATCGCCAAGATATCACCTAAACTCCCTAATACATAAAGTCCGCCCCACTATATGTCACTATCTCTTATCTACACTATCTCGTATTTGTTTCCATCTCGAAATTGTCATTATCTCGAATTTGTCTCCATCTCTTATCTTTTACCAGTTCAGAGCGAAATTATCAGCTAATAGCCAAGTTAGCAACTTAGAGTAAAGTTGCCAGCTCAGAGCAAATTTTCCTTTTCTAAACTCTAAACTCTAAGCTCTAAGCCAGGCTTAAGTGTACTTCCTGTTGCTTATCCGTTATTAACTCTGTTAGCAATATCGGGATAGGAGTGGCGCCGCTACCCTTAATTGCCCTAAGATAGTTTTAGCGCCTTATCGCTACTACCGATATTCTTGCTGGCATGCTTGCTCGCGAGCTCTCTGGAGTTGAAGCTGCACTAGCTCTTTGGAGTTGAAGCTGCACTAGAGCTCCTGGCAAAAGCTTTTATTTTTTAGTTAAAGGAGAAGCTAAGGCTTTGGTGGCAGTTTGCCCTTAGGGTAGGTTTCTTCTTTTAGCTACCTGCTCTTGTAGGGGCCTGGCTGGTTCTGCCCTGGCCTTGCTATTACCTGGTCTTGTTGTCTCTTAATTTAGAAAGATGAGAGATGAGTTAGGCCATGCGCTAGTGAGACCATGCGCATAGCTAGGCTATGCCTGAGCTAGATTATGCGCGAGCTCTAGTCTAAATTATTTTGCTGTGGTGCAGCGACTGGTGTGAGTGTGGGAAATAGTAGCGCTCTATTATTTAAGAGAATGACAAAGTGCATAAGAACATGGCTAGGACTAGTGAGATTACCTTGAAAAGAAGGTAATATAGCCCCATTTGAGAGGATAGTCTCAGCCGTTTTCATAGGCTTAGTGGCAGCACCAATTTATTATCATTACAATGGTTTAACTAGTGAGATGGTGTTAAAGCTCTACCTGGTAAGCTAGTTGAGGTGTTATCAGCTCCCTGGCGCTAAAAGCTCACGCGAGCAAGAAATCCCTAATCGTAATGATTAAGGGCTAAGTTTAATAAATAAGGTCTGAGCGAGCGTAGTAAGACTTACTGATAAAGACTAAGTAAGACTTACTGATAAAGAGTAAGCCCTGACAGTAGGGCCATGATAACTGCTTTATTACGAGAATGAGCGCCGATGCTGTAGCACTTGCTAGTGCTCATAGCTGCAGCCCGCTAGTGAGAGCGGGTGCTGTGGGAATGCAAGCACGTCCGTAGTGGTGGCTGTACTGGCATTGCTGTAAATACTGCAATTGCTGTAAGTACTGGCAGCACTGGCAGGGCCAGGACGACGCGATTAAGAGAGAGAGCTGCTTGGCGCTTGCTTGATGGTGACCTTTGGTCTTTGATGGTCCTTGGTCGATAGTGCCCTTAGGCCTAAGCTGTTGCTTAGGCGATAGTGCCCTTAGGCCTAAGGTGTCGCTTGATATCTTGGGGCCCGCGTGGAGATAACTAAGAGGAAAAGAAATGCTAGAGAGTGCTCTGTATATTGTGCCTACTCCGATTGGAAATCTCCAAGATATTACTTATCGGGCAGCTGAAGTGCTGCGCCAGGCCACCTTGATCGCAGCTGAAGATACCCGCCACTCCAAAATTCTTTTAGACTCGCTCGGGGCCGGGCCTAAGAAGATGTTTAGTTGTAATGATCATAACGAAGCCGAGCGAGTAGATATGATCGTAAATGCTCTTGAGGCTGGAGAAATCGTTGCCTTAATCTCAGATGCGGGAACCCCAATGATCTCAGATCCTGGTTATAGGGTGGTCTCGCAGCTCTGTGTGCGTGGCTGTAAAGTTATTGCCCTGCCTGGCCCTTGTGCTGCGATTACGGCTTTATGTGCGGCCGGTTTACCTACCGATAAATTTCTCTTTGCCGGCTTCTTACCTGTTAAAGATAAGGAATTACGTGAGCGCTTAGAAGAAATCTGCCTTAATAATCTCACTACGGTCTGTTATGAGAGCCCACGCCGTATTCTCACTACCTTAAGCAAGTTAAAAGAGGTAGATGCGAACCGACATGTCGCTTTATGCCGGGAAATGACTAAGACCTTTGAGACTATCTATCGCTTAACAGTAGCCGAGTTATTAACGCATTTAGAGAGGCACCCTGATGAGGTTAGAGGCGAGTTAGTGCTGATTATTGGCCCTAAATTAGAAGATGAGGTCGAAGAGCTACCTCAGGCCGCGAAAAAAGCTTTAGAGCGCTTATTGCCGCAAATTAAGGTTAAAGAAGCCTGCTCTATTATCGCTGACCTTACAGGAGTTAGCCGTAATCGTCTCTATGACTATGCCCTCAGCTTGAAAAAAGCTGACGAGTAAGAGGGCACGCATGGTGCGGCATAATGCACCTTAGCGTTGCACACCACGTCGTAGTGAGATTCACATGGTGAGCTTTAGCATAGCGCGAGACGTCGTGTTGACATAGAGCTACGAGCGGCATAGCACCAAGTGTAGCCGTAAGGCTGACATCTCGTGTCGCCATAAGCCTGCTCCCCACTGCGGGCACAAGGCTGTCACCATGCCCCTGCTACCCAGTGGGGCTACAAGGATGCCTCTAATGGTGGTTTTTAGGATTAGGCGCAACCCTGGCTATTTCTCAAGGCGAAATATTGCACCAGCTTGAGGGGGAGCTTTAGCCGATAGGGCTAGGTTAGAAGCGTGGTCAGCAGCGTAGTTAGAAACGCAAGGCTGGGAGTGCCTGGGTAGGTTATAAGGCCTGAGGCTAGGACTAAGTAACTAGCCTGCGAGGCCCCTGGGATAAGGCTCCTAGGATAAAGCGCTGAGGATGAGGCCCTTGGGATAAGGCTCCTAGAATGAAGTTCCTAGGATTGAGCCTAGACTCTGATGAGCTTTAGTTCTTAGGTTTATGAGGCTTAGCTTACTAGGTCAGCGGCGCTTATTCATTTCACTTCATTTGATATAAGGGAGAACCAGGATAATGGTGTTAGATTTATCTAACCTTGACCCCAAGATAGCGCAATTGTCCTGGCGGCAATATCCCGCAGATGCAGTGCAATTGCTCCTCATGGAATATAGGGTCAGGACCAACGCTAATCTTAACACTGTCCGTGTTCTGGTTAATCCGCATGGCGATTTAGAGATCCGTATCCATCCTGATAAACCTTGGGCCGAGGTCAAGCGTAGTCTTGAACCTTTGTACAAGTGGAGCTTTGATCGGCATAACCAGGTCATTAATCGCTATGATCAGGTGACCTATTTAGCGCAAACTCGTTTTCGCTATCAAAATAACTCCGTTATTTATATCTGGGGGCTGCCTTATATTCTCAAGATTGAGGAGCATTGCGCTAAGGCAGGTGCCGCAGCTACAGCAAATCAAGCTACGGCCAATCAAGCTCTGACAGGGGAGAGTACGTCCGCAGCTGGTACGGCTCCCGCTGGCGCTGCTGGCACTGTAGCTGGCACAGCTTCCGCTGGTACGCCTGAGAGACAAAGTGCGCAGAGGGGCGTGAACCAGAGTAGGAGGAAAAATAGTATCACGACTAAGCAAGCTACCAAGAAAGGCATGGCGGCGGCAGACGCTGCCACGCGGCCTACTTTAGAGGTAATGGCGCCTCATAACATTATTCCGGTGCTGGTGCCCCAGGGGCGCTCCCGCTATAGCAAAAAATGCTATCGCTTGTTAAATACCGATTATCTTAACGTCAAAGCGATGCATACCCTGCCCATTGTCAATCAAGACAAGCTCATTTTGCCGAAACAGAGCTTGTATCATTACATTTCCCGCTTAAACGATCTCCAAACCCCTGATGATTGGTTTTTGCCCTCGAGTTCGCGGGAGGCTTTACGCGTACCAAAGGTGCCGGTGACGAGCAATTTTTACCTCAATCTCTTTGCGCCTATGCTAGAGCGGAGCTATCGCACGCTGAAAAGTCAGCAATTCTGGGGAGAGCGCGCTTTTAGTGCGCCGCACCAAGAGTTAGGGGCGGAGATTATTGCTTTTGAGTGCTCGCCGGCGGTTGTAGCGGGTACCAAGCATGATTTTCATGAGAAATCACGGGCGCTCTCGGAAATCAAGCTAGGTTACTATTGGCAAGCCCTGTTGCAGCAGAGCTTAGAGCAAAGCTCCCAGCAGCAAGCATATCCTATTGACCCTTGGCTCAACTATTGCCCTTTAAATCAGATTCCGGCGCCGGAGTTTCTGGATGTGTCGCTGTTGCGCAGCTATGACCAGGCGGTGGCGCAAATGAATGAGGCTATTACGCTCTATCATAAAGAAAAAGCGCAGCGCCTTAGAAGCAAGCATGCTACTCAAACAAGCTTAGACCCTGGACTTGCGCTAGAGGACTATAGCCTGCTCCAGGCTTTAGAGCACAATATGCTTGAGGCAATCCGTAAGGCCAATGAAGTGAGAATGGAGGGGACTATCCATCAGCAAGTCTGGAACTCCCGGCATTATCTTAGCGACAATCTCGATGACCAGGTCGGGGTACGCTCCGAGGTGCCGCCTGTTTTGTTCTTGCAGCGGGGTAGTAGTAAAGAGAGCCTCTATCAGGAGGCCTATGCTCGTGCGAGCAAGGGCGGTTATGTTGCTTTTTTCCCAGAAATTGGCGCACTGAACTTACAAGATAGTGAGACGCTCTGCACCGAGCTGGCTATTCAACAGCATTTCTATGCCACAGGCTCTTTACCTTATCCTATTCCTGGTTTAGCTAAAGCCCGTGCCTATACGGCTATTCCTGGCTATACCAATATCACTTGCCCCACTCTTCCAGAGCTCACGCAAGTGTTAGAGCATGCTTATACCATTAGGCCATTGCGCCGTCGCACTGCGGCTACGGTCAATACGGTAAACGCGGTAAATACAGTAAACACGGTAAATAAGGTAAACGCGGTTAACTCCACTACCCTAGCGCAATCTCATGCTGCTAGTGCCGCTACTCAAACCAGCATAGCTAGCGCAGGTGCGAGCACTTCTGGTATTGCTGGCACTTCGGGTATTGCTGGTACTTCTGGTATTGTTGTGCCGCAACCCGTGCCAGCAGTACCATCTGGACCTAATGCCGATGGCGTAATTATCTTGCCGCCTCCACCTCGCGCTGCTAGGCCAGCTGAAGCTCAGGCTAGTGCTAATACTAGTGATAGTGCTAGCCCTAAGGCTAGTTCTAGCCAGAGTGATAGTGTTAATACGAGGGATAGTTCTAGTACTAGGGATAATGCTGCACCTACCGTCGCGTCGTCTCACTCCGCACTGTCAGGTGGTGTATCTCCTGCTGCCGCGGAGTCAGGTGGTGTAACGCCTGCCGCAGCGTCGTCTGCCGTTGCAGCTGCGCCTGCCGCCGCCAAAGATTTGTCCCAAATCTTGGATGAGGCTGGTTATAAGTGGGCCGTGCCGCGTTTCCTCTCTATTAATGAGCAGGAACTTACCTTGGTAGACGATAGTGGCTCTGAGTTTGACCCCGCTGAAGCTCTCTTTGCCTATTTACCTGATGACCCGCAGATGGCTAATTATGATGAGAGTCAGTTTGGGGAAATGATTACGCACTATCGTAAACGGGCTTATAACCGTAAGATGGCGCGCGGTCTTTTATCCGAGCAAGAATCAGGGACCACGCTTTTCCATCAGACAATGGTGCGGGCCGGAAAAATCGTGGTGCGTTTCCCGGGTAGCGCTAATACCGAAGCTTTAAAGGAAGTACTGCAAGACTATCTGCAAGCGGAACTTAAGCGCTATGTCGAAAAGTTTATGCAGGAGATCAAGCCGTATTACGAAAAGGCTTATAACGATGCTTCGCTTTATTTTAAATATTCCCCTTTAACCTGGTTTAATGAGCTGGAAATATCTAAGATGAGCCCTATGGGACAATGCCGCAAGAAAAATAGTAAATACAAGATCAGAGTGAATTTCACCCTGATGCACTATCCTATTTCGGTGTTGGCCGCAGTGTGCTGTCATGAGTTAGCCCATTTGCAGGTGATGAACCATAGCAATGCTTTTCATTGCTTGTTAGAGATGCTGTGGCCTGATGCAGATATGGTCTCCGACCACCTCCGCGATTTAGGTATTCTGCCTCTGGAAAAATACTAGCGGCGTGCTGCCTGCAACTAGCTTGCAACAAGTCCGAAACTAGCTTGTCACTAGCCCGCTCCGGCCCCGGCCTATGCGGCAGCTTGCAACTAGCTCGCAACTAGCCTGCTCCTACCATCTCGAACTACACCGGTGTCCGCAATTGGTGAGAATATCAGCCTATGCGCGATGGGGGGCTTATCTTGGGCATGATGAGCAAAGGAGGGCATGATGATGAGCAAAGGAGGGTATGATGAGCTAAGGTGCGCTGATACTTAGCAAAGGTACGCAGTAGGAGTAACTAAGAGGCGGATTAAGCTTCTCTAAGCGGCTTGAGAAATGAGGCAGTAGCGCGGAGAAATTTTGAGGTAAATAAGCTCTTTATTTTGAGAACTCTTACGCTTTAGCCTAAGTATGCTATACTTAGCGCCGGTCGAGTCGACTGGGCAATCGCTGTCGGAACTTGTGCGCTAAGGCAAACGGTTCTGAGGGAGGAAAGTCCGGGCTCTATAGGACAAGGTGCCAGGTAACGCCTGGGGAGTGCAAACTCACGACCAGTGCAACAGAAAGCAAACCGCCGATGGCCGCAAGGCACAGGTAAGGGTGAAATGGTGTGGTAAGAGCGCACCGGGCAGCTAGCAATAGTCTGCAGCAGGGTAAACTCCACCTAGAGCAAGATCAAATAGGTTCTCACATGGTGTGGTCCGCATCCGAGGACGGGTAGATTGCTGGAGCTACAGCGTGAGCTGTAGCCTAGATGAATGATTGCCACTTATGTGTTTTACGCATAAGCACAGAACCCGGCTTATAGGTTGACTCGCGCCACTGTATGCTACGAAGAAGTAGGGTGCAGGGGCTATAAACAAGAAGCGCTTCAGGGCGCTTTTTCTTTTTCTCTCCTAGCTAATATATATAAGCTATAGCGCTAGTTGCGGCTATGAGCTGAGTGCGGTTTGCTTCGTGCGGCTTTTTAGTGCTGCTTGCTTAGTGCTATTCCTATCTTTTAATCTAGTGCTAGTCCTAGTTTCGGGCTTGCAGCTATTCCTATCTTTTAATCTAGTGCTAGTCCTAGCTTCGGGCTTGCTTGTTTACTGCTAAGCCTCTCTCTTATCTTAGAGCATATCTCTACGCTTGTCCCTTGTGCCACTCCAGCTTTTAATCTGTAGCACTTGCTTGGGCACTTGCTTGGCATTTGCTTTACCTAAATTGGCACGACTTCTCTGAGGCTTTGTTACTTTCTTTAGCAAACCCTAGAGAAAAGGCTTAAAAAGGTCTTAGAAGTGGTTAAGACTAGCCAACGCTTAGCTATTATTTCGTAAGCTTTGAGTTTGCTTTTAAAGATGTAAATGTAGCTAAGGCCACCACTGAGCTTATCTCATGGCTATATAACGCAATCTCCATAAACTCGGTTCAATGTGGGGGCAACCGCCACAAACTCGGGCCAATGGGGGCTGGAACCAGCAGCTTGGCAACATTTAATCTTGGCAGGGGCGTACACCGCAGGTTGGCCTCCTAACAAGCCGTAATCCTTACTCTACTCAAGCATCGTAACTTTATTTGGTAAGAGGTTGAGGCTGTGGAAAAGGCTGATTATCGTGAAACAAATGCCTGGCTGGTCATCGTTACCGCAAGTGCTGGCGGTATAGTTAACTTAGGGGTAGTGGGCTTGAGTTAGTCGATATTTGGTCGATCTTCAGCCAAAGTGACGGGGATAACTAGAGCGCTGGCATTACGGGTGACCGTAATATTGAGAATAGTACCAGGTGGCGTGGAGGAGATCATATCGATAAGCTCACGGACATTATGAATATCGCGCTCATTAACTTTAGTAATAATATCGCCCTCACGGATATTAGCGATAGCGGCAGGTCCTAAGGGGTCAACATAGCGGACAAGGACACCATCAATGCTGTTATCAGCAATGAGTTCAGCATTTTCATCACTAATGCCTAAGTAGCCTCTAATGACACGACCATGTTGCAAGATCTCGCGCATGATGTGGACAACTAATTTAGTTGGGATAGCAAAGCCAATGCCATAGAGACCATAGCGGCCATCACTAAAGGAGGCGGTATTAATACCTACTAAATCGCCATTAGTGTTGACTAAGGCTCCCCCAGAGTTACCGCTATTAATAGGCGCATCGGTTTGGATGAGATCTTGGAGGCCCTCGCGGATATTCATCCGCTCACGAGTAAGTAAGCCCGAGCCCGTGCGGGCAGTAGCGGAGATAATGCCATGCGTTACGGTTAATCCTAAATTATTAGGATTGCCAATAGCGAGGACGATATCGCCAACATGCGGGGTGTATTTAAGGTTAATCGGAATAGGGGTGAGATGGTCGGCCCTGATTTTAAGTACAGCAATATCAGTACGGCGGTCAAAACCAATGATAAAGGCCTGGCGTAAGGTGCCATCCATGGTTTGCGCCCAAATAGCACTGTTAGGCTCATTAAGAGAGGGAATAACGTGATAATTGGTGACGATATAGCCATCCGTGCTCATAATTACGCCGGAGGCTGAGGAGGTAATTTCACCAGGCTCATCAGCAATGGCAGTATAGTCACGATTGAGGCGGGAGACGTAGATATTGACGACTCCGGGACTAGAGCGGGCGACAGCGTAAGAATAAGATTGGATATCTTTACTAGAGGAGTAGAGGTGATAGCCAAAAGACTCACCTAATTGGGGATTGATCTTAAGGATAACGGCCGCGGCAATTAAGCCCACTACTGTAGGAAAGGCAACAAAGGTAAACCACGGTCTTTTGATAAACTTTAGGTTCATCTATGCCTCTCACCCTAAATCTCAATCCTACGTGTTGTCATGCTAGATTAGGTTAACCCATTTCTTTTGAGCATCTAAGCTTGGCTTACTCACCTCAAGTAGCCGCTTAGCTCACCTCAAGTAGCCGCTTAGCTCACCTCAAGTGGCTTTTTAGCCCATCTCTAGTGGCCTTTGCTCACCTCAAGGAGCACCTTGTCGCAATAAGCTCGGCAAAGGGAAGCTCGGGTTAACATTTACTAGCGCAGCGCTCACACGCGACGCGCCTGGTTATAAATTAGATCATACGGTGTAATAACTGTATGTTGACTGGTTGTTCTACCCTCAGTTCAAGCTTTTAGAAAAAGATTGGCGATAAAGCCTTTAGCTCAAGCTTTGCGAGAAATTGGTCTTTATCCCAAGGTAAATCTTTATCCTGAGGTGTTTTAGCTAGTTATAGCGATGCGCGCCTGGGCATGCTTTTATTTTTTGCGGCGATGTGCGGCTCCGCTTTACTAGGTTTAGTAAGCTTTTGCTGGCTGCTACTGGTCTCTACTAGCTTTTGCTGGCGTCTACGAGTTTTTGCTAACTTATACTGGCTGTTTCCTCCGGTAATCGCTGGGATTATAGCTTTTCTTCCCCCAGCATCCTCTGTTGCTCATTTTATGAGAGGGGTCTGGCTCTCCTCTCCAGAGTGCTAGGCTTTACTCCTCTATCTCTTAGCAGAGCATTAGCTTAAGGGAGCTAGATAGCTTGAGGAGGCTAGATAGGGTTAAGTAGAGTGCTTTGTGTCAAAACAGCTTAAGCATCATCTTAATAGAAGCAACAATAGAGCCTAATTTAGAGGTGTTTGGTATTTTTTTATGAGCCAAGCAGAGGTATATCGCTGGCGGGGCAGTGCTTCTTAGTCTTGAGACCAGGTGAGAGAGAGGCGCTAGCCTTAATAGGCTTACTTAGCTTGCCTTAACCAGTTGCTTCTAACAAGCGAGCTTTAACCAGTGGTCTCTAACCAGCGAGCCTTAACTGGCTTACTTAACCAGTATTAACCGGCTTACTTAACCAGTATTAACCGGCTTACTTAACCAGTATTAACCGGTTTACTTAGCTCATCTTAACCATCTTGCTTAGCTATGCTCGTGCTGCTTTTATTTAGAAAGCAACCACGCTCTTGCTTGCATATGTTCAGGTATGCTCACGTATGCTCGCGTCTTTACTCGTTCGTTGGCATTTTGACGCGCGCGTGCTCCCACCCTCTCTCCTCCTCCCACTCCCTCTAACTCACACTAGTTCAGGCGTTTCTGCGCTCTTACTTGCGCTCTCGCATGCTTGCGCTCTTACTTGCGTTCTCGCATGCTTGCGCTCTTACTTGCGCTCTCGCATGCTTGCGTTCTCTCTTTGTCTCTTGCCCTTACTCTATCGTGGAGGCTCTCTCTAACGGGTGCGCTCTTGCCCCAAGGGCGCTATATTCATCACATCCATCTAAGTAACCATAGCATGCAGGGCTTTCCCCAGCATGTGGAGCTCTCCCCAGCATGCAGAGCTCTAGCCAGAGGAAAAAGGCTCATGCTCTCTTAAGAAGCTAAGCTGAGCTTGAGTGCAAGAACTTTATCACCCAGCAATTAGAAATTGCTTAGAGAGTGTTCTCATGACTTTATTGATGCTCTTTGCTTTATCTTGCTTTATCTTGCTTCTTCTTGCTACTTATTAGGGCAACTAAGCTCCTATTTTAACAGGATTGGTCATTTATGATAGTACCGTTAGCTTGTCCTATCTTATCTTAGCTCACGCTATTAGGTAGGTTTATATGACCAGGTCATATAGGGAAAGCAGGACTTGAGGTTAAGGATAAACCATAAACTTACGATTTGTCGGAATACTAAGCACATCCAGGAACTTTAGCTCTCCATGGCCTAAAGCTAAGCCATATCCTTAAGTTCCCCATGGCCTAAAGCTAAGTCATATCTTTAAGCTTACTTGGGCAAGGACAAACAAGGCTTTTATTTCACGATATATCAGCCTTTTGTTGTGGCCTCAACCTCTTACCAAGTAAATTTACGATGCTTGGGCGGGCTAAGGATTACGGCTTGTTGGTAGGCAAAACTGCTGAGTACTCCCATCCGAGATTACCTGTGGCAAATCTGATGGCTCAAGCAAGCATTAAAGCCCCACCATGGTTTTAAGGCCTAGAGGAGCATTAGGTCTTAGCAGAGGGGTATTAAGGTACAGGAGGATAGGTATGGACGAGCATGCCATTACGCGCTGGCGGCGCTTGGTATTGCTCTCCTAAATATTCTTTTTGGCGCTGCGGATCTTCCAAGCTCTGGAGCACTTCTAACAGCATAATGGCCGCACGATTAGACGGTGGTGAGGATAGCTCGGCTTTTGCCGCAGTTGCTTGCGCATTTGCCCTAGTCTCGGCACGAGCCCATGCCTTCCCCCCTGCATTAGCTTCTGCATTTGTCCCTGCATGTGTCCCTACAGCTTGCGGAGCAGGCATAGCAGCTGGGTGCGCTTCTTCCGGCGCTGCTGCTGCGGCTGTTGACGCTGCTGTTGGTGCTGCGGCTTGCTGTGCTGCCGCTGTTTGTTTTGCTGCTTGGGCTTTAGTAAGAGCTCGGAGACGCTGTTGAGCTGGACTGAGGTGCCAGTCTAAGAGCTCATCGGTGTCATAAATTTGTGCTGGTACTAGTGCTAGCGTTTTGGCTGACTCTGCGGTGGTGGCGTGGCTAAGTGGTTGGCCCTCTCTTAAGTAAATGCCCATGGTTAATTGATTGAGCGTCCCCACAGCCCAATACTCCGTAAAGTTATCTTGTGGATTCAGGGCTAGCTCTGTGTTTACCTGCCCTTGCTTTGCTGGTGATGGCTTAACTTGGCCAAACCAGGAGACCTTTTTGCTATTGCTACTTCCTGGAGGCAGGGGAGTATTCTCCAGCAATTCAAAGATAGTGCGAGCTACAGCAGGCGCAAACAAGCGCTGACTTTGCTCATAGTTTGCATAGCGACTTAGCTCATCCTGGGTAGCGATAGCTTTACCTAAAGCTTTTTCTGGGGGTAAGCGATGACGATAACTTGGTGTCAGGCGTAATGGCGTAGATAAACCATCTTGTGCCAACACCGCATAGAGATGGGTGAGGTCAAAGAGATTAATCCCTCCTTGTCTGAGGTCATAACCAGGATAAGGGAGATTAAGATGCGGTAAAGCACTATTTCGTGTTACATCATAGCGATTAAGCAAATTACTCAGATTAGCTAAGGCGTGCTCGGGGCCAAGCAATTGCCATACTTGCTCTACGGGCGCGACTAAGCCTTGCACTAAAGCCGTAGCGCTACTTACGCTATCGTTAGCTACGCCATTATTAGCCACGCTATTGTTACTCACGCTATCGTTAGCCACGCTATCGCTAGCCATGCTAGCGCTACTTACGGTAGCGGCGCTGGCAGTAGTTGTTCCGGTTTCGGTATCTGTTTTAGCTACTGTTGTGTCACTAGTGCCTTGAGTTACAGAAGTAAAAGCAGCTGTAGAGCTATAGGCAGCGCTATAGGTGGTGCTGAGAGTGCTTTCGGGAGTCAAGATTCCCTGGTTCCAGGCATTACCATAGATAAAAGGGGCTAAAAGGAGTAAAGGAGCTTTTGCCTCTAGCACTTCATCACCCCTGTCTTCTTTTGGCACTATCTTGTCCCGAGTGGCTATTTTCTCAAGTGTAGCCCCTGCGGCTTTTTCTTCTGGTGTAGCCACTATGGCTTTTTCCTCTCGTGCAGCCCCTGCGGCTTTTGGTGCAGCTCCTGCATCTTGTCGTGTCCTGAGCTCATCTTGTGTGACTAGTGCCTCTATTGCTTCACTCTTTTCAGGTGCCGATCCTACCTCTTGTCTGTCCACTTTACCCAGGCTTGGTGGTGCTAGCGTTGGTGCTAAGGAAGAGGAAGGAGTAAAGGCTTTGCTTACACTGTTGGGACTTAAGGTAGCCGCATCGAGGTAGCCAATCACTTCAAAGTTTTGATTATCTACGACCACGATCGAGAGATGAGCTATAGGATAACTCTCGTTTTCATTGCTACTAGTGCTGGCATTACTACTAGTATTAGCAGTATTACTGATGCTCGTAGTGTTACTGGCACAGGCAATGTCACTGGTATGAGTAGTGTTACTGGCTCTAGTGCTATTAGAGGAGGAAGAGCCATCATGGTGACGAGAGCGAGCTATAGTAGCAGGCGTTAGTGCTATTTGTTCCTGGTTGGTGGCTACAACTTGCGCTAATACTTGTTGCAAGGTTTGTTGGATCTGCGGGTCAATACTGCTTTTAAGCGCTAAGGACGTGCTAGTGGACTCTGCTAAGGATGTGCTAGGGAACGCCGCTAAGGACGCGCTAGGGGAGGCCGCTGAGGACGCGCTAGAAGCAGGGCTAGTTAGGTGCGGGAAATTAGTTAAATTAGTGAGATCTGGGGTAGTGAGTTGTTGTGACCAGATACTCTGACCTAAGGCCAGAGCAGATTGTGGTAGTTGTGGGTCTACTAAGCCCAGACATACTCTGAGGTTCAAAGAGAGGGGTTGTGCTTTAGCTTGTTTAGTCGCACTTAAACTAAGTAAGCCTGCGGCTTGGGCTTGGTCAAGGAGGTGGTTGCGATAGTGGATAAGCTGGAACTCTAGGGCTGCCAGAGTGGATTTATTAAACCTGTCTGGGGGCAGGGGGCTATTAGAGAGGGTATGGCTCTGAGAGAGGTTATGGGGCTTAGTGAGGCTATGGGAGAGAGCATAGCGCGCTTGATTGATTTCTTTAGCTGGGATGACATGCGGTATAGCGACTAAGAGGGCCGCCTCAGCTGGAGTTAAGTACTGTGGACTATGCTGAAAATAGGCATAGGAAGCGGCGGTAAGCCCATCGAGTTGAGCTCCTAATGGTACTAGCGTTAAGTAGAGGTTTAGTACCTTATCGCGCCCATAGACAGTAGTGAGATAGAGGGCTTGTGCTAACTCAGTAAGAGAGGGATGAACATGCTCTATGGAGTTAATGGGATAAGTCAGATGAGACGCATTGTTACTTAAAAAGCGGGCTACTTGCGCCGCTAAGGTCGCGCCTGGGGCGGCCAAGCTAGTGGTGGTCGCATATACATTAGGGGCAGTACTAACAGTAGAAGGAATGCTATTAGCAGTAGGGGCTGTACTAGCAGTAGGGGCAGCACTAGCAATAGAAGGAGTGCTATTAGTAGTAGGAGCAGTAGGAGCAGTAGGAGCAGTATGCGCAGGGTCGGGCGTAGCCTGATTTGTCGTAGGTTCTACAGCGAGGATAGTAGATTGCTTAGGGTGGCTACCTAAGATAGCCTTGCTATAGGCAAAAAGCTCTACTCCGGGATGATAGGAGAAGTAAGGGTCTTCACTAAGTAACAGTAATTTTAGGTAAAAAGGGTCGACCTCTTTAGAGGTTGTAAGGATACGATGGAGTGGCAGCATCGCTGCTGGGGGGCGACTATCTATGCGCGCTTGAGCTAACTTTGCCGGCTCTAATTGTATAGGCTCTAACTCCAGATTAGCCAATTTGTCCTGAGCCAATTCCGCATTAGCCAATTCTCCCTGAGCTAATTGCGCATTAGCCAATTCTCCCTGAGCTAATTGCGCATGAGCTAATTCAGCTTGAGCCAATTGCGGATGAGGCAATGCAGCCTGAGTTAATTGCGTATGAGCCAATTCAGCCTGAGCCAAAAGAGGATAGACCGGGTGTTCGTAGAGCAAATTATTCTCGCGGTCAGTTAGAACCCAAGAGAGTGCTTGCATCTTACTGAGGTCTGGTTTGCCATAGAGAGCTATCCCAGCACTGACCCCACCAAGGCTAAGCGCGACGAGACCAGCCAAAGCCAATCCCCAAACGCGGCAGCGATGTTTGGCGGTAGGAGTGCTCTTGCTCGGTTTAGTAGAGTAAGGTGCAGTAGGGGCGGGCGCAGCCTCTAGTTGCGAATGAGATAAATTAACCACGGCTGTATCTGCGCTAGGGGCAGCTGGGACTGGTGCAGCGGCAGCTGGTGTAGCTGAGCTAGCACAGAACGCGATTCTGTCAACGGTGTTTGTACCACCAGCGATGGCGATGATGGGTTGCGCCTGTACGCTTGGTGCCTGTGCGTTAGTTGCTTGTGTGCTTGTTGCCTGTGCGTTATTTGTTTTCGTGCTGACAGTTTGAGATCTGATTGGCGTCGTGCGACTAGTAGTAGCGCTAGCGCTATTATTCGTATCCCCGGGAGCGGGGCTAGAGTCTTGAGCTAAGTAAGAGTGGCGACGTAAACGGCTCATAGCATCACTAATTTTCGCAGATAGAGTTGTATTTACAGGGACAGCATAGTTTAGTGCCAAGAGCTCTCTGCTAAGAGCAAAAGGTAAACCCAGGGCTTAGCAAAGTTAAACCCAGGCTTAGCAAAGTTAAACCCAGGCTTAGCAAAGTTAAACCCAGGCTTAGCAAAGT
>Cebus_capucinus_imitator_PRJNA485217_SSR093__coassemble_365_pt1 | contig 20435 bp, 8 predicted proteins | sample Cebus_capucinus_imitator_PRJNA485217_SSR093__metabat2_low_PE_002 | metagenome-assembled genome bin Cebus_capucinus_imitator_PRJNA485217_SSR093 | reverse complement strand
TAAGCTAATCCTAACAAGCTAATCCGGTATGCTCTGCCGTTAAGCTAAGCTAATCTAACAAGCTAATCCGGTATGCTCTGCCGTTAAGCTAAGCTAATCCTAGCAAGCTAATCCGGTATGCTCTGCTCTCAAGCACCAGGTGATCCTTACCTACCTCATGAGCAGAGGCAAGTTAGGACCACTAAAGCCTCGTGATTCTAACTGCCGCGATAATCTTAATAAAACCTCATAGAGGATTAGAGCTCATCAGCGCGTAAGCCATGATGAGTAGCTAGATCCTCACTAGAGGCATTAGCCTGATTAAACTCATTGCTCGCTTCAGCAGCTGTCTCTTGCTCCTTAGCCATACTATCTTCTTGCTCGCGGGCTGACCAAATAGTATGAGGATTAGCAATAGCCACCTCTACTTGCGTAAAGTGCTGGTCGACGGCAGTACCCTGAGTTGCAGCAGCGCCCATTGCAGTATCTTTAGCCTGAGCATCCCCTGATACTAGAGGCATAACCGGAGCTGAGCTTACTAAGGAATTAGGGTTAGCCCCCATCTGCGCATTGCTATCTAAACTCGATTGCGGATGCATCTGTGGAAAAGCAGAGTCAGTGCCACTCCCCATGGCTACATCAAATTCGCCATGATCAGAGCGCGGCAGCTCGACTGGAAAATCAGCAGAAATACCCGGCACTACCGCCCCGGGCCGTCCTGATAAACCCGGCCTCACAGTCCCACTTGCTGTTCCCGCTATCACAGTCCCACCTGCTGCCCCTGCTATCCCAGTTTCACTTGCTACACCCGGCAACACAGCTCCACCTGCTAAACCCGGCATGCCGGGCACGGCCCCTATCTCTCCTACCGCATAGCCTAAGCCTGGCTCGGGCGAGGGGCCTGCATTCTGGCCCTGGGCCAGGGCCGTACTGAGAGCCTGCGCCTGTTCTTGTTCACTAGCAGGAAGAACATGATCTGCCCCCTCCCAACTGAGGTCATGAGGGAAATCTTGTGGGCGGTCTATAGCATTAGCCTTGCCCGCAGCGTGAACGCTGCTACCTGCAACACTAGCATTATCCGCAGCGTTAGCGCTGTTTGGGGCGCTACTAAGTAAATCATCGCGAGTGCCAATGTGGCTCCACTCTGACAGCGGACGTGGCTCCATTGGCTCTCTTGGCACTATTGCCTCTCTGGGTACCATTGGCTCACTTGGCTCCATAGGCTCCCTATACAGAGCCCTCGCTTCACTATTAAGAGCGGCGGTATTTGTTTCCGGAGCAGCGACATTTGTTCGAGTGCTGCCCGCCTGATTGGACCAATCTACCATTGCAGGCGCAATGGCTGAGGGATCTAAGTTAACCTGATTGGTAGTACTCTTAGCAATACTGGCATAAGCCTGGGCTTGGGCACGCATTGTCTTACTGGAGCTTGATTTCAGCGCATTGAGATCTACCCCACTTTGCGCCATCACTTGAGTTGCTTCTTGATGGGCCTGCCTCGCCGCTTGTTGCCGTCGCACATAGGCAGCGAGAGCTTCAGAAGTAGCCGAATTAGCAGCATGAGCCTCTTGCTTACTAATCTTGGACATATCGCTCGAGACATAAGGGCTAGGATGGGCCTGAGCGTTAAAGCTAGCACTAGAGCTGGCACTAGAACTAGGGTTAGCATCATACGAGCTATATACATACGCGCTAGCAGTATGTGCCCCTGCTCCAGGTGCGCTAACATTAGCATTAGAGCTAGGGCCAAATGAATTATGAGGAGGATTAGAGTTGGCCATATATGAGGCAGAAACGCCATAGGCGGCAGTACCCTCATAATCTAAATTATCCCTAGAGTTTGCGTCAGCAGCCGCGGCTTTTTTATTAAAGAATTTGGCTTTTTTATAGCTTGGCGTCGGCGCTACTGGCCTCGGGTGCACTGCCTGAGCATAAGCGCTAGGGTAAGACAAGCCCGATAACTCGTCTCCCTCAATGGACCCCAGACCTAAAGCGGTAGTACTGACACCAGGATAATTTACTGGTGCCGACGCAGCGGCGCTTGGCGCTGGCGATGGTGGCACCGCGGCTTGCGATCCTGCCAATGGTGGCACTACTGTTTGCGACCCGGCCGCTGGCGGCATACCTGTTTGAGAGCCTGTAAATGGTGGTACTGACGTTTGCGACCAGGCCGCTGGCGGCAGTAGGGCGGCATCATCGCTACTTACCGAACCTAAAATCCCTTTACCATAATCCATCATGAGACTAGAGCTCGCGGCACTAACTGCTGCGTCTCCAGTGACACTAGTAATAGCCGCAGTACGCGGCCAGGTAGTAGAACCGCTGGCCGTAATACCCGGAGTATTAAGGCTATTAGATGCGGACGCGGCAGCAGAAGCAGGAGCTGTAGCTGAGGCAGCAGCAGAAGCAGGAGCTGTAGCTGAGGCAGCAGCTGAGGCGGCGGAAGCCGCAGCGGCACCGGCAGCTGCAGCGGCGGCTACGGCAGCACTTAAAGCCTCTTCTTCACTTTGGGCACCTAAAGCTCCGGTAACAGCGACAGCGGTCACTGATGGGGAGCGCACACTTAGGTGGGCGGCATTAGGATCTTGGTGATAGAGCGGAATGGCGATAGTAAAAACGGTAGCAAAGCGCTCATCCCAGGAATCGAGAGTTAAGACGCCCTGGTGCACTTTAGTTACCGCGGTAACCACCGCTAAACCTAAGCCTGTGCCTGAGCTTTTAGAAGTGAAAAAAGGTTCGAAAATCTTGGCCCGTAATTCTTCGGGAATAGGCGGGCCATCATTAGCTACCGCAAAGTACACCTTATCATTAGCACTAGAAAGCTTTAAGATCACATGATGGGCCCCGGCTTCGACGGCATTAGCAATGAGATTAGAGAGAGCCCCGGTTAAAGCCGTGCTATTACCCATAATGGGTACGGGGGTATCTAAATTAATGGTCTCTAATTCGGCATTACCTTTAGTCAAAATAGCGGTGACATTATTTGCGGTGGCGATAATGAGATCGCTAGCGTTGAGCTCACTTACAGTTTGCTCATTCGAGCGGGCAAACATCAGAATATCGCTCACTTGTGCTTCTAAAGCCTCTAAGCGGCTCATTAATTTTTCTTGGAAGCGCTTGCGTGCTTGGGGTTGTAAATTAGCATTGCCTAAATTAGCGGCATAGAGAATAGCTGCCGAGAGCGGCGTACGAATTTGGTGGGCTAAGCTAGCGGCCATCCGTCCTAAAGAAGAGAGGCGCTCCATGTGCGCTAACTTATCTTGTAAGAGGCGAGTCTCGGTCAGGTCAGTCATTTGGATTAACTGACCCTGCTGTAAAGGTAAGGTAGCTACTTGCAGGCGGCGGCCATCGCGGGTCGAAATCTCATGACCATCATCATTACGGGGACGAAAAACCAGCGAGATAACTTCAACCCAGCGTCGCCCTTCTAAAGAGCTCTCGCCTAGTAAAGCTAAGGCGCTACTATTGGCCTTGGTAATAATGCCTTGCTCATTAATCACAATGATAGCAGAGGGGATCTTAGCAAAGACCTCACTCATTAAAGCTTGCTTCGGCTGGCTCATCTTAGGCACTTTACCTCTTCCCCCGCGCTTGTTCTTCCTTACTTATCAGCATGACTAAGCTCATAGCACGCCCCTGCCACTATTGGGCGCCACGCTCGTACGGATGCCGCTAGCTAAACACTAGCCAAAATCTAGCTAAGTGCTAGCTAAGAGCTAATTCAGCACTAGCTCCTCAACCACGCTTTGATGGTACTACCACTACGGTTAGGCCATCGCAACACTAACACGGCACAGCCCCTGAACTTTCCTTTATCAAAGCTTACATGGTATGGCCAAACAGGCTACTCTGCTGATAACAAGGCCGCTCAAATTATACCTAAGATTGACCAGTTAAGCCGATATATCCCTAAGTCTATTCCCTTTGCTGCATTTACTTATCAGTAACAGGTGCACTTGCAACCGAGGCACACTAACAACCGAAGCGCACTCGTACCCCAGGTACCCCCGTAATGGACGTACCAAGCAGTTTTGCCTCCCCACAAGCCTTAATCCTTATCCCGTCCCAGCATCGTAAATTTACTTTGTAAGAGGTGGGGCTCACCGCAAAAAGCTTATATATCGTGAAATAAATACCTTGTTTATCATTGCTCAAGCAAGGATATATCAAAGCAAGGATATATCGTGGATATAAATGCCTGAGATGTCATTGCCCAAGCAAGTAGTCTGTTTTTTCTCGCGCTCTAAACAAAAAACCCTGACACTAAGGTCAGGGTTTATAGCCAGAGCCCAGACGCCACGCTCTCCCTGATGGAAAAGCTTGCGCCAGAGCCGCAACTAAGCCAGCTTGGCAGCTATTATCCGTGCTGAGCCAGCTTGGCTGCTATTAGCCGTGCTTAGTACTTAGCAGGCATGAGCCGTGGCTTAGCCTAAGTTACGGCGGGCATTACGGAAGAGGCGTAACCATGGACTAAACTCGCCCATATCATCTGGGTGATAGGAGGTCGAGATAGTACGCACCACCCGCTCTGGGTGTGGCATCATAATGGTGAAGCGACCATCTGGAGTAGTCACACTAGTAATACCCTCAGGCGAACCATTAGGATTTAATGGATAGCGCTCCGTTACCTTACCATAGTGGTCGATATAACGCAGGGAAACTAACTTCTGGCTCGTGAGCTGAGCTAATTGCTCCTTACTATGGAACTCCGCACGGCCCTCGCCATGAGAGACCACGATAGGTAAGCGCGAACCCACCATGTCTTTAAAGAATAAAGATGGGCTATCTTGCACCTCTACCTCAACAAAACGGGCCTCAAAGCGCTCCGACTTGTTAGTAACAAAGCGTGGCCATAAATCAGCCCCAGGAATCACTTCACGCAGAGTGGACATCATCTGGCAGCCATTGCAGACACCTAAAGCAAAGGTATCGGCACGGTTAAAGAAGCGACTAAACTCTTCCTTAGCCTTGGCATTAAAGAGAATAGACTTAGCCCAGCCCTCACCGGCGCCTAAGACGTCACCATAGGAGAAGCCACCGCAGGCGGCAAAGCCAGCAAAGTTATCTAACTTCACCGAGCCATCGAGGATCTCCGACATATGGACATCCACACTAGTAAAGCCAGCCCGCATAAAGGCATGGGCCATTTCCGCCTGCGAGTTGACGCCCTGCTCACGTAAGATGGCCACACGAGGAGCTGCACCCTTGTTGATATAAGGGGCAGCAATATCTTCTTGTGGGTCAAAGGTGAGGTCATAGAATAAGCCAGGGTCTTGGGCATCCTGCTTATCAGTAAACTCTTCCTGAGCACACTCTGGATTATCACGCAGCGCTTGCATGTGATAAGTGGTGGTACCCCAAATGGTACGGAAGTGCGTACGGGTGTTGTTAATCACCTCCTGACCATGGCGAGTAAAGACCAGACGGTCATCACTACGGAGCTTACCAATGACAAAGGAGATATTAGCTAAGCCATGACCGGACAGGATATTTAAGACCTTTTCCTTGTCTTCGCTCTTCACCTGGATAACCACACCTAACTCTTCTGCAAAGAGGGCGGCGAGATCGTTGCTATTTAATTGATCCAGGCTTACTTCCACACCGGTATGACCAGCAAAGGCCATTTCAGCAACGGTAGTGAAGAGACCACCATCGGAGACGTCGTGATAAGCCAAGATGAGATCATTCTTGTTTAAGAATTGCACCGCATCAAAGAGGCCCTTTAAACGGGCTGGGTGGTCTACATTGGCACTAACGTGACCTAATTGACGATAGACCTGGGCTAAGCAAGAACCACCTAAGCGAGCTTGCCCTTCCCCTAAGTCGATATAGATAAGGTCAGTATCGCCTTTATCAGTACGTAATTGTGGGGTTAAGGTCTTACGCACATCCTCGCAGCGGGCAAAGGAAGAAATAATGAGCGATAAAGGAGCAACCACGCTCTTATTCTCGCCATTCTCTTGCCACGAGGTCTTCATCGACATCGAGTCTTTACCTACAGGTACGGTTAAGCCTAACTCCGGGCAAATTTCCATACCTAAGGTCTTAACTGCCTCATAAAGACCGGCATCTTCACCGCCATGACCATTAGCCGCCATCCAGTTAGCAGATAGCTTGACGCGATTGAGATCGCCGATATAGGCGGCAGCAATATTAGTTAAGGCCTCACCTACCGCTAAACGCACCGAAGCGGCATGGTCTAATAAAGCCACTGGGGTACGCTCACCCATAGCAGCGGCTTCACCATTAAAGCTGTCATAAGAAGCAGCGGTGACAGCAACGTCAGCTACTGGTACCTGCCAAGGGCCTACCATTTGGTCTCGAGCGACTAAACCGGTCACCGAACGGTCACCAATGGTGATTAAGAAAGTCTTTTCCGCTACGGTTGGTAAAGCTAAGATGCGCTCAGCAGCTTCACTGGCACTAATACCTTCACCATTAAACTCAGGGCTCTGTTGGGTCGCACGGGTGACCTTTTTGCACATACGAGGTGGCTTGCCTAAGAGCACGTCTAAAGGCAGGTCAATTGGATAATTGTCGAAGTGGGAATCATGTAAAACCACACGACGCTCAGCGGTAGCCTCACCAATCACCGCATACTGGGCACGCTCGCGCTTACAAAAAGCCTCAAAGACAGGAAACTTATCTGGCATCACCGCTAAAACATAGCGCTCTTGCGATTCGTTACACCAGATCTGTAAAGGCGACATGCCTGGCTCATCATTAGGAATAGCGCGTAACTCAAAGCGTCCGCCCACTCCACCGTCAGAAACTAACTCGGGCATGGCGTTAGATAAACCGCCGGCACCCACATCGTGGATAAACATGATTGGGTTATCAGGGCCTAATTCCCAGCAAGCATCGATAACTTCTTGGCAACGACGCTGCATCTCTGGGTTACCACGCTGCACCGAAGCAAAGTCAAGGTCTTCAGAAGATTGGCCCGAGTTCATCGAGGAAGCGGCACCACCACCTAAACCAATATCCATGGCAGGTCCACCTAAGACGATGAGCTTAGCACCTGGATCAATGTGGTCTTTTTGGATGTGCTCACGACGGATATTACCCCAGCCACCCGCTAACATAATTGGCTTGTGGTAGCCCCGCACTTCTTGACCATTAAAAGAGCTAACTTGCTCTTCATAGGTACGGAAGTAACCGCAGAGGTTGGGACGACCAAACTCATTATTAAAGGAAGCAGCGCCTAAAGGACCATCGATCATGATATCTAAAGCGGAGGCAATACGGCTTGGCTTACCAAAGTCATATTCCCATGGCTGTGGATAACGTGGGATTTTGAGGTTAGAAACGCTAAAGCCACAAAGACCGGCCTTAGGCTTGGAGCCCACACCAGTGGCCCCCTCATCACGAATTTCACCACCAGAGCCAGTAGCTGCTCCTGGGAAAGGCGAGATAGCGGTAGGGTGATTGTGGGTTTCCACTTTCATTAAGATAGGCAGGTCTTCTTGATGGAAGCTCCACTCATGGGTAGCACTATCCGCAAAGAAACGACCAGCAGGAGAGCCCTCCATGACTGCAGCATTGTCGCGATAGGCTGAGAGCACATAATCAGGAGTAACCTTGTAAGTATTGCGCACCATGCCAAATAAGGACTCATCTTGGGCTACCCCATCGATTTCCCAGCTGGCATTGAAGACCTTGTGACGGCAGTGCTCCGAGTTCATTTGGGCGAACATGTAGAGCTCAATGTCGCTAGGGTCACGACCGAGATCGGCAAAGGACTTGAGTAAGTAGTCCATTTCTTCAGAAGAAAGAGCTAAGCCTAAGGAGACATTAGCCTCTTCTAAAGCAGCGCGGCCGCCACTGGATAAAGGTACAATACGTAAAGGCGCAGGCTCTTGGGCCGCAAATAGGGAGGCCGCCTCATCAATCGAACCTAAGACGGTCTGCACCATGCGGTCATGGATTTGCGCTGCAATAATCTTACGCTCAGCCTCGCTAAAGGCGGCATCAACGCTAGCTGCGGCTCCAGCATCAGCAGCTGCGGCTGCGGCTGCTTTTGGTTGAATGTAGAAAGCAATGCCACGCTCAATGCGATGAATCTTAGTTAAACCGCAATTGTGGGCGATGTTAGTAGCCTTGGTGGCCCAAGGAGAGATAGTACCCACGCGCGGTACGACAAAGAATAACTCTCCTTTATCCTCATCTTGTTGCGTCTCAGGGCCATAGGCCAAAATCTTGGCCAGAACCTCGTGAGAGGCCGCATCTAACGGCTCGGCAACATCAATCAGATGCATATAGCTAGTTGAGATGTGCGCCACCTCAACCCCAGCCTGCTGCAATGAAGCAATCAGTTTGTCGATTTTGTAATCAGATAAAGCTGAAGAGCCACGCAAAATATCCATGAAGTGATCCTGATCAGGCACAAAACAAATATGCACTATTTTAACAGATTCGTGAGCTATCCCTCAGAAAACAATCGATCCTAACTGATAATTCCCTCCCCTCCCCCCAGATTGCAGCCGCGCTAAGCAGCCCTAAGCTACCGCAACAGCTCTACGCTACTCTAAGCGGCTTCTCCAGCTTGCAGCCACGCTAAGCTGCACCACCAGCTCTCAGCTCCCTAAGCTAAACTAAGTCGCGCTAAGCTGAATCACCAGCACTCAGCTGCGCTAAGCTGTAAGCTGTATACGGCTCAAGCACTGCCACAGTACTTTTTAAGATATTACCTCCACATGGGCGCGACTTCTCTAAGGCTTTTCTACATCTATTAGCTAGCCCTATAAAATGGCTGAGTCAAGTCTTAAAAGTAGGTAAGGCTTCTCAACTCTTTAGCTCTTACCCACATTGGCACGACTTTTTGTAGGTTACGCTTCTCTAGCTGCAAGACAAGCTCTGTAGTGGCATGAGCTAACTTTATCTCTTTAAAAAGCAAAACAAATTCTTAAGAAGAATAGCTAAGCGTTGCGTGGTCTTAGCAGCTTCATCAGAGCTGGCGCAACCATTTCTATAGCTCTAGCTCATGAAGTAGCAAAACCTCAGATAAGTCGTGCCAATGTAGGTCTTATTTTGTAATAATTTGGTTCAATTTTAAAGACGTAAAGAAAGCTAAGTCTGCTATGGTGCTGGTATGGTTGTTTAAGAGCATAATCGCTAAAAACTCGTGTCCATGTGGGGTAAAGTTCTTAACTTCCGTAAACATTGACGTAAAGTTCTTAATCAAGTTCTTGATAAAGTTGTACCCCAGTTGAGATAAGGTTACGAGAGGAACTAAAAAGAGGTGCGAATGCTCTATAGATAAGCCCAATATGCCTCGCTGCTACTTCAAGGATGACCATACGCAGCAAATAGATTATCCTTAGCTAACTACTTAGCTAGCAGCGCCAACTTAGCAAGTCTTGCTAAAGAGGCAAGTTTTGCAGGCGGAGCAAATAGCGCTAGCACTGCCAGTCTCGCTAGAAGAGCAAGGTTTGCTAGAAGAGCAAAGTTTGTAGATAGCGCAAGGTTTGCTAGAAGAGCAAGGTTTGCTAGAAGAGCAAGGTTTGCTAGAAGAGCAAAGTTTGTAGATAGCGCAAGGTTTGCTAGAAGAGCAAAGTTTGTAGATAGCGCAAGCAACAGTGCGCGGGAACAAGATTGGCACAAAAAGCGCTAAGCTAGCTAACTTAGGTCACATCATTACTGTACCAAGATGTGTTCTTAAGTAAGATCGGACTATATTTATAGACAATCTATCTTTATAGGAAATCTTCCCGCTAAGGAACACTGAGGCCTATACTAAAGAGCAAGATAATATTTGCCTGAGCCCAATGGAGCAAAGATTTATGAGTTTATGCAAAAAAATAATGCTCGCGCTAAGCTGCATCTTTTTGTGGTTAGTTAGTGCAGCGACAGCCCTTGCCGAGACCAATCTTACGATATGGTGCTGGGATAAACACTTTAATGGTGCTGCTGCGCAAATGGCTGTTGACCACTACATGGAAAGCCATAACGACGTCAAAGTGAATATTAGAATCTTTGAACGTATGGACATGTATAACGAATTAAAGACACTCTTAGCTCAAGGCCGCTATGACGCTTTACCTGATATCTTCTTAATGGAAGATTATCAGGTGCATAAGTACATGGATATCTATCCTGCCTTTTTTAAAGACTTAAGTGCCTTTGTTAAAAATGATAGCTTTGCTCCTTATAAGTTAGCTGTCTCTACTTTAGGTGAACGTCACTTTGGTGTGCCTTTTGATTCCGGTATCATTGCTACCTTTATCCGCCTCGACCTCTTTGAGATGGCCGATTACACCTTAGACGATCTGCAAAACCTCACTTGGGATGAATTTATCGAGATTGGGCGCAAAGTACGTGCCGTTACCGGTACTCCTCTTTATAGCTATGACCCTAACGATATCTCGATCTTCTACGCTTTTATGCAGTCTACCGGCACCTGGTTTACGGCTAAAGATGGCCACCGGGTCACCATTAGTAATAATGAGGCGCTGAAAGAGGGGTTCCGCGTCTTTAAGAAGATGAACCAATTAGGGCTCCTGCGCACCTATACTTCTTGGGATAACATGTTAGAGCTTTATAACTCGGGCAAGATTGCCGCAATAGTCCAAGGTGGTTGGATCATTCCAAGCTTAAAGACTCAAAAAGACAACAAAGATAAGTGGCGCATGATTCCTATGCCTAAACTTAATCTACCTAATGCCAGCCATTACTCGAACTTAGGAGGCTCGCAATGGTATGTCAATGGCAAATCTCCTAATGCTGATGCGGCGGCCAACTTCTTAGCTGGTACCTTTATCAACGACCGCTCCTTAATTAACCAATTAGTGCCAAAGATTGGTTTAATCTCCACCATTAAGGATATTTCGCGTCTGCCTAATTACCAAAAGCCAGAGCGCTTCTTTGGTAATCAATTAATCTTCCGTCACCTTACCAATTGGGCGGAGAATGTACCAGGCGTGAACTACGGTAACTACACATCTAATATCGACCCTATTATCCGCACTGCTTTAAATCAATACTTACGTGGCGCCAATCTCGATGATGTGTTAGATGAGGCTCAAACCGAAGCTGAAGTCATGATTTCTGAGCTCTTTGCTGACCCAGCTGCCAGCCTCTAGCTAGCCTCTTGCCTCACAATAGCTCAGTCAAGCTAAGACTATTCTAGTTAGCGCTAACCGCCGCAGTTTTAAACTGCGGTGGTTATATCAGCAATACCACTTCTCGTTAGTCCCCTATCAACCTATCTCTAACGCACTTTGCTCTACCGCTATTTTTAAACTAAGCTGCACCCTACTCGGCCCCGGCATTTATCTTTTACTAGCGTATCTCCTTTACTAGCAAATCTTTTTTACTAGCGCATCTATTTCTCTAATGCTTATCTTTCTTTAGAGCTTCTCTTCCTCATCACTTCATCGCTTTATACCTAATTCTCTTTAATCTTTACTGCTTGCAGTGGCAATCAGGCAACAAAAAGGAAATAACCAGGCAACAGGCAGCAAGCAGGCAGCAACAGGCAGCAAGCAGGCAGCAACAGGCAGCAAGCAGGCAGCAACAGGCAATCGGATCCCCGCATTGGCACGATTGCTCTAAGGTTTTTCTCTCTCTCTTGGCTGGCCCTATCAAAACGGCTTAACAAAAATGTCTTAACGAGATTACAGCGTGGCGAAGGTTACTCTTAATCTTCGCTATTATTACGAAATAATTAGTATCACTTATTAAAGGTGTGAGGTTAGCTGAGAGCACTGCATATCTTGTCTAGCTCATAGAGAGCACCACCTCTACAAACTCTTGCCCAGGTTGGTATAAGAATGGATATGCTCTATATCGCTTTTAAAGAGGAAGATTTATTTGTGCCTCTTTACCCCCAGTGAATTTAGAGTAATGTTGGCACTATGATGATGAATATTTACCTCAGTTGCGTATTTTATGTGACTAATCACGCATTTTGTGACAACGGTTGCATTAACTGTGCTAAATCCACGCTATATTAATAGCCCAGAAAGCGCTTATATACAAAGATGTAAACGTTATCTCAAAAGCATAAAAACGTGCACTTTTTAACAAAATGTGCCTTTGCCTAAAAAGCACAAATTGAGCGTAAACTAGATTGTTACAGACGCGCTTGCTCATTCCCAATATAGTAACGCTGGTCGTGGTTAGTGTTGTGCTTTTTTGCCTTAATCGGTCACTGCGCACATGTAGCAGTGATAAAGTTAAGACCTAGCTATCATCCAAGATAGCCGTATATCGCGGCCTCAGCCTATGGAGCGTTCACCTGACAGAGTGTTTGCTTGACGGGGCATCAGCCTGACAGAGTGTTTGCTTGACAGGATGTGCACCTGACGAGACCTCCGCCCAGATAGATTACAAATGGTCTAGCAAGACCTACTAGGCAATGAGGTAACTTAGGACTTAAAGATAACAGCATCGTTAGTGCATTAGTGCGCCCGCGCCATAAGATTGCTACAAACTAAACAAGTGTGCGCCATAACCTTGTATAGACATAGGCTTAATTTAAGTGATTGATAGGCAGAGCAAAGCCAAAGAAAAGACTGCTTTTTCACAGAGAGGATTGCCTGACCTTAGTAAAGAGCAGCACTTTACATAGTGCTACCTCGCACTACATGGTACAACCTGGTACCCCATATAGGCATTAAACATAGAAACAGACAATGCTAAGCAAGTATCCAGTACTCAAGAGTAATAGCCAATAGGCACCAGACAGCTTGATATTCCTATCTGGTAAGGCCGCAAACTAAACATCATGACTTAGTCATTATTTAGAGGGCATGAGTGAGATGGTTGCAATGAGATGCCATGCTTAGCCTATAGTACTTAACTTCAGACGAGGAAATATTAGTCTTTAACGTAACCATCCTCGCCCGCATAGTCTTAAAAAGTTGAACCTAAGTGCGCTACTGCAACAAGCGCTATCCCGCACAAGAATTATGAGATAAAAGGCTCAAACAGGGGCTTAAGACATACCCTTACGTCTGAGCTGAATTAAGGAGAGCTCAAGCTCAGCGCTCAGAGATTACGCTCACAGTTCAGAGATTAGGCTCACAGTTCAGAGATTACTCTCACAGTTCAGAGATTACTCTCACAGCTCAGAGATAAGAGCACACCGATTTTTAATCAAACAAGAGCCTGGTCGTAGCAACCAGCTATCAGCATAGCTCTTCACGCTCAACATTAATTAACCCATCTCCACGTGAGATAAGTTAATGAGCGCTCATAGCCTTGCTGAGTCTTAGCTCTTGTTGTCACAGCCACCACACCGTGCATCAATCGCATCACTTTTTAGGTAAGGAGAGCCTTACTAAGCTTAGACCCTGTTGCCTAAGCTGCCGCAGTTGGCACTGCAGCAGTTGGCGCTGCCGCAGTTGGCCTGCCACAGTTGGCTTAATCAAGCCAGCCTTAATAGTGCTTAATGTGGCTCTATTCGGCAGAGCTTGTCCATAGGCTTTCCTACTAAAAAACTCACTAAGGAGAAAATGGTTAGATAGTTTTACGCCCCCACGCTTAATGCTTGGCCCCCTGACTCTAGGCTACTTATAGTCCCAGGGTAAGCCAGGCAACTATGGCGACCATGATAGCGTAGCGATAGCTTTAACTAGCATGAGGATTGGCTAGTTTACAGCTTATCTCTACAGCCGCCCTTGCTTGCCAGGTAGAGTGGCCGCGCTAAGAGCGCATATGGGGACGCACAGGTACCAAAGCGCAGGTGCTAAAGCACAAGCTAGAGACCATCTGGCAAAGCGCCTAGGGCGCCTAGGACAAGATGCTTAGTTGAGATTAGGTGATGCGCTGAGACAAGGAAAAGGAGTTAGATATGATCAAAGTTAAACCATGGATGCGAGCTATCGCTAGTGCTGCTATCTTGACCGCTATTTCGGCCTCAGCTGCCCATGCCGCTACAGAGCTCAAAGTATGGTGCTGGGACGACAAATTCAATGTACCTGCGGCCCGTATGGCTGCGGAGCGCTTTACCGCCAAGCATCCTGATGTCACAGTTAAGGTCGAAAGCATTGCCCAAGACAATACCATTCAGAAGATGAATGCGGCCTTAGGTGCTAATAACTTACGTGGTCTTCCTGATATCGTACTCATTGAGGACTATCGCTCCAAAAATTTTGCCATTGGCTATCCTGATTTCCTCAAAGATTTAAAGAGCTACATTGATGTCGATAACTTCGCCAGCTACAAAATCGCTGTCTCAACCGTAGGCGATAAGACTTATGGCGTGCCTTTTGACTCGGGAGTCTCAGCTCTCTTTGTCCGTATCGACCTCTTTGAAAAAGCCGGTTACACCATCGAAGACTTTGATGATCTCACCTGGGACAAGTTTATCGACATGGGAAAGAAAGTTAAGGAAGTAACGGGCATGCCTATTCTTCCTTATGACCCAAGCGACCTCCAAGAATTGCGCATCATGATGCAATCGGCTGGCTCCTGGTTTACCGATAAAGATGACATGAATAAGGTCACTTTAGTCGGTAATGAGGTCTTAAAGAAAGGCTTTGAGACCTACAAGAAGCTTAATGACGAGGGCTTACTCTTAGCTTACTCCGGCTGGAATCAATTCCTCTCCACTTTCCAAAATAGCCAAGTAGCTACCGTGCTTTCTTCTTGCTGGCTCATGCCATCTTTTGAATCTAACACTGCTGATGCCGGTAAGTGGCGTGTGGTGAAAGTGCCACGCTTAGACCTGCCAACAGGCACCAATTACTCAAACCAAGGTGGCTCACAATGGTATGTCAATGCCCATTCCAAGAATGCCGATATTGCCGCCCAATTCTTAGCTGAGACCTTTGGCTCCGATCGCGACCTCATTAATGAATTAATTCCTAAGATTGGTCTTATCTCCACCATGAAGGATTCCAACAATCTTAGCAACTACCAACAACCAAATGCTTACTTTGGTGGTGAGTTAGTCTCCCGTGATTTTGCCGAGTGGAGTGGCAAGATTCCTCCAGTTAACTATGGCATGCATACCAAAGCCGTAGAAAGCATTGTCCAAGAAGCAATGCAGCGCTACTTAGGTGGCGAAGACTTTGAGCAGGTCATTTCTGATGCCCAGGAAATGGCCCAGGCTCAAATTCAATAAGCAAAGGCCCCCAAACTTAGAACACCCGTGCGCATGAGCGCCACTAGCGCCAACTCAGGGCTAGACTTACTAAGATAGCATATCTCTGCGCGAGGTATGCTCCTCCGAACTGATCCTGAGTACAACCGCAGAGCGATGTACCTCCGGGCTAAACCTGCGTATCACCGCAGCTAGGCCTGGATACCACCGCCAAGCGCTGGATCTCTCCTAGTTCCATACGTAGCCGCGCTTGATCCTGGTGCCCGCGAATATTCTAGGTTTAGAGAAACCCACGATATCTGTCCTCCTCGGTACTTTAACCTTGGTTAACTACCTCTAACTAAACTAGCGTCACTTAATGTGGCCGGGGCAAGAGCGTACTAAGGTTGGGGCCTGGGGTAGCTTTAAACATGAACCAACTGTACTTCATCAGTTAAATGCCAGCTGTCAACTAAATACACAGCTGCAGTTAAGAGCGCCGCTCTCAGTTAAGTGCGCCGCTCTCAGTTAAGTGCGCCGCCACGTAGCCTGACCAGACTCTGCTAAGTCTGAGTAAGGCAATAACTCTGCTGAGTCTGAGTAAGGCAATAACTCTGCTGAGTCTGGTTAGCCTGATAAGGCTGATGCCAGCTAGCCCTTGATGAGGTTTTAAGGTTTACAAGGTTTAAGTAGTTTAAAGCTTTGGACAAGCTACTTCCCTCAAGGAAAAGCGAGATAGAGTATGTCTGATCAACCCGTTAAATACACCCGAGGCGTCCTCGAAAAACGCAATGATCTGTGGGGCTGGTGCTTTATCGCTCTAGCCACCATCTTGATTGTTGAGTTTGTGTTCTACCCTATGGTGCAAGCCTTTATCATGTCGCTTTACGGTGGTACAGGTAATAATACGCACTTTGCGGGTCTCTATAACTATCAACGTATGTTGGTAGACTCGACCTTTAAAAAGGCCCTCTTCAACACCTTTATCTACCTGATCATTCAGGTACCAGTGATGCTGCTCTTTGCCCTCATTGTGGCAGTAATGCTTAATGACCCTAAACTCAAATTCAAGGGCTTTTTCCGCGTCGCTATCTTCTTACCTTGCGTTACCTCCCTGGTTTCCTATTCCTTAATTATGAAAGCCATCTTCGCTAACCAAGGTATGTTTAACTCGGTGATGCAAGATTGGGGCATTCTCGCTGAGCCAATTATGTGGGTCACCGATCCTTTCTGGGCCAAAGTGCTGATTATTATCTCTATTACTTGGCGCTGGATTGGCTATAACATGGTGTTCTACTTAGCTGGCCTCCAGAACATTGAGCCATCGGTTTATGAGGCTGCTGACATTGATGGTGCGGGCCCTATCAAGAAGTTCTTCACGATTACCGTTCCTTTATTAAAGCCGATTATCCTCTTTACCACCATTACTTCGACCATTGGTACCTTACAGCTCTTCGATGAAGTGCAGAATATTACCCAAGGTGGTCCTGCTAATGGCACTGTGACAATTTCGCAGTACATCTACAACCTCTGCTTCAAGTTCACGCCAAACTTTGGCTATGCTTGTGCGGTGGCTTTTGTGGTGGTGCTCTTAATCGTCATTCTTTCGATGATTCAATTCCGTTTAGCTCGTGATAAGGACTAAAGGGAGGCTAATCGATGAAACAGTCTACGGTTAACACTAGCTTTACAGTGGTGCGCTACACCATCTTAATCATAGCTACCTTTGTCTCGCTCTTCCCTTTTGTCTGGATGCTCATTGCTGCGACTAACTCTAATGTCGCTATTAATGCAGGTACCATGACTTTTGGTGACCAGCTCATGGTCAACCTCAAAAACCTTTTTGACCCAGAGCTAGGTTTTGCTCGCGGTCTGCTTAACTCAGCAGTTTTAGCGATCGTGACCACTTTCTTTGCTTTACTTATCTCCTCAGCAGCTGGCTACGGCTTTGAGGTTTTTAGAAGCAAAAAACGCGATATCGTCTTTGGTATCTTGTTAGTCTCAATGATGGTGCCATTTTGCGCTCTGATGATTCCTCTCTATCGACTCTTTGGTACCTTTGGTACTTTAGGCTTTGATGATGAAGGCAATCCTGCCGCTCCTTGGCGCTGGATGGGCTTAGATACATACTTTGCCGTGGTGGCTCCACTGGTAGCTACCGCTTTCTTAATCTTCTTATTCCGCCAAAATACGAAGTCATTCCCTAAAGATATCTTAGAAGCAGCCCGTATCGACGGCTTATCGGAAATCGCAATCTTCTTTAAGATGTATTTCCCGGTCATGCGTCCTACCTATGCCGCTGCCGCTATCATTACCTTTATGAGTAGCTGGAATAACTTCCTCTGGCCTTTAGTAGCTTTACAAACCCCGGAGATGCGCACTGTACCACTGGTACTCTCCAACATGGGTTCGTCCTATACCCCTGACTACGGCATGATCATGTGCGGCATTGTGATCGCGACTCTGCCTACAGCGGCGATTTTCTTCTTAATGCAGAAGTACTTCGTCGCCGGCATGGTGGGCGCCGTGAAATAACACGAGCATGCGCTTTGCGCATACTCGCTAGCAATTTTGCCCATGATAACCAACAATTAAAGATCAGCTCCCCGCTCCCTCTTGCTTAGAGCTTAGCACTAAGAGCACGAATAGCCCTAAGCGCATGAGAACTTAGCTTTTATCATGAAAAAGGCATGACTTTTATCATGAATAAAGCATGATAGGTCTAAGCTAGGTTTAAGTAACCTAAGCTAGGCTTAAGTAGCCTTAGCTAAGCTTAAGTAGCCTAAGCTAGATTTAAGTAAGCTCAACTAGGCTTACTTAGCCTAAGCCAGACCAATTGCAAAGGGCTTACTTTACCCTACTATCTTCTGCCAAGACTACAGAGATAAAGTGAAGCCTTAGGGATGAGCTTGATAAGCTGTCTGAGAGATAAGCAAATGGCAAGTATCGTTTTAAAGCATATCGCCAAAATCTATCCTGGTGACATCCGCGTAGTTAAGGATTTCAATCTCGAAATTAAGGACAAAGAGTTCGTCGTCTTTGTGGGCCCTTCCGGCTGTGGTAAGTCCACCACCTTACGTATGATTGCCGGTTTAGAAGATATCTCGGCAGGTGAGCTCTACATTGGCGACCGTCTCGTTAATGACGTGGCTCCTAAAGATCGTAACATCGCCATGGTGTTCCAGAACTACGCACTCTACCCCCACATGACCGTGTACAAGAACATGGCCTATGGCTTAATGCAGCGTAAGGTTCCTAAGGAGGAAATCGATCAAAAGATCCGGGCTGCTGCAGAAATCTTAGGCATTACCCCTTACTTAGAGCGTAAGCCAAAGGCCCTCTCCGGTGGTCAGAGACAGCGTGTGGCTTTAGGCCGCGCTATGGTGCGTGACCCTGATGTGTTCTTACTTGATGAGCCACTTTCCAACCTCGACGCTAAGCTGCGTACCACCATGCGCTCGGAGATTTCTAAGCTCCACAAGCGCTTAGGTACCACCTTTATCTACGTGACCCACGACCAGATCGAAGCCATGACTATGGGCGACCGCATCGTGGTGATGAAAGATGGCGACGTCATGCAGGTCGATACCCCTCAAATGCTCTATGAGCACCCAGAGAGTAAGTTTGTGGCTGGCTTCATTGGTTCCCCACAGATGAACTTCATGGACGTTACGATTAAGCGTCAACCTGACTCTCCATCTGGCTTTGCTTGCGTCCTTGATGAAAAGCATATCTTCAATGTGTTACCACGTGAGGGACTTAAGGACTTAAGCGCCTATGAGGGTAAAGTCGTGACTATGGGTATTCGTCCGGAGCATATCTACACCGGTCGTACTATCCCAGGTGAGATGGATACCGCTGACCTCAATGCTGAGATCGACTTAGTGGAGCCAATTGGCTCGGAAGTCTACCTCTTTGTCAATGTGGGAGCAAACAAGCTCTGCGCTAAGTTACCACCAGTCACGGGCTTAACTGAAGGGGAGAAGATTAGCCTCAAGCTTGATCTCAAGCGCATGTTTATCTTTGATAAAGAGACTGAGCAAGCTCTCTTAAACTAATTGCCCGCTTTGCACCAGGGAATAAGCTAAGCTCTAGTGCATGTACAAGTTCCCCATACGGTACAAAATGCCTAGCCTAAACAGGCTATAACGCCTGCCTAGGTTATACCGCCTGCCTAGGTTGCATAAGCTGCCCAGATAAACTTATGGTAGAGGCTGCCCCAGCTAAACTTATGGTAGAGGCTGCCCCAGCAAAACTTACGGTAGAGGCAGCCCCAGCTAAACTTACGGTAAAGCCCACCTAAGCTATACCGCTTGTACATGCCGCTTAGCTTTAGCTATAGCACTATCAAGTGCACTTCTTCTAATTAGCCAAGCCTGGTTTGCCCAGGCCTGGCGATACCTCTCCACGCTTAATGCATCTTGCCTACGCCCGCCCCTACTACTTCCCTCTACTACCTAAGCCATACTTTAGCCACTTGTTAAGCTACTATCGCTTTATCTTTTCCACTTTGAGCTAACCTTACTGTAATCTACATTGACCCGAGTTTTTGGCCCTTGTGGCACTTGCAACAGTGCGACTGTTGTAGTAGTTGCGGCAGTTGCTATGCAGTATATAGCCCACATTGGTACGACTTCTCTGAGGTTTTGTTACTTTCCTTAGCTAGCTCTAGAAAAATATCTTATTAAGGTCGAAGAAGAGGGTAAGACTACTCAATGCTTAGCTATTCTTTCGTAAGAATTGATTTCACTTTTTAAAGATGTAGAGGTAGCTGAGGCCTCCACTTAGCTTATCTAATTGCTATATAACACAACCTCCAAAAACTTAAGCCAATGTGGGTATAAACAAGCTCTGTAGCGTCCTTAACTAACTTTACTCCTCTAATAAGTAAAGCTAATTATTTCGTAATAATAGCTAAAATGTAGAGTAGCCTTAGCGGCAGCTTAAGAATGCGCTCTGCCATTTCTCTAGAGCTAGCTAAAGAAAGTACCAAAATCTCAGTCAGGTAGTGCCAATGTAGGTAATACAGCATCAGGGGTAGCTTATACAGCGTCAGTGAAAAATGAGGCAGTTCCTGGAGTAGCTCATATAACTTCTAGGGTAAAGATAGAGCACCAGTGAAGCTGAGGGGAAATCCAGGGTACTGATAAGGAACCATAGGATGCGGACAACTATCCATGGTGGAGGCTAGAGAGCCATAGAGTGCTAACAGGTAACTATGAGGAGCGCATAGAGCAGTACTAGGTCAGTGGTAAGCTAATTAGCTATAGCTTGCTTGTAAATTTGTACTAGATCTTAGGACAAATCTTGCTTTAGCTAGGCGAGAATGTCAAAATAATTTTATATCTTACTTTGGTAATCAGATTTGCATCTTTTAATCTCGGATGGGCCTAAACATCGATTTTTCCTATAGACAAGCCGTAATCAT
>Cebus_capucinus_imitator_PRJNA485217_SSR093__coassemble_361_pt1 | contig 20591 bp, 7 predicted proteins | sample Cebus_capucinus_imitator_PRJNA485217_SSR093__metabat2_low_PE_002 | metagenome-assembled genome bin Cebus_capucinus_imitator_PRJNA485217_SSR093 | reverse complement strand
AATGCTTGCTCGTCATGTTATGGGTATGCTGCGCTCTGGCTAATGCTTGCTCGTCATGTTATGGGTATGCTGCGCTCTGGCTAATGCTTGCTCGTCTTGTCTTGAGCATGCTGCTATCATCATGAGCATGAGATAGGGGCGCGAGTACTGTGTTTGGGGTAGGATGTCAGCAGGCGCGGGGTATTAAGACAAATAACATGGTTTTAGCAGGCTCGCAGTACCGTAGAGCGAGGAACCAGGGAGATAGCCATTAATATGGGTAATAAGGGCCAAGAGACAATTATTATTTCACGCACCGATAAAATTGGTGATTTTGTTGTATCTATTCCCTCCTATGCTACGGCACGCGTGATGTTTCCGCAGGCGAAAATTGTCGCCTTAGTGAGTAAGCATAATAAGATTCTGGCACAGGGGCTAAAATGTGTGGATGAAGTAGTCTCTATCGATGACTATGAGAGCCAAGATGACCTGGTTTCCAAGCTCCGTTCCCTGCATCCTGATGCCTTTGTCGCCTTGGTCTCAAATAATAATATCTCTCGTTTAGCGGTTCGTTCTGGAGCAAAGCGTCGGATTGGCCCGCTGTCGCGTTTTTGGTCTTTCTTTCACTATAACCAGGGTTTACGCCAGAGTCGTTCACGCTGTTTAAAGAGTGAGGCGGCTTATAATCTCGATTTAATCCGTCATTTAGACCCTAAGCGTTATGACTCTTTAGCCCATCCTTGCTTTGAGCGCATTGCCTTTAGTGAGGCAGATGCGCAAGTGGTTGCCAACTACTTAGCTCAGGAAAACCTTAGCGCTACGCCTTTTATCTTAGTTAATCCTTTTACCGGCGGCAGTGGGGCTAACCTCAATTGTGAGCAATATGGCCAGGTGATTGCTTCTATAGTCACTACCCCGCATGATCCCACCAAGCCTCTGCCTAAGCGCAACCGCCGCGCTCTGGCTACTTTAGCCCCGGATAGTGTACCTAATAGCCTCATGGAAAGCCTCTCCTCCACGGGGTCTGACAGTACCGCCATTGCGGGCAGTACCACTATTGCCGGCAGTACCGCTGCTATCGCGGGCAGAACTGGAGATGTTGCTAGCGCTAGCACATCAGCTATCACATCAGCTGACGCGGCTGCGGGAGCTAGTAGCGCTAATACTGCTAGTGATAGCCTCTCTGTTACTATGGATGCAGCATCCGCTCTGGACGCGTCATCTCATAAGTTTATCTATCCTGAAGTTGTGATCTTGGCCATGCCTTGCCACAAGGAAAAGGTCGAGCTGATCTTAGCGCAAATACCAGCGCCTGCCCGCGCTCTCGTGCACTGCTTCTTTAATGAGGGCTCCCTCTTAGTCGCCGCCGCTTTAGTCGACCGCTGTAAGGTCTTTATCGGTCCTAGCACCGGTATTACTCAGATTGCAGGTAATTACCAAAAGCGGACGCTGTGCTTCTACTCTAGCCGTATTTCTAACTCGCATCGTCGCTGGGAACTCTTTGGTGATGAGGATGAAGTGCCTTTTACCTTTGATGTAGCCAAACTTGATTACAAGACACGTGAGCTCACGGAACTAAGTCCAGATATGGGGCAATCTATTATTACTACTGCTTTAGAAGAGCTGTGGCAACTCTAGAGGAGAGAAACTGTGGCAGCTCTAGCGGCGGGGGCGCTAGCATCTCTAAAGGAGAAGCCAAGCGGTAGAATCCTTGAGAAGAGAAGCGAGGCGGTAGAGCTATCGCTAATAGTAGCTAGGCGGTAGCGACTCTAGAAGAGATAAGAGAACAGCTGAGGATGTGCCATAGGTTTCTTTGCTGAGGCATACGTGTTACTTTGGCTTAACTTAAGTAGTGAGCTTTTTAGGGAGTGATAGGGTAGGTATGACTACAGCATCAGCAGCGGCAGTAGCCGCACCACAAGAACCGGTTGCCACACCACAAGAGCCGGTAGTAGCATCGCATGAAGAAGCAGTGGGTGCTCCAACAGGTTCCGAAAAACTCGCCCAGGGCACTGGTGGCGCTGCTAGCGCTGGTAGTGCCAGCGCGGGCGTTGCTAGTGCGGACGTTGCTAGTGTTGGCAGGGCCAGCGCCAGGGCCGAATGCCCAGGTAAGGTCGGCCCGCTTAGCTTGACCGTGGCCATCATTGCGCACAATGAATCTGACCGTTTGCCGCCTACTTTGGCCAAAATTCAAGATATTGCTAGCGAAATTGTCCTTATCAACTCTATGTCTACCGATAATACGGTAGAGATAGCTCAGTCTTTTGGTGCTATGGTTTATACCGAAGAGTTTAAGGGCTATGTTGCACAGAAAAACTCCCTCATTCCTAAGTGCACTCAAGATTGGATCTTGTTCTTAGATGCTGACGAGGTACTTAATGACGAGCTTAAGGCCGCCATTGTTAAGGTCATAAAGGATGATAGCCACTGTGCCTATGAGATGAATCGTCTTACCTTTTACTTAGGTAAGCTCTTAAAGCATGCCTGGCAGCCTAACTATCGCTTACGTTTAGTACGTCGCGATGCGCATCCTCAGTGGGTAGGTGAGATTGTCCACGAGTCTTTAGCTTGTGATAGTAAAGTTGAGCGCCTCCCGGGCTATATCATTCACTACTCTTATCGTGACGTCAGTGACCACTTTATGCGCACGGTGCGCTATGCCCAGATGTCCGCCCAAAGCTATATCAAGAAGGGCAAAAAGAGCTCTTTAAGCAAGATTATCTTTAGTCCTATCTTTAGCTTCTTTAAGCTCTATATCTTAAAGCTCGGTTTCCTTGATGGTAGAGCCGGTTTAGTAGCTGGGGTCAGTGCCTATATCTACACCTTTTTAAAGTATATCTTCCTGTGGGAAGCTTCTTTAACCCAAAAGCCACAGGATAGCGCGGTCGCCGCAACTAGGGTAGCCTCCGTATCTCCAGTAGCTACCTCATCCCCCGCGGTTGCTACTACCGCATCAGCTGCAACAGATGCAAGTGCTGTAACCGCCGCTGTGCCTGCAACGGATTCCAGCGTACCTCAGGCTAGTGAAGCTTCAGCCTCTTCTGACAAGTAGTTGACCATTTAGGCCGGGACTTTAATGCTTCCGGCTAGACTTAGAGGCAACGTTATATCCCACATGGGCACGAGTTTTTAGTGGCTGTGCTCTTAAGTTAAGCCGACAAGTAATTAAGCCGACAAGCTCTGTAGTACTCTGCGCCAACGAAACGTCTTGAAAAAGTGAACTTAGTTCTTACGAAATAATAACTAATAAGTTGAGTCGTCTTACCCGCTGCTAAGACCTTACTAAGCTATTTCTCTAGGGCTAGCTAAGGAAAGTACTAAAACCTCAAAGAAGTCGTGCCAATGTAGCTGGGAGCTGTAAGTGCGCATGCTTGTTTGCACTCTGGTATGCTCTTGTGCTGTCAGTAGTCTGAGTTTTGGGTATGCTCTTGCGCTGTTAGGTGCGGCATCGGGCAGCTGGGCACTAGACCGCGGGGGCGGGGCCGCGGGGCACAGCGCCCTCCAGGCTTCAGCTTAATAGCTTATGATCGGGTCGACATCGATAGCAAAGCGGAGGTCACCTAAGTTCTTAAAGCTACTATAGATGCGGGTAATCTCATCGAGCACCGTGGACAATTGCGTTGGCGTAAAAGCATTGAGTACCACATGGAAATGGAAGCGGCTAAAGCGTTTCTCAATTTTGTCCGGCATAATAGGCGAGAGACTCACCCCACTTAAGAGCATGGGCTGTTGCTCTATCTCCGCAAAAATCTCGCGCAAGGTATTAAAGGCCCGATTACGATCGGTTGAGTTAGTCATCACCACTGCCTGATAGGTAAAAGGCGGCATGTGCATATTCTGTCTTAGCTGTAAGAGCTCATAGGCTAAGTCGATATAGCGGAAACTAGGCGAAATTAAGCGCAGTAAGAGCTGGTGATCAGGAAAGCGAGTTTGGATATAGACATAACCAATCTTATGAGAACGTCCGGCGCGTCCTGCGACCTGTGTTACTAATTGCGCTGTGTATTCCCAGCCGCGGAAATCATCACAGAACAAGCCGGAATCCACATCTAAGATTCCCACCAAAGTCACATCAGGGAAGTCATGGCCTTTAGCGAGCATTTGCGTACCAATCAAAATCTCGCTCTTATGTTGCAAAACGCGGGTGAGCGCCTCATCCAAATCGTTCTTGCTCGTCATGCTATCGCGATCGATACGCTCAATCCCCACATCACAAAAGCGCTCGCTTAAGTAATCTGCTACTTTTTCTGTGCCCACCCCCATTTCAATGAGACTATGTTCGGCATGGCAGTAAGGGCAAATCGTCGGAATAGGCACTGCGGTATCGCAAATATGGCAGCGTAATTGGCGGGTAATACGATGCACGGTCATCTGATTGTCACAATGAGGGCAGGTCAAAATGCGCCCACAGTTATGGCAGATCATAGAATGGGAAAAGCCCCGGCGATTTAAGAAGAGTAAGGCCTGTTGATGAGCTGCCGTGGTAATGCCCACCATGTTTTCTAAAGTAGAGCTAATCCCTGCTTCTAAGCCCTCATCTAAGTGCTCTTCTTTAAGGTCAATCAAAGTAAGCTCAGGTAAGCGGGCCGCTTTAGCGCGCTGGAACAAATCTAAGCGCATAAAGGCGCCGCATTGGCATTGGTAGAAAGACTCTAGTGAGGGGGTAGCAGAACCTAAGATAAGCTTTGCTCCTAAGAGCTTAGCTCGATAGATCGCCAAGGTTCGCGTGTGATAGTGTAGTCCCTCATTTTGCTTAAAGGAGCTGTCATGCTCTTCGTCAATGACAATGAGTCCTAAGTTATGACAAGGGGTAAAGAGCGCAGAACGCGTACCAATGATAATACCCGCTCTTTCGGTGCTCATATCTAAAAAGGCATCTAAGCGCTCCCGGGGCGAGAGATTAGAGTGAGAAGTAGCAATAGGTACCTTAAAGCGCTCATAGAAACGCTTAAAGGTTTGGGGTGTCAGAGCGATTTCCGGTACTAATACCATCGCCGTCTTGCCTTGGCGCAGGGTCTCGGCAATAGCTTGGAGATAGACTTCAGTTTTACCCGAGCCCGTGACGCCATAGAGTAAAAAGACCCCAAAGCCCTGATGTTGGCTAATAGCGGTGAGTGCATATTGTTGCTCTTGGTTTAAAGGCAGTGGGGGCGCCGCGAGAAAAGTATGGTCAGGTGCGCCCGCTCTTAAGTAGAGTTTGCTACTATGCGCCGCAAAATCATAGGACTTGACTAAGCGTTTTTGCTGGAGCGCTTTTTCTTGTGCGGGAGTAAAGCCCTCTTCCCGTAATTCACGCTTACGCCGTGGACCGTGTTGTAAGGCTAGCAGCAGCTCTCTTTGCTTACCCGAGCGTAAGGTGGCTAAAACCTTTTCTAAATCGTTAGCTTTGACATTACTAATGAGACCAGGAATTTCTTTGTAGGTTGCCGCGCCCCCCGAGCGTAAGAGTTGCGGTAGGGCCAACATAATGGTTTGCCCTACAGGATAGTGGTAATAGCGTGAAGCATAGGAGAGCATGGCTAAGACATCAGGCGTAATGAGAGGCTCTTTATCGATAAGTTCACCCTCTTTAATGCGCCCTAAGCTTAGGTTAGATTGGGCACCAATATCTACGACTAAGCCAATGTCATTACGGGCAACCGCGCGGCCAAAGCTAACCTTAACGCGGCAACCAATAATGCTCTCATCAAAGATACCAGCGAGCTTGTAATCAAAAGTAGCAAAGAGGGAGCGGTTGAGGGCTACCTGCACCATGGTAAAACCAGCAGCATAAGCCTCAGCCTCCAGTTTGGCTCCCGGGCGCTCTTCTTGGTCAAGCGTTTGTACTTGGAGTATAGCTTCTTCCGCAGGCGCGGCCGGAGTGGTGGTAGTACTGGCAGACGCAGTCACAGCAGCCTCAGTCCCGGTAACCTCAGCCTCAGTCTCGGCAACCTCAGCCACGATAGACTCAGGACCGGCTACTGTGGCTGGAGCTACTCCCACTGGTGCTAATCCCATTGGTACTGTATCTATCAAGGCAGCCACCCCAGCAGGTTTAGCTCCTCTCGCTGAGGCAGCTCCGCCCGCTGGGGCACCTCTTGGCAGTACGGCCTCTGCTAAAGCTATTCCAGGCTCAGCTGATGTGCCTTCCATTACTTGCTCCAGCCCCACATCACTAATTGCTGCTTGCCCTAAGGCTGCTGACTGATGGTGAGGTTGCAGGAGGTCATCCTGGCTTTGCACTATCCCCGAAATTGGAAGGACTTCTTGCCCATGAGTGATGCTCTGACCCATTTCTTGGTGTAGAGCTAAACCCTGAGCCATAGTATTCTCTCCTGGGGTACTGGTTGCACTTGGGATAGGATCTTCCAGAGTAGCTAAGCTCTCTGGGGTAAAGGGCATTACAGCTCCACTATCCCCCTTGGTCACCCTGTTTTCTTTTGTGATCTCAGCTGGAGCCGCTAAGCCCCCTGGGGGGAGTTTAGATGGGGAGGCCAAGCTTTCTAAAGCGCGCTCGTCTTTTACCTCTAGAGTTCCTAGCGTGGCCGTTGCCTCTAGAGTTCCTAGCGTAGCTGCAGGGGTGGCCATAGCCTCAATAGTCTCAATTGGACTGACTGTATCCTCAATAGGCGTGACTGTAGATTCAATGGGAGTAACCGTAGCCTCAATGGGAGTGACCGTAGGAGCCATCTTAGTTGCCAGCGTTGCAGTAGCTTCGCTTGCCGCAACTATTTCGGTATTCATTAGCGGGCCCTCCATTAAGTATGGGGTGAGTGGGTTTGAGCTTGGCTTGATCGAAGTAGTGCTAGTTAAGGTGCTTACGCTTATCGCGCTATCATCGCTAGTGACCGAGCCATTACTGCTTAAAATAGAGCTATCCCTACCAGTAACAGAACTATTACCGCTATTAGTGTAGTTATCTATACCAGGCGCTCTGTTATCTCGGCTAGGAGTATAGCTATCTACGCCAGGAGCGGAGCTGTTCCGGCTAGGAGTATAGCTATCTACGCCAGGCGTGGAGCTGTTCCGGCTAGGAGTATAGCTATCTACGCCAGGCGTGGAGCGTTCTTGATTAGAAGTAGCGCTATCATTGTTGCTCTGGCCAGGCTGAGTATGGCAGCGCAAGTCACTGCTCGTGGCATTACTTGGGCTAGCACCACGGTCAGCATCTGGGGGCAGAGCTATATTATTGATAGTGCTAGTACTGGCATGGCTAGAACTCTCTTTGACAGTATTATCACTATTAGATTTTACTAGACCAGAGCTTGAGTCATGAATTTTTATGCGGATGGCACTCTTATTCTGATCACTTATAAGCGCAGTGCTATCAGGGAGAGCACTAAAGCTGTGAGAGTGAGTAGCCCCAAGGGGATGAGCCCTATCTTTTAGGTCATCGGGATGGGATCTGTCTTGTGAGGTATGGGGGTAATCCCTGTCTTTTAGGTCATCAGGATGAGAGCCAAAACTTAGGGTAGTGGTATTGGTTCTTTTGACTTGCTCTTGCCAGGAGAGGGTAACCAGCTCACTAGGGATAAGCTTATCTAAAGAGGCTAAGGTTGCTAGGCTCGCTGTAGTAGCAATAACGGCTAAAGGTAATTCTTGATAACAGCGGCCTGCTAATGTGGATTTAGTCCCTTGCTCACCTAAGGTAGCAAAGTAAAAAGCCAAATCGGGAGTAGTGCTCTCGACGGCTAGTAAGTCACGAACTTCTTTAGGGGTTATGTCACTAAGATCTTCTTCCGTACTAGTGGCAGTGCTTTCTTCTAAAGATAACGGAGATGCCTGTGTCTTAGGATGCTCTATGTGACCCAGAGCAGCCGAGGCAGCCTGAATAGCCTGGACATCCTCAGCCGGTACAGCCTCAGTCGGGGCCGCCGGGGCAGCCTCAGCCGGAGCCGTCTCAGCTGGGATAGCAGCACTATAGGTAACATCACTAGGAATATTACCACTAGAGCCAGGCTCCCCCGATACAGCGTCAGGGAAGACCATATCTGTAGGATTATCGCGACTAGAGGTAGTGTCGGCAGTGACGTTAGCACTAGAGACTGTATCTGTAGAGACATTGCTACTAGAGACAGTGTCGGTAGGGATATTACCCCTAGCAGTACTGTCCGCAAGAGCATTACTCCTAGAGCTAGTGTGCGTAGGGGCGGGCGTGGTCTCGGTAGTTGGTGGTATAGCAGCCGTTTGCTGAATAGCTGCTGCTTGTTGTAATACTGCTGTTTGCTGAATAGTCGTTACTTGCGAGATGGCCGCTTCTTGTTGAGCAGCCGTGGCATGCTGGTCCCGAGAAAGCGCTGGTGTTGATAACTCGGCGTTATCTTTTTGTGCTGCTGTTTCTTCCAGTAGCTCTAAACCTTGCAGCAAGTTAAGTTGTTGCGGTACCACCTGTAAGCTATCTTGGGGAGCTGCAGGGGGCATGGCTACTAAAGTTGTTGCTGTTGCCGCAGGGTTGTCCTCTCTTTTAGTGTGGCTGGAGGTAGGCGCGATAACAGTAATAGCAGCAGTAGCTGTATCATGATTAGGACTAGGCGTGTTCTCACTTACAGGAGCTAAAGCTGCCTGAGTAGCAGTAGGAGTAGCTGCGGCTTCTTGCTGAGTCAGGTTTGGCTTCATTTGGGGCGTGGTTCGGGATTGGTTAGGAGCAATAGGAGCTCTTGTGCCGCCTAAAGAGAGATCTAAGCCCTGATCAATCTTAGCCCGTGAGGGGAGCTCTCCCATAAATATCGGGATTGAGCAGAGCCAGAGTGAGGTGAGAGCGGTAAGTACGGCATAGGGATCCAGCATTAGCGTAGTAACAGAGGACGCCTCTCTTGCTTGGATAAGGCAATTAATCTCATCAAGAGCAAAAGCGATACGTCCACTGATAGGGCCGCGGGGCACTAAGAGCTGGTAGGGGTCAAAAGTAGCACTAATACACTTAGCTAAATGCAGGTCGTGATGTAGCCGGGCATAGCTAATCGTACCAGCCCACTGGGGTAAAACTAATGCTAAGTTAGCCTTACTTCCCTTAGTAAGATGGCGTAAAGTCTCCCCATAGCTAGAGTAGAGGCTAGGCAGAGACTCTCTTAGTGCTGGCTTATCTTCTATTAAGGTAGGTTTAGTCTCTATCAGGACAGCTTGAGCTGCCATCAATGTTTGCTGAGTAGCAACCAATGTTTGCTGAGCTAACGCCGTACTCGTAGCTGGAACCGCACTAGTAACCATAGGCGCATAATTTTCTGGAGCACTTTCCGCAGTCGTTAGTGCACTATCTTCCGCATAAGTTACCGCACTCTCCCCCACAGCCGGGTATGTGGCAATTCCCGCAGTAGTTACTGCACGCTCTCCCGCAGCCGAGCCTGTGGCAATTCCCGCAGCTGTTGCTTCAGTAGTGCTCATAGCCTGACCGTTTACGGCATGTAATAGATGAGCAGCCCCATGTACATAACGATGAAGATTAAGGGTAGAAGTAGCTGCTTGTTGCGTTTCAGCTGCTGCTGGCGCAAGTAAGCTAGATGTTTCTTCTGCCACTGGAGTTTCCGGCGCTGTTGCCACCTGAGCCGGGCCGCAGCTTTGTACGATAGGGGAGCGGTAGGGGCGGGCATAGGCTTGGGTACTGGTGCTGGCGTCACTTTGGGCACAGGGGTGGCTATGGTGGTTTGGGGAGGCGTGCTCTTGAGCCAGCGCTGGAGACGCGGGGGCGGAGGCTGCTTTAAGTTCTGGTGCTGGTATTGGCGTGGAGTCATGATAAGTCCTAGGTGAAACTAAGCCTGCATTGGTGGCATTGCCCACAGAGATGTCGCTGTTAGAACTGCCCACAGTATTTTCGCTGTCAGCACCGCCCACAGTGCTTTTGCTGTTAGCATCGCTAGCTTGTCTCGTGATAAGGCTACTGCTAGCATCGCTAGCACTGCTTTCATTGCTAGGGGAGGTCGCGCTGTTAACTTGGCCAGCGTGAACTGCGCGGTCTATGTCATTTACTAGGCTAGCGTTAGTCGCCATAACCTCAGGCTTAGTTGTAGTGGTTAAGGAAAGATGTCTAGCTAAGTAAGCTTCGCTAGTACTTTCTGCGTTCTCCGGCGCAGGTTGGGGCGGAAGCTGGTTCTTAAGATCCTGTTTCTGGAGAAGCTGTTTAGCTTGAGGAGAGCTTCTATGTTCTTTTGGGGTGACGGCAGCACGATGGTGCTGACGTTTACTTGGGCTAGCTGCAAGTTGTGGAGCTACTAAAGCGAGAGTAGCGACCGTAGCTGCGGTCTCATCAATGGACAAGGCCTCAGCCATGGAAGTAGCAATAGCTAAATCTTCGAGTTGGTTATAGGTAAGCTCGGGATTATTAACCGTAGTAAAACGCGATGGATAGAGGCTCTGTTTAGGCGGATAGTGCTTTTCTTCGCGGAGAGATTGCTTATCTAAGCGCAGTTTGGCAATGTCATTGAGCAGACTCAGGAAACCCTGATGATAAAGAACCAAGCCCTGATCAGATTTGTCGTTGTGGGACATCAGTAAGTCTCCTTTAGCAACAGGGGGCACCGCCATTTAACCAGAGGCAAAGTAAAGCCACACTTAGCAAAGCAAAGCCAGGTACAGCTAGGCTCAGTCAGGCTCAGTCAATAGCGCCGCTTCAATCAAAGCTTGGCTGCTGCGGTAGATAGTAGTAAGTCTTGACTGAGGCTGGGCTAGCTTATGAGCTTTGTTGGTAGTTGGGATGATTTCTTGATTTCACCAGGGTTAATCATTAAGGAAAGTACCTTGGGGCAAAAATACTCTCTTTTGAGAGTCAAGGGCTAAGAGCAATACTGAGGTCTTTGCTAATCGCCCTTTATCTCTGGTCTTTAATTACTTGCTAACCGTCAATTGCTTGCCCACCGTAAATTACCTGCCATCTGTGACGTACTTGCCCACTTTGAGTTATTTGTCTACCGGTAATGACTTGCCTCGCGCGCTTTGCTTACCTCTTAGCCTCTGAAAGCAGTGTTTGCTCTAGCCTTTAAAGATGGGATTATCTTTATCCTTAGTGAAGTGCCTTTACTTGATTAGAGCTCATGATTACTCGTCTTAGTTATGTGGTGCTGGTGTGGGGTAGGTCTTGTGCTTAAGCGGTGGACTTGCGCCACGGGTATTAGCTCTGTGTTTAAGCTGCTTAAGCAGTGGACTTTATTCTGATGCAGCGTTATCACTCCTGACGGGATGAGGTATGGTGCTCTGACTATATTTGCTTGATGCTCCTCTGTTAGCTCTATATGGGGGCTTGGCGCGTCGGCCGAGACGAGTCTTCCTGGCAACTCGACCGAGATGAGTCTTCCTGGCAACTCTACCGGGACGAGTATGCTTGGCAATTCTGCCAGGATGAGTTCCTCTCTTAGACAAAGGGCTTTTTTATAGGCTATTTCTTAACATCATGCTAGCATAGCTTGTGATATAAAGAATTAAGCCCAAGCTTTTCGGCCGAGCTTTGGAGCTAAAGCGCATAAACATCAGCTTTATCAGGCCTTATCTGTGCCAATAGGGCATGCTTTACACCGCCAATAAGGATGATTTAGCTGGTAAAAAAATGCGACTTAGATCTCACCGTGATGTGGCTCACGTTTAAGGAGGAAGGATAAGTGATAGTCCATGTAGGACAAGGTAGAGCCAGTAAGGCTTAGCGCTATCTGGCGGGCTCTTAACAGAGGTTAAATTAAGAGGAGACCAAATAGCTTAGCTATAGCTGTCAAGAGGTGAACGAAGAATTTTGGCGATATTCTTGCTTTTGCCTTGTTTATTGCATACAATGGGGCGCTTTTTTTAGTAGCATGTGGTATTTAGCGCAGGTTTAATGCTGTTTTCTAGTGGAAACTGTGGCTAGAATGGCGACATGCATTGAGGTTCCCATGAAGAAGAACATCCATCCTAATTACGAAGTAGTTAATGTTCGTTGCTCCTGCGGCAATAAGTTCCAAGTGCGTTCTACCGCTGGTCACGATATTGATATTGAAGTGTGCGCTCTGTGCCACCCATTCTTCACCGGCAAGCAGAAGATTGTGGACACCGGTGGTCGTGTCGAGGCTTTCAAGAAGCGTTTCGGTATGCTGGGTGCTCAGAAGAAGTAATATTCTTCTTTGTAGGTACCACGACAATGACGCCGCCTTTGCTGCGGACGTCGTTTATAAGAGCAAGCATCAGCTTGCTCTTGTCGTTTCTAGGGTAGGCAAGCTAGGTAGGTTAGCCTGGTAGGTTAGCCTGGTCTATTAAGCAAAAGCGCGGCCTTAAGTAGCCTTTATCCCTTAAAAATAAGCGCCTCCCCCATTACATCTCGTTACCACTTCGTCTCGAGACCACTCCGTTTCGTCATCACTCCGTCTCATCACCACTTAGTTTCAAGACCACTTCGTCTCGTTGATGCCTCGATCTTAGCGCGCATCCTATCTTGCAAACTATCCTCTCTTCCTATCCCTTCTTACCTATTACCCACATTAGTACGAGTTTTTTGCAGGTTACATCTTTCTAGCAGCAAGACAACTTCAGTAGTGGCTTGAGCTAACTTTATCTCTTTAAAAAGCAAAACAAATTATTAAGAATAATAGCTAAGACGTTGAGTATCCTTACTAGCTTCATTAGTTCTGGCGCAACCATTTCTATAGGTCTATCTACATTGGCACGACTTATGTGAAGTTTTGTTGCTTTTCTTAGCTAACCTTAGAAAAATAGCTTATTAAGGTCTTAGCAGTGAGTAATACTGCTCAATGCTTAGCTATTATTTCGTAAGGATTAAGTTCACTTTTTAAAGATGTAAAGGTAGCTAAGGTCACCACTTATCTTATCTCATGGCTATATAACACAATCTCCAAAAACTCGTACCAATGTAGGAGCTGGCTAAGGAAATGACCAAAACTTCCTAGAAGTCATACCAATGTAAGTATTATTTAGCACAAGTGATGTTACTTATTAAAGAAACAACATTAGCTCAGACCTTGATTTTATGTAGGAGTTTGCTTGATTTATCTCTACAAAACTCGTGTCCATAATAAGATAAAGATACCGAAATATTGAGCCAGAAGAGGGGTGATGACGTAGTACTTTATGCTGTGCTTAGGTGCTGTACTGAGTTCTTAGGTACTGTACTTATATTTAGGGAAGTGTACTGAGAGCTTAGGGGAAGGGTGCTTAGGACTTAGGGACGATAGCGGTGGCGATATTGATGCTTAATAAGAGGGCGGGGCTTGCATAGGCGCTTAAGTTAGCTTAAGCTAACTATGCCTAGGGCAGCCTGGAGCGTTATGAGAGTGAGAACTCTAGGTGCAAGTTGTCTGACTTTTATGGCAATTTAGGTTGTTCTAGGTCTAATTGAGAAAAATAGGCAGAAAGTCTAGCGTATCCAGATTAAGTTCATTTATAGCTCTGCAAATTCGAGTAAAGGCCCTACTCATGCTGTTTTAGCGCTCCTAGAAACATCATTAGGAGCATGCACTTGTTCCATGCAAATGTAAAAAGTAAGAGCTAGCCCGCAAAATTACATGAAATCCTAGCATGGCAATGCTTTACACTTAATAGTGTTGTCTGAGTATGAAAGAGTTACTGACAGCTTGAGCTGTCCTTTTACTCAAAGATTTACATGTATTTCCTTGCGGAGATACCACGCAGTACCGCATAAAAGTGTCACCTAGATATAGCTAAGCTAGTGCTCTATGCTAGTTTTCTCTAATCAAAGTAATATCTTAAAGGCTTACTTTAAGTCTGACTTTAAGATAAGCCTGAAGTGATACTCCGCGTGGTGCTCAGTACTGAGCTTTAGCTATCCTTGATGACTAAGGCGGCTAAACGTAAATAACTATGGATTTCTTAACGTTTAGCATACCTAAGCTTTGCTCTTAGGAAACAGTACTGGCGCAGACAAAGTTATTACAGGACATGGCTATTTAAGCTAGCCCTTGTTGGCAGTGAAATAAGTTAACAATTCTAGTAAGGGGGATGCCTTGGATCAGAAGAGTTTACATGATGCAGCTTTGGCATATCATGAGCAACCAACCCCAGGTAAGATCAAAGTCGTAATCACTAAGCCTGCTGAAACCGCCCGCGATTTAACCTTAGCTTATAGCCCTGGTGTCGCTGAGCCTGTAAAGGAGATCGCAAAGGATCCTAACAATGCTTACCGTTTCACTGGTAAGGGTAATTCCGTTGCGATTATTTCTAACGGCACGGCTATTTTAGGTCTGGGTAACTTAGGCCCATTAGCTTCTAAGCCTGTAATGGAAGGCAAGGCCTTATTATTCAACCGTTTCGCTAATATCAATGCCATCGACATTGAAGTTAAGAACAAGACTGTTGAAGACTTCATTACTACGGTGGAGTGCATTGCTGATAGCTTCGGTGGTATTAACTTAGAGGACATCAAGGCCCCTGAGTGCTTCACCATCGAGCGTGAGTTAATCAAGCGTTGCTCGGTACCTATTTTCCATGACGACCAACACGGTACCGCTATCGTGACCGCTGCTGGTATCCTCAATGCCTTAGAGTTACAAGGCAAGAAGATCGAGGATTGTAAGGTGGTCTGCTGTGGTGCCGGTGCCGCTGGTATCGCTTGCTCCGACCTCTTAATCGCTGTGGGTGCTAAGAAAGAGAACTTCTTCATGGTTGATCGCCATGGTGTGATTCGCTCCGACCGCGCTCAATACAACAATGGTGAGAAGCCACGCTTCGTTAATGATGCTGGTCCTAAGACCTTATCTGAGGCTTGTGCTGGTGCTGATATTCTCTTAGGTGTGTCGGGCCCTGGCTTAGTCACCGAAGAGGATGTGAAGAGCTTAGCTCCTAAGGCTGTGCTCTTTGCTTGCTCTAACCCAGATCCTGAGGTTGACCCAGAGCTCGTTAAACGCGTTCGTTCTGATATCATCTTTGGTACTGGCCGTTCTGATTATCCTAACCAGATTAACAACGTGCTCTGCTTCCCATTCTTATTCCGTGGCACCTTGGACGTCCGTGCTACCGCAATCAACACTCAGATGAAGATTGCCGCTATGGAAGCTATCCGCTCTATCGCTAAGGACCCAGTGCCAGAGGAAGTGGTCAAGGCCGCTCAGGTTGATAAGTTAGAGTTTGGTCCAGAGTACGTTATTCCAAAGCCAATGGATCCACGTTTATTAAAGCGTGTGTCCCGCGCTGTGGCTCAGGCTGCTGTTGATTCTGGCGTTGCTCAGATTCCAATGCCAGCTAACTACATGGAATAAGCTTTAAGCAAAACTAATCTCACCCCCTAAAAACAGCCCCGCTACGCTAAGTCAACCTGCATGATAAGGCTTACTATTTGGTTTGGTAACTAGGTAGTGCTAGCGGATGGCGAGGCGTCATAGCTGTCTAGTCTCATCTATGGCGCAAAGCATAGTGCTTACTGTCAGGAAGATTCCTGGCAGGCTTTAGCTATGCTTAACAAAGTAGAGTCATTGACTTAACTATGGGGGTACCATATTCCACTAATTTCCCAGAAAAGGTCAGCTCTTCGGAACTGGCCTTTTTTACTTTTAGGCTTCCTGAGCCTGAGGATGCCTTGTCTTAGCACATTTTGCTTTAGGCCATTTAGCCTTAGAGCATTTAGCTTTAGGCCATTTAGCCTTAGCTCCACGTCAAGCATTGCTGAGCCTGAGGCTATTTAGTCTTTTAGGCCATTTAGTCTTAGTCGCATGCAAAGCATGGCTAAGCCTGAGGCCATGTTTTGCATAGCCTTAGGTGCTTAGCTATCGTCATATGCCAAGCCAGGTTTAGCCTCAAGCCATGCCTGCAAGCTATGCCCGTTTGACCATAGGTAAGTTCATACTTAGCTACGACGTTCCAGGAAGATACCGCTCTCTAAGTGATGGGTATAAGGGAATTGGTCAAAGAAGGCAATTTTCTTGATGGCATGAGTTTGCGTGAGTACAGCTAAATCAGCAGCTAAGGCTGCTGGCCCACAGGAAATGTAGATAATGCGGTCAAATTGTTGGGTAAAAGCTAAAGCAGCTTGGTCATGTAAGCCCGCACGTGGTGGGTCAATTAAAGTGGTGCGGAAGTCATAGTCAGCTAAATTGATTTCTTGTTCGGCTAAGCGGTGAAACTCACGCTCTTGGTTAATAGCTTGTGTTACTTCTAAAGCGCTTAAGCGGGCTAATTTAATGTTAGAGCGCTGATTAAGCTTCATGTTATAGACCGCGGTTGCCGTAGGTACACGAGCTAATTCAGTTGCGAATACTTTACGGAAATAAGGGGCTAATGCTACCGTAAAAGTACCAGAGCCACAGTAGAGCTCAATGAGATCATCAGCACGAGCCGTTGCCGCTGCAGTAGCTGTAGCACTAGCCGCCGTCGATGCACTAGCCTCTGCAGATGCAGCATCTGTCCCAGGGACATAACCTAAGGTAGCTGCACTTAGGGCAAAGTTCAGCATATCTTTACAAGCATTGGCATTAGGTTGCGAGAAGGTTCCCTCTACTTGCTTGAGATAAATGAGCCCGGCGTTAGTAGGAATAGTCTCTACCACAAAATCAGGGCCTACCTTGAATGTTTGCTTACGGGCATGTGCCACTAAAGAGTAACGATATGGCGTCAACTCAGCAGCAGTGGCATGTGGGGCGTCCTGAGATGACTCGATTGAAGACGCTGTAGACTGTGTCTTAATCTGGTCTAATTTTGTGCTAGCAGTAGGGATAGGCAACTTGGCTGGTGGGGCGCTAGGAGCATGGCGCCGCAGCAAGTCCGCTGCTGCTTCTTGCCAAGTGTCAGCAAGCTTTTTGTGATAGTGCAGCGTAATTACCACATTACCTGCAGTGTTACAGAGGAAATCTACTTCAAAAAGCTTGTGCTTAAGTTCAGGATAAGCGCCTAAATGCTCCCTCAGCCAAGCCATGGCCTCATTAATAGCTTTAGTACAGCCCGGAAAGTCCTGAATGAGTATCATCTTGCGTGGTTTGCTACCTGGTTCGAACATCGCATAATCAATGCGTTCTTCATCCTGGTGATAAATAGCAAACTCAGCGCGCATCCGATAATGCTCGGGTGGCGAGGAAAATAGCTCTGGAGTTAATTGTGCCCAGTCTTTAAGTAAAGGAGATTGCGCTATTTCAGGTTGGAGCCACCAGACGTCACTAGCAGTTTGAGTCGCCGCCGCTTCCTCACTTTGCTGGAGATCTACCAGGTCTTGAATCAGCTTTTGCAGTCTGAGGGTATTAGTACTGGTTTTAGGCGCTTGAGTGTCGGGCTTAGCGCTAGTCACTGTGGCCTCATTAGCGGCAGCAGTCTCGGGGCGCAAAGATTCTTGAGGGCGCATACTTTGCGGGAATGCACCTTGCTGGAGTGTGCTTTGCGAGAGTGCGCCTTGCGGTAGTGTATCTTGCTGAAGCTGGTGGATTTCTGCAATAGCCTTGTAAATCAGCTTTTGCGTTGGTTCACTTAATTTAGCTATCAAGCTGTGGGAAGTGTCACTATGTGCTACAGCCCCTAGTGCTATGCCGCAGCTTAACAGCGCCTGCACTTGTTGAGTCTTTTGTTGCCAATAAAGAGGGTAACGTTCCTTATCAGTAGTGGTAAGAAGTGGGGGTAACATACTGTGGTCTCCGCATGAGGCTTGAGATTATTGAGGTTTATCTCTCACACTGTTCTTATCAGCGCAAGGAGGGCTTATAAGATTAAGTGAATCTTTTTAGAGCAATTGCGTTTGTTAAGAGCAAGGAAATAGTTACAGGGCCGGGGAGTTTGTCTCAGGCGCTCTGCTAAGTTGAGATAATAACCAAAGCAAGATAGAAGTTTATGCCAGGGTATAGTAACAGATCCCAGCAAATACAGTAGTTAGGCTTGGTTACATCAACGTGTCACCACAGCAGGCAATCATAGCTGGCAACAATTAGCAATAATAGCCAGGCACAACTAAAAAGCACCTAATTGCTAGCAATATCTCCCAATTGCTAACGCGAGCCACTAAGAGCTAGCAATAGCTACCAATTGTTAGCACTAGCCACTAAGAGCTAGCAATAGCTACCAATTGTTAGCACTAGCCACTAAGAGCTAGCAATAGCTACTAATTGCTAACGCTAGCTACCAAAAGGCATAGGCCTGTAAGCTCTATGAATCTGGATCTTTTAAGAGCAGAATTCTTTTAAATCCGAGGTAGTAGAGTGCGGAGGGGCTATGAGCTTGGGCAAGCTCTAAAGCGCAGGCAAGCTTCATCGCGTGTCCAGAGGCATAGAGATACAAGCTGGTTTAACCCAATAAAGCTACAAGTTGCTCTAGCCCAAAGGCTGCTTAGCCCAATGGAGATACAAGCTGCTCTAGCACGCAGAACACTAGTAACACTAGCAAACATAACGGAATCTAATTTACTAATACCAGCTTCTTACCCTAAGAGTACTAAGGGAAGATGCACCATGCTTTACTCGTTAGGACAGAAGAAAATGGGTATGCACATCAGTAATAACCAAGTAAGTGAGGTCGAGATTCACAAGTCGCAGCAGCTACTTGTGCCTCACGTGACCAAGCTTAGAGGATGTATTTCTAACTCTTCCTCAGTGCTGATTAGTAGCTCCCCAGCGCCTATGGTTAAGCAAGATAAGCTCGAACAAGATAAGCTAAATCAATATAAGTTTGCTCAAGATAAGCTAAATCAAGATAGTCTCAAGCAAGATACTCTCAAGCAAGATACTCTCAAGCGAGAACTGCCTCTGACCACGGTACAGACAAGCGCTTTTCATGTGATGGGAGCATCAGCGGAGACGGATTTTAAGCCAACATCAAGCTCTACCTCTGTGCTCCAGTTACAAGCCATTAAGAACCAAGCAGCTCTCTTAACCAAGCAAGGGCGTCCCAAGATTCTTTTCTTTGATTCAGGGGTAGGTGGTCTCTCGGTCTTTGCTGATACGGCAAAGCTAAATAGTCAGGCGGCGTATTACTATCTGTTTGATCATGAGTGCTTTCCCTATGGCAGCAAGAGCGAGGCCTTTTTACAAGAGCGGGTACTCAATCTCTTAGAGCGAGTAGGGGCAATTATTCATCCCGACCTTATTGTGATTGCTTGTAATACTGCAAGTACTACAGTGCTGCGCTCTTTACGAGAGGTCTTGCCTATGCCCATTGTGGGGGTAGTGCCAGCGATTAAACCAGCCGCAGCTCTATCACTTAAACATCGCATTGTCTTGTTAGCTACTCCAGGTACTGTTAAGCGTCAGTATACGGAGATACTTATTAGCAAGTTTGCCTCTGATTGTGAGGTATTAAAGCTTGGTTCCGAGGAGTTGGTTTATCTTGCCGAAGAGCATGTGCTAACTGCAGCATTAGCGCATAGCCAAGCAAGTCATGCTCTATCACACCATGCTAAGACAGGTTATGAACCTGCAAGCAATGCCGAGACAGCTCATGAACCTGTAAGCAATGCCGAGACAGGTTGTGAACTTGCAAGCAATAGCGCCTCAGGCAGTCCTGTTCCAGTAAATGAGGCGGCAAGTCACTTATCTGCTTCTATGGACGAACGCTTGCGTCATATTCTTGCTCCCGTCTTAAATCTCCCTAAAGATAAGCAAGCGGATGTCCTAATCTTAGGTTGTACTCATTTTCCTTGGCTTAAAAAAGAGATCCAAGAGATAGTAGGACCTGAGATTAAACTTATTGATTCCGGGCAAGCTATTGCCAGACGCGTGGCTTATCTTTTGAGCATTATGCTTCATCAAAATGCCCATACTGCTGAGAGTAGTCTAGCAGAGTCAGGGGGAAGCTTATCCCCAGCTGGCATAGGCTCTTCTGAGGTTACTCTGTACCCTGCATCCACAATATCTGCTGCGGATATAGCTGGTTCTGACCATGCTGAGGCGGCAGCTTCCAGTAATCAGCCAGTAGCGGTAGTTTCTAGTAACCATACTGTGGCTACAGATAAGACCGAGCCGCCTGTTAAGACAGAGCCGCCTGTTAAGACAGAGCAGCTTGTAGTGGCGACAGCTGATGCTTTTGCTAGTGGTAAAGCTAGTCAGAGCATGTCTACCCGAAATAATGGCTCTGAGCTTACCCAAGTAGCATTCTTTACCGGTAAGGTATCATCTGAGGAGCAAGCGCGTTTATCTTGTGTGCTTAGTTACTTTGGTTTTAATCAGCTCGTAGCTCTTCCTTAGAATCGTGTTGCTGGTGTTTTGCTGTGGTTGCTCTTTTGCAAGAGGTCTTTTGCAAGAGGTCTTTTGCAAGAGGTCTTTTTCTAATGGTCTGTTGTGAGTGCTCGGTTGCGAGAGTTCGGTTGTGAGAACTCGGTTGTGAGAACTCGGTTGTGAGAACTCGGTTGTGAGAGTTCGGTTGTGAGAACTCGGTTGTGAGAGTTCGGTTGTGAGAACTCGGTTGTGAGTGGCATGCCCTGTTAACGTTGGAGTAGGCGCTGGTTTATGGGAGCAGTCTGCCTATAGAGCTGTCTGCCTATAGCGCTATGGCGATTTGGGGAAGGTGTGGGGCAAGATGTTTGGGATAAGTTATTTGGAGCAATTGTTAGGTGGAGCAAGTTGTTTGGGGCAATTGTTAGGTGGAGAGGAACTAACTTAGTCCTGGGGTAGGAATTTAGGGGGTAATTTCTCATCATAAGATGGCTAAAGGGGCAAAAGTTGAGCTTGCTCACAAAGAAATTTCGACCTGTGCGGACGGAGAAAAATCTCAATGCCCCCTTGTACAACAAGGAACAGCAT
>Cebus_capucinus_imitator_PRJNA485217_SSR093__coassemble_357_pt1 | contig 20764 bp, 12 predicted proteins | sample Cebus_capucinus_imitator_PRJNA485217_SSR093__metabat2_low_PE_002 | metagenome-assembled genome bin Cebus_capucinus_imitator_PRJNA485217_SSR093 | reverse complement strand
ATCAGCCTCAAGGCAACACCTCAGCCTTAAGGCAATATCTCAGCTTCAAGGCAACATATCAGCTTCAAGGCAACATATCAGCCTCAAGGCAACATATCAGCCTCAAGGCAACACCTCAGCCTTAAGGCAATATCTCAGCTTCAAGGCAACGTTTAAGCCCTAAAGCTTATCTGCCATAGCTTGGCTACTGTAGTTCCACTACTGTAGCGCTGCCGTGGCCTGGCCCGCCTCACCTATAGTTTACTTTAGCTCTATAGGTGAGACTATTCACCCCCTCTACTCCCGCCACTCCACTCTCTCAGCCCTATTACTGTCCTACCATTCCCCCTATTTACCGCTATATCTTTTCCCTGATATTGCCCAACTAAATCCCATATTTAAGCGCAAAACGCCCCAAAATAGCTCTCCTCTTACCTTAAAAACAAGGGTAGATTATGCTAAGAGCTAAGCCCTGGCAGAAGTTAGGTGATACTTGATCAGAACCGCCTGCTACCAGCCAACTTAAAGACACTGAGTTCGATGAGTGCTGTTGAGCAAGTGAAGCCTGGGAGGCGTGGCAGCTGTGGGGTAAAACTTGTGAGCGTGAAAGCTATAGGATGGACCTTGGGGGCGCGGGCTTTTAGAGAAAAGAATGCAGGCGAGAAAAAAGTACTACTTTGCAGCCTCTAAACCGTCAAGAATTACCTGCTTGTCTAATAGGATAGGAGAAAAAGCGTAAAATGGATCTTAGGCACTAAAAGACCATTTACTAACCGATGCTACAACAGAGGAGATTATATCTACCTAAAAATAGCATGTTTTTTTGTATTATATGCCACTAAACTTACTTTATCTTAGGCTTATTTATCGCTTGGAAAGCTATACTAAAGCAGTATCCGCCATTATCTGCCTATATCTAGCTTCTGTAGCTAGTGCAAGTTAACTAACAGAGGCTTAGCCTTCACGAGTTATCTTCCTACTTGCTAGAGCTCTGGCGATATAGGTTATGCTCCCTGTCCTTGAGGTTGTCACTGTCTTAGCAGGATAAGGAAGCACCATAGTTTTTCTCTGCTGTCTCACTCCAGGTACAGCAGGGGGCAAAACCAAAAATCTTCAACCAACTCTCAGGGTTACTAACCAATCTCAGAGCTACTTTGCTGTAGCAGCACTAATAAGCAGATAACCGCTATCAGTAAAGCTAAACAGATGACAGCTTTCAGTCTAACTTACCAGATTCCAAGCTACTGAGAAAAAACAGGTAAACGTACCCAATATGACGCTTAAATCACTACTAGTGCTACCATAGCCAGGTAACTCCTGGCTCTACCGTAGCCAAGTAACAACTAGCTCTACCTTAGCCATGTGCTTGTTGCTAGCTTTTACAAAATGTTATCAGCGTCCGCAGTTATGCTGCTCCTCAGATGAGGATGAGTCATGCTGCAAGCCCCCTTAACTGCTGCACCCTTGGGCTAGCACCAGCCATAGTGAGGTTATCATGCAACATTTAGGCTTTACTCGTTTAGGCAACCCCACAGGCGCTCCTTTAGCTCTGATCCATGGCTGGGGCTGTGACGCCAGCTTTTTGCTGCCTTTAGCTAGGATGTTTCCGGAGCGTGATGTTTACCTTATCGATCTCCCGGGCTATGGGCGCTCGGCCCACTTGGCTCCCATTGCAGATGACTTAGCGGCGACTATCTATCTGCTCATTAATACCATTCCCGCCGGGGCTGATGTTATCTCCTGGTCTTTTGGTACGCTCTACGCCCTCCGCGCTATTAGCCTGATTAATACCTCTTGCTTTAATCCCCTCTCACTAGAAAAAGCGGTCTTAGGCTCGCCTACTATGCATGCCCTCCTCAAGCAGGAGCAAGAGCCTCAGCCGGAGCAACCAAACACTGCTAACCTAGCGCCCCCCATTACAGCAGCTATTGCAGTTACTGCTGATGCAGCTGTGCCTGCTACGGCAAATGCAGCTGTGGCTGCTGCAGCTACTGCTGCAACTGTGGCTGCTGCAAATATGGATGATGCTGCTGTGGCTGGTGATGCGTCTGGGGCAGCGGATGCTACGATCGCGGCTGGAGCAGCAGCTAGCCCTATGGCTAGTACAGCAGCCAGTACGGCAACTAGCATAGCAGCTAGTACTGTAACGAGTAATAGCCTCCGCTCCGCTACCACCATGTTAGGACAGCCTAACCGCTATAACCATCTACATGGGCATCCCCATGGATACCATCATGAGCAATCTCATGGACGCTCTCATAGCCAGGGCAGCCACCATAACTCTATGAGTCACCATAACTCTATGAGTCACATTAACGCTGTGAGCAACCATAACGCTGAGAACACTCCTGGTCTGCCGCCACAGCGCCATAAGATGCCGAGTCCGCAGCATTCCCAACATTATCTCCACCCACTTACACCACGTGGTGGGAACAATAGGGGCATATCGCCACATCCAGGTAGCTGCCCTAATTGTCATTATGTGAGTAAAGATAGGCGCTCTAGCCAGATCCAGGTACCCGCACATGATTTAGGGAATTTAGCTGGTTTAGGAGATTTAGCTCGTCCGAGCATTTTTCAGATGCTCTTAGAGCATCCTTACCATCCGCCTTATGTCCGCAGTTTGGTGACTATCTGTGGTAGTCCACGCTTCCCTAGTGACCCTAATTGGAGTGGTCTCAGCCCGATTAAAATCTTACGCTGTAACACTAAGCTGACGCCGCATCGTATGGATATTATCATGCGCCTCTTCTACCGTATGATGGAAATCGAGCAACCAAAAGTTCAGGACGCTAAGACTAGTGCCGCTACGGCAGGTAGCGCTAGTGCTACTACGGCTTGTAGCGCTCCTGCTACTACGGTAAGCGCTGCGTTAACTTTACCGCCTCGCCTGAGCTCTAGCGTTTCTGCAAGCGTTGCTGCAGGCGGGTCTGCGGGCATACCAACTAGTTTGCATCATAATGAGCATCTCAGCGTGCCACCTGCTGCTCACGCCACGCTTAAGCATAGTGTGCCTTATGATGTCCTCATGGCTGGTATTCAAACAGTAAGCTATCTTGATGAGCGTCCAGCCCTCAAGCACTTATGCGTGCCCTCACTTCACCTCTTTGGTGCTCAAGACCGCTTAGTGCCTTGTGATCTGGCTCCATTCTTTAATGAGCCCCCGATTAGGCAATCTTATGTCTTTCCTTACTCCGCCCATACGCCATATTTGACGGAGCCTAAACGCTGTGAGCAAATTATCCGTAACTTCTTTGCTGATGTAGACTCAATAACGGCTGCGATGCCCTATCCGCCGCAACAGTGCGCGGTTTAGTTAATCTCCTAAAGTTAAGCTTTATAAGCTAATGACCTGATACCAAGACCACCGGCCATACTCCATTAAGCAAAGACTATGGTAGAAAAACCAGGTAACTTATCCCGAGGCTCATCCCCTTGGGGTGAGCACTATGGGGCATAGCTATTGGCTACAGTACCAGGGGTCATAGCCCCAGGGTGCAGTGCCAGGGATCATAGCCCCAGGGTGCAGTACCAGGGATCATAGCCCCAGGGTGTAGTGCCAGGGGTCATAGCCCCAGGGTGCAGTGCCAGGGGTCATAGCCCCAGGGTGTAGTGCCAGGGGTCATAGCCCCAGGGTGTAGTGCCAGGTAGCTCTAGCCATGCTCTTTGCTCCACTTAAGTTCACCTATAAAGTTCACCTCTAATCTCATCCTTGGTTCTACTATTGACATAAACCCAAGCTATGATTAATTTATCAAAGGAGTATGCTGTCTCAGCATAGGCTCTACTTAGCGACTTACTCAAGCTAAGGCCATAGCTTAACTAGCTAAAGCTCAATTGGCTCAATGTGCTTAATACGCTAAGTAAGCGCAGGCATAACCTAAGTCACTGACGCCGCACGTCAAGCGCCGGAGAACCAAAGATACCGAGGTTAAATTATGGATGTAGCATCAACTTTTGCTGTGAGTGCCGCACCCCCTCCTTTTCAAAAAGAAGTGGAAGAAGCGCGACGTGACACCCAAAATCGCTCGAGCATTCCGCAATTGTCGGAAATGCAGAACTCTCGTGCCCAAACGCACATTGGCGACCGCCGGGGTAACACTGATGGTGCCAACTCCCTCTTAGCCGCACAGCAGCAAGGCATTATGGATGCTGAAGACGATATTGTGGTTGATGCTGACGGGCGCAAGAGAAGACGGCGTCACCGCAACTCATCAGGTGAGGGCGCCGATGCCGAAACTGAGCAAGAGCAAGAACAAGAAGAGCCAAAAGATGCCTTTGCCAATGGCTATGAGTATCCGCAACGCTCCGATGGCAATAATGCTAATGGCGACAAGATTGCTGACCCGGTAAAATCAGGCTATGACCCAATTACTGGCTACTATGAGATTCCAGCAACTAAGCGTTATAAGCGCCGTTCTATTCTGCTCCGTTTCCGGGAACAAAATGTCCACTTCTTAGAGCGCTTTAGTGATAAGACTACGGCAGTAGGCCTCATTAACTTTGCTCTGTGCCGACGCTATGGCAGCATCATTCCGCACTGCCGCTTAGGTCAGGTAGTAGAGAAGCGTACCTAAACGCTCTTCATCACGCTCTTAATCACGCTCATAAGTTAGAGGTAGCGTGCACTTAGCCCAAAGCTAGCGTGTACCCTGGTCAGAGCTAGCTTTAGTTGACGCAAAGCTAGCGTGTACCCTGGTCAGAGCTAGCCTTAGTTGACGCAAAGCTAGCGTGTACCCTGGTCAGAGCTAGCCTTAGTTGACGCAAAGCTAGCGCGTACCCTGGTCAGAACTCAAGGTACTAATAACTCACAGGGCGACCTCACCTGGTCAAGCTCCTCGTTTTACCAGGGTAGCATCTCTTAGAAACACGCCCTACTGTAATTAATACGCTATCCGTGTCTTAAAATTAAAGGACATACCCTAACAGGATGTCCTTTATTTCTCAATCTAGCGAACCACTTCCCGCAAAAGTTGTCTCTTCCCAAAGCTTACCTCTACGCGCAGCTTCTCCCCTACTGCATCCAGCTTGCGTAGACTAGAGGCTCCAAGTAGTTAAGCCTAAGCTCTAGAAGAGAGTTAAGCCTAAGCTCTAGCTTATCCTAGCTAATTTAGTTAGCTCGACTTCTTAATCTTAGCTTGAGTAGGGCTCAGCGTCTTTCTACTAGCGCTATCTTTAGCCCGGCTAGATCTAGTTGCTGGAGACACTATTTGAGAGGTTGCCGTGCCAGTAGTAACTGCCCGGGTGGACGTGCGTGTAGATATCCGCATAGAGGCCCGCGTGTTCTTTGCTTTAGTGCTAGCCTTTTGAGCGCTTACAGGTGACTTGATAGCAGTAGCCTTTTTCACAGTTGTGGGTGCAGATGTGGGAGCAGATGTGGTTTTAGCTGTTTTAGCAGCTTTCGCAACTTTAGCTGCTTTCGTAGCTAAACTAGCTTTAGCGGTTGCTCCAGCTTTAGTAGCCTTAGAGGTGGGAGCGCTTTTAGCTCCAGCAAGTGTTTTAGACTCCGTAGCTGCTTTAGCTGCAGAGGCTGCTTTAGTAACAGTGTCCTCCGCTAACTTAGCTGTATCTGGGCTGACCTTACTAGCAATGACACTATCGGTAGTGAGGTGAATACTGCCTTTATGGAGAACGGACGTTCTACTGCTAGCTGCGCCAGAGATAGTGGGGCCAATGGTGCTAGTACCAGTAGCTATGCGGGCGCTGGTAATGCGAGTGCTAGTGTGGTCGGTAGCAGTCTGGTTTGATGACGCCTTGCGGGAAGCGGCACTGCTAGTAGCAGCAAGATCAGCACTTTTCTGCGCAGCCAAGGTATTAGTGGTGATATCTGCAGGAACTAGAGTATCAGCACTCATAGCGCTCATCGCATCCGAGGAACTAGCCTTATCTTTTTTGCCATAGTTGCCAATCACCGCTACGCCTGCTTCTTTCATCAAGCGGGATACGGTAGGAAGACAGAAGTAATAGCCATGCTGACGCAGGGCCATACTAATTCTCACCTTACCAAAGGTGTAATTGCTCTCCTGCGCAATCTGCTGGATCAGGATTTTTACTTCCTTATATTTGTCTACGGCATGCTTGTTCTTATAAATGCGCTCATAAGCATAGCGTGGCATGCCAATGACTTCCAGTAAAGGCGAGATTGGGCTATCAGGATAGCGTTCGGTCAATTTCTCAAAGAGCTGATACTGCTTTTCTTGCAGCTCCTTAGTGCCAACCGCACTTTTATTGCGGGCTAAGCGTAAGGCGCTACTTGTCATCTGTTGTAAGGTCTTATGCTCTTGAATAGCCCGACGGCGGATATTAAAAGGCAAATCCTCAAAGCCCTTAGAGAAAGGGTCAATACGGGTAGGACGCCCGGTTAATGAGGAAATATTTGCAGCCACTGCACCTTTAGCATAATGACCAATCAAATCTTTTAAAAAGACTTTATTAGCTAAAGGCTGCGCTTTTTTAGCTACAGCTTGATTCTTGCTTAATAAAGCATTCTTAGCGTCAGGGACCGGGGTGGCTAAAGAGCTATTGTCCTGAGAAGTGGCAGTGCTTTGAGTCAAGGGAGTTCTAGCGGCAAGGGTAGTGGCCGAGGCGGCAGGAGAGAGGGCAGAGAGTTGATCTGGTTTGGTTGGTGCACCAAGCTTACTATTAGCCGTGCGTGGTTTACTACGAGGATGGCGCGGAATAGGAGTGGTAGCTCGTCCCAAGCGTGGTTGTCCCGCGACCATGGCCGGCATAGCACTAGCGTTAGTCGTTGTGGCATTAGCTCGTCGGGCTGCACTCAAATGGCTCTGACGCCAGGTAGCAATATCATCAATGCGAGCTCCGCGAGGAATCACGGCTTTAATAGCATGGGCATGCGCATTAAGGGGATGACCTAATTGTTGGCGCTTGCTATCGTATTCGACAATGAGCTTACGTGAGGCTTTAAAAAGCACCATAGTGCGCTCAATGGAGAGTCCATGCACTAAGCGATACTCAATGATATTAGCGTAATCTTCACTAGTGTAATTAAGTCTCTCGCCTTTAACCCAGTAATCGACAAAAGCCTGCTCTCCATGCACATGGAGAAAGAGCAGCATACGTGACACAATAGGGGTGGGGAGCTTAAGTTTTTGGGCAATAGCCATCACAGTTAAAGAGGAGCGTGCTAAAGAGCAAATTTGCACTGCTAGCTCTTGTGAATACACCTTACTCATGGCTTCCTCCAGTTAACGCATTATGATGTTCTACTGAGAAAAAACGCACTTAACCTAGACCTCTTACTAGGACGCTTCTATATCCTAAGCTAATCCAGGCTCAAACAAGCTAGGCTTAAACAAGCCAGGCTCAATCATGCTAAGCCCATGCTTAGGGGGGACTGAGGGCGAGGCTCTATCCCTAACCTCACTTCTATCTCAGTCTGAATAATCAATGTTAATAATAGGGTCGGACTCAGACTCTGCCTTGTGTGGCGCTAAGCCTCTGCCTTGTGTAGCATTAAATCTCTAGACCTCAAGACATACCTAGAGCCAGGCTCACCCGTGCACCTTATATGGCTCTGCCTCAAACAGATAGGGTCTTCCCCTATCTTGCTCTAGATTGCTCCTACTTGCTCCTGCTTTCTCAAATTTTAGCTATCTTGCTCTAACTTGTCTAAACATAGAAGTAAGACCATCTGGAGCCTACCGCGCTATAAGATTACCTTCCCTGCTATCTGTCGCTATTTCTTTATTATAGGATGCGACCACGTATTAGTTCTAGCCAATCCAAGTAGCTTTTGCGCAAAAAAGGCGAGTTTAAGCTATTTAACTTAACTAGACCGGTATCTCTGCCTATTTTTACTAATTTACTCTCGGAATAATCCTGCCTACAGCTAAGCGGGGGTCATGCTATCACTACCTATAGACCTGTGTCAGACTAGCACTGCTTGCGGACTAAGGTCATGCTGTCACTGCTTGCAACTGTAGGAGCTGCTTACGGTAACAGCAGCGCCGCTTAGCTCTATACATGGTGCTTATTTCACCATGGTACTGAGGTAGCTTTGCTCTAGCTTCTTTAATTCCTCTGGAGTTAATTCCTGCACTTCGGCCTCATTAGCCTCTTCTTCCTCAGCAGATTCATGATCAACCTGCTTTGGCTCTTGCTCAGTAAACCATTCTGGGCAATGGTAATCAATCTTGTTAACGTACCAGAGACGATCACCTTTAGGGGTATGCACTACCGCATCATCACCCGCACTTTTGCCTAACAGAGCCCGGGCCATAGGAGCATCTACAGAGATATAGTTGCTTCGGCCAAAAATCTCTTCACCACCGACGATGCGCAATTGCATAATTGTGCCATCATCATCGGCTTCAATTTCGACATAGGCGCCAAAGAACACACGCCCTTTTTGCTGGATATTAAACTCAACTACCTGTAAATCGTTGAGAATCTTACGTAAATAGCGAATGCGACGATCAATCTGCGCTAAGAGGCGCTTATTATACTGATAATCAGCATTTTCGGAACGGTCGCCTAAACTTGCCGCCCACGATACCTTAGCCGTGACATCAGGGCGTTTTTCTAACCAGAGATAATCAAGCTCTTTCTTTAAAAGCTCATAGCCTTGCAGCGTGATATAAGGTTTTTTAGCCATCTCAAACAACAATCCTCAAGAATACTGCTAACTTCTGGGCAAAAAGCACACCAGTATGCCCACGATAATTACTAATATCTTAAGCTATCCAGCCCCAAGTATTGGCGGCACCGCCAGTAACGCCTCAGTATTGCACCACCACACTAACATCCTCGTGCTACTACACTAGCATCCTCGGCCTCCCACTAACGCATTGTTAGTGCGTTAGGCTAAGTATAGCGCACGCTACCTTATCAAAATCACAGCAACAGAGTGGCACTACAAAGCCCGGCATGGTAGCAGCAGAGTTGTGCTAGCTATGGTAATAGCAAAATGGCGCTAGCTATGCTGGCTACTAGCGATAGATCCTTCTTGTGGTGTAGGAACCACAGAAAAAGCGTTAACGACTCCAGATTACCGCAAGTAAAAAAAAAAGAGCTGAGTAGACGTGCCACTCAAGCCCTTTCTTTTAGAGGAACCAACCCTAAATCTAGGGCGGCTCCTTGAACTGTACTAAAGTGAGAGAAGCTTAATAAGATTTAAGTTCTCTACCTTGTCAGCGTCAATTACAGCTGTGGACCAGCCTTGACTAAGCTCTGATCCAGAGACTCAAACTTCTTGAAGTTCTTCTGGAAGCGCTCAGCTAAGTCCTTAGCCTTGGTCTCCCACTCGGAAGCAGCAGCGTAGGTGTCACGTGGGTCTAAGACCTTGGTGTCAACGCCTGGTAACTCGGTTGGGATCTCAAAGTTGAAGATTGGCAGGGTCTTGCATGGAGCAGTATCGATGGAGCCATCTAAGATAGCGTCGATAATGCCACGAGTATCCTTAATAGAGATACGCTTGCCGGTGCCGTTCCAGCCGGTGTTCACTAAGTAAGCCTTAGCGCCGGAAGCTTCCATGCGCTTGACTAACACTTCAGCATACTTGGTTGGTGGCAGGGTTAAGAAGGCTGCACCGAAGCATGGAGAGAAGGTTGGGGTTGGCTCAGTAATACCACGTTCGGTACCAGCTAACTTAGCGGTGAAGCCGGAGAGGAAGTAGTACTTGGTCTGGTCAGCGTTCAGCTTGGACACTGGTGGTAACACACCGAAAGCATCAGCGGATAAGAAGATTACGCGCTTAGCAGCAGGGCCCTTGGACACTGGCTTGACGATGTTGTTGATGTGGAAGATTGGGTAAGAAACACGGGTGTTCTCGGTGACGGACTTGTCAGCGAAATCAATCTTGCCATCAGCAGCAACGGTAACGTTCTCTAAGAGGGCATCGCGCTTGATAGCATTGTAGATATCAGGCTCGCTCTCCTTGGAGAGGTTGATAACCTTAGCGTAGCAACCGCCTTCAAAGTTGAACACACCATCGTCATCCCAACCGTGCTCGTCGTCGCCGATTAATAAGCGCTTTGGATCGGTGGAGAGGGTGGTCTTACCAGTACCGGACAGACCGAAGAAGATAGCGGTGTTCTCGTTGTTGAGATCGGTGTTAGCAGAGCAGTGCATAGCAGCAATGCCCTTTAATGGCAGGTAGTAGTTCATCATAGAGAACATGCCTTTCTTCATCTCACCACCGTACCAGGTGTTGAGGATGATCTGCATCTTCTCTTGGAGGTTGAACACAACGGCAGTCTCAGAGTTAAGGCCTAACTCCTTGAAGTTCTCGACCTTAGCCTTGGAAGCGTTGATAACCACGAAGTCAGGCTCAAAGTCCTTTAACTCTTCAGCGGTTGGACGAATGAACATGTTGGTAACGAAGTGAGCCTGCCAAGCCACTTCCATCACGAAACGGATCTTTAACTGGGTGTCTTTGTTAGCACCGCAGAAACCGTCAACCACGAATAAACGCTTGTTGGAAAGCTCTTTGCCAGCGATGTCCTTTAAGACTTTCCAGGAATCCTCAGAAACAGGCTTGTTGTCGTTCTTGAAGCCCTCAGTAGTCCACCAGACCTCTTTGGCAGCATCGTTCTTCACGAGGAACTTATCCTTTGGAGAACGGCCAGTGTAGATACCGGTCATCACATTGACGGCACCCAGCTCAGTGACCTGGCCCTTCTCGAAGCCTTCTAAAGAAGCCTTGGTCTCTTCCTCGAACAGCTGCTCGTAGGATGGGTTGTGCACAATCTCAGTGGCACCAGTAATACCATACTTGGCTAAACTATCTTGTAAGCTCATGCTCTAAAACTCTCTATAGGAGTGGAAGACGCTTTGTGCAAACTAGAACTTCTTTTGCGCAAAGAAGAATCTTCGTCTGCATAACCAAAACTATTCTAGCCTAATTTAGGTAATATTTGATCCCCTAACTAGCTATCTCTTGCAAATTTATCTCCGACATCGCTTTAAATCTCATTTTTTGCAAAATTAAGAGCACCACCTCTTTACATTCCTGCCCCATTTTGACAGAGCCAAGATGGCTGCCTTATAAGGCCTTTGCGCATAAGCACTTCTAAACAAAGACGATAAATATCAGCTTTGACCTAGTGAAAACCTGTAACAGACTCCCTTACCATTTAATATAAATGCGCATCCTGTCCTAGCTAACTCCTCATACAAGTTAGAAAACAAGCGCTTTTCCCCCATAACCCCAACGAAAAAGTCTGACCACGCCAGTCTTCACTAGGCAAGTTTTTGCCTTACTACATTTGCCACGCAAGTCTTGGCCCTGTTCCGCATTTATACCAGACCTCACTTCCACGCAGCGAAGAGAACTTGCTTGCGGCGAAGAGAACTTACTTGCGGCGAAGAGAACTTACTTGCGGCGAAGAGAACTTACTTGCGGCGAAGAGAACTTACTTGCTGTAATGGTTCATACGCGGATCTTGTGGTAAGGGATATTGCCAGGATAGGTGCAGAAGAAATAGTAGATATAGGGCCAAACTGGGGATGTTCTTAAATGATTGCAAAAAATTGCAGAAAAGAGAGAAGCGATGCTGGCGCTATATCTGCTGTGATTTTTTGTCACCATCGCAACAGTGATAACAGCTACTCTTGATTTTGTCTTATACTTGATAGCCACATCAATAATGGCTAAAGATAGCTTCCATAACGATAGCATTAAGACCTACCTGACTTGGCTTGCAAAGATACTGCAATCCTGGAGCATTAGTTCGGAGCTAAAAGCTCAAGCGCGGAAAACTCAGTTGTGAGAAACCAGGAGCTATTGGTTAGAAGCGGGAAGCCTGAAGCTGCAAACTATAGGTACTACTAGCTATAATCTGCCAGCTATAGGTACTACTAGCTATAAGCTGCCAGCTATAGGTACTACTAGCTATGAGCTACAAGCTGCAAGCTATGAGCTAACCATGCAGATGCCGATTGTTGATGACCCTGGTTCGTTTTTTGGGGAAATTAGTGATGAGCAAGATTACGGTTAGTCCTGAGGCACAAACATACCTACGGGGAATTATTGAGAAGCAAAAGATGCCAGGACTGGCAATCCGTCTGACAGTCACCAACCCAGGCACCCCAGGCGTTGAGAGCGGTATTCTTTACTGCCCTAAAGAGTACATCACCTTAACCGACCTCCACTTCAAGATGGATGGCTTTGAGATTGTCATCGACCAAAATATCGCTGACTTCCTCGATGAGACAGTGATTGATATGGGTAAGGATGATGCAGGTGACGAGACCCTGACCCTGCACGCCCCTAACTTAAAGCGCAAGTTTGTTTCTGACGATGCTCCATTAAAAGATCAAGTTGCCTACTTTATTGACCACTTTGTGAGCCCAGCCTTAGCCGGTCACGGTGGTGCTGTGCGCTTAATCGATTTAACCGAGGATGGCATTGCCCACGTGGAATTCTCGGGTGGCTGTAATGGCTGCTCTATGGCTAGCGCCACTTTACATGATGGTATTGAGACCCAGCTGAAGAATGCGTTCAAAGACCAAATTAAGGGCGTAGAGGACGTAACCAGCCACGTGGCTTCGGAGAACTCTTACGCTTAAAGCGTCAAACAGCCCCATATCTCAAGCTGTAAACCTCAGCCAAGCAAGATGGGGCTGCATGAAGCTGCATGGGGCTGCATGGATCAGCATAGAGCTACATGAAGCTGCATGCTGTATTATTTCTTTAGCCCACCTACCACCATCTTATCTTACTGCCGCTCGTCTCACCGCCTCTGCTTCTCGTCTCACCGCCTCAAAGCTATTGGCTTTTCACAACTTTTTATCGCCCCCAAAGCTATTCCCCGCACCACTATAACACGTGTAACAGGGTGGAGATAGCATGCATCAAAGCTGATAGAGCTGTTCTTTACTAGCTTTTTCTAGTGTCATCTCTTTAAAAATAGTGCACATTATTGACATCATAAAATATCAAGAATATTAGTAGCGACTTTAAAAATAGACCCCATTATTAACAAGATAAAAGATAATAGACGGGAATAACCACGCGCAGCGGCATGAGATTGAGCAATTTAATATTGTTTCATTAACGTAATAAAGTTAATGATGTCACGTTAGCTAAACCTATTTAACAGGCCTCTGTTAATAGGGTTACGTTAACGTGGCTCTAGTAACGGGACTCTGTTAAAGAAGCCAATGAACAAGGCTCCAGTAACGGGACATAGTTAATGGGGCTCCGTTAACAGAGCTCTGATAACGGGACTCGGATAATGAGGCTACGTTAACTGGGCTCTGATAATAGGATTTAGCTCATGGAGGTACGTTAATGGGTTAGATTAATGGAGCTCTGATAACTGTCTTACAGTTATTCGCTAGTGAGGGCACGGCTTAAGAGGTCGCGGGCGGCCTGGGCACCGTTTTTGTGATTAACAATGACCTCATAGAGCTCATGGCAAATAGGCATCTCTACTCCTTTGCTCTGCGCTAGCTTATCGACCACATGCACCATATGGTAGCCCTCAACTACTTGGCCAATCTGTGCTAAAGCCTCTTCTATATTTTTGCCCTGGCCTAACATAAAGCCTAAGCGCCGATTACGAGATTGGTTATCGGTACATGTAAGCATCAGATCGCCTAAGCCAGATAGGCCCATAAAACCACGCTCACTTGCTCCCAAGGCTATACCTAAGCGGATCATTTCGGCTAAGCCGCGGGAAATTAAGGCGGTACGAGCATTAGCACCATAGCCTAAGCCATCCGACATACCAGCGCCAATCGCAATCACGTTTTTAACAGCACCACCAATCTGTAAGGCAAGTAAGTCATGGCTCTGATACACTCTAAAGGTAGGCGTATGAAGTAGCTTACAGACATCATCCACAAACTTTTGGTCAGTACCAGCACAGGCAATAGCTGTAGGCAGGCCCTGGGCTAATTCTCGGGCAAAAGTAGGTCCCGAGAGCGCGGCCAGCGGAATATTAAGAGGATCTAATTCCTGCTCTACCACCTCAGATAAGAGAGCACCAGTATGACTCTCAAAACCCTTGGTAGCCCAGACGAGGCGATGGCTAGGCGTTAAATACTGCTTAAGCTCTTGTAAGGAAGCAACAAAAGCTGAGGATGGGACAACTAAGAGCAAATCCTTACTAAAGGCGAGAGCTGCTTTAAGGTCTGAGGTAACAGAGAGACTAGGAGGAAATAAGATACCTGGTAAGTATTGGGCATTCATCCGCGCCTGTGCTAATTCATGCGCTTGAGCGGGACGATGTGACCATAACAGCACCGGAGTACCCTTAGTCGCTACAGCCATAGCTAAGGCCGTACCATAGGAACCAGCCCCTAAGACCGTTAAGTTAGGCCGCTTACCCTCAGGATCTTGATCAGTACGCACGCCTATAGTAGCAATGGCCGGCGTAATCCCTGGCTGTTGTTGCCCTCTGCTTGCTTCATGCGCACTCCCAGGCGCTGCACGAGGCGCCTCAGGACTAAGCGCAGCGGTACGAGTAGTATCAGCACGAGGTGCAGCAGTGCGAGATGCTGCGGTATGAGGAACGGTAGTACGAAGTGCTTCAGTACGAGGTGCAACAGTACGAAGCGCTTCAGTACGAGGTGCATCGGTATGCGCAGCGTCTGTACTTGGAGCACCACCCGATGAACTGGCAGTAGCTGTTACTGCGGCTAAGACCTTAAGCTCAGACTCTGAGGCAGAAGCAAGAGCGATATCTGGAACAGGTGGTAAAGGGTCTAATTCTGGTTGCTCTAATGTAGCCATAAATTAACGAGCTCCTTAATCTCCTCTCCCTCACCCTACAGAACTTCTCACTACCCTTACAACACTAAGGGAGATTACTCTTTATCTCATCTGAGATATCACCAAACTCGGGGCCACTATAACGCAAAAACTCAGAGCCTTAGGTTGTAAATGACGGGTAACCTCAGGTTGTATAAGGTCTCGTAGTCTCAGGTTGTAAAGGACATAGAGCCACAAGACTCCGAACCAAAAGTCTTAGAGTATCAGGACTTAGGGCCTACAGGACTTTGAGCCTATGGAACGTAGTTTTTACAGGACTTAGGGCCTATGGGGAGGACTAATCTATTTTTATTGTACCGCCCTCAATCGTGAGCTCTAGCGGCTGCGCTAAGAAATCTACAAGAAAATAAAGAAAAGATATCTTTCCTTGGGAACATATTGCGCTAAAAGCTGTCTAAAGGTCTAGTCCCTTAATAGGTGCTTTATAGCTTAGCTTACGGGCTCACACATAAAGATGTGAGCGTGGAGGAGCTTGAGGGCAAATAGCGCCTCCCCCGTAGCTAAGCTTTATATTGCCACCTAGTGCTGTTTCTCAGTATTAACCTATAGAGCTATTCCCTGATAAAAAGGCTTAAATAAGCTTTTACCTCAATAATCTCCTTATCTTATATGAGCTCGTATCAAGCCTAGCCAGATGTATAAATTACAGTTGTACGACAACTTAACACCAAGGCAATCCGTATGGATAAGGCATGAGAAAGAGCATAAAGAGCTTCAAGAGCATGATGAATTAAGCTATGTGATTCTGCTCCGCTGAGAACATCGATGGAGAACAGTATCGCTAGGTAGATCCTTAAGGCTTGCTTGGAAAGAAGGATAGACGAACTGGCTATGGCAGCTTGGCTGAGTTTTGTTTTGATGATTGACTAGATTAGCCTTGCAACTTGGCTTGATCGCTCTTGCAACTTGGCTAGATTAATCTTTAACGGGGAATTAAGTGGGAGATTTGCGAGGCGTAGATCCTAGGCAAGCTAGTGCTTAGATAAGCTGATTAAGCTATCTATGGGCAAGCTTGAGCTTAAGCAAGCCTGGGCTTAGGCAAGCTAAGGCTAAACTCATGAGGTCTTAGGGTTTTAGTTAGCCCTAGAAACAATAGCGCGACGTGCATTGTGCTAAGAAAATCTAGCTGCGACGTCGCTCTATAGGAAAGATAAGTACAACCTGAAGTAATACGTAAGAGTACCGGCAAGTCTTTTGTTTAAGCTCTATACCATATACCTTGTTACTTGGCCTTAGGGCTAGCATAGAGCTAGTCAAGGCAGAGCATAGAGCTAGTCAAGACGGAACATAAAGCTAGTTAAAGCTAAACACACCTATATTTAGGTATGCCTAATATTAAGAACCCTCTCTAGTAAAGCTTAAACCTTCCAATTTAGGCTTAAACCATCTTCATGCATATAGTCCTGATGGAGCCTATCTTGCCTTAAGTGCATATTTAAGAGGGCCTATCCCTTAAGCCTAAGGTTTAGATCTAGAGGTATTACCAAATATAAGCTTAACCTACTACATGCGTCTTCAAGCATAGGCTTTACAGCATGCGCTAGCCTTTCTTCTCTTAAGCTTCGTTAAGAAGCTCGCTTCAGGCAGCGTCCTTATATTTACTTGGACTCTTCTTCTTTCTTCTCACCATCAGTCTCAGCAGCAGCGTTTTGGGCTTCTTGCTGGGCCTTACGAGCACGGAACAGAGCTTCAAAGTTAATTGGAGCTAAGTTTAACTGAGGGAAAGTAGCGCGGGAGACTAAGCTAGAGATGAACTCACGAGCATAAGGGAAGAGGATGTTAGGAGCAGTACCACCTAATAAGAACTCACCAGCCTCGCCTGGGATGTTGCGTAATAAGAACACACCAGCTTGGGTGACTTCGCAGATAAAGGCAGTCTTACCCTCGTTGTTGCAAGTTACGGTAATACGCAGAGCCACTTCAAATTGATCATCAGCGATCTTGGTGGTCTTGGTATCGAACTTAACCTGTAACTCAGGCTTCCACTGCGATTGGAACACGACTGGGCTGTGAGGAGTCTCTAAAGAAGAGTCCTTAGCATAGACACGAATTAAATCGAAGAGTGGGCGATTTTGAGCGACCTGAGCTTGATCGTTGGCATTCTCTGACATTTTTTATGTCCCTTAAAAAAAAATTGGGCTTAAGGATGGTGAGGATTTACTTCTTGTAGGACAAAGGCATATTGGCGTTAGACCATTCCATCATGCCGCCATCCAGAACGAAAACCTTGGTAAAGCCATGCTTCTTGAGGAAACGGCCACAGTTGAAGCACTCACCGTCGAATTTATCATTGCCTACCAACACTACTGGCTTGTTACGGTGGCTTTCGATACGGTGTAAGTTACCGCTCTTAATATCCGAGGCCATAATATTGAGGGCATTAGCAATATGGCCTTTAGAGAAAGCATCAGCGGAGCGAACATCCACAAAGACGCCCTCCTCACGGTTCACAATAGTAACAGCCTGATTGGTGGTTGCTTTGCTAACCCGTGCTGTTAAGAGTTTGAACTGCACTCCGATCAGCATCACCAGTACCACGACCCATGCGCCCACCATGAAGTAGTGACGCATAAAAAAGTCAGGTAATTCGTTTAAGAAATCGGCAAAATTAAAATCCACGGTTCTATCCTCAAACAGCAGGATTGGCTCTGTTCCTTAAATAGTGGGATATTCTAGCATACATGCCTAAAAAGAGCTCATTAATGATGTCGCCTTATCTCTTAGCTGTGCGCTCTCTAAACATTCTTAGGGCAAAAACTTGCTTAGGCTAAAAGTACCAAGGGGCTCTCTGGCTCAAGCATAGAGTTCAAGTCGCCACGCATAGCAGAAAATAAGCTAGAAGAAACTAAGCTAGTCGCAACTGAGCTAGCGGAAACTAAGCTAGCAGATACTGAGCTTAGCATATTATCCCCTCACTACCCCCTGCTTCACCATTATCCTACACCAACTTCCAGCATGTTCCCGCCTCTTAGCTATCACCTATATTGGCACGACTTCTCTGAGGTTTTAGTACTTTCCTTTGCTAGCCCTAAAGAAATAGCCAAGCAAGGTCTTAAGAAGCTAGGTCTACTACACAACGCTTAGCTATTATTTCGTAAGAATTGATTTCACTTATTAAAGACATCAAGGTAGTTAAGCCCACCACTGAGCTTATCTAAGGTCAGGCTCATGCAACCTCCAAAAACTCGTGCCCATATGGGGAGCAACGCTTATGCCCATACTGACAGCAACACATATATACAAGCCTGCATAAGCATGTACGCCACTACACCAGCGCAGATCCCGACGCCACTTCGCACTCACCTATTAGCTTGTCGCCTTATACGTCGCTTCAGCCTCATGCCGTTTGCATATTGAACATAAGCTATCTTGTCACACCACTTCCTATTTTTCCTAAGAAACACCTCCCCACCACTGCCAGGCCAACCACTAACCATGCTTCTCTTCTCAGGAGCCATCAATCTTCATACTTGTAAAGAGTAAAACTCACCTGTCATGGTTAAATTTGCCAAATAAAGCCAAAGTCCCAAGAGTTCCATAATGAGGAGAGTTCCATAATGAGGCGCGTATATCTAACGAGATATATGGCTCATATATAAGAAGAAAGCGCACCATCACCCGGCAAGAGTGTGAAGTGCATTGACAGCTTAATGCTTTACACTATGATCAAAAGTTAGTTACCAAGCGCTAACTCCGGGAAAAATCGCGATGTTACTAGGTCAATCGTGTTAACATGACAGGATAAATTTAGTTATTAAAGAGCAAATGGTCGATAAGCAGAGCGCTAGCCTCGATTAAATTTCCCAAAAGTCGTTGCCTTTTAGCGAATTGTAGGCCTCCCAGCTAATTAAATTGCTGATGTAGTAAAGGCTTTTATCTTCTAGCCTATTTAGTTATAGGCAGTTATAGACTTATGTCGACCAGTCTATTTTTAGTTAAGGCTGATATCTACAAACTTATATAGGCAAGAACATCTACCGAATTTAAAGTGGCTTTGTACCCTATCTTAGATAAGCGCAGCTAAGGTAGGGAACGCCTCAGAAAAGCACGAAGTAACCTAGCTTCTAGGCTCAATCACTAAGCTTTTAAGCTTAGCGTAGCGCAAGCTCTTAGGCAGAGCTTAAGCTAATGCGGTTTATAAGAGCTAGAGCTCGGCCTTAGCTAGCTTTAGCTAGATCTAGACTTAGCTAGCTTTAGCTAGATCTAGACTTAGCTATACTGAGGGGAAGCCCATGTATCGCGTCTGATAGTATTTCTTTCATAGAGAGCTAACATCATGGCACAAAAGAAAACTCTGGCCCTTATTATCATGGATGGTTGGGGTGATAACCCTGATTCTCAATTCAACGCTGTTGCTAACGGCAAAACCCCTGTCCTCGATGATCTGTGCGCTCACTATGCCCACACCGATATCCAGGCCTCAGGCTTAGATGTTGGTTTACCTGATGGTCAGATGGGTAACTCCGAAGTAGGTCACACCAATATCGGTGCTGGTCGTATTGTGTACCAAGAGTTAACCCGTATTACCAAGGCTATCCAAGACGGCGACTTCTTTAAGAATCCTACCTTATGTGATGCCGTTGATAAGGCTGTCTCTCAAGGTAAGGCGGTACACCTGATGGGTCTGATGTCCCCAGGTGGTGTGCACTCTCACGAAGACCACATTCTGGCCTTTATTAAGTTAGCCGCGCAGCGTGGTGCTAAGGAGATCTATTTCCACCCATTCTTAGATGGTCGTGACGTACCACCTCGCTCTGCCTTAGAGTATGTGGGCAAATTTAATGACCTCTTCAAGGAGTTAGGCGTCGGTCGCTTTGCTTCGGTGGTGGGTCGTTACTTTGCGATGGATCGTGACAATCGTTGGGATCGTGTCCAGCAAGCTTATGACCTCATTACTGAAGGCAAGAGCGAGTTCCCATCCTATGCCACTATCGAAGACGCCATCAATGCCGCTTATGCTGCTGATGAGAATGACGAGTTCGTTAAGGCTCGTATCATTGGCGATAAGGTCACCTTAAATGATGGTGATGCTTTAGTCTTCATGAACTTCCGTGCTGACCGTGCTCGCCAGATCACTCGCTCCTTTGTGAACGATGATGCTGATTTCACTGGCTTCAAGCGCAACTCCCGTCCAAAGCTCTCCAACTTTGTGATGCTGACTCAATACGCTGCTGATATCAAGGCTCCATGCGCTTACCCACCAGAGGATCTCAAGAACACCTTAGGTGAGTGGTTATCTAGCCATGACAAGACTCAGTTACGTATCTCTGAGACAGAGAAGTACGCTCACGTTACTTTCTTCTTTAATGGTGGTGTTGAGACCGTCTTCCCAGGTGAAGACCGCATCTTAATCCCAAGCCCTAAGGTTGCTACCTATGACTTACAACCTGAAATGAGCTCGCAAGAGTTAACTGATAAGCTCTGTGCTGCTATTGAGTCGGGCAAGTACGATGTCATTATTTGTAACTACCCTAACGGCGACATGGTTGGCCACACCGGCGTCTACGAGGCTGCTGTTAAAGCCGTTGAGGCAGTTGACCACTGCATTGGCCGCGTCATTGAGTCCTTAAAGAAAGTCGATGGCGAGTGCTTAATTACTGCTGACCACGGTAACTGCGAGCGTATGCGTGACCTCACTACTGGTGTCCCATACACTGCGCACACCAACCTGCCAGTGCCATTCATTTACTATGGTCGTAAGGCCACGATGCGTGAGGGTGGTCGCTTAAGCGATATCGCCCCAACCATGCTCTACCTCTTAGGCATGGAGAAACCAGCTGATATGACTGGTACCTCGATTGTTGCTTTAGATAAGTAAGATCAAGGTCAATAACCAGCAAGATTGCGGCAGCACAGCGCTAGCGCAAGCAGTGGCTCTGTGCTAGCGCACTCACTAGCCTCGGCTCTCGAGCAAACAAGAGCTCAGCTCTATAACACGTAGTAGCTCTACGCTAGAGCAAGCACTAGCCTCGGCTCTCGAGCAAGCAAGAGCCCAGCTCTATAACACGTAGTAGCTCTACGCTAGAGCAAGCACTAGCCTCGGCTCTC
>Cebus_capucinus_imitator_PRJNA485217_SSR093__coassemble_352_pt1 | contig 21428 bp, 10 predicted proteins | sample Cebus_capucinus_imitator_PRJNA485217_SSR093__metabat2_low_PE_002 | metagenome-assembled genome bin Cebus_capucinus_imitator_PRJNA485217_SSR093 | reverse complement strand
CAGAACAAGCGTGCCATCAGGCCGGGCTTATTTGCAGAACAAGCGTGCCATCAGGCCGGGCTTATTTGCAGAACAAGCGTGCCATCAGGACGGGCTTGTATCCAGGCCTGTGACTATACCCACTCGAGATAGCTCTAGCGCTTAGAGCCGCACTTTATGTTGTTAAGCATCACGACCATGAAGTGTTTGAGCTGGTGAAGCGTTCTAGCTTGTACTAGTTTTCTCTAGGTTATTTCCCTTTCTTTTGTTAGATCTTGGGCCAAGGATTTCTTCGGGCTGCCTTTTGGTCTCAGGGCCTTGTTCTGGCTTTATTTTCTTTCCTCTTCCTCTCTTGTCCTTTCCCTGTCTATCCTCACCTTACCTCACCTCTCCTTTCTTTTCCGCTCATCTCCCTGCCTTTCTCTCTTTCTTGCTTTCTTGCTTGCTTTCTTTCTTTATTTCCTGTTCCTCTCTGAGTTAGGCATCTTGCTTTAGCCATGCTGAGGACGGCCTTTATCTCCTGAGGTATAAGATAGTTCTGGTGGCGCCACCCTCTTATAAAGTTATTTTTCTTAGCTGGAGCAGTATAAAGTTTACGGCTGGTTATAGGAAAAACAACTGTTTAAGTCCATCCTAGATTAAATACCGCAATTATGATTGCCCATGTAAGTACATATACCTGTAGTAGGGACAACATAGAGAAAGTAGGTGGTACGGGCTAAGCTGATGCTTAGTAGGTGCGTGAGCGGCGTTGGGAATAGCTTGAACCGCATGGGGCATATGCTTGAGCCGCATAGGGCATATGCTTGAGCCGCATAGGGCATGCAGTGGGGCTTCTGGCTGGGGAGGGGAGTGGTATGCGGCGCTGAGATAAGGCAAACGCATGGTTGGTGAGTAGGAATATATTAGAAAGAGTTATATGAAAAGGGTGGGGGGAGCGTGAGGGTATTTATTAGAGAAACTAATAAAAATTAGCAATAGCTAACTTGAGCGAGGCAAGGAGATGTAAAAACCGGAGTGTTATAGTTACGCTTTTGGCTTATTTATCACGGCAGCGCCCTAGTGATGGAGGCCTTGGCTGTTGCTTCAAGCATAGTCTTGATACAACTAAAAAAAGCGATCTGCTGGTGGCAGTGCAGGGGTACTCGATTAAAGTTAGCCTAGGATTTATGGGGCTTTTTGTTTTTATAAATATGGTTTAATAATAAGGGAAAAGGCTTATTTATCATAATTTCTGCGGATAAAAAGGCTGATTTGTTTTAATAAAGTGGTTTTATTAAATCATTTAGCTAAAAAAGCCGAGATCTCGTGACGGGCCCTTTATCTAGTGCTATTGATTTGAGAGAGATTTAATAAGGGTAAACTGCGGCAGTTGTGTGGTTATTGATGCGATAAATATCAGCTTTTACGACAACTAAGGATATTTTGTTATTTTATAAATATAGCAGATATTATTTTTTATTTGATTAGACAAGGGATAAGTATAGCCTCATGAGTACGATCGAGCGCTAGCCCTGTAATGACGGGGTAATCGCTCAATTAGTGATACTGTGAGCCACATCACTTTAATTAGCTGATAAAAGCTAGGTAAAAGGGTGGCTTTGCTTGTCTTTACTAGGCTTGATAGAGATAATGACGCCAGTTCAATTGATTAGGAAATCAAACTAACCATCTAAATTCACCTCTTAAACCACGTTGCCACATCCTAGCGATCCAGGGTGCATCTTTACCAAAGTAAGTTTGCGAGCTCTTAGTTCCAAGCAATCTTGAGTAAGGAGGGCACAGTCTAGAGTGGTCAGGTTAAGATAAGGCTAAACATGCATGAGTCTGCATGCGCCATGTTCATGGCTTATAGCAGCATGCATGAGAATGCATGAGCATGCTGTGCTGGTAATCACCTGATTTACAGCTTGAGCTTTACTAAACTTAGTGGGATGAGGTTGGTTTTGGGGAAGAGAGGATGGTTAGATAGTTAGTTTTAGACATATCTCTAGATAAGTTTATATCTAAAGGTATTACGAGCTTAGGAGAAGCTGTATGAGCACTGCTTGGCGTGGTTTTAAAGGTACTCACTGGTTAGATGAAGTCGACGTACGTGACTTTATTCAGAACAACTACACCCAGTACAACGGTGATGCTTCGTTCTTAGCTGGCCCTACCGAGAATACCGATAAGCTCTGGGGCATCCTGCAAGACCTGCAAAAGCAAGAGCGTGCTAAGGGTGGCGTTCTTGATATGGAGACTGAAATTGTCTCTGGTATCAACGCTTATGGCCCAGCCTACATTGCTGAGGGCACCAAGGACTTAGAGAAAGTCGTTGGTTTACAGACCGACAAGCCTTTAAAGCGTGCTTTTATGCCTTACGGTGGTATCAAGATGGCCCAAGAGGCTTGCACCACCTATGGTTACACTCCAAATCCTAAGTACGAGCAAATCTTCAATGAGTATCACAAGACCCACAACCAGGGCGTCTTTGATGCTTACACCCCAGAGATGCGTTTAGCTCGTAAGAACAAGATTATTACTGGTTTACCAGATACCTATGGTCGTGGTCGTATCGTCGGTGACTACCGTCGTGTGGCCTTATACGGTATCGATTACCTCATCGCCAAGAAGAAGGAAGACCTCTCCTTATGCGGTTGCGGCATGATGACCGATGACATCATTCGTCAACGTGAAGAGCTCTCCGACCAGATCCGCGCTTTAGGCCAGATGAAGCAAATGGCTGCTTCCTATGGTTATGACATTTCTCGCCCAGCTGAGAATGCCCGCGAAGCCTTCCAATGGTTATACTTCGGCTACTTAGCTGCCATCAAGACCCAGAACGGCGCTGCTATGTCCGTGGGTCGTATCGCTACCTTCCTCGATATCTACATCGAGCGTGACTTAGAAGAGGGCACTTTAACTGAGTCTGAGGCTCAGGAGTTAGTTGACCATATCGTGATGAAGTTCCGTATGGTTAAGTTTGCTCGTATCCCATCTTACAACCAGTTATTCTCCGGTGACCCAATTTGGGCTACCTTAGAGATGGCCGGTATCGGTATGGATGGCCGTTCTATGGTTACTAAGAACGATTTCCGTTTCTTACACACCTTAGAGAACATGGGCCCATCCCCAGAGCCAAACCTCACCGTGCTCTACTCGCAGCACCTGCCTGATGGCTTCCGTCACTACGCCGCTAAGGTGTCTATCAACACCTCTTCCGTACAGTACGAGAACGACGATGTGATGCGTCCAATCTGGGGTGACGATTACTCGATCTGCTGCTGTGTGTCCGCTACCGAGACCGGTAAGGAAATGCAGTTCTTCGGTGCCCGCGCTAACTTAGCTAAGTGCATGCTCTACGCTATTAACGGTGGTGTGGATGAGAAGAGCTTAGTGCAGGTTGGTCCTAAGTATCGCCCAATTACCTCCGACTACCTCGACTTTGATGAGGTCATGGAGCGCTATGACGTGATGATGGATTGGTTAGCAGGTTTATATGTGAATGTGCTTAACCTGATCCACTACATGCACGACAAGTACTTCTACGAGGCTGCTGAGATGGCCTTAATCGATACCGACGTACGTCGTACCTTTGCTACCGGTATCGCTGGCTTCTCCCACGTGGTTGACTCCCTCTGCGCTATCAAGTACGCCAAGGTGAAGTGCATCCGCAATGAGCAGGGTGTGGTCGTTGATTACGAGACTGAGGGTGACTTCCCACGCTACGGTAACGATGATGACCGCGCTGACGAATTAGCTGTTTGGTTACTCAAGACCTTCTTAAAGAAGATCAAGAAGTACCACACCTACCGTCACTCCGAGCCTACCACCTCCATTCTTACTATCACCTCCAACGTGGTGTACGGTAAGGCTACTGGTTCTTTACCAGATGGTCGTAAGGCTGGTGAGCCATTATCCCCAGGTGCTAACCCATCCTACGGTGCTGAGCGTAGCGGTCTCTTAGCTTCCCTCAACTCGGTAGCTAAGCTCCCATACGAGTACGCCTTAGACGGTATCTCCAACACCCAGACCATCTCCCCAGATGCTTTAGGTCACGACTTAGGCGAGCGTACCAACAAGTTAGTCCAGGTGATGGACGGCTACTTCGCTCAGGGTGCCCACCACTTAAATGTGAACGTGTTCGGTACTGAGAAGCTCATCGATGCGATGAACCACCCAGAGAAGCCTGAGTACGCTAACTTCACTATCCGTGTGTCCGGCTACGCTGTTAAGTTCATCGACTTAACTCCAGAGCAACAGCGCGATGTGATTGCCCGTACCTGCCACAAGAGCATGTAAGAAAACTGAGCTTTAGCTTAGTGAGTTAAGCTAGGCTAGGCCCGCTAAAGTTACACTTGGCTAAGTTACACTTGGCTAAGTTACACTGAGCGCAGTAACAGCACTTAGCTAAGTTACACTTGGCTAGGTAACACTGAGAAAACTCGGCCTAGCTTATATACATGCTCACATTAGGGCCCTTACGGGTCTACCAAGCTAAGAACACTCTTTGAGTGTCTCAGGCTTTCTTTACAGGTTTAAGCCATATGAGCACCCCCTCCTAGCATCTAGGCGCCCGGTGCTCCCATCATAAGGAGGGCTCCTCAATTGAGGCGCCCTTTTATTTTGCCTATTGTTTGCCTCGTCTCTAGTTTTGCTAGGCCGAGCTTGTCTAAATCAAGTTTATCCAGGCCCTAGCTTGTCTGAGCCGAGCTTGTCTGGATCAAGTTTATCCAAGCCCTAGCTTGTCTAGGCCGAGCTTGTCTGAATCAAGTTTATCCAGACTCTAGCTTGTTTGAGCCTCAGGTTAGTAAGCGTGGCATGTAGGGCATGGTTTAAATCTGTGATAACGTGGGTAAGGTATGCTCACGTTCTAGGATCGTCATAACAACAGTCTGTTTTTTTTTTTTTTCTAAGTTTGGGTTCCGGTCCTTAAGCTATCCGGACCTTAAGCCCTTAAGCCCTTAAGCCCTGCATTCCTGTCAGAAGCGGCAGCCCTTGTAGATAGCTGCTAGCTTTGTACATTTTGGTACAGCTGGGGCGACCAAGTGTAGCTAAGAGCTGCTAAGTGTTACAAAGTCCGCTTGGTGCTGCTAATAGCTGCTGCTCAGTGCTGCTAAGAGCTTCTTAGTGCCGCTAATTGCCATTAAGTGCAGTGCGCTACTTTTACCTGGTGGTAGCTACTGCCATAGTAAAGGCTACAGCTACTTCTAGTGCCAATACTAGTGCTACAGCCTTAGAGCTACTGCTACAGCTACTGCTAGCACTAGTGATATAGCCCTAGAGTTACTGCTAGAGCTAATGCTAGCTTGCAAGCACTGATTGTAGTGGGTATGGCAGCTTGAGCTTTTGCTAAAACCATGGGTCAAGCTAGGGCTATAGAACTAGCTTTAGCCTAGCTCTAGCTATGGTTCTAACCCTAGTCCTAGCTCTGGCTCTTGTTTTAGCTCTGGTTCTAGCCTTAGCTAGAGCGGGTATGAACGTCTTGGATAAGCTATGGTGCTTAGTATTTAGCATCTGTGCTTGATTCTGCTGGCGCAACTGACACTCTTTTGCGCTAGCGATAGCGCTGGTGCTTACTTTATGTAATTATCATGGCGGCTCGTGGGTTAGCTCGCTAAGTGAATATCCTGGGGTGCGCGAGAGCTTGCAGAAGCTATGGCTGGCTCCATGTCTGGAGCTGGGGCTAGTGCTAGGCCTGACTCCGTGCCTGGAGCTGTGGCTGGTGCTATGCCTGGCGCTTGGGGCTGTGAGCTCGCAGCCTGGCATCTCTTAAAGTAAGTCAGGTGGCGCTTAGTCAAGTAGGGCTTAGTTAGGTAGGGCTATGCCTGGTGGTGCTATATCAGGTGATGTCATTCATGAGGGTGCTCTACCAAGTGGTGCTATATCAGGTGATGTCATTCATGGTGGTGCTCTACCTGGTGGTAGGAACTAGGGCTGTTGTTTAGTGCTAAGTTGGTTTTAGTCAAACGCAAGATACGAGGTAGGTAGTATGAGTGCGGTTGCGCGTATTCACTCTTTTGAGACTTTTGGCTCGGTTGATGGGCCTGGAGTGCGCTTTGTCGTGTTTTTCCAAGGCTGCAAGATGCGCTGCCTGTATTGCCACAATCCTGATACCTGGAAAATGGAGCAAGGTGATGAGAAAACGGTTGACCAAATTGTCAAGCAAGCGCTTCGTTATCGCAGCTACTGGGGTAAAGACGGTGGTGTTACTTGCTCTGGTGGTGAGCCACTTTTACAAATCGATTTCTTAATTGAGCTCTTTAAGGCGCTCAAGAAAGAAAAGGTGCATACCACTATTGATACTTGTGGTGCTCCTTTTACCCGCGAAGAGCCTTTCTTCTCTAAGTTTAATGAGCTCATGCAGTACACTGACCTCATTATGTTAGATATCAAGCACATTGATAATGAGGCCCACAAGCACTTAACGCAGCTTCCTAATACCAACATCTTAGACTGTGCCCGTTATTTAAGTGATATTGGTAAAGATGTGTGGATTCGTCACGTCTTAGTGCCTGGTTATACTGATGACGATGGTGCTTTACAGCGCTTACATGATTTTGTGAGCACTTTAACTAATGTTAAGCGTGTGGAAGTGCTGCCTTACCATGGCTTTGCGGCCTTTAAGTATGAGGAATTAGGTATTCCTTATAAGCTTAAAGACACCGAGACGCCAAGCGAAGAGCGTATTGCTAATGCGCAAAAGATTTTAGGCGTGCAATCCTTTGCTGACTATGAAAAGAGCCTAAAGAAATAGCAACTCCGGCGCGCCTTGCGTCAGGCGTTGCTCCGGTGCTGCCGCGTTTCCGCCTTCCTCCTCTTCCCTGCACTGACGTGTTCCGTAGGTGCGGGGCTTATCATCGTCATGGCCGCTCGTTATCGTCGTGGCCGCTCATCATCGTCGTGGCCGCTCGTTAGCGTCATGGCCGCCTCTTCTTTGTCCTTGGCTTAGCTTGCTATCTACATTGGGCACGACTTCTCTGAGGTTTTGGTGCTTTCCTGAGCTAGCCTTAGAGAAATAGCTTAGGCAGGTCTTAGAAGTGGCTAAGACTACTCAATGCTTAGCTATTATTTCGTAAGTATTGCGTTCACTTTTTAAAGATATCAAGGTAGCGTAGGCCGCTACTTAGCTTATCTCATGACTTAATAATGCAACTGTCACAAGCTCCAAACACTCGTGCCCCTGTGGGGGTAAGAGCTGGGACTATTACTGGTAGTACCAAGAGCGTGGGGCGGCAATGTTGTTAGTTTTCGATATAGTAGCTACCAGAGCGAATAGTGTAGTAATCGCGGGAGCTGCCTTTAACCACGATACCGTAAGGAGAGCAGTTAACAAAGTCGATATACTTTTGCTTAGCAATGACTTCTTCTAAGTGGAGGCGATAGAGGTTAAAACAATGCGGAGCGCGGCGGGTCTTACCATCGTTACAAGGCACGATATCCATTTGCGCCAGCATGTTGTAGCCATAGAGGGTAGTTTCGACCTTACTATCGATACCGACATAGTATTGCTCAGGACGGCAGATCGCATCAAAGCCAATGAGGTAAATGCGTTGTGCCTGCTGGCGTATGGCTAAATCAACCATGAGGCTACTATTAGAGTTAGTGATATCTAATTCCGTAAGAGCTCCCTCTTGCTTGGTAATACCACGGCGGTGCAAGTCAGGGGTATAAGCAAGATAAATAGGCCCACTAAAGAGAGAGGGGATGCGTAAATGAGTACGCGAGGACACAATGAGGGCGGAGCGCTGATAGAGCTCTGCCTTTAAAAGACAAAGAGGAGGCATGACTTCACTATGCGGTCCAGCTAAGTGATAGATCGAGCGATTGCTGGCGACCACAATATCAGGGGCAAAGCTCTGGGCCTCTAAAAATGGTAAAGCAGCATCACAGGCAATGATACGTACTCCTTGTTGTCTTAAGATACAGAGACGCTCAAAGCAGTCAGATAGAGAGGGACCAGGAAAGACTAGCGCTACTTCGGATGTAGGATTAAAGGTGTCACTCTTTAATTGCTCGGCTACTTTGCAATAGCCATAGGTATAGCGTGCTAATAGCCCCTGGAAATTACGGCTACTCTTGTAATTTACTAATTGGTCATAGTGCTTATCTAATTGATGCCACAGCCGCTGTTTCAGTCGAGTGTTGCTTAGCGGATCTAAGTTCATTTCAGGGAGGATGAGCACGCGATGTGCGGCAATTTCGGTGTCGTCATTGCCTATGGTTAAATGGACATGGGGATGAGCCAGACGTTTACCCATCTCGGCATCGAGACACATCATAATGGCGGTAATCTCAGGATTTAAGATAACGACATTGATCTCTAACTGCGGATAGATAGAGTGGAGATAATCCACGACATGGGCGGCGGCTAAGCCATAAATGGTGACAGATAATGGTTCTTGATGCGCATGCTCAAAAGCGGGGTCAGCGGCATTAGTAATAATGAGATGGCGCGCAATTTCCGGAAAATCTGCCGTATTGACGTGAACAGGTTCAGGAGCTACTCGTAAGAGCTCTTCATTGAGCCCACACTCGATCTGAGCTTGCTCTTTGAGCTTATTAATGAGCTCTCTTCTTTTAGGAAAGAGGCTGCACTCAATCTCATCAATTTCTTCGAGAGAGATTTCATATTGATAGATCTTGCTTAAGCGCAAGTGCTCACATAGGCGCTTGCACTCATCTATAACATTATGGCGGGAGTACATCTGGATCTTGTTAATGGCAATGCTGCCGCTTAATCCTTTGACCCGCTCATAGGTATAGTTAGAGCTGTTATAGAGTCCCTGGGCTAAAGTATTGAGTAATTCTTGGTGGTGGTAAGGGAGCATTTGTTCGAGATTGGCCTTAAAAGTACTAATCTCGGCGGGACTCATTTTAATTGCCATCGCGTCTCCTTACAGGGAATAGAAAAAGATAAAGTAACCACATAACCAAGTAACAAAGTAATCCCGAGGCCAAGCCACACTGCGGCTAAGTAATATCAAGGCCTATGGCCTAAGAACTCAGTACTCTAAAAAGCTTAGTAACCTCAAAGCTCAGTAACCTCAAAGCTCAGTAACCTAAAAGCTTAGAAATATAAAAAAAACACTTATCTAAAAGCGCAGTAACCCAGAAATTCAGTACCCAGAAAAGCTTAGTAATATATAAACCAAGTAACCTTTGCCTAAGTAATCATGGCCCCAGCTAGTGCTACCCATATTGCGCTAGCCATACCGCATTACCCATACCGTGATAGCTATACCGTGATAGCCATGACGCTACCTCTATGCCACCAACACCATGCTCCATGGCCATGCTCTATGACCATATTCCCATGGCCAGGCTCTACGAGCATCAGGCCGCTCGTTACAACATGTTGCCCCTTGTGCCAGTTTTGCCCATTGTGCCCCCTACTTCCCGGTGAGGCAATAGGGCTTGATGAGTAGGAGCGCTGCTCTTTAAATAAGAGCGCGGCGGCAACAATCCGTTTAGCCACAATTCCTGGCGCCAACATTATGGCTGTAGCATGATGTTAGCATAGCGCCAGTATGGTAGCCGCATGATAGCCACATGATATCCGCATGCTGGGCCGCTGGTGCCCCTAGCGTACCTAATGGTTGCTACACTAAAATTAGCCAAAACATTACTTAGTATTAGGGAAAGCTGTAGTTGGACTTAGGTAGTAGCTACAGTTCCGTGAGATTTGTTGAGGGTAAGGTGTACTTAACTATTTACTAGATCTAGCTCCTATCTTAGCACGCTCCTCCTTTATTTCCGCTGCCTCTGCACCAAGATGACAGACTAAGCTCATAGTCCATAGTAAGAGGCTAGTTATAGCTTCAGGCTAGAGAGCAAGAAGCCATGTCTTGCAAGAAGCCATGGCTATCTTGGCATAAGCCATGGCTAGCCTAGTAAGAGGTTAAATATAGCGTCAGGCTAGTTATAGCGTCATACTGTAACTGTATCGTGATAAAGCTATCTTGTGTAGCAAGTGCTCTCTCTTTTAACTAGCGGCGCTCTCTATATCTAGTGCTATTAATTAAGAGGTCTTGGTAGGCTAATCAGCTCCCACATAACCTGCATTAGAGTTGCAACAAAATAAGGAGCATCCTTTTTTTGATGGTAGTTTTAATAAGGAGCATCCTTTTTTGATGGTAGTTTTAGGAGAAGAAGATCCTAAGCTCTTAAAGTGCATACCAATAGATGGCACAAGCTTTGTAAGTTACGCCCCCTACCAAAACCTCTTAATTAGCCGTACTAGCTCTCTATCTTTCTTTATCTCTAGTTCTTGCTGTGGTCATGACAAACAAGGTGTTTATTTCACGATATATAAGCCTTTTTCTGGGGCACCAACCTCCTACAAAGTAAGTTTACAAAGCTTTGGCAGGCTCATGATTACGGCTTGTTAGTAGGTAAAACTGCTGGGCCCGTCCATTCCGCGATTAAATGTTGCCAATCTGATGGCCAAAGCAAGTCATAAGCTTGCTCTGACAATCTTGAGCTCGCCCTTACAGTCTTGAGCTCTACTGATAGTCACGAGCTCGTCATTGCTACCTTGAGCTCGCTCTTACAGTCTTGAGCTCTACTGATAGTATTGAGCTTGCTCTGGGGGCTACTTGTATCACTTCTTAGTGCAGCGTAAAGCCTTTCTTTGTCGTACCGGTCACTATCCTAGGTCTAAAACCCCTTAGCCTAAGTTAGAGTAGGGGGTTATTTGGTATAATGGCGGCCACATACTGTGTGTTTGTTTTATGGGTACCACTATGTTGAAGTTTTGGCTCTACATCATTGTTTTGATTTTACTGGCTGTAGTCGGTTTGACGGTTGGTTCCGCTAACGAGACGGTAGTCACCTTTGACTTCCTCTTTATCAAACTTGACTTAAGCTTAGCCATGGTCATGGTAGTGGGCTTAGTCTTAGGCATTATTATTGGCCTTTATATTTCCCTCATTTTCTCGATGAGGATGTGGTCTAAGGCTCATAGCGCTAAGAGCGAAGCAAAGGAAGCCAAAAAGGCGGCTGCTCGTGCTTTAACTGTTCCAGCCACCAAGTAAGCTTGTTGAAAGCACCAAGTAAGCTTGTTGAAAAAAATTGGGCCGGCCTCACCAAGGTTTAGCCTCACCAAGGTTTGGTCTAACCAAGCCTAATCAGGCTGAACCATCTCTGACCAGATCTAACTAGGTTTGACCTAACTAGGCTTAGCCTCACCAGGCTTGGCCTTATCAGTTTTGACAAGCTCTGACCTATCCTGGATTTACCTATCCTGGATTTACCAGGATAGATAAAGCCAAATCTGGGATAACCTAGTCTTAGCTAGTTTTAGCTAGACTTGGCTAGACTTAGCTTGCTGGTAGTTAATTGCTACTTTGCGCCCGAGCATCAAGTCCTTAAGCACGCCGTGAGCATGTCGTAAGCATGCTGTCGTACTAGCGCTTGATAAGCGCAGTTATATGCCCTTAATGAGAGTGACGCTAAGGAAGCGTAGCTCTTTTGCTCTAAATTAGCGTAGTTCTACTGCGCTACATGAGCTCAGTTCTCCTGGCTTTAATGAGTGCTCTTATCCTTATCTTAGTGTGCATAGTTAAGAGCTTATCTAAGAGTTATGAGATAAGGTGCACCGCCACGCCGCGAGGCAACTTGTAGCTATGCTCTCTTAGGTTTTAGCCCACTTGGCAAACAGATAGTGAGGCTTATCTTGCAAGCAAGCTCGTTATACTTGTTTTGTCTCAAGCTAGTTCTGCTTTCTGTTAAAGCCGCGCCTGAGACGTTTGCTGCCTCTACTCACCGCTTAGAGTGGCGATGTAGGTGGGCGATAATAAAGCGCTTGTGCTCAAAGTACTGAGGTTGATTTCAGTTTGCTTAAATGGACTTCAGTAGGCTTAAGAGGGCTTAAGCTCCGTAGCGCCGTCATAGGCGATGCTGCGCTACACGACGCGGTCAGCTGTGATGAGCAGGCATTAATCCGTGGTGAGTATACGGTAATAAACTATGAGGAGCGAGGGCGCGTGATGCTCTGGTATAGGCTAGGCTCAGTCTGAGCCAGGAAGCCAGGTGCTTTCTAAAGTTGTCGGGCAAAGCTGTATTGCAAAGCTGTCCTGCAAAGTTGTCCTGCAACACTGTCGGGCAAATTTGTCTTTAGGGTAAATTTGGCACATGCATTTACTAACGGTTATCACGCTGGTTCATGGCTTGCTAACGCTTGCGTAAAGCTTGCTAACTTTTGCGCCAGGCTTGGTAACACTTGCGTAAAGCTTGCTAACATTTGGGATAAACAGGCTAGTAACGCAAAAAAACTTCAGGTTCTAGGGCAGTGTGCGCATCTAGTTCGCGTTTAGCTTGAGCTCCTGGTCTAGCCTAGCTCTACTTTAGTACCTAGCCTAGCGCTACTTTAGCAGGAACCATAGTCCGGCTTGAGCTAGAGGCTAAGCCTAGGTACTAGGCTAAAGCTAAGACTAGGGACTATTCTCAATCTGAGCTTAGAGCTAAGCCTAGGACAAACCTAGAGCTAAGCCTAGGACAAACCTAGAGCTAAGCCTAGGACAAACCTAGAGCTAGCCTAGAGCAAACCTAGAGCCGGTAGCTTTTTATCACTTGAGCTTGCTTAGAATCTTTGCTGACAAGTAACAGCGTTATACTTGAGGTACCCGCGCTGTTTACTGGTGCTCAGGTTGCGAAATGGCTACTACTCTCTAGCGGTGTACAGGCAACAGATGTCGCTCGTTCTAAATTACAAGATGCGGGGTATATGTGCTTTAGTAAATTGCTAAGGTATTATCGAGCATGAGCAAGGCTTATACATTGTAGTAAGGCCATGAAAGTAGTAAGGCCATGAAACAAGTGGCGCTTGTTTATTAAGATCGCTAAGTAAGCTCATTGAGCACATAGTATAAGCTCATTGAGCTCATGGTATGGGCTCATAGCGTAAGCTCGAGTGGCTCATGGTATAAGCTCATTGAGCACATAGCGTAAACTCAGGTAGCACCTGATGTAAGCGCACAGCTCTCAGCGGGCGCGTGATTAGGCTTAGTTAGGCTGAGTAAGCTCAGGTGAGCTAGTGGGCTCAGTTAGGCTAGTGAGTTAACTTCAGCAAGCATTCCGCTTTAAGTTTTTACTAAAGCAGGTATGCTGCTTGAAGCTATCATGAGTGGTGAGACATACACCTGTTAGGCTAGAGTTAACAGCCTGATCTTCATTAGGATTTTCTAATTAGTTAATGGGTAGAGGCGCAATACTCAGGCATGTTTGAGTTACTCTTTTTACTATTGCCGATTGCTGCTGCCTATGGCTATTACATGGGCCGTAATTCTTATAAGGATTATCGAGCTCAAAAACAAACCGAGCGTACCAGTAATTACTGGCGTGGTATCGATTTCTTACTTCATAATGACAAAGAGCAAGGCATGGACAAGTTCATTGCCTACTTGAATGAAGTACATCCCACCTTTGAATCCTCCCTGGCTTTAGGTAATCTCTTCCGGCAAAGAGGTGAAGTTGATAAAGCTATCTCTCTCCACACTACCTTAGCTACCAATCCTGACTTTGAGCCTAATGAAAGTGAGCTAGCTCGTTTAGAGCTGGCTCGGGACTTCATTAGTGCTGGTCTCTTAGATCGCGCCGAGAGCTTCTTACTTGATCTCATGGAAGTGCCGCGGCAGCGCGCGCAAGCTATGAGTATCTTGCTTAAGTTATATGGGCAAGAGCGGGACTATGCTAAAGCTATTGAGATTAGTAAAGATAATGAAGATATCTTAAGCACCCATGATAAGAAACGCTTAGTGCACTTCCACTGCGAGTTAGCCCAGCACGCTCTCTTAACTTCATCTTATAAAGAAGCCCAGCAACACTTAAACAGCGCTTTAAATTTACAGCCAAATAGCATTAGACCTCGTCTGCACTTAGCAGAGCTCCTCTTAAAAGAGCAAGGTAAAAACTACCAAGATAAAGTCACTAGCCTTGCTTTAGAAATAGCTCGCTTAGACCATAGTACTGGTATTTTAGTAGTGGCCCTTTTAAAGAAGTGCTATCAAGTACCTAATTTATCTACAACTAATCTTGCCGTTAATAGTTATAAGCCATCGCCTCGTACTTTAAGTAACTCCCAAAGAGGGGAGAATGTCCCGTCTAGCTATAGCCAAGATAAGCAGAATCAAGAAGATTATAGCCATGGAGAGGCATTCCGCTCCGCATCACTTGCCGATAGTGCCGATAACTTTACTAGAGCTAGCGCCGCCCATGATGCTAATGCCACCCATGATGCTAATGCCATCCATGATGCTAGCGCCACCCATGATGCTAGCGCCATCTCTCCTAATAGTAGCACTATTCCAGCTAGCAGCATTATTCCGGTTGGCGACACTGCTGGCGATACTACTGGAGACATTACTTTGGATACTGCAGGCGGCTCTGCTGGGGGAGCCGCTGCAAGCACAGTTGTGAGCCAGATTACGGGCCCTGCTTTGCCTGGTAATGAAAGCTTTGAATCTCGGGCTTTAGATAAGGATAGAGCGGCAGCAATTAAGGCTAATACTTTTGCTAGTGCAGCTAAGCTCAGAATGATGAGTGAGGGCGCTCAGGAGGAATTAGCCTATGATCATAGTGAGAATACTAGTTCAGCTTATGATTTCGTAAGTGATGGTCGTTATCGTCGGGCTCTTGAGGAGGTAGTAAAGCAAACTCATAGTGCCACGGCGATTTTGGAACTCTGTTTATTAGAGGCCTGCTCTTCGCGAACTAATGCCGCCGAGATGCTGCTCTCCTACTTACATGAGCGCCCTAATATTAAGCTCTTTTCCGCTTATATGGGCTTACGCTCGCGAGATGGTAATCCTGATTATGAGAGTGAGACCATTTTGCAGTTAAAGAGCATTGTCGATGCGCAAATTGCCGCCCATAATCACTACGCCTGTGGTAAATGTGGTTTTGAGTCAACTATGATGTTCTGGCAATGTCCATCCTGCCGGGGCTATGACACCATGCGGCCTAAGCACTCCTTAGACAGTGATTAAGCGGCGATCTTGAAGCAAAGCCAAACTACGCTACTAGAATGTGGCAGCGCTAAGCTACGCTACTAGAATGTGGCAGAATCAAGCTACTGCGGCAGTGGCAGAATCAAGCTACTGCGGCAGCGCCAAGCTACTAGGCATAACTTGCTAAAGCATAGCTCAAGGGTAAAGCAGGCCTGCTAAGCTACTATTGCTTTACTTGCTACTTTGGTAGGATTGCTCGCTGGTGATGCTGATACCTCTTAATATGTACTGTGATCTTTTCGGTAACTTCTTTGGTTTTGGTGCTGGGGCGGCCTACGATTGCTGGGTTGGTGCCGCGTGAGGATGCGCTGGCGGCAGCGCTGTTAGAAACACTGGTGGGCGTGCTGGCAGAAATGCTTTTAGGAGCCTGGAGGCGATGCTGGCAGCAGCATGGGCATGAGCTCTGGTCTTAATCTATTTTGCTATGCTGCTGCATATGGGGCCATTTTTTTATCTTGTCTTTTGGTCTTGTGGTCTTTTGGTCTGTGAGCTCGAGTTCTTTCTCAAGAGTACATGCTAGGCTACCCTTACCCTATGATAGGATAAGCTAGATAAGCGTGGGTTGTCGCTATCACGCCGCGCTGGTTTTGATTGTTTGTGAAGAGGATTAGTATGTTTGATCCTAAAGTTATTGTAGCTTTAGACTATGATAATGCCGCGGCGGCTCTCGATTTTGTCGCTGGTTTAGACCCAAGCTCTTGTAATTTAAAGATTGGTAAAGAGCTCTTTACTATTGCGGGTCCGCAATTAGTAGAGCGCTTAATTGCCATGAATTTCCGCGTCTTTTTAGACCTGAAGTTCCACGATATTCCTAATACTACCGCACAAGCAGTTAAGGCTTCCGCACACTTAGGCGTATGGATGGTCAATGTTCATGCCTCTGGTGGCCCTGTCATGATGAGTAAGGTCCGCGAGGAATTAGATAAGCTGCCATCTAGCATTAATCGACCTATCGTCATTGGTGTTACTGTCTTAACCTCTATGGACGCCGCCCAATTACAGGCTATTGGTATTAATGCTACCCCGGCAGAGCAAGTATTACGCTTGGCTAAGCTCACTAAGGAATGTGGTTTAGATGGTGTGGTATCTTCGGCGCAAGAGAGTGCTCTCATTAAGAAAGAATTAGGTGCTAACTTCATTACGGTTACCCCTGGTATTCGTCCTGTAGGCGCAGATGTTGGCGACCAAAAGCGAATTATGACGCCAAGTGAAGCTATTTTAGCTGGTTCTGATTATTTGGTGATGGGCCGTCCTATTACCCGCGCCGAGCACCCACAAGCAGTGCTGCGCGCTGTAAACCACGATATCTATCAAGTGTTAGCCCAGCAGGAGAGCTCCCACTAAGCTAAGCTGCGGTGGGGGACATCAATGCGACTTTGCTAACCTGAGTTTGTTCACACAAGCCTGCTAATGCAACTTGCCAACGCTGGCCCAGCAACACTGACCTGTAAACACAAGCTTGCTAAAACAAGCCCGCCAACGCGGGCACACCAACGTGGCTTGCCACATAAGCTAGTACTGCTAATTAAGAGGTTTTGGTAGGGGGAGTAACTTATAAAGCTTGTGCTATCTATTGGTATGCACTTTAAGAGCAGGAGAGCTTCTTCTCTTAAAACTACCCTCCAAAAAGGATGCTCCTTATTTTATTGCCACTCTAATGCAGGGTATGAGGGACAAGATTACCTTACCAAGATCTCTTAATTAATAGCACTAGCTAACACGGCTTGCCACATAAGCTTGCTTGGTGCTCTCATTAACTGAGACGCTAATTAACCTAACAGCTAGATAGAATCTAGGTTGTAACTAAGCTTAGTGCTTCTCATTTTATCTGCTCTCATGCTTTACTAAGCTAGCTCTTCTAAGCTAGCTCTTCTAAGCTAGCTCTAATCTTAATCTCTTCTTATCTCTTAAGATATTTTCCCTTTATCCTGACTATAGCCATGCTCTTGGCTGTATTTATCTCCTTGTGGTTACCCCAAGCACAGCTATCTTCTTTACCCCAAGCACAGCTATCTTCTTTACCCCAAGCACAGCTATCTTCTGATGAAGCAGGCTATCTCTTTGTATAGTGGTATAGCTGTATAGCGATGTAGTGGTATAGCTATCTGCTTGGGAGATAAAGATAGAAGTGGGCACGAGCACGAAAAGCACAAAAAGTGGGATAATGTTATGGGCAACACTAGCCTGGTTGCGTTATAGTAAGACAGCTGGTATAGACATAGTAGGGATATAGTTTAGCCTAATTATCAATATTATGAGCTAGCGAGAAAATATTATTGCAAAATTGCGCAATATTTTTCAGTTACAAGTAACAATAATATAGCGCTGCTATTTTGATCCTAATAAGATAGGAAAGGGATTGGCTTATAATTAGATTTATATAGTTAGCTCAGGCTAATTTTGTTGGATTAATGCAAAATAATGTAATATTTGCAAAAATAATGCAAAATCTTCAGAAAAATGTGGGTGCGTTAACATAAATACACATTAGGCACAGTATTTTCGTGAGCATGATCAACAAAACCTAAAGAAAGGCCATTACATGGGATTATGCTTTGCTAAAATCACTTACGAGTTAAGACGGAATAGCTTTCTTGCTTGCTTTATTAAGATAAGCCTGATTGGCACAGCACCATACTTAGTCTGGAGATAAGGCCATCATGGTTAATATTGTGATGTTTTTATCTGGGGACTAAAGAAAGTAAGAGTAAGAGCTGGTTAGTTATTCTGCCTGATTCAAGCAATATCTTATAAGCAGATATAGGTAGATTGAGAGATAGCTAAGAGGAAAGTCCTAAATAATAAGGAGTGGCTCCTAAGTATAGGTTCTTAGTTAATGTAGCTTAGTAAGATTAATGTAGCTGGTTGTAATTTGTTTGAACTCAGTTAACGCGAGCTGTAGCTAGTTTAAGCAGAGCATAGCTGGTGATAATTCATCTCTCGACGAAGAGGTATCAATTATTACAGCCAAGGTATCAAAGCTTACTGCTGTGCCTTGGCAAAGCTTAAAAAGGCTGTTGTAAGGATTAAACACAGGCCGTTGTAAAACTTAAAGACAGGCGGTAATAGGCTTTAGCTCTATTTAAGTATAGGGTGATACGCGTAAAAACACGGCTAATTAGTGAAGTGTTTACTGCTTGTGAGGTTTTAGGTAAGCGTTTACAATCTTGATCCTCTTGGGCTCGGTAACCACAGCGTCAAATAAGCGTAGTGCTTGACGTTAGTGTGATTTGCCAGATGTGCGTCGTATCATCATAGTGTAGTAAGTGCGGTGAGCCTAGCTTGTTTAAGTTTAGTAACAGGCAAGCTCATCCCAGCTTTATATACTTTATATAGGTCTACCTAAGTCATCCTTTTCCTTAGTTAGTTACTCTATTTCTAAGAGATAGAGGTAAGAGCGTGAGGAGGATAACTTGTCTGTAAGGTACTTAGCTTTCCCATTGCATAAGCTAACCCATTGCATAAGCTAAGAGACAAGATGATCTTCTCCGCCTAATTGTAACGTCCATAATTTAGCAGAGCGCCTCCCGCTCATGAGAGCATAGTAGTGTGGAGGTAGGCAATTTGCCGGTAGGGTGATAGAGCATAATGGCCAATATGTCGATTTGGTGTACTCTATCTCTTAGTCCGGTAGTAATAAGCTTTGCGAGGTACAACATGAACGTCATTGTGATGCGCCATGGCGATGCTACCTTTTTAGGAGCGCAACGCGTTTTAACTGAACGTGGCAGACAGGAAGTACAAATTACCGCTTTAAAGCTCGCCGGAGCCATGAAGATTACTAAGATCATGAGCTCACCTAAGCAGAGAGCTTTACAGACGGCATCTATTGTCCAAAGTCTGTTACGCGGTGCCAAAATTCCGCAGATCGAAGTATTACCAGAATTAAGTCCTACTGGTGATGCGGAAATGGTCTATGAGTATCTGAACGCTAGCTGTGCTCCTGACGATACCGTGCTCTTGGTATCGCACATCCCTCAAGTCTGTAACTTAAGCTGCACTTTATGCCATCGTGAGCTAGATATCCCACGTTTCCACACGGCCTCAGCTTTAATTTTGCAGCGTCCTGCCGCTAACTCTTTAGCTCCAGATATGTCTGCTACTGCTCCTTATGGCTATTTCCAGGCGGTTAAGTTCTTCACTCCCAGTAGTGAATTAAATCTGGTGCAGCCAATGATCAATCCACATCAAGCAGCTGTAAGTGCCGCTATGGCCAGCTCCTTGGTCGGTACAGCCGCAGCACAACCTCATTTTGCCACTAATTTAGCCGGTCAAGCAGGCTTATCGCTGTCGCTTTAGATCTTAATCTCCCGAGCTAGCATTAACGCGTCTCAGAGTATCTTAGCGCAACTCTTATAACTTCAGGGTAGCCTTGGTACCGCCTTACACCTGAGATAATTTAAGCGCAGCTCATATAACTGCCAAGCCGCTATAAGAGCTTGAGAGTAGCTCTGGGCACTGGAGAAAAGCCGAGCATAATCTCATTACGCTTGAGAGAAGCTAAGCATCTTAGTAGCACCTAAGTATCTTAGCAGCTCTAACTATGCTCTACCTCTTGCTATGCTCTACATCCATTAACCCTACTTTAGCTAAGCACGCGCGCATCATGGTGTAAAGCTAAGGGATGGGGTGGTGTATCGGGACATAAAGAGGTAAGAGCTGATAGCTTTGCTGAGAGCGGACAGCTTAGAGCTGACAGCCGAGAGCGGCAAGGCTATCTTAGGCACATGCTCTAGCATAACCAATATCACCTAAGTGATGAGCTTGGCTAAGCAGATATATCACCTCACTTATCCGCAGCTTAACCTCAGCTTCCGGCTATATCTTTATCTCCACTTCAATCTCTATCACCAGTACTATCACCACATTTAGCTATCTCTATCGCCAGTACTATCACCACATTTAGCTAGCTCTATCTCTACTGCTGGGACTATCTCTATCTACATCTTCATCTCTATCCACATTGGCACGACTTATCTGAGGTTGTGCTCTTTTTCTTGGCTAGCCCGATAAAAATGGCTTAGTAATGCTTCAGAAGTAAATAAGACTACCTAAAGCTTTAGCCATTATTCTTAATAATTTACTTTACTTTTTAAAGACATTGGCTTGTCTCAAGCATTACAGAGCTTGTTTCGCGGCTTAATAACACAACTTCCAAAAACTAGTGCCAATGTAGGCTCTAGTTACTCTTTTCTCTCTTAACTCTATCTTGCGACTCCGATATGAATCTCCACTCCCATCTTGGCTTGCGAGAGAATGAGCAAGCACAAGTCTATATCCACGATATATAAAGCTTTTTCAGCGTTCTCAATCTCTTATAAACTCTTATAAAGTGAATTTACGATTCTTGGGCGGGCTAAAGATTACGGCTTGTTGGTAGGCTCAAGTGCTGGGTATGCCCATTACGAGATTAAATGTTGAAATCTGCTGGCCAAAGCAAGCAATGAGCTTAGTACTGCATATTTAGCGAGATAAGGTGCTGCCGTGTGGGGAGGGCAGAAGCAAGGGCTGCATATAGTGCAAAGAAGATAACCTGCTCTAGGTCTAGGTATGAGCAAGGCTAGGGTCATGCTGGGATAAGCATTTAGCTAATAGGATAGATTTAGGTATGAGGTCAGAGAGGATAGATTTAGGGCTATGTTCAGAGGTGGCTTAGATCTACGGATGGAGGTCTAGACATACATTGATCTGTATGACGGAGCATTACTCGGCATAAGGCCAGTAGCTATGGTCGCATCTCAGATAGACTTTATGTTTAGGCATTGGTGGCGTATAGGGAGGCTCTTATGTTAAGGCTCAGAGTATGGCCTCTGCTTGGGCCTCTGTAAAAGCACAGAGTATGGCCTCTGCATTTACCTCTGGTCGAACTCAAAATTGCTATGGGGGCTGGAGGTGGGAATAGGGGCGGGCGTAGACTAGGTTTAAGGTGAGACAGCGCTTTGCCATGGTGCTTTGCTGGTAGTTTTGCTGTGGAGCCAAGATGTGAAGTTTTGCTGTGGCGCCAGGATGTGGCTTTTTGACGTGGGGCCGGGAGTGCTGGGATTTTGGGGCTGGGTATGAGCTTTTTGATGCGGTACTTAGTCCCGGTCATTGGTCGTAGCGCTTAACAGCGGCGCTGTGATGCAGCAGGGGAGCATGATGCAAATGCTTTTTAGACGGAGATTTGTAGCTATGGTAGGGATTTTTAGGGGCATGCTCAAGGTTAAACTCCGAGAGCTCATGCGTATTATCAGGAGGCTAATTTATAACAGTCTAACAGAAAAAGGATTTTTTTAGTGTGATAGATATCATAGTAGTGAAATTTGGGGATTAAATCGTTGTTATTGATAAATTTTATAGCATCTGTCTCTTTTTCTGTAGCTAGAAAAGCTTATGATAGTACCAAGACAGACGAAACAAGGAGTTGAGTTGCACTATGCGTACTTTCATCAAATTTTCGCCACAATTGATCGCGAAGTA
>Cebus_capucinus_imitator_PRJNA485217_SSR093__coassemble_344_pt1 | contig 21983 bp, 9 predicted proteins | sample Cebus_capucinus_imitator_PRJNA485217_SSR093__metabat2_low_PE_002 | metagenome-assembled genome bin Cebus_capucinus_imitator_PRJNA485217_SSR093 | reverse complement strand
TAGTTAAGAAGATCTGACCATCAGTAATCGAAATCACGTTGGTCGGAATGAATGCGGAAACGTCACCAGCCTGAGTCTCAATGATAGGCAGAGCGGTTAAGGAGCCAGTCTTGCCCTTAATCTTGCCACCAGATTGAGCCTCTAAGTACTCAGCGTTCACACGAGCAGCGCGCTCTAATAAGCGAGAGTGCAGATAGAACACGTCACCTGGGAAAGCTTCACGCCCTGGAGGACGACGTAACAGCAGAGAAATCTGACGATAAGCGACAGCGTGCTTGGAGAGGTCATCATAGATGATTAAGGCGTCTTCGCCTTGATCTAAGAAGTACTCACCCATGGCGCAGCCGGCGTATGGAGCAATGTACTGTAAAGCGGCAGTATCAGAAGCCGAAGCAGCAACGATAATGGTGTTTTGTAAAGCACCGTGCTCTTCTAACTTACGCACCACACCAGCGATGGTCGAGGCCTTTTGACCGATAGCCACATAAATACAGCGAACCCCGTAGTTCTTCTGATTGATGATGGTATCGATAGCTAAAGCCGTCTTACCTACCTGACGGTCACCAATGATGAGCTCACGCTGACCACGACCGATAGGAATCATGGAGTCCACGGCCTTATAGCCAGTTTGAATTGGCTGGGCCACGCCTTGACGGGCAATAACGCCTGGAGCAATCTTTTCTACTGGGTAGAAAGCACTCTTCTCAATAGGGCCTTTACCGTCAATTGGCTCACCTAAGGTGTTAACCACACGGCCTAACAGGGCGTTACCAACAGGCACGGATAAAATACGACCGGTGCTGCGGACTTTCATACCCTCAGATAAGTGAGAGTAAGGGCCGAGCACAATGGCACCAACGGAGTCACGCTCCAGGTTTAAAGCTTGACCGTAGAGATCGCCTCCGAAGTCGAGCATTTCGCCCTGCATGACGTTGGAGAGACCATGAATACGAACGATACCATCGTTAACACTGACGATGGTACCCTCATCATGCTCCTCAGTGACAACCTTAAATTGCTCGATGCGCTTTTTAATGAGATCGGCAATTTCAGTTGAATTTAATTGCATTTAAGTATCCCCTACTTTACTTGAGGGTGGAAGACAGTCTACTTAGGTTAGTTTTGACACTACCGTCGATAACCTCATCACCAATGCGGATGACGAGGCCGCCAATAATGCTAGGGTCGACCTTATTAGTAAGCTTAATAGTGGCGTTGTAGCGAGAAGCGAGCTTCTCCACCAACGCTTTGTTGTCAGCAGCCGTTAATTTGTGGGCGCTTACAACTTCCACCACCTTAATCTTTTCGTAGTCGTCACGTAACCTGACAAACTCTTGATAAATCTCAGGGATAACCGAGAAACGGTTGTTCTCACCTAAGACAAAGACAAAGTTCTGTCCTTTCTCATCAAGAAGATCACCGAGCAGATTTACTAAAAGCTTAGAGGCATCCTCAGTAGATGGGGCGCCCTCTAAGGCGTAAGCAACATGGCTATCGGAGACAGCTAAAGACAGGGCCTCAAGTTCTTGCGACCACATGTCAAAAGTGTTTTGCTCCTTGGCGATAGCGAAGACTGCTTCGGCATAAGGTCTGGCGATAGTTAGGTTCTCAGCCAATGCTTACCCCCTTACCTTATAAAGAATCGACGATCTTCTTGACGAGTTGATGGTCAGTACTTGCATCAAGTTTCTTATCAAGAATTTTCTCCGCAGCGGCGGCAGCCATTTGGATAACCTCGGCACGTAATTCCTCACGAGCGCGGTTAGTAGCGGCCTCAATTTCGGCCTTAGCTGACTCGACGATGCGCAGCTTCTCACTAGTAGCTTCTTCAGTAGCACGGTCTAAAATCACTGAGCGCTGCTTTTGGGCCTCATCAATGATTTGTTGTGCCTCGGCCTTAGCTTGACGTAAGGTATCGACAGCATTTGACTTTGCTAACTCAAGGTTCTTTTTCGCCTTTTCGGCGTTGTCAAGACCGTCAGCAATCTCTTTCTGCCTTTTTTCTAAGGCACTTATGAGAGGTGGCCAGACATACTTCATGCACAGAGCAACGAAGATGACAAAGGCAACGGCTTGACCTACGAAAGTAGCATTAATTTCCAACGTGTAAGCTCCTTGCTAAGCAAGCGTTTAGCCTTAGGCAGCAAACAGAAGGTATAAGCCCAGACCAACACCGATCATAGGGATAGCGTCAACCAGACCCATAACAATGAAGAACTGAGTACGCAGTAAAGGCAGGAGGTCTGGCTGACGGGCGGAACCCTCTAAGAACTTGCCACCTAAGATACCGATACCGATAGCAGCACCGATAGCAGCTAAGCCCAGCATAATGCCAGCAGCGAGGATGTTCAGATCCATTTAAAAATTCTCCTTGGATGGTTCAGATTGAATTTTAGCGTGAGCTTCACACCAAAAATAAGTTGAGCATGAGCAAGAAAAGAAGCAAGCTGATTTTACAAACCGCAGCTCATATCTATCGAGCATATTTTTTTCGCGCATGTAAAGTAGCATTAGCTACCTACTTTAATAAGTCAGAGGAAGCATACTTATCTGTAACCTTGCTTATTTAGGCAGCACAATGTCTCTTCAAGACTTAAAGAAAAGAGATGCTGTCTTAGGCAAGCTAACTTAGACAAGCTAAGCAAGCGCGGGCACTTCGGTAAGTTGCACGCACTGTCACTTAGGTGATCTCTGGCTTATCAGAATCTTAGTGTCGCCTCTTACTAGAGCTAGGTCGGGCTGAAGCGTTGCCGCTTAGCAAGCATTGCTTAGCAAAAGCTGCTTAGAAAGTGCAGCTTAGCTTAGCAAGCCAGGCTTACCTCACTAGTTATGAGCTTAAGCTAATGTCTTAGCCTAATCAGAGATATAAGTAATAGCTATGGCGATACTGAGTTTCTTTAGTTAATCGCTCATGGTTGGAAAAAATTAGTCTTCTTCGCTGGCCATTGACAGATAGACAATGGTAAGCACCATGAAGATAAAAGCCTGTAAGGTAATGATCAAGATATGGAACAAGGCCCAAGGCACGTTCAATACCCATTGGATCCACCACAGTGGCAAGAGTGCGATTAAGATGAAGATCATCTCACCAGCATACATGTTGCCAAAAAGTCGCAGACCTAACGACACTGGCTTAGCAAAGAGGGAAACTCCTTCTAAGATCAGGTTGATAGGGGCGAGGGCCCAATGATGGAATGGATGAAGGGTATAGGCTTTGATAAATCCCTTGACACCGATATTGGTGAACGAGAAGTAGAAGATCAGGCAGAACACACCGATAGCCATAGACAAGGTAATGTTCACGTCAGCTGATGGTACGACTCTAAAGTAAGGTACACCAATGACCGTGGCAAAGTGAGGCAGGAGGTCAATAGGCAGTAAGTCCAACAGGTTCATGAGGAATACCCACACGAACACAGTCAAGGACAGAGGGGCAATTAATTTGCTCTTGCGCTTGAAAATGGAAGATACAGTGCCTTGCACAAACTCCACCACAATCTCCAAGAAACATTGCAACTTGGTTGGTACACCCGAAGTGGTCTTCTTAGCGCCATATCTAAAGAGCATTAAGAAGATAACGCCCAAGATAATGGTTAACAGGAAAGAATCCAGGTTTAAGGTGTAGGGATTAATGATAGAGCCTGCGTGCTCGGATGGCGCGTGGAAAGCGATACATTCACCTTGAGCCAAATCGGAGAACTTGCACTGCTCATAGCCAGTAATAGTCAAGCAGTCAGCTTGATTATTAGTAACGGCCATGCACTGCTCAAAAGCCTCAGGCTCCTTGGGAATTACGCTATCAACGATTGACCCGTCGCGCATATCTACCTGCAGGAAATGCAGGTGATGGCTAATATAGTCTTGTGACGAGGTCCCAGACATAATTTACTTAGTTTCCCTGATTACACACTAAAGAAAGGCTGTGCCTAAAACTACGCTCAAAGATTCTGTCGTCAAGAGCTTGTCGCTAAGATGAAGTCCTAGATTGGTTAGGACATACTCAAGGCTCACCACTATTGCTACGCTAGCGCAACAGGAGCGCGATATTCACGCTACATGCGTGCTATGGCTTAGCAGATTCTAAGCTGTTGCTTAGCATAAGCCAAGCTATGGCTTAGCAGAGGCTAAAAACAAAGTGGAGTCTCTTAAACCGACAAAAAGGAAAGATTAAAGACGAGAAGAATGACGGGACAATGTTAGATAGCTGACGCTGTTTTCTTCTAAGCTGAGCTAGCTTACGCTAACCCACACTAACTAGACTAGCATAGCTCCCTTGCTTAACTTAAGTCTAAGCTGCGCCAACTAGCGCCAGGAGAAATGCTGGGGGCCTAAGTAATATTGTGTGCTTGTTTATAAGAAATTAAACTACGCCACTGCCTAAGCTCAACTAGAGCTGCCTAGTGAAGAATAAAAATATGAGGGCAAGAGCACTAAGGGCGAGATCCCTAAGGGTAAGAACCCTAAAACTAACTAAGACTAAAAGGGAGCTCCATAGAAAGCTAAACTTGCTTAAGCTACATATTAGCACTTGGCTAAATCTGCTTAAGCTACGTAGCGGCTAAACATACATTAACATACATTTTCGCTAAGTTGATATCTATGAGCTTATACCAAAGCCTAGTTAGAATCACATCGCACTCTAACTAACAAATTTCTTTCACCAGCCTGTTCTAACTAAATAAAGACCAAATAACGTAGTTGCGCCTGCTTGAATGTCTCTAGATTTTGCCTGCTTTAAAGACAATACGGGCCATAGTAGCTCACGCCCTATAGCCGCTCATTCTTCACAGAGTCTTTCCCTAAAGTCTCTGGAGGTCTAGTTTTAAGTTCAGACACTCATTAATGTTCAACAACACAGATGACTACCAGCAAGCATCAATTCTGCCAATCACTATCTCTGTGTCCACTAACCTGATGATTATAGTGGAAATTATGAGGGTAATTATGATTTGCCTTGTGTTGGTTCAAAAGCCATAAACACCAAGAGACAATCATTCTTACTCTAGGCAAATAATAGTTTATTTATCGCATTTGACCTTGGTCATTACTCTTTTTGACAAAGCGCACTGACCGAGTAGCGATAAGGCCATTTTTTTCAAAGGCGCTTATTAGCCACTAATTGCCTTTCGACTAACCATCGTTAAGATCGGATTAAGACCCAGCATTAATAGCTTAGTATTAACGCGTTATTAGTCGCTCATATGTACAAAAAACACAGCTAATGCTACCAGGGGGAAGCATGAGATGCATTCAATGTATTCAATGTATTCATAGGGTCATGGTGTTAAGACCACTCTGCATTGTGTCCACAGAACAATTTGCAGTTTGTCATGGGGACAAGTCCAGCAGAAACAACGCCTGGTGACGTTGACAAGCTACAGCGTTGCTAAAGCGCCACTTGCAAATCTGCCAGTCTCCGCTTACTTTACTTCAAGCTACATAAGCAATTTAACGACACTACTTCGTAGTTTGCAGCTTCTGACACTTACTCTTGTTTCTAGCAAGATACCAACTGCTGCTTATTAAAACCTTTACTCTGGGGTAGAACCACCTTAGCTAAGCTTAGGTAAAAGAACCTAAGGGCAAAACTGAGGAAAGACAAGCAGTCACCACTAGCCACGCTCTGCTCCTTAATGCTTCATCACCATTAGTCACCGCCAAAACCAACCCTGAGTAAACCACCTTACTATTACCTATCGACTATGCTCGCTAAGCTTTTGGGCAAGATGTTGATACCTTTGACAAGAAAGCTGAGGCTAAGACTTGAACTTATAAGACTTAACATACTTATAAGCTTAGCTTACCTAGACTTTATGTGATAAAAGGGCTCTCTCGCCTAGAGTTACTAGCAATTACTAAAACTCAGCTCATGCTTATGACTAAGCTCATGCTTATGACTAAGCTTATGCTTATGACTAAGCCAAACGCAGGCTGCGTCTGAGCTTTCTTACTTACAAGAGACGTAACATCTTGGCGCCCAGGTAAAACCTTGGTAACAAGGAAACATCTTGGCGATAAAGGAAACACCTTTAAAACAAGGTAAAGCCTTTAAGATAAGTAAGAGTTAATAGCTTGCTCTTCACTCAACTAGCTAAGTTTACTTAGTACTTCTGGAGACGTTGTCACTACCACTTCAGGGGTTACTAGATCATCCCTGCTTATCTCAAACATCAAGTATCCTCTTCCCCTCAATCTTAGAACGAGGCGAGCTTAGGTTCCTTGCAGTAGGTCCTAAGATACCTTTGTCACTACACTTTACTCACTATGGGCCAACGTAGCTCTATACAACGCTGTATTACAGCTAACAAAGGCTAGCTGAGCAAAAACTCGCTAAGCTAAGGATAGCAAAGGCTAGCTAAGTAAAAGCTAGCTGAGCTCAGGATCGCTTACTTAACGAAAGCTCAGGAACACTCCCTAGCCAATGCTCAGGGATAATCCTAAGAAACGCTCAGTGACAAGCTAAGATATCGGTCATCCATTCAAACTTGAGTTCTTACTAAGACGCGCAGCTTCCTCTAGTACCTATTTCCTCAAGCTCATGATGCTAGCCTAGCTCTAAAAGTACGCTAGTCTAGTACTGCTCATCATGCAGTAGCTCATGACTTTACCAGATTAAATAAGTAACTTTGATATGGTTAAGGGTTGACCTCTCGGATAACTAACTCCGATGCATTTGGTCTTCATTTCGCGCTCTTTAGTGCTTTGCTTCTCCTATCTTGGTGGGGGTAATACCATCGTCCTCTTTTTACACTGGGAGCAATGCCAAAGATCCAGCTAACTAAGCTTCAGCCTTAGTCATTCCTGCTTCTTAAGCCACAATGTCCCTGAGAACCGTTCTCTATCTTTACCTTGATTAAGCTCCGCCTCCGCTCTCGTACCTATTCCATTTCCTGTGTTTAAGCTCATTAAGTGGTGGCTTCACGTAAAGTCACTTACTTATCCCTAACACGCAGCACAACACAACAAACACAAAAGCTCACCGCATCTCAGCACCAACTAAAGCACCAGACAAGCATTCTCGGCATTAAGAGCACTTTCCCTTATAGATCTAAGCCTATGATGGCGAGCATCTCTTTTATACCCAGCTCTAGTTCCTCTTCCCCTCAGATAAAGTCTCACCCCTTGTGGTATGAGGCCACCGCATGCTGCCTGATAGCAGGTGCTACGACCGTGAACCTTGCGATATTAAGTCTTAGCGTCCTGCCTGAGGGCTTGCGCTTTAACTTTATACCTTGTGGCGTGAAACCTTAACCTAGTATCTTGCACTACCAGGTCTCCCTAACCAGGGGAGCTTCGGTCATCCATTCACTAGAGTATGTTGTCCCCGAGAATTTAGATATCCTGAACGATATGCCTTACCTAAGCTAACGCCGCTTAGAGAGAGACTGAGCTCTAAGCTGAGCCTACTAACTAAACAACACTGCTTGGCTTAGCCCTAGGTCTATCTTGATTCTAGAGTAATGTTTGGTCTTCCCAGTTTCCGTTCCCCGCAGCACCTAACTTAATAGTCCTACTTCTTTAAGCGCTTAAGCACCATGATTCATGGCACTCTTACGTTTAACTAAGCTTGCTTACTAAGCTAAGCTACCCTTACAGGCTGCTTTGGTCATCCATCCACCGGACGTTGTCTTCAACACCCAGTTTATCTTCCCCTCAGCTAAGGCCCCACATCTGACGATGCTAAGCCAGTATCGCAGTGCTCCCAGCACTGTGACGCTCTTGCCATAAGCTCAAGCAGCTTCGGTCATCCATTCACTAGGCGCCACTTCCAGCTTTCGTTCCCCTTGGCTCAAAGATAGCCGCAGTCATCCTACAACTGGTCGTTATGCTCAAACCCTTAGCTCCTCTTCCCCTTAGTAAAACTCAACTCCAAGTGGAGCTCAGTCTTAATCTCCGCACCTGATCAGGCGACGACGCTAAATCAAGCTGTGCCTGTAACAGCATTGCTTTTAGTAGCACTTTGGTCATCCATTCACTAAGAGCCCGCTTAGTTTCCATTCTCCTCAGTCTTACCAGAGGGCCTTAGATCCTGCTCTCCTTAAGCATGGTCGTCCTCACGGACTACTATCCTTAAAGCTAGCTCACCTTAAAGCTTTCTGGAATAGCACAGCATCTAACGAAGCTATGCTTGACTCAGCTTCCTTGAGAAGCTGTGCCTTGATCTTAGTGCCTCATGGCACCAAGATGCCTGGGTAGGCGGCATCGGTCATCTATCAACTAGGCGTAATGCTTTTTAACATTTAGTTCCTCTTCCCCTTAGCACCAACCGTAACCTCTAACTAAGCTGCAAGCATAGTTTGAAGCTACAGCGCTGTCACTTAGTAGGCTCATAAGCACCTCAAGAGGCCCTTACTCTTTACCATTGCTGGTAATCCTAAGTAAATCACAGCAGGATACTGCGGTCATCCATTCCCTAAATGCCTGCTCCGGTTCCATTCCCCTCTGCTCAATCTTCTAACTTTATAGCTTAGTAAGTCTGGCGACTTATAAAACCATATCGTTATGATCTTGCCTCGAGCCTGTCGACTCTAAGAACCCGTTGCCGGGCCGCATCGGTCATCTTTCGCCGTAGCGTTACGCTAATTTCAATTCCCCTCAACTCAAGCTCATTAAAACCTATAAGATCCTCATGAACCTGACAACTCAAACCCTTAAGGATAAACCTATAGGAAAACCTCAGGACTTGATTAAAGCTACTCCTAACTTTAGCTAAAGCTAGTGGCTTGGTTTCAAGCTAGAGCTTTGTGCAAAGCCCAAGCTTCATCAACAGCCTAAAGAGCTTATGAGAGCAGTTCTCCACTTAATTACGCTAAGGTTAGCTCATAAAAGCTAGCTCTAGCTTGATTAAGTCTAGGCAAGAATTAAGCTCACCCTGCTCTATCTCGGTCATCTATCTATATAGCGCAGTGTCTGTAAACCTCTAGTTCCTCTTCCCCTCAGCTCATAGCCTCATGCCTGACGGCACTAGACCATGACGCAGTACCTAGCATTTAACGGTACTGTGCTCCTTTGCGAAGACCTCGGTCATCCATTCCCTAGAAGCCCGTTTCGTTTCCATTCCCCGCCGCACTTCACTAAGAAGCAAAGGCTTAATCTATCTTGCGATTGCTTAAACCCTGCTATCTTGGTTTGCTTAAAGCCTGTCGACTTTAAGAATATAGCTTAGGAAGTTCAGAGCTTTGCAACTCTTAAATACCCTTACCATATCGCATTGGTCATCTATCGACGAAACGTCACGCTAGTTTCCATTCCCCATAACTTAAGCTTATCTTGGCTTATAAGGCCTTAACTTACTTAACGCAAGTGCTTAGTTACTGCGGCAATTTCTTCAGGCTCTAGCAGTTAACTGCTCATGCGGCTAACGGCTCTAGCTTATTGCGGCATTTGCTAAGTACTTGATGAAGCCTAGAGGGGCCTCATGAGAGCGCGAGAGCGCTCTATTATGGTCATCTATCCACATAGCGCTGTGTTTAAAATCTCTAGCTCCTCTTCCCCTCAGTAAAACCTAACCCCGGGTGGAGTTAAATCTTAATCCCAGCACTTAAAGGTGCCGCGACGCTTGTTAAACAAGCACTTTGGTCATCCATTCACTAGAAATCCGCCTCGTTTCCATTCCCCTTGGCTAAAGCTTCCCCTCACTAGACTTGGTACCTGACGGTATTGCTATCTAGATAGTTTGAGGTCTTAATCACTACTGCTTTCCACGGCAGCGTGACGCTTGTTGAAACAAGCAACCGCGGTCATCTTTCTACGTGGCGTTACGCGAGCATCCATTCCCCTCAACTCAAGCTTATCTAGGCTAATTAACCTAAACTTACTTGACCAAAACTCTTTCTGGTTTGCTACACCTTAAGGAGTTTATGAGAGCATTTAGGAGTTTAGTCAGGCTCTTGCGAGTCTTGGTTCGCTCTAACAAGCTTTGGCAAGCTCTTGCAAGCTCATATAAGCGCCAAACTCTGCCCTGCCCTATCTCGGTCATCTTTCAGCTGGCGTCGTGCTTTAACTTATAGCTGCCGTTTCCCGATCAAACAATCTGCGTCACCTGGTACTGCATTACTGCTTAACAAGGCTGTGGCTTTGGGCCTTTCTCCTGGTTTAAACCTATGTAGGCTTAAACTTCGGAACAGTTGCCACTGTTTTATCGGTCATCCTTACACTATAAGCCCGCTGCGTTTCCATTCCCCTTGGCTTAGCTTCAGTGCTCAAGAGCACTTTAGCACCTCATAGTATCTAGTGATACTATTTCTCCTGACGGAGGGCCGCGGTCATCTTTCTACGGAGCGTACGTTTAGCTTCAATTCCCCTCACCTTAAGCCCTAGTGGGCTTAACCTCAGCTCTACCAGAAAGTAGGGCTTGTTGCGAGCTTTGACAGGCTCGGGATCGGTCATCTATCCTCTAAACGCGGTGTATTTGCTCATACCATAACTTATGTCACTTAAACTTAGGCTGACGCCTTACTTTAAGCATAATAAGCTCACAGTGTGAGTGGGGTAGTTATGCTTTCTAACTGACTTATTACCACGATTATCAGGCTTGTCATGGCCTTATATCTTGGTGCTCAGACAGCTAGCAAGATAACGCTGTAGATATGTTCTATATCACAAACTGATATATCGCCATATATCTAAACGTGACATGTTGCCATCTCACGTTGGCATTACCTTAAAGCGCTTAACTCCCGCTGTAATTTACTCAATTACATTGATGGAATATTTATGAGATCAGAGTTATCACTTTACCAAAGCAAAGCTAACGCTCGTTTCTCTGGAACTATGGTTAAAGCTCAGGTCTTCCTTTTAGCTTAGGATTAATTACCTGTTACCATAGTCTTGCCGCAGCTTGGAAAAAGAACTTAAGATTACAGTTTTCAAGCTTTGGTTGGTGCTTCTTCCTAGAGGCAATAGTGAGTATCTCTATATACTGCTACTAGTCATAATGCACGCTTTATTGCCTATTTTAGCGGTGAGCAAAGCTTTCTCTGTAGTATTACCTTGCTGAGTCATGCCCTTAGTCCGTGGCGCGTTTCCCAACGCACACCGCCTGAGGTTTATTCATGACAAGTAACACCACAAATTGGCCTATGTAGGGTTGCCTTTGCTTCCTTTTCACCACACAGTGCCAGCACTAAGTACTATTGATAGCACTAAGTATCATTGACAGAACTAAGTACCATTGACAGAACGAAGTGCTATTCTATCTGGCTATTTAGAAGCGCAACACCATTTCCCAACAAAAATAGTGCATTACATTCAAGGTGCTAGTTATCGCTCTTCCCTCAACCCCAAACACATCCCGGTACAGGTGACAAGACCTATAACAATCTCGTCCTCATACTAAGACGCAGCTGGTTCTTCTTACGTTCTTCTTACTTCCGAAACTAACCCACCTTAGGAGCAATAAAGCATTCTACCCAAGCTCTAAATTACGCTTACTAATGTAAGCGGCACCAGAGAACTAGGGGAGGGCTAGTAGTTAAACTAGCGTGCTTTACCACTCTAAAAGTACATAAGCCACGATAAAATAAGGTTTAACGCAAGGAGCTTGGCTAAGTTTATGAGCACACTCTCTTACGAGCTCTAAGACTCTCTCCACGTAACTTAATCACTAAAGCACTTCATTAAGGCTAAGCCACCTAGCGCATCACTAGGCTCTATGTTAAAGCTAATCAAGCTACTTTACCCTGGGTCATGCCTAGCTCTAAATATCTCTTACCTGTAAGTAATACTTTACTTAATCTCAGATAAGCGAGAATAAAAGCTTTAACACATCCCAGTTTGACCTTAACTACTGTGCCCAGCCCTAGAGGTAACCTCAGGGGAGAGCTTAAGCTAAGGAGTAAGGAGGGTACTTAGCGCCATACTATTAGCTACAAGATAGCTGTCCTTAAACTAAGGTTGCTTTTGCTGAAGAAGCCACCTTAGCTAAGGCCTAGTCTAAATAACTTGTCTGACTTGCATCAGAGTTCAGTTATCCTGTTCCTGAGCTTATTATTCTGCTCTTTATCTAAGCTCATGCTAGACACAAATTCGTGATAAATAACAGAACCAAGCACCAGGATGCTTGTAGTAATTACTGGCGTACCAGTAGAACCTTATCAGCTATACTATACACTTAGTAAAGCAACTTTAGCAATATTACTTTTGGGTAAAAACGTTATTACTAAGCCGCACATTTTAGCGATCTTTCGACATGGGTCATAAAATTCCGCTTACTTTCGACCTATCTGCATTGAGCAGTCTCCAGTGTTTTGCCACCATAATTTAAACTGCATCACAATTTTTTTTGACTTGATACAACATTTGCACATAAAAAGGGCATAAAAAGCGTAATACTCCACATTTTTTATGTAAAAACACACATACCGCCACCAGTACTTCGATACTCCCCCAACTCTACCCCTCCTCCACCCCACATTGGTACGACTTTGTGGAGTCAGAGCTTGATAACTGCTGGAGCTCTATCACTGCTGGAGCTATATCGCTGCCACCTAACATCTAAATTAGTCCTTTGCCGAGTTGCGCTTCGTTGTTGCGGTCTTAGCCTTTGCCGTTTTGGTAGTCGAGCTCTTAGCGGAAGTACTTGTCGCAGAAGTGCTCTTAGTCGTAGCCTTAGCTTGAGCTCGGGTAGCTGTAGTCTGCTCTTGTGCAGCTGTAGCCAGAGCTGGTGCCGCAGCAACAACATCATTCTTCTTAGCGCTACGGATCTTCTTAGGAGAAGGTGACGTTGGTTCGGAGCTAATTGTTACTTGTTTCGTAGCTGTTGATAGTTGTTTAGGAGCAGGCGCTAATTGGCTCTTACTACTACGCTTAGCCCCAGTTTTGGTATTGCTGGCCACAGCAGAAGTGCTGCGAGAGCTCGTACTAGTACTAGCTTTTTTCGTCTCTGCTGCTCTAGCCTTAGTGGTACTAGTCGTAGTATCTACCTTAGTGGTAGTGGCTGTAGCGCTTGTCTTAGCAGCACTTGTCGTAGCGCTTTCCTTAATGGTAATTGTCGCATCACTTGGCTTAGAGCCACTTGTTGGGGTGCTGGACTTAGTCTCCCCAATCTTGCTTCTCTTGGTGCTTTTCTTAGTGGTTATAGCTTGTTTGGTCTTGGTTGCAGTAAACGCTTGCTTAGTAGTGGTTGCTTTCTTAGCAGTGATTGCTTGCTTGGTCGAATCTTTGGTTGAGACTTTCTTTGCTGTAGCGGACTTTACAGCAGGTGCAGCGTTCACCGTATCCTCAGTAACTGCAGAAGCTGCAATAGTCACCGTAACTTCAGTAGCTTCAGTAGTTGCCATAGGCATCTTGTTAGCACCGGCATTACAAGCAGTCCCACCAGTCTCGAGACTACTAGCAGGTTTTGCACTTGGAAGTACAGAGCTTACTTCAAAGTTAGCGTTTAGGTGGGCTGCTCCATAGAGATCAGGCTGAACTAAAGAAATAGAGCTAACCGCTGGTGGCACAGATGCAGGAGACGTGGCTGCAGCCTCGTGCGATGCTGTTGGTATAGACACTTGAGCCATAGCGGCAGCTGCGAGTGCAGCATTAGCGCTAGCCATAGACCAGGCATCCATGGTAAAGCTTGTAGAGCTCATGACATTAAGCTCGGCATTAGATAAAACGTAAGAGGAAGACACGGTTGCCTGATTTGACGATATACCCGTGCTTGATGTTCCTGGATTAACTACAGTAGCCACAGCGGTTGGACTTACTGCTACTGGAGGAATAACTGCTGCAGTTGAACTGGCGGTATCTGCTGGAATAGCAGTAGTTGTACTTTCTGCTGGTGGGATAAGCGCAGGTTTTTTGGTGGGAGATGCGATAGGAGCAAAGCCAAAGTAAGAGAGGAGCACATTAAGCGCAGCAAGGCTCTGATAGTGTAGTACCACTTGTCCTTGCTCGAGACTCTGTGCATTAAATTCCACTTTGAGCCCAGAACCTAAGAGTTGAGCTAAGCGCTGTTCATACTCTAAGAGTACGGGAGGGGTAGAAGCTTGTCTTAAGGAGCTTAAATGATGCTTGAGATAGGCATCAGTAACCACATTAGGCTCAATCGCTAAGGCTTTAGCCACTGAAGTAACGCTATGCGAAGTAAAAGGGGAGTTGCTTGGTAAGGCATGCTCACTACTTGTCACAAGCTCGGCTTGAGTCACACTTGTCACAAGTTCGGTTTGAGCCACGCTCTGCTTACCCTTAGCCTTAGTCTTAGTCGTGCTCTTAGTTTGAGTATTCTTTTGGGGAGTGCTCTTAGCTTGAGTACTCTTTGTTTGGGAGCCCTGAGCTTGAGAGCGCTTAGCTTTAGTGCTTGGAGCTTTAGCACTAGGTGCAGGCGAACTTGGAGTTAAGGTTGTTGTTACAACGATTGTTCCCACACTTGAGCTAGTGCCCTTTTTACTCTTACAACTCTTCTTGACAGTAGAAACAGTAGCAGGCAAAGCATCTGCTCCTTTTAAAGCAGACTCTGTAGTGAGAGGAGAGGCTGCTTTGGTCGCCACAGCAGGATTTAGCTCCTGAGTCAGCTTTTGTTGTTGCGGGGCTTTTTCTAGTTGTTGAACTTGTTCTGACGCCAACACGTTATGCGCAACCATGGAGCGCATAATGAGATCATGACCTACAGTTTTACTTTGGTCTTGCCGTCCGGAGCGTTGACTACTAGCGGAGATCAGCTCTCCTAGTTTTCTGCCTAAACCCGCCATAATCTCAATCCCCCACCCTAGTCGTATGATTGTTCCATCTTACAATGGCTCTATCATCCCTTTGCTCTCGTTAAGCTCTTTTTTAAGGTTTACTTAACAACCTAATCTTGGCCTGGTAAATCTTGATAAGCGCAAGACTGAGGTAGTCTAAATCCTAGTAAGAATGAGCGATTAATCTTTAGTCAGCATAAGTCCTGGTTATGCATAAGACCTGATAACTAGGTATAAGCCTTGCCAGTATGGTTAATCCTTAGTAAGGAGGCGTTAGCCTTAGCAAGTAAGGGTGAACCTTTGCAAGCAGGTTTAAACCAGAGTAATTGTGTTTAAGCCTTAGCAAGGAGGCGTTAGCATTAGTAATTACCAAAGTTTTGCTTGTGATTTAATGCTTGGATTTGCGCTTGGCCAAAACCAGTAGAGTTGTCCTGATTATTTAGCCTAGCTTGTCCTGGATTCACTTGTCCTACAGTACTGTGGCTTCCTTGATGTCCTACCTCTCCTGCTTCTCCTGCTTGGTTCTGACCTACGGCCTGACTCTCTGTATGAAGATCGCGATCTGAAGCAATGCGATAGGAAGCAGAGTGCTGAATACTGCTCATCGCCAATGGCGAGACGATAGGGGTATCACGACTTACTTCACCTGCGAGGATATTACCGGGAATACCAGGATTAGCGGATGGATTAACGTGAGCATTAGCTGGGAAATTCATGCCGCCCCATGGTTGGGACTGCGTCTGGGCAAATGAAAGCGCGGAGCTAGCAGGAGCCAGGTCAGCAAAAGGAATAGAGCTAGCAGCTTGTGCGGCCTGAGATGACGGAGCTACGGCTACCGGAGTGTTATTACCCTCAGCAATCCAAGGCGCAGCATTAGGGTTAGCCTGAGCCCCCATTGGCGCTGACATATGAGATGGCATCGCTGCCGGCATTTGCTCTGGTTGCGGTACGGACATTTGCTGGGGCACTGATGCTCCCGGGGTAAATTGTGGCGGGGCTGCAAATGGCGCAGTTGGGGAAAATTGCTGCTGTGGAGCAAGAGAGGCTCCGCCAATACCATTTGGAGGCATTTGCTCGGGGACCATCTGCCCTGGCATCATCTGCGGTACCGCTGGCATTTGTCCAGACATCATTTGTTGGGCCTGTTGCAACTGCTGTGGCGCCGCTGGCATTTGTCCTGGTGGTACTCCTTGGAAAGAGTTAGGAGTATATTCTTCTGAAGCTGGTGCTTGTGGTGCAATCTGGCCAAATTGTTGGGCGGCGGCTCTTTGTTGTAAGCGCTGTTGGCGTGCTGCTTCAAGACGGTCTTTTTCTAAGATCTCTCCAGCTAAAGCTAAGTAAGCCTTAGCTCCCGCTGAAGCTTTATCGTAGTACATTGCTGGCTTACCAAAACTTGGAGCTTCAGCTAAACGGACATTACGCGGAATGATGTTCTGATAGACCAAGTCGCCAAAGCTGTCTTTTAAATCGTTAGAGACATCAGAAGAGAGGCGATTACGGCTATCAAACATTGTGCGCAAGATCCCCTCAATCTTAAGGTTAGGATTCACCGCACGGGCTAATTGATCAACCGTATCGATAAGGAGAGTTAAGCCCTCTAAGGCAAAGTACTCACACTGCAATGGCACTAAGATGCTGTCAGCGGCACACATAGCGTTGACAGTGAGCAGATTAAGCGATGGTGGGCAGTCAATGAAGATATAGTCGTAGTTGTCTTTAATCTCAGCTAAGGCATTTTTTAGGCGAAACTCGCGCATGAAGAAATCAAGCAGTTTGACATCAGCTACGGTTAAATCTTCATTAGCTGGAATGAGATGAAAAGCACCTGTGGTCTCGGTAATAAGCGCATCTCTAATGCTCTTATCTTCGATCAGGACATTGCAGATAGTATTCTTGAGCTGGTACTTATTCACACCAGAGGCCATAGTGGCATTGCCCTGGGGATCAGAGTCAACTAACAAGACACGCTGCTGCATAGCAGCTAAAGATGCGGCAAGATTGACACAAGTCGTGGTCTTACCTACACCACCTTTTTGATTGGCGATCGCCACAATCTTAGTCATAGATTTGCCTCAGGAAAAAGTTATCTGTACTGCCTGCACTTATCTTGAGAGAGTCTATCTAGAGATAGCTCATCTTAGGCTCTTAGGAGCTTATGATCTTGGGATAAAGTCTTCTTGGCTTATCTTTAATGACAGTCCACTCTCAGTTACTTAACCTAAAGGTAAGCTACTTATCCTAAATACAAGCTACCTACCCTAAAAAAAGCTACTTACTCTAAATGTAAGCTATTTAGCCTAAAAACATGCTTAGTAGTGTCATCTATGTTATGCCATAACAAGCGCTTAGCTCTTCTCTTGCAAGCATAGCACCATTTTAGGTTTGCACATCCTGTCTTTATTCTGACATAAGTCAAAAGCATCAGCGCAGTGAAGATATGAATTTGCGTACTAAGCCCACAAGATTGAGCTTCACTAGCTCTGCCCTTGCTTTTATCTTAGCTCACCTAGCTTCCTGCACTTTACTAGTCTCAAATCACCTAGCTTCCTGCACTTTACTAGTCTCAGCTCACTTAGCCTCCTACGTTTTACTAGATTGTGCTTTAACTAGCCTTAACTTTACTTAGGAGCACTTAGGAGTGCAGGCGTTGGAGCAGTACTGCTTGGCGCTTAGCGGCAAGAGTGGGTACGCTTAACTCAATAGTGTTGGTGATCGTGACAGTAGGGGGCACTGCGGCAATTTCTTCAGGCTCTAAATGGGCTTTCATCGCGATAAAGTAGCCATCTTCCTTAAGCAAAGGCAAACACCAGTTAACCATACGTTCTAAAGGGGCAAAAGCACGGCTAACGATACAATCAAAAGGCTCATGCTCGATACTCTCGCAGCGTTTGTTAATCAATTCAACATTGTTGAGCTTTAAAGCACTGACGACTTGACGGACAAAAGAGAGCTTCTTAGCGATAGAGTCAATTAAAGTGAAGTTAATCTCTGGGTGCAAGATAGCTAAGACTAAGCCAGGAAAACCGGCTCCAGTCCCGACATCAGCAACTTTATTACCTCCACAAGATTGAAGCTGGGCGGTTAGGACGGGAGCAAGCACTGCACTATCAAGGACGTGGAGTACTGTCATCTCATGTAAATCTTTAATCGCGGTGAGGTTGAGAGCGGCATTCCACTTATGGAGCATAACTAAGAGCTGACTTAAGGCCTGAAGCTGCGTCTCACTTGGTTTTAAGTCAGTAGCAGCAAAGAGCTTAGTTAAATCTTCTAAACAAAGAGCCATCACTGTAGCTTGATCTTGCGCTGGTGTAGCGGGAGTGCGTTTGTTGGCGGCGGAGCGATTGTTTTTCATAGACCTCATTCCTTGAGGTTAAACCTCATTGTGGGGGAAGTAACCTTAGGTTTAGCTTAGTGGCTTTGCTAGAGCAGGTAGAGTTTATATAGCTTATGGAGTTTATGGAGCATATAAAGCATGGCTATATAGCTAATACTCCTTGTGGCATTTGCCTTAGCTATGCCTCATAGCTTGATTTATAGCTACGTCTCATAGCTTTTCTCCTTGCTTTATCCATGGTAGCAACAAGGTACACCTCATGGTAGTCTCAGATCGTAATTATGACTACTGCCCTTACTTAAACTACAGTGCTAAAGGGCCTCCAGTATCTTTACAGTGCTAAAGAGCCTCCGGTACCTTTACAGTGCCGTAATTTAAGAGCGATGGTGCCAGTCTATGACGTCATAATAGCTATGAAGTCATAATAGATATAAAGTCATAATAAATAACCAAGAAGGACATGAGGCATAACGAAAAAGAGGCCAAAACATCGTTTGACCTCTCTTGGTTACGTTCTCTGTTGCCTATTTTGTTTCTATTACTTTTGTTGCCTTTGTTGCAGGGGCGCGCTTTAGTGCAACAGTGCAACGCAACTTTGCTATAGCTTGGTTAAAGGAGTTTTTACTAAGTAGTTGGCCTAACAGCTAATATGCTGTTTAACAGCTACTATGCTGTTGGTGCTGCGGGAGCTGCTGTTGGATCTGTAGAAGTTGGAGGAACTTCCGCCGGAGAGGCATTAAGGCGCTCGCTCTTAGGGGCACGATTTAATAAGCCAAGCTTTTTCAGGTGCACTAAGAGAATGGAAATAGCAGCCGGAGTTACACCAGAGATACGTGAGGCCATGCCTAAGGTCTCAGGCTGGAACTCATTAAGCTTTTGCGCCACCTCATTAGAGAGAGCGGCAATAGTGGTGTAATCAAAAGAGCGTGGCAGCATAGTCTTTTCATGGAGATCATGCTTTTTGATTTCTTCTTGCTCATGCTCCAGATAGCCCTGGTAGCGGATTTGAATCTCGACCTGTTCTCGCGCTTGCTCTAAAGAGGCGATTGGCTCTAAAGCTGCCACTTTTAAGAGTGATTGGAGATCAACTTCAGGGCGACGCAAAATCTCTTCTAAGCTTTGCTCTTTAGAGAGTTTGCTATTCAAGATGCTGTTGATGCTCTTACCCATGTCAGAGGATGGTTTAACCCAGGTGCTACGAAGACGAGCTTTTTCTTTCTCGATTTGGGTCTGCTTCTCTTCAAAGGCGCGGTAGCGCTCATTAGAGATTAAGCCTAACTCATAGGCAGTTGGGGTTAAGCGCAGATCGGCATTGTCTTCACGCAGGAGTAAACGGTATTCCGCGCGTGAAGTAAACATACGGTAAGGTTCGCGGGTACCTAAGGTGCAGAGATCATCCATCATCACACCGATATAGGCGGTATTACGAGATGGGAACCAAGCCTCACGTCCTTTCACGAAGAGGGAAGCATTAATACCGGCTAATAAGCCTTGAGCTGCGGCTTCTTCGTAGCCAGTGGTACCGTTGATTTGACCTGCTAAGAAAAGTCCAGGAATCTTCTTAGATTGCATGGTCACTGAGAGTTCACGAGGATCGTAGAAATCGTACTCAATAGCATAGCCAGGGCGAGCAATGACTACATTTTCAAAGCCTTTAATGGAGCGGAGGAAACGCTCTTGCACGTCATAAGGTAACGAAGTAGAGATACCGTTAGGGTAGACCAGAGGAGAAGTTAAGCCTTCAGGCTCAACAAAGATCTGATGGGCTTCACGATGAGGGTAGCGCACAATCTTATCTTCGATAGAAGGGCAGTAGCGTGGGCCAGTTGATTTGATGACACCAGAGTAGAGTGGACTACGGTCTAAACCGGAGCGGATAATCTCATGGGTTTGCTCATTAGTGTGCGTGATATGGCAGCACACCTGTGGTGGTAAGACCGAGTTGTCATCTAAGAAAGAGAAGACGGGGAGCGGATGCTCTGGCTCTTGCTTTTGCATCTTCGAGTAATCAATCGAGCTAGAGAGCAAACGTGCTGGGGTACCGGTTTTGAGGCGACCTTGCTTTAAGCCTAATGCTTTTAAGTTCTCTGCTAACTCAATTGAGGCGGGATCACCGGCACGTCCACCTTGGTAATGGTTTAAACCGATATGGATTAAGCCATTTAAGAAAGTACCAGCGCAGATCACTACAGCCGGAGCATAAAACTCAATGCCAGCTGCGGTGTTTACACCTTTTAGCGTGGTTCCATCAAAGAGTAATTGGGTGCAAGGTTGTTGGAATAAGGTGAGATTAGGATACTGTGCTAAGGTCTTGCGCATCACTTCTTTGTAGAGATGGCGGTCAGTTTGTGCTCGGGTAGCACGAACAGCAGGGCCTTTAGAGAGATTGAGGGTACGAAATTGAATACCCGCCCGGTCAATAGCCCGTGGGCATACACCTTCCATGGCGTCAATTTCGCGGATTAAGTGCCCCTTACCAATGCCACCAAAAGCTGGATTACAGGACATTTCGCCTACTGTTTCCAGATTATGGGTCAAAAGTAAGGTGGAGCAACCCATGCGGGCGGATGCTGCGGCAGCTTCAATGCCGGCGTGCCCCGCACCCACAACAATCACATCATAATTTCGGAGAGACATTGCTCTTGTACCTCACTTGCTCATTGGTCTGCCCAGAGGCATGGGTATACCTAGAGGCATGATCACGCACTATCTGTTCTTCCATCCCATTCTCATCCTGTCTTCACAGGAATAATCTCTGAGGAGGAATAATCCCTTCAGGAAATAATCTCTGAGGATGAATAATCCTGTCTTTGAAGTAGAGGATGTTTGTTTACTGCTAGCTCTGAATCATCTCTAATCAGTCTTTAGCTCGCGCTAAGTCTTGCTCGCTAATTTCTAGCTCGTTAATTTCTCGAGCTAGATCTAGCTAATCTCTAACTCTAGAGTACACGGTACCGTTATGTTTGCTACGCACCTACTACATATTTACTTGTAAGCTTTGCAGCTGGATTTACTTGTAAGGGGGGAGCAGGAGCCTCATGTTCCTCATGTTAATGAGGATAGTCATTTTCACGTTGCCCTGGCATTTTGGCCTTGCATTCATGTTGCGATGGCGTAACGGTCATGCTGTTGTAGCGCTGGAGCTGTGCAGTATGCTAAGTGGCGTTATTTTATCAGTAAATAGCTAAGATATGCGGCCTAGTTCACAGAATCAGCCGGAGTTAATCCGAGATGAGACTGATAGATAGCTGCTCTTTAGCCGTTATCGCCAGCCGTCATCGCAAGCTTGTTAACAACTGAGATACGCTAACGACTGTATGAGGCACATAAACCACTTTTTTATGAGACATAATTGCGACATAGTGCATAAGCTTTGATTTGTGTGTTTGCTTTGCGGACACGTTCTAAGATTCTGGCTTTTTAGCTGGAATGTGGTACTTACTCTTAAGCCGCTGGCTTTATTCCTGCTGCTTTACTTTGCAAGGTATAGGGAAGTAATAAAGGAATAGGGGTGGCTATATTCTTCCCCCGCTTGCTCTTCAGTCTATGGAGGATACTACTAGGCTAAGCTTGTTAGGCTGAGTTAGCTAAGTTAGTAAGTTAGCTAAGTTGGTAGTTTTGCTCAGACTAGCAAGATTAGAGAGTTTTGCTCGGACTAGTAAGACTAGAGAGCTTTTTCTAGTGAGCTAGTAGTCTTATAGGGACTAGAACTTGATTAGGACTAGGCTAGGATAGGCTAGAAGTAGCTTAGATGCTTCAGCTTCATCTTCTTTAGTTTCTCAGTGGTGATAGCCTAATAGACTTGGTAGTATCTAAGCTAATCTAGGCTAATTTAGAGTTAAGCGCACTAAACTTGTTGAGGTTGATGCAGGTTGTTGAGGGAGAGTGGTTGTGAGCTCCTGCGTAGCCTGGTGCTGTGATCAGCAATTTTTTTTTTTTTTTTTTTTTTTTTTTTTTTTTTTTTTTTTTTTTTTTTTTTT
>Cebus_capucinus_imitator_PRJNA485217_SSR093__coassemble_337_pt1 | contig 22580 bp, 17 predicted proteins | sample Cebus_capucinus_imitator_PRJNA485217_SSR093__metabat2_low_PE_002 | metagenome-assembled genome bin Cebus_capucinus_imitator_PRJNA485217_SSR093 | reverse complement strand
GCTAAAATAGCGCTAAAGAATGCTAAATAACGCTCAAGATCACTAACTATCGCTAAAATAGCGCTAAAGAATGCTAAATAACGCTCAAGATCACTAACTATCGCTATGAGTATTGCTATTTTTCCTGGTACCTTTGACCCAAGTACCTTAGGCCATTTGGATATTATCAAGCGCAGTGTCAAGATTTTTGGCAACCTCACTATTGTAGTCTGCGCTAGCTCTAGCAAAAAGCCTCTTTTTACTATGGAAGAAAGAGTAGCAATGGCAAAGTCCTGCTGTGCTGAGTATCCTGAAGTAAAGGTGGTAGGTTACTCAGGTTTACTGCCAGACTTTATTCGTGAGCATCAGGTACAGGTACTGGTACGCGGCGTACGTACTGTGGCTGACTATGACTACGAGATGCAGCTTACAGGCATGTATCGCCTAGCGGTACCTGAGGTGGAAATAGTCATGCTGCCTACTAATGGCAACCTCTCTTTTATTTCCTCAACCCTCGTCCGCGACCTCATTAATTATCGCGGTGATATCACACCTTTTGTTCCTGAAGTAGTAGCAGCAAGCATTAAAGCTAAGTACTATTAAGTTTCCAGGTCTGCTAGAGCCTAGCGTTTACCCCAGCACGCGTCATACTACTGCCACAGTACATAGCTGCCACAGCACACCGCACACGCCACACCGCTGCCTGGTCGCTTAACGCCAGGCAACGCTTAACGCCAGGCAACGCTTAACGCCAGGCAACGCTTAACGCCAGGCAACGCTTAGTGCTAGGCAATGCTTAGTGCCTGGCCATAAGCTTAGTGCTGGCAATGAGGACAGAAGAAAGTCGAGCGTCCGCCCTGAACAATGCGCTCAATCTTTGTACCACAGCAAGAGCAAGGCTCACCCATATGGCCATAGACCTTAAGGTTTTGCACAAAGTAACCTAACTTACCATCCGCTCCAGCAAAATCACGGATAGTGGTACCACCACTAGCAATAGAGGATGTTAAGGTCTCCTTAATATGCTTCACTAAACGCTGTAACTCGTCCATGGTAAGAGAGTTAGCGGGACGGCGGGGGTCAATCTGGCTTAAAAAGAGAGTCTCACAGGCATAAATATTTCCTACGCCCACCACGACCTCAGAATTCATTAGCGTTTGCTTAATCGTGCCCTTACGCTTGACAAGAGCGGCTTGTAATACTTCAGGAGTAAAGTCAGGGGAGAGCGGCTCTGGCCCTAAAGCAGCAATAGGTTTATAGGCATAAGGGTCTTCTCCCTCAGGAATATAGACAATGAGACCAAAGCGCCTGGTGTCGTTATAACGCACACTGGTACCATCATCGAGCATCAGCTCAAAATGATCGTGGAGCTTACGTTCTGAGGCTGTCTTCACAATGCCTAAGTGGCCCGTCATGCCTAAATGAATAATCAGGCTACCTTGCGTGGTTGAAACAATGATGTATTTACCACGGCGAGCCAGCTTTAAGACCTTAGCCCCTTTTAACTTAGCTAATTCAGGAGAAAGAGGTTCGCGTAAGCATTTATCGCCGATAAAGACATCAGTAATCTGATGCCCCTGTAATACTGGCTCAATACCCCGCTTCGTTACTTCAACCTCTGGTAGTTCAGGCATGACAAAACTCCTCTTTCCTTGGTTTAATACTAAATACCAGGTATCTTATCTACAGGCTAAGCTTAAGACACGCTAAGCCAAATCCCTCGCTAAAGCTAAATCTCGCACTAAAACCCGTGCCAAAAACCATGCTCTTGCCAGATGTCAAGTATAAACCTAGCTTAATCCCGCACTAAAGCTACAGCCTATACACAAGCTCAAGCCCAGCCCACACTAAAGCTACAGCCTATGTACAAGCTCAACCCCCGCCAGCAAGATCAAAGTCCACTTATAAGAGCCAGGCGACCTTAATATCTCCATAGATTCAAGAGTTAGACCATACTCAGGTTGGTCTATGACTAAGAACTCACAGCTCTTATAGGGCTAACATTTCTTATCAAACCAGCGGCACTTGCAAGGTCTCACGAGCTGTGCTGGGTTAGCAAGGTAGTGCTAAAGATCATCTTGCCCAGGAAGCGGAGGGCTAAAGTGCGCTTAGAGCCAAAATGTGCCTGGAGCCAAAGTAATCTTAGGGCAAAAGTGCGCTTGGATAAAAAGCTAGCAGCAAGCAAAACAAATCTAAAGTAGTTACTTGCAACATCTAAGTGGCGGGGTAAGAAACAGGAAAAGCATCCTCGATAATACCGTTAAGCCAGCCGCTAGCAGTTACGTGATGACTCAGGCATCATCTTGAAAGAGGGGAGATTAAAGATGGACGATAAGCCAAGATCCTCAGCTCTGAGATAATTCATGCACCCAAATATGGTAGATACAAAAAAGCCTAGTTTACACTAGGCCTTTAGATACGCGGCGAAAAGACCAATTACTTGATCTTGCCTTCCTTGTAGAGCACGTGCTTACGTACTACTGGATCGTACTTCATGATCTCCATCTTACCTGGAGAGGTACGACGATTCTTGGTAGTGGTGTAGAAGTGACCAGTACCTGCGGAAGAATTTAAACGGATCTTCTCGCGACCACCTTTCTTAGCCATGATGATCTCCCTTAGATCTTAACGCCATTGGCACGCATATCGGCCAGCACAGCATCAATACCCAACTTATCGATAGTACGCATACCCTTAGTGGTAACACGCAGTCTGACAAAACGGCTCTCAGACTCGACCCAGAAACGGTGATACTTTAAGTTTGGGAGGAAACGACGCTTCGCCGCATTCTTAGCGTGGGAACGATGGTTACCCACAGCCGGGCGCTTGCCCGTAACTTGGCAAACTCTGGACATGTTTAGTACACTCCAAAATATTCTACGGATCACAGCACCTAACCAGAGCTGTAACCATTCAACGGTACAACAAACGGGCGCAATTCTACCATAAAAAGCCATAAAGATCGCTATGCTTGCACCAGAGAGGCTCTAGACGCAGACAAAAGAGTAGATCTTAAGGTAGCTTTTTATCAGAGGTGGCCAGTAATACCTTATTACTTAACTCTTAAGCTCCCCTAGCGCTGAGGCTTTGTTATATTAAAACGGCCTAAATATAGGCTTAGCTTTAACCATGCCTCATGGGGAGTTACTGCTAGGACTACGAAGATAGAAGCTAAACTGCCATTAGCATTAGCTAGCCATCTTCCTAAGCTTAGCTTTTAGCTTTATTAGCTTTAAAGGTATAGGTTAAAGAAGCACATGCCTTCTCACTATACCAAGCTTAAAGCTCTGATCTTAAAACTCAGACTAAGCGGGGAACGATTTAAGTCGCTCTTGCTAAGAGGACAAGGTATTCCCTCTAGCAGAGGTCAACATCTTAAAAAGATAATTGACCCTATCCTCCACCGCCTTATCTTATCTAGATAATAAAGCCTGTATTTACCTCATGCTTACGCGTTAGCAGTAGCAAATACTAAGTTTTACCCAGAAGGGGGGTGAGGATCTTTTAATGTCTAGCTAGGATAGTTGCCCATCATGCATGAGGCTTTAACGCCTTACGCCGTGCTAACTTATAAGATTAACCGTAAAGCCGCAGAGAGAGCTCTGAGCATACTAAGATTAACCTTAATAAAGAGCAGCTTCGTAACGCTTAAGTTGCCTTTACTGCACTTCCGTCTATTGGCGACACCATCAGTTAGCTAGGCGCGAACTAGTATTCAGATAGCACTAGGCCTAACTGCTTCCTAGAGCGCCGCTATTGCTAGTATCAGAGCCTAACTAAGCCGCAGCCTAGCTAGGATAAATCTAGTACACCGTTGACTAAACATTCACTCTCGAGCAAGACCTGACTCTTGTGAAGACTTTAACATCTCCCTTATCTTTGGCCTTTGTTCCAGCGGGAATGCTTGTATTTAAGTTGGGGCACGAAAGCTCGCTAGAAAAAACATATTTGGGATTATATACTATCTCATTTGCTAGTGCAACCACCAAGTTTACAGCAAATAGCGGTACATCATTCCCACAAAAAAGCCCAATCCTATCGAGCTAAATACACAAAGGACTACCAGTAACCCAGGCTCTAATCTCCCTACAACCTCGTGCCCCAGCCTGGCGCCACCGCTCACTACAGCTCCACCGCATTGCTACAGCAGCATCGCAGCACTATAGCGCCACCGCAGTACTACAGGGTCACGGCATTGCGCCACCGCAGTACTACAGGGGCACGGCATTGAGCCACCGCAGTATGCACTAAACAAAGCAATAGCGCTGCTAGGTTCGCTAGCTAGGGCCTCCTGGTGCTACACCTTTATTATCATGGTTCCTAACCTAATGAGTTAAGGCCATAGTCAAGTTGCGCTTAATGTAGCTATATTAATGTGGCTATAATGAGAGCCATCTTTTTCTTATGACTGGTGATACTCATGTCGTGGCAACTACTGGTAACAGTCTTTACTTTTGGTGGAATCGGAGCGGTAGTGCGCGGTGCCATCATCTATATGCTCGCACTGCCTAACGTTTTTCTCTTTCCTATTGCCGTAGTCTTTATCAACATGTTAGCGGCCCTCATTGGCGGCTTCATTGTGACTATGGCCTTACCACATGATATTAATGCAGCACTTTCGGTAGGTTTAGTCGGTGGCTTAGGTACACTTTCCTCTTTTAGTAGCGATATCTTGAGCCTCTTCTTTGACCGCAGACACCGCCCGCGCATGGTGATCAAAATCATTATCTACTTTGTTGTCACCAGCGTGCTAGGAGTAGTTGCCGCCAAAGGTGGCACTATCATGGCAAACTTGGTCTTAGGTGCCCAAGCTCCTTATACCCAATCACTGCAGGAAGAGCAAAATCGTCAACTTAATCAAATGATTGAGGCGACCCGCTTGGCAGCAGAGCAAGCCCAGACAAACATGCTTAACGAGCTCAAAGAGCAACAAACAAAGCAAGTACCAGCGCCCGCCCCTGCTACTATAGCCACACCTACTAGCCCAAACGACACCACTAATACGGATCTTTCAGCTGAGCCGGCGGCTACGTCTAGTGAAAAGCATTTAAAAGATGGTTCTGCTGGGAGTGTTGCAGCTGGTTCTGCCGGGATTGTTGCAACTGGTTCTGCTAATAGCGTAGCTGAGCATTCTGCTGAGAGCGCTGCTAACACCATCCTTGAGCATCATAAGGAGTAGCCATCATGGATCGCATCTTATGTTATATGTACATCTTCTTTGGAGGTGGTATCGGCTGTACTATCCGCTTCTTCCTCGACCATGATATGCACAATCCTTTTACCCCGAGTAATGTGTCAGCCTGTTTGCTTATGGGCATTAGCTATGCGCTCTTTAACTATAGAGTGTGGCTCCACAATAAATTTGCCCACGCCTTTGTCAACATAGGTTTATTAGGAGGTTTCTCTACCTTTACCCCTTTAGCCCTCTACTCTATTGCTACCACTCAAGATTCGCTCTTGTTGGCTATACCACTCTTAGCCTTAGTTTTGCTGGCTTATCTCGGTATTAGCATTGTAAGCTACTTTGTAACAGCTACTCTCTTACAAAAGATCTGGCATAAAGAGCGACAACTATCGCAATTAGCTCGCGACCGCTTAGTCTTTTACTATCGCCCTCTAGCCGAGCGCTTTAAAACTATTCAAGCGAACTACAGCAAGCTTAAGAGCACGGAAAAAAATCTCTATAATGAAAAAGAACTCACTAGTGAGGAACTCATCCTGCGCGAGCAATTAAAGCTTCAGACCGAGGAGCAGCTTAAAGAGCTCTTAGCTATTACGGAACTTTATAACCAGGCTGTGCTTAAAGATGGCTGTGCTCAGCGCTCTCTGGAGCAAATGCTCGCTGAGATTAATCTCATCTCAGAAGCTCCTACAGCTACCCCCTCCCAAGCAAATGCAGTCGCAACTGCTACTACCAACACTACTGCTACTACCGGTACCACCGCTACTGCCAAGGCAACTACTAAAGCCAAGTCTGCGTCTAACACTGCTACTATTAGTTCTACTGCTACTAAGACCAGCACGGATACAGCAACGGAGATCACTGGTAGCTTAAAAAGCCAAATTAACTTTCTCCAGCAAGTGATTATGGTGCTTAATCCTAAGATTGCAGCGGCAAGAACTGGCAGTAGGGGCCGCGCCAGCAGCAAACGCCGCTAAGACCGCACCAGCTGCTAAAAGCTACCAAAAGCTGCCCAAAGCAACACCAGATGCCCCCATCAGCGTAAACATAGCCGCTAAAAGAAGCTCTAACGCGCTCTTAAAAGTACCTCCGCTCCATTTCTCACTACAACCTCCTCTTGGCGGCAGAGGAGGCTCGGTCATAGCATTTACAGTGCTGCTCTAACTACCAGCGCTGCTATAACCTTCAGTGCTCCTATAGCTACCACTGCTCTCAACCATCTCCACCTGTCTTACTACTTATTACCTTATCTACCTTCTCCCTAGAACTCTTAACTACAAGCTGTACAGGACTGTCACAAATTAGCAGGTAAACCACTGATATTAGATAGATAGGCTGTTTCTCTCTGGCGCTACTTATAAAGTAGTACGCAAGCCTGGCATTAGCGCTGAAGTGAAGCTTTGTCGGTAGACAGCCTTAGACGCGCTCTCTTAATTTATGACAGCGCTGTGTAGTACTTACCTTAATCATCCTGCATCAGGCCTAACTCAACATAAAGAGTACTTAATCCACCTGATGCTTTTATCAACCGAATACATTAATTCAACCTTAGACATGAATCAACCTAGGACATGAAGTAAGCTAATACTTTTATCAACCTTATACATGAATCAAGCTAATGCTTTTATCATCCTAAGCTCTTAATCAATCTTAAGATTGAAGCAACCTGTTGCTTTAATCAACTTAAGACTTAACTTGCCTGGCTTGCAGCAATCCTCCCTTAATCTCTCTTAAACTCCCTTACTCTTTCTTAGTCAAGAGATGCTAGCCTTTGGGGAACGGGGAGGAAAATTAGGGAAACTAACTTGAAATTTGTGCTATTGGCTCCATGTTATTAATAGAAGACCCGAGCTCATGGGGCTTTTCTCTCTTAGGAAGGATGACTTACGCTAATACCACCCCCGTCTAAGCAAGACTAGCCCCATCGCGCCCCATAGCATAAGTAAAGGTAAAGAAAGGGGGAGCAAGGTAGAAAAAGCATGGGCACCAGCAAAGCTTGTGTCAGTGCTAAGAGCAAGTTACACCGTCAACCAAGAACAATAGCGATCACTAAAAAATACTGTGCTTAGCAGCATGCGTCACTTAACGAAATGATGCGCTTAGCAGCATGCGTCACTTAACAAAATGATGCGCTTAGCAGCATGCTTAACTGAGAGGCAAGCCCATGACTTAAGTGAGCAAGACTAGGCCATATCTTAAGTCAAATCGTCAGAGCAGCTTTTTTATAAATATGTTTAATTACCGCCAAGAAACACCAAACAGACCTACCTGATAGCAATCTTGTAGCGCCGAACTACTGCGTTCTCTTTAGGTAAAAGCTATACGTAACCTACTGAAGTTTTTACGTAAATACACAGCTTGGTGCGCCAGCACAGAGCTTTGTGCATCAGTACCATGCTTTATACATAAAGACGGTACTTGGTACATAGGAATCATGCATTGTCCATGAATACGGTACTTGGTACGTAAGTACAATGCTTTGTACGTAAGTACTTAGCCGCAATACTTAACCTCTAGGTAAGTACCACACGTATTTGCGTAACTACTTTCTCTCTTTACTATGCCGCTAAGGCAGCATTTAGGCTGATATGCACCAGAGCATCCTATTAACCCCACTACATACAGCAAGCTTAAGAACATAGTCCTAGCTACTGTGCGGGCAGCATTGTGCTTGCAAGATTATGCTTACTAGAGCAGTAGGCGCTTAACCTTACAGCAAGTACCAGATATGGCTCACCCAGTGTTACCGTGGCATACTCTAGGTCATAACCTATGGTATCTCCTGTAGCGTCACCTATAGAGGCTCTTGTAAAGTACCTTATTGGGGGAGTGCAGCATACATTTTGGGGGAACTTGCAATGTTCCTGATGGGAAAATGCAGCGTTCCTTTTGGAGGCACTTGCAGCAGCTCATCAGCTCATGTACTTCTGTCTGTATGCCTTACATGTTAGAGGTACTAAGTGGCGCTCAAAGCTGCCTGGTTAGAGAGTAGTGGTGGCATAGTTTAGGGCTAGTAATTGCATGGTTTAGGGCTAGTCGTGACATAGTTTATGGCTAGCAGTGACATAGTTTATGGCTAGCAGTGACATAGTTTAGGGATAGTAAGCATCAAGCTGGTGCATTAGGCATAAGCAATGCACTTTATACATAAGATTAAGAAAAAGTGCAGCAGCAATTCTTAGTGCAAAGCGCCTTAGTGCCTAAGAGCCTAGCGTACTGTGCGCAAAGCCTAGAGCATTAGGTTCGGTTCCTTGAGCATTGGGCTTAGGCTTTAGAACTAAGGAAATAAGCTCTGAATACTGAGAATCTCTGCGCTCTAGAGCTAAAAAGCGCTCCCCTGATAGCTAAACCAAGAGCGCTGCTCTGAAGTATGGAGCCGGAAAGGCTATGCTCTTTAGGGATAAGGAGCGCTGCTTGTGCAGGTTGCTTGTGCAGGCAGTTTTGCGTGATGCTCTGCAGGATGAATGCCCTCTTAAAAGGACTAATTAGCTTGATAAAGTTACCACGGTAGCATTCCCTAGTAAACAAGCTAGCCATAGTCCTATGAGCTAAGCTATGATTAAACAAAGAATATAGGCGTGAACAACCATCTTGGTCGGGTCAATCACAAGGAGACTTTGAATGAGCCAATTACTTTTGCAAAACCGCAAGATCGTGCTCGGCGTCAGTGGTGGGATTGCCGCTTACAAGACCTGCGAACTGTGCCGTAAACTTGTTAAGAATGGAGCAGATGTCCATGTCGTCATGACTGAAGCTGCCTGCAAGTTTATTACCCCTGCGACATTCGCCGCCCTCACTCACCATGAGGTAATGACCGATGTCTTTAGTGATAGCCAAGGCATTGAGCACATTGCTTTAACCCGCAATGCGGACTTAGTCGTGGTAGCCCCTGCTACCGCTAATACTTTAGCTAAGATCACTCATGGCTTAGCTGATAACGCCTTAAGCACCGTGGTCTTAGCAGCCCCTTGTGAGGTGGTAGTAGCTCCTGCTATGAATACCCACATGCTCCTTAATGCTGCGACTAAAGACAACATTAAGAAGCTCCAAGAGCGTGGTGTCTATGTGATTGCGCCAGAAGAGGGTGAGTTAGCCTGTGGCGACGAAGGCATGGGTCGCATGCGCAATGTCGACGATATCTTCTCGTTTATTTGCTCCCTGCTTAATGACCATATCGCCCTGCCTTACCAAACGACGCCATTGACTTCTTTACCAAGCCCACCAGAAACTATGGCTCTTACTCAGACCAAGCTCTTACCTAAGTCTCATGGTGCTGGCTTAAAGATTGTGATTACGGCCGGCCCTACTGAGGAGGACATTGATCCAGCTCGTCTCATTACGAATAAGAGCACTGGTAAGATGGGCTATGCCTTAGCCCAAATGGCTGCCACCATGGGGGCTGATGTCACCTTAATCTCGGGCCCTACTAATTTAGCCACTCCAAATAACGTCAAGCGCATTGATGTGCACTCCGCCATGCAGATGTTAGATGCGGTGAAATCACAAATGGGTCAAGCCAATATCTTTATCGGCTGCGCTGCTGTTTCGGATTATCGTGTCATTGAGCCATCGCGCACTAAGCTGAAGAAAGAAGACCAAGGTGAGTTCTTAACCTTAGAGCTGGTACGTAACGAAGATATTATTTCCTACGTAGGCCACCTCGATGAAGACCGTCCTTATACGGTAGGCTTTGCTGCTGAGACCGAGAACTTTGAGCATAATGCTAAGAAGAAGATCGAACGTAAGAACCTCGACCTCATTATCTGCAATGATATCTCCGACCCTGAGATTGGCTTTGGATCTAACGATAACTCGGCTACCGTCTATGGCCCTAATGGTGTCGTGTCAAGCTTTGGCAAGATGAGCAAGGTTAAGTTAGCTGACCTCTTAATGGAGCTTATTTTAGCCGAGTACAAGAGCAGCAAAATCAAGCGCTAATTCTGCGCTTAGCTTGCGCTTCACAGCGGCAAAGCTAACGCGTAGCTTATCTAGCTAGGACATCAATAGCAAAACTTCCGTGCTGCCTGCGCTCAGTGCTAACGCTAGCTAAACCTACGCTACATGCACTAAACGCTGATACATAATGAGCATGATGTAGTGTTAATTAAAAGGGCATGCTACTAGGCCCAGATAAACAAGCCCAGGTACAATTGTCGTCCTGGGCTTTTTGTTTATAGCGTGCAAGCACTGTCACTACTACTGACATCATTGCTACAATCCTCTCTGCAACTATCTCTTAAATCATATCAGTAACCACTACTGCCACCATATCTTAAACTGCTCCTGCCTCCGTCTCTTAAAGCATCTCTGAAACTATCTCTATCACCGCTACCCCTGCCACCAGCATAGCAATTTGCATAGCGACAATTAGCCTTTCTCTGCTCCAACCATGCTGTTACCAGGACATAAAACCATTAGAGGCTGACTTTGCTATATAATTGCCCTATTTTCACTTACGGCAATGTAACAAACGCTGGTCTCAAGTTTATAGAGCCAAAGTCCTCGGCACTAGCAATACTGAGCTATCTTACACCATTGTTTTGCCTAGCCCTACCAAGCAAAAATCTAACAGGAATACTGACATGAGCACCACCTCAACTAGCTCTACTCATAATGAGAGCATTACGGCTCCACAGGCAGCGCCGGAAATGTCTGTAGCACCAGAAGTGTCTGTAGCATCGGAAATACCTGTAGCATCGGAGAGGTCTTTAGCACCGGCAGCACAAGTAGCTCATGGGGCTAATCCTTGTTTAGGTTATACCCAGCCTATTGAGATTAAGGTCTTAGATGAGCGCTTACGGCAAAGTGAGTTTGGCCTCCCACGCTATGAGAGTGCGATGGCCGCTGGCGTTGACTTACGCGCTATGCTGCAAGAAGACACGGTATTAGCGCCACAGGGGACGCTGCTTGTTCCTACAGGTATTGCGCTTAATATGGGTAATAGCAACCTCTGTGCTACTGTCTTACCGCGCTCCGGCTTAGGCTTTAAAAATGGCATTGTCTTAGGCAACTTAACTGGTTTAATCGATGCCGACTATCAGGGCGAACTGATGGTGCCAATTTGGAACCGCTCTAGTGAGCCTTTTACCATTACGGTAGGGATGCGCATTGCGCAAATGGTCTTTCTTCCTATTATCCGTGTCGCTTTTACAGAGGTTGAGAGCTTTACCCCAACCGTCCGAGGCACTGCCGGCTTTGGCTCAACCAGCACCCACTAAACCAGAGCCAGCCCCAAAAGAAAGAAAAAGAGGGCAACAAAGAGCATAAAAGAGAGAGCAACAATCCTAGCGCAAGACCCCTAGTACAAGAAAAAGCCGGCCTAGCGTGATGCTACCAGTCTTCATTTCTAGGTAAGCTAGAGTGTGGACAAGAACTCCGCCTCGAACCGGCTTTTTCCGGCTCGGACAAGCGCTCCGGCTCTAGTATGCTTGCCCAGGCTTGCCCCGGCCTATCATGCTTTATCATAGCTTTTCCAAGTTCGCTCATGCTTTCCTTGGCTATCCTATGCCCTATACGCTATATAGCTCGATACTGGCTCTAACTTTCTTCTGCCCCAACCTTTTAAGCACTATCATTAGCTTAGTAGATCTTAGCACCACAACCTCAAGCTTTGCTTTGCCACAGCAACACGCTTAACAGCTGAGTTGCTCCGCAATTAACATATCATCTCGTTGCTGACTCACCCACCTCACCCCCTAGCTCACCTCACATCTCATACCACAGCGCATGTTACAGCTCCAGTAATTATCACTACATTACGGTAGTAAGCACCATAATATCTATCACTGTATATCCCGATGGGCCTAGCAGCGCCATTGCCAACCTTTCTATATACGCCTATATGCTCCTAGAGCCTATCATCTCTTACTACTTACGAGCATTAGCGCTATGCCAAAATCATCCTTTTGGCAGCATCGGACTTTTGACAGCATCAGCCTTTTGCCAGCATTAAGCTACCATATCTCACTTACTACAAGATGTATTGTATACACAGCACATAAGATAGTTATAAACATCACCAATCTTACCAACTTGCGTTTATATAAACATATTCCTACATAATATAAACATCACTTCTCAGCAATAGCACTCCACCTTAAAGAGCTATCAAGCAAAAGTCCCATCATGCAAAAGCCACTTCCTGCTAAAAAGCTAGCAAGCTACTGAGCTAGCAGGCTAATGATGTTTATAAAACCCCACCTTATCCAAAACTTGCGCAGACTATGCTTATTAACAGCAAACAGCACTACAGCACTTACGCCAACAGTACTACCACTAATACCTATGCTGCTTTTCTTAAGCGCAACCAGAAGATAGCAAATAAGATAAGAGATGAGTGCAGAGGAGCTCAATGGTGTGGCGTGGAGTAGCGTGGAATAAACATGACTAGAGGCAAGAGTAGTGAAGCATAAGAATAAAATAGAGAGCTTAACAGGAAAAAAGAGTATGAAAAAGCAGATAAGACGAAAGGCAATTAGCTAAGATAAAGTGAGAGGAGTGAATAGGCAGTATAAACCAAATGTTTATATCATATAAACATTGCTTATTAGCAAGTATAAACACACTTTGCCAAGACTGCTTGGCATAAACATTATCATCGACTTGGGTGTCACCTCGACCTTAGCTTAGTGGAACGAGGTGAATAGCACGCTCTCGCTCTAGCTCACAAGCTAGAGCAAGCAGCGTTAGAGCTTACAAAGCTAGAGCAAGCTCAGCTATTGCGCTGGCGGGGGGTACCGCAAGGCGGGGGACCGCTGCAGAGCGTGATACCACGCAGTAGTAGTAATATCACGCAGCAGTGCTGCTGCCGGGCAGTGCTGTTGCCTCGCGGTGTTACCGCGAGGCAGGTGCTAGCGCAAAGCGGGGCCTCCCCGCAGCATTAGCGAAATTACTTAGCTAATTGCTTTTTGAGGGCGGCAATCTCAGCTTGCGTCTGCTCGACGGCCACGCCACCTAAGACATTACGCTGCGCTAAGATAGCCTTAAGTTCTAAGACTGGGTAGACATCTTCATCAATTAAGGAGTGGATAGCCTTAAACTCAGCCACGCTCAGCTCTTCTAAAGCTTTCTTTTGAGCAATAGCGTAGAGCACTACCTTACCGACGACATCATGGGCCTCACGGAAAGGCACGCCCTTCTTCACGAGATAGTCAGCTAACTCGGTAGCGTTAGAGTACCCCCCCTTAGCGGCAGCTTCAATCTTGTCTAAGTTAAGCTTGATGTCCTCAAAGACTAAGGCCATCATGTCTAAACACTCATGCCAAGTGTCTAAACCATCAAAGAGGCCCTCTTTGTCCTCTTGTAAGTCCTTATCGTAGGCTAAAGGTAAGGCCTTAACCGTGGTTAAAATACCCATTAAGTGACCGACCACGCGTCCACTCTTACCACGGATTAACTCCAGGGCATCAGGATTCTTCTTCTGCGGCATTAAGGAAGAGCCCGAAGTGACCTTATCGGAGAGCTCAATAAAGTTAGCCTCACCGGAGTTGTAGATAATTAAATCTTCAGCTAAACGAGATAAGTGCACTAAGCTAATCGAAGCACAGGAGAGGATCTCCATCACATGGTCACGATCAGACACGGCATCTAAACTATTGTGAGTAGCCCCCTTAAAATCTAAGCTGTGGGCTAAGGCTTCACGCTCAATAGGATAAGCTGTACCGGCTAAAGCGGCGCTACCTAAAGGACAGACATTGAGTAAATCGCGGGCATTGCTTAAACGCACAAAGTCGCGGTCGAACATCTGTAAGTAAGCTAAGCAGAAATGGGAAAAAGTCACTGGCTGAGCCCGCTGTAAGTGGGTATAGCCAGGGAAAATCACGCCCTGATATTGATCGGCGACCTTTAATAACTCAGCTTGTAAGTGACGAATAGCCTTTAAGATTTCGTCACAGGCATTGCGGCAAAAGAGCTTTAAGTCCAAAGCTACTTGGTCATTACGGGAGCGACCAGTGTGGAGCTTCTTACCTAAGGCCCCGACTTTCTCAATTAAGCGACGTTCCACGTAGGAGTGAATATCTTCATCACCGGCTAAGGCGATTTCATCCTCACGACCGCTCATCTCTTGCTCTAACTCATTTAAAGCTTTGATGAGGCTCTGGCACTCTTCACTAGTTAAGACATTGACCTTGGTTAAGGCCTGCGCCCAAGCCCGGGATCCCTCGACATCCTCATGGAAAAGGCGATAATCAAAACGCAGCGAGTCGTTAAAGTGCTTAAAACGCGCATCGCTATCTTGGGTAAAACGACCACCCCATAAAGCCATAATGCTTATTTCCTATAATTGAAACGCACCCCGCCCGGCGAGGCCGACCATGAGCCTTATGTGTGGCTCAACTTACCTATCTTAGCGGGCTTAGCAAGTGCTACATAAGCGCTATAGACGGCACTATAGACAGCGCCGCATAAGCGCTACAGACAGCTTATCTGCTTTAGCTTATCTCAAGCCCACTCCAGACTTACCCGCATAAACTCTACTGATAAGCTATTGCTTATCTTCTACGTAAAGACTATGCGGCTAAGCATGTTGTCACTAATGAGTTTATCCCGCTAGCTCAGGCGCTGGCTCAGGCACTTACCCTGCAACTTGCTCAAGCGTTTGCTCTGAGACTTGCTCTGCAACTTGCTCAAGCGTTTGCCCTAAAGCTTGCCCTGAGGCTTGCTCAGGCGCCTATTCCGGCACTACCTAAGTTAAGCGTGAATACAATTGCCGTGACTATAAAACGATAAAGCCCGAGCAGGCTCGGGCATGTGCATAGCAGCATAGTGACAGTTGAAGCTAACACTGCGATGATCTTACCTTAGCTCCCGCACCACCTAAAAGTTAGTACGGGAACTTAGAGACATGACGCAACAGCTACCTCACTCCGCAACATGTGGGGCAAGGCAAGAACAATGCTCTGTCCCGGCTTAAAACCAGGACGAGGTTCTTGGTTTAGCTGTTACGGCCATAGCTCTTGCTGGCAGTAACTTTTACCATAGTAACTTTTACTATAGTAGCTTTTACGGCAATAGCTCTTGCCAAGCTTTAGCTCTTACTTGCCTTCCTTTTTACGCTGCTCGGCATTTAAAGCGCGGATACGAGCTGGCAGCGAGTAGAGCTGGATAAAGCCCTTACCATCATTCTGGTTATAAACCTCATCAGCACCAAAGGTGACGAAGTCGAAGTTAAAGAGGCTATTTGGGCTATCCTTTTGGATAATATCGCAGTGGCCCTTGTAGAGGCGAACTACGACCTTACCATTGATCTCCTTAGCTAACTCGTCAGCAGCGGCCTGTAAGACCTCACGCAGACGGGTGAACCAACGGCCATCATAAACTAATTGAGCAAACTCAATAGCTAAGTGGTCACGGAAGACACGGGTGCTCTTATCTAAGACTAATTGCTCGATAGCACGCAGAGCCTTGTGGATAATGGTGCCACCTGGGGTCTCATAGCAACCACGGGACTTCATACCAACTAAACGGTTTTCGGTGATATCGATACGACCGACACCGTGCTTAGCACCGCGCTTGTTTAACTCATCTAAGCAAGCAAAAGCAGAAACTTCCTTGCCATCGATATGGGTCACGATACCCTTTTCGATAGTAAGCTCAAAGGTCTCGGCCTCATCTGGAGCCTTTTGTGGATCGGTAGTCCACACCCACACATTCTCCGAAGCAGGATTCCAGGTATGCTCTAACTCACCACCCTCAGTGGAGATATGTAAAGCGTTAGCGTCGCGGCTGTAGATCTTCTTTAAGGTAGCCTTGCAAGGAATGTGGCGAGCCTCTAAGTAAGCTAAGCAGTCTTCGCGGCTGCGTAACTCCCACTCACGCCATGGGGCGATCACGTCTAAGTGTGGAGCTAAAGCAGCCACCGCACTCTCGAAACGCACCTGGTCATTACCCTTACCAGTAGCGCCATGGGAAATAGCGTCACAGCCCTCGGCTAAAGCAGCCTCCACCATGGCCTTACCAATCACTGGACGAGCAATAGCGGTACCTAAAAGATAGCTCTCCTCGTAAAGAGCGCCAGTCTTAAAGGTCTCAAAGACGTAGTCGCGCACGAACTCTTCGCGTAAGTCCTTGATAATGCACTTCGAGGCGCCGGAGTTCTTGGCTTTCTCCTCGATACCCTCTAAGTCATCGCGCTCTTGACCAATATCAGCCACAAAGCACACGACCTCACAGCCATAGTTTTCCTTTAACCAAGGCACAATGGTGGAGGTATCCAGACCGCCTGAGTAGGCTAACAGTACTTTCTTGTACTGCTTCTTATCTTTCTGCTGCATTATTACTTTACCTCAGAAGGGTTCAGCAAGGTGGCTAATAAAGCCATATGGATATGTAAACGATTCTCTGCCTCGTCAAATACGACACTCTTAGGGCCGTCCATCACCGCATCAGTAATCTCGTAACCACGGTGAGCTGGCAGACAATGCAGAACTAATTGAGCACCCGAAGACTCAACTAATTGCTCGTTAATCTGGTAAGGCATGAAGACCTTTTTGACGGCCTCTAATGGAGTATCATCGCCCATCGATACCCAGGTATCGGTGTAGAGCACGTCGTAATTCTTTAATAAGCTTAAGTCCGAGGTCACGGCTAACTTACCGCCATACTTCTTCGCCTCGGCACTAGCCTTTTCGTAAATCTGTACTTCAGGGCCACAGTTTAATGGGCAGAAGCAAGTAACTTCAGCACCTAAAATAGCACCTGCTACTAATAAGGAATTGGCAACATTGTTGCCATCGCCTAAGTAGGCTAATTTAACGCCGGCTGTTTTGCCTAAATGCTCTTTGATGGTCATAAAGTCAGCCATCACTTGAGCAGGGTGATAGAGATCGGAGAGAGCGTTAACAACTGGTACCGAACCAGTAGCGGCAAGCTCTTCTAAAGTGGTTTGCTTAAAGACACGGCCTACTAAGCAATCAACCCAGCGGCTTAAGTTGCGGGCATAATCAGGAACCGTCTCACGGACACCTAAATCACCCTTGCCTAAATCAAGATAGACACCATGACCACCTAAGTTGAACATAGCTAGTTCAAAGGTGGTACGAGTACGCAGCGATGGCTTCTCAAACATTAAAGCAGCACTTAAGCCAGCTAAGGTCTGACGATAGGCCTTAGGATTGGCTTTCATAGCTTGGGCTAAGCCAATTAACTTTAAGTAACCATCCTGGTCGAGCTCAAAACCAGTTAACAGATGCTCCATGGCGTCTCCTTATATCATGTATGTTCATGATTAGTGGCCTAGCATAACTAGCGCGCTGAGGCGCTCAGCTGCTTACGCGCTTTAGCGCTAAGGCTTTGGCGCTAAAGCTCCAATGCACTAAGGCTCTGATGCACTGAGGCTCTAGGCCTTTTGAGGTTCTTACGCCATCAACCAACTAATCATGGTTGTCCTCCTCCGCTCCTGGTATTGCGGAAAACGACGAGAGCACGAGATCTTTAAGTAAGCCTACCCACACAAGCTTATGAGTGTCATAATCTTATACTTGTCATAACTTTATAAGTGCTACAACCTTATACATGTCACAACCTTATAAGTTCTACAAGCTTATGAGTGTCATAAGCTTATGATTGCTCCAAAGCTTACTTACTCCTTTATGCTCGGTGCTCTTTTATCTTTATTCTTCATGTTGTCAGGGGCGCTTAACGCAACATTGCCCCCTAAGACTAACCTTGATGAAACCAGCAGCTGTAATATCTACTACAGCATGCAGCAACAACTACCATGCAGTTGCGACAGCAGCAACAACCTATGGTATCAGCAACAGCCAATGGTATCAGTAATGATGGCGCTAGCAGTCATGAGCACTTACCCCTACCGCCTCATCTCCCTGGCCTCAACAACTTTACTTAGTGTGGATACCTATCCCAATGCATCCACTTCTCTAACTAAAGTATTAAGGCACTCCCTAGGTATCATCGCCGCGCGCTTGCTTATCCTACCTCATTGCAGCTATCCCTCTGCTCTCTTGAGGTGATTACTTAGTTCTCATGCACCCATACTTAATACCATATTGCATAGAAGCAGCTATCCCTCTGCTTCTATTATCTAGTAGCTATCCCGAGCCACTAGCTATCCCCCAGCAACTATCCCTATGCTTTGAGAATGGTTTTTACTAGGCTATGCTCGCAACTCCCTGGTCATAGTAGTGCTAAGACAGCCTTTATCGCTAAAGGGTGACTCAGCTTTCAGGATAATCATGCTTTATCTAGAGAAAACTATGCTTAACCGAGCTACCGACCTTCCACTCATATGGAGTACTACGAAGGAGTGCTTATCTAAGAACTTCTAGGCGTGATGATGCAATAGAGAGATGAGGTGCTACTAATATGAGTCCTATGCCCGCACTTAGCACTGCTACTTAGCAAAGATGCTTCATGGAAATACTAAGCGGCTCTGCTAAGCAAAGATACTCGGCGCTATCCCTTTTCTCTAGATGCCACGCAAAGCAACTCTATGGCCGCTTTACTACCTAGGCTGAGCCACAAAATGGCTAACCTAAGCTTTTCATCAGATAGTCAGAAATAAGTATTATCCAACCCTAAGCCATCTTAATAAACTATAAAGAGCTATTACGATCCATTATAGTGCATTAACCATAATCTTCCGGCTAGAGCTCACCAATCTTATGCAAAGCTAAGGTAAGGGCGGCAATAGTACGGCCCTCACAGAGGGGGCTATCAGCGGAGAAAATCAGCTCTTTGATTTCACTAGGGGTGAGCTTGATAACATCGATAGGCTCTGGCTCATCGCCCTCTTTTAAGCAAGGATAGAGTTCTTCACAAAGATAAGGATACATCTTAAGTTCCAGCATCCCTGGAGCCACGGTCATATGCTGCTTTAGGGGGGTAATCTTATTCGCTCCTAAGCCAATCTCTTCCTCTAATTCACGCACTACCGCAACATCTGGGGTCTCATGCGGGTCAATCTTGCCTTTTACTAAGCCTAAGCCATATTCCATGATGCCCCCGCAATACTCCACGGTGAGATAAAAGTGGGTACCATCAAAAGGCACAGCCATCACAGCTCCGCGACCGCCCACAATGCGCTCATAGTTAGCTTTGTTGCCATTAGCAAAAGTCAGATCCATGCTCTCGACACGGAAAATACGCGAAACCTGCTGCACCTGGCGATTGCTCACTGCTGGCAAAATCTTATTACTTAACGCACTTAAATCCATGGCTCCCCCTCAGTCTCAACCTAAGTCAAACCCTTAACTAACCAGACTCACACCGCTAATCTACGCGGCACTAAGCTATCAGCCTTATGCCGCTAATCTATGCGGCATTAAGCTATCAGCCTTATGCCGTTAATCTACGCGGCATTAAGCTATCAGCCTTATACCGCTAATCTATGCGGCATTAAGCTATCAGCCTTATGCCGTTAATCTACGCGGCATTAAGCTATCAGCCTTATGCCGTTAATCTACGCGGCATTAAGCTACCATCTTAATCTCGCCTGCTGTACATAGCACTAAAACTATTAGCCTCAGGTAATAGTCTTTAATACTACTCTACTGCTAGATTAGTTACGATAGCTAGAGTATTTCTGCCTTAACGAAAAACCGTTTTAGCCTTTCTTCCCCCTATAATGGAGCAAGCTGCTCAAGCCTAAGTAGGTATGAAATAGCATAAGTGAGGCTAAAGATAGCTTAATTAGGGATAAGGTATCTTGTGGCTTCATGAAGCATAAGGTGGTCTCATTAGGCTTAATCCTTTCTCATTTAGCGCTAATTGCTGTAACTTTTCACTAAAATGGCTGAAATTTACTGTTTTTGTCCCCATATTTAGTAAGAGACCTCTTTAGTAAAGATGCGCGCTGCCGTGCTTAGGATTACTCTAAATGTATGCAGAGAGTGCTCTATTTAGCATGCACGCAAGAGTGCTCTGTGTGGTCATGAGTACAAGCGCTGGGATGGTTCAGCGCCGCAAAAGCGCTCGATATGGTGGCGTACCGCGAGATGACAGAGAATCAGGGAAAAACTTCCTTTAGTTGGAGAAAATAATCGTGGGTCATAAGAATAACCAGCAAGTAGACAATGCTAAAGAGAGTCAAGGCACGCCTAACAATAGTGGAGCTACGGCTGTCCGCATTGATAAATGGCTATGGGCTGCCCGTTTTTATAAGACGCGCTCTTTAGCTCGCGCTATGGTAGAGGGAGGCAAGGTCGAGTATAACGGGGCCAAAGCTAAGCCGTCTCGTAATGTCGAGATTGGCGCTAAAGTGCGTCTCTTACAAGGATTTACCCGTAAAGAAGTGATTATCAAAGCCATTAGTGATGTGCGCGGACCGGCGCCAGTAGCAGCAACGCTCTATGAAGAAACTGCCGAGAGTATCGCCCGTCGTGAGCATGAAGCTGAGCTTAACCGCATGTCAGCTTTACTTAATCCGCGTCCTGATACCAAACCAAACAAGAAAGAAAGACGTGAGTTAGGCGAGCTCAAGCACTTAAGCGAATAACAGAAGGACGTAACTTCAGTAAGGCCCTGAAGCGCGTAACAAGATGCCCCGCGTAACAAGCAGCCCCGCCTAGTAAGCCTAACCTGCTGCGAGAGAATGGCGGACCAGACAATGTAAGCAGGGAGAGGTAGGGTGCCACCGCCAGCTGTGCCCCAGGTAGCATGAGCGGGGCAAAAAGCGCAGTTTAGTGCCTGCAGCGCATGTCTTGTGTATGCGGCGCTCTGTAGTGCCAAAAGCGCTGTGTAGTGCATGCGGCGCTGTGTAGTGCGGGCAACACCGGTGGTGACCGTGGGGCTTTATACCGATTAAAACATAGCTCAAGTAGGACTTTTTGTTAATGAGTGACCAAAACTTCCAGGATCAGGCTTTCTCAGGGCGCGCTTTTAATGCGCCTAATCCTCATGACGGTGTTGTCGTGACGGAGGACAAGCAAGATAACAGCGTAGTGCGCTTCTTGTTTGAGAACCATGGTGTACGTGGTGAGATCATGCATATGCATGAGCCAGCCCAACGTCTGTTAGAGCATATTCAGCACTACCCTAATTGCATCAAAGGCTTACTCTTAGACTTAGCCGCAGCTGCAGTATTAATTGCCACTACCTTAAAGGCTAATGGTACAGTCACCGTGCAATTACAATGTGGCAAGGGCCCTAATGCCATTAACTTTGCATTTGTGAATATCGACAAGCACTTAAACTTCTACGGTAATGCCTCGTGGGAGCAAAAGTCTAACTTTAAGGAAGTGGGCTTTAGTGAGTTAGTGGGCCAAGACGCTATCTTAGTAATATCGGCCTTCCCTGAGGGCGGTAATCGCTACCAAGGTATCGTCTCCTTAAATGGAGCCGATAGCTTAGACCAAGCTTTACAAGATTACTTTAGAGATTCAGAGCAATTACCTACAGCTATGTTCTTCTACCACGATGTGGTCAGAGAGCAAGCCGGTGGCATTCTCTTACAGATTATTCCTAACATTGAGAATAATGGAGCTTCGTTAGAACACTTAAGCATCTTAGCCTCTAGTATGACCAATGAGGAAATCTTCTCCGAGAGCTTACATACCTGTCTCCACCGTCTCTATTGGAATGACCAAGTACGCGTCTTTGAGCCAGAAAAAGTAGCCTTTAAGTGCATTTGCTCGCGCGAGCGTATCGCTAATGCTTTACGCGGTTTAGGTTTAATTGACCTAGAAGATCTGGCGCAGGAAAAAGAGGGTACTGATATGACCTGCAACAGCTGTGGCAAAGTCTATCACCTCACCCAAGAAGAGATTCAGGAAATCTTGAAAGAAGCCAAAGCGGAAGCAGCTAAGGAAAATACCTTAGGCGCGGCTGCGGCTAAGACTGCGGCCCAAACTCAAGCCCAAATCGCTGCCGAGCAAAAGGCCAAAGCACGTGCTGAGAAAGAGGCACTCATAGCCAAGCGCGCTCAAAAGCAAGCGGAGCAGCACAAAAAATAAGTAAAGCAATAACATCGCCTTGTAGCAGGACATCAAGCTTATGACCGGCTGCTAAGCCAGCTTGCTGACCTTACTCTGGACTCGCGTGCTTAGCAACCTCTAGACTAGCTTGCTTACCGCAATACTGTCAGGTTTACTTAGCCCCATCCCGGCCTGCTACCAAACTAGCAGGCCACAACTCCAGTTAACGGTGACTATAGTCCGCAGGACTTTGCTCCTGCTGAAGCTAGGCGCGTTATCTTAGCTGGCCCAACAAGCTTTATCGGCAAAGCTCCATTGGCAAAGCGTCTTACTGTGACTACCTTGCTCTGCGAGCCAAGCACCATCCTACCTTGCTCCGCGTTCCCAAAATCTACGCCACCCTGTCAGCAATTTCTTTTTCTATCGCTCAAGCCATTGCTCTATCAACCTTTTCCCTCTTCCCAGCTTCACATCTTAAGATGCCATACTCTTTAACCCACATTGGCACGACTTCTCTGAAGTTTTGCTACTTCCTGAGCTAGACCTAG
>Cebus_capucinus_imitator_PRJNA485217_SSR093__coassemble_334_pt1 | contig 22810 bp, 16 predicted proteins | sample Cebus_capucinus_imitator_PRJNA485217_SSR093__metabat2_low_PE_002 | metagenome-assembled genome bin Cebus_capucinus_imitator_PRJNA485217_SSR093 | reverse complement strand
GCTAGAGCGAGGAAGTCTAGGGCCCGAATGGCTAGAGCGAGGAAGTCTAGGGCCCAAATGGCTATAGTGATAATGGTTGTAGCGAGCATGCCAGAGCGATAGTGCCTTAGCTTTAGATAGTCTAGAGCTAGCGTTAGTTTGCTTATGGCAGTAGGGGGCCCGAACGCGCGGCTATGGGGTGATAGTGCCATGGAACCTGAGTGGCTCTATAGAGGCATCCCTGAACTAAGGCTACTGTGGGAAAGCCCATAAGGAAGATTAATAGAGCTTGGTTTGTGCCCGTCATGGTGGGCTTGAGTGGAGGACTAGAGAGATAAGGCAGAGGGGGGGGCCACAATCGTAGGCCTGAATTAAAGCCCATAGGGGGGTAGTTCAGGCTAGGTATGTGGGTTTAGGTATACATAGGCTTAGGTGCGCTCCAGGGTGTTTATTGGTGCCTAAGGACGCTTAGCTGCGCCCCTTGATGCGTATTGGTGCCTAAGGACGTTGGGGATGCCACGTGTTGTTTGGCCCGTCCCAAGAACGCTTAGCTGCGCCCCAGGAGGTTGGGCGTGAGCAAACTAGAGGATAAAGAACATTGCCGTGGTTCCGATAGTAGCTGCAACTAATAGTACTAAGAACACATAGGTAAAGGCTTTAAGAAGCATAAGCTTTTCCTCATTAGGTCTAAAGTAGACAAGCTAAGTCCACTAAGATGGGCTTAATTTCCTGGATCACTTTTAAGAGAAGCTTGGTAATAAGAGAAGCTTAGTCAAGAGCATGATCCTAAAGTCAGGTGATGCCAGCTTTTCTTAGTCCTTATGTTATGTTTGCGCTTCAGTGATCGCAATTCTGGATAGAGAATCAAAGAGGTCGATAGACTAGAAGTCAACATGACTAGAGCATTGTTAACTCATAGATTAAGTGAGGTCATGAGATTTTAGCTAGGGCTAGAGCGTGCACCTTTAGCTAGAGCCAGAGCTAAATAGCTATACTCAAAAATTCGTGATCATCATAGCACAAACAGACAAGCTATGAACTAGATACAAACAATAGATACAAAAAAAACCAGCACGAGGCTGGCTAAATTGACGCCGCTAATCTGATTTATTAGTTTGAATGGTGCGCCCTAGTGGACTCGAACCACCGACCCCTACCGTGTGAAGGTAATGCTCTAACCAACTGAGCTAAGGGCGCGTATGATGTTGTTTCGTTTTCTTTAGCGATAAAAAAATCAGCTTAGGCTGATTTGTTAATGGTGCGCCTTAGTGGACTCGAACCACCGACCCCCACCATGTCAAGGTGATGCTCTAACCAAGCTGAGCTAAAGGCGCATTTTGTTTTATCGTGGTCTTAAACTTAAGCTTTACTAGATTTTTTATCTTAGTACTTAACTTTCTGTTTAAGTCCCTGTCGAATCAACGGGGACTAGTATATCCATGGTTCATGTCTTTGGCAAGCATTTTTTGCAAAAATTTTTAAAAATTTTTCAGTCCCCTGAAACAAAGCGCATGTTTATCGAGTTTTTGCCTATTAAGAAAATCCATTTTTTTTCTGGGCCAGGATGAGCAAAGTACCCTCCAGCTCTTTTCCCGCATACGTTCAGTACTGCTCAAGCTCTGCGAAAGCTCCATCCCTGTACACTCAACATCCTCTTAAAGCCTTACTAAACTTCGCTATAAGTATTAGCAAAGTTCCCGTTCAGTGCTTCCACCGCTCAGCTAAAGTACCTTCTCAGGATCTACAATGCTCATACATCAGTAATCTTGAGAAGCTAAAGAGGCATCTTACAGCTACTCATCCTAGCTTTTTCTACGTATAACCTAATCTGGGACTTATGGTGCTTCTAAGTTTATGCAGCTCGGGCGGGGCTTTATTAGCGACTAGTCTTAGTTCTTTATGAGAGTAGTCATGCTTCTCCATAAGAGTAGTTATGTTTCTCTACAAGAGATGTCATGTTTCATCCATGATAGTAGTTGTGTTTCTCCATGATAGTAGCCTTGGTACTTTGTCTTTTAGCGCTGGCGCTCTGAGAGTTTATCCGTGGTGTTCCCTATGTTGCAGCTGCTATTTGGGGTTAGATGATGGCATGGTGGGGCCGCTTAGGTTTTGGTTCTCAGGCGAGGTGGGATACCCGGAGGCTTTGGGAGGACGCGCAGGCTGGGGGCGCAGGATGATAAGCAGGGAAGGTGATATATGAGGTCAGGCTGCTTGATAGGGTCAAGTTAACTTGATAAGCCTAGTGGAGCTTGATAAATGATAGAACTGAGGATGCGCGATAGGTGCTAGCACTTAGTATGCTCAATAGGTGCTAGCGTTTTAATGTTTGCTTGCTAGCTAATAGTGCTGAGCTTATCTTGCTCTTTAGGGGGAACATGGGTTTATTTGGGGTTATGGGTGTATACTTAGCACACTAAAATGGCCAGCACAGGTAGGCACGAAACCTAAAGATAATAAAAGTGCCATAAACTTGTAAAATTACCCGGACTTGTCAGGCCTAAACCCTTATCTTATTAAGGTGGCTAGAGCCAGAGCTCAGATGTCTAGAGCTATTGCTAGTGCTATTGCTAGAGCAAAGAGTGCAGGTAAGAGTGCAGGAGTGCTGCTGGATACGCCCTCTTACTTAGAGATGGTGCTAGAGGCAGCTGGATGGTGCTGTGTGGGTGTACTACGGTTGCTTTGCCATGCTTTTCTTGATTAATGAGGCCCTCAAGGTGCATCGTTAGCACCGTTGGTTTAGAAACATGCCTAAAATTACTCTTCCTAATGGCGCGATCAAAGAGTTTGATCACCCAGTTACCATTGCTGAAGTTGCCGCTAGTATCGGTCCTGGTTTAGCACGCAGCTGTGTGGCCGGTCGTATTGATGGTGTCTTACACGATGCTTGCGACCTTATCGACCATGATGCCGCAATCGAAATCGTTACCCCAAAGGATAAGGATGGCTTAGAGATTATTCGCCATTCCTGCGCCCACTTATTAGGTCATGCTATTAAGCAATTATGGCCTGAGACTAAGATGGCTATTGGTCCTGTGGTGGAAAACGGCTTCTACTACGACGTCGATTTAGAGCACAAGCTGACCCAGGAAGACTTAGAGAAGCTTGATGCCAAGATGCATGAGCTAGCTAAGACTGATTATCAAGTCATCAAGGAAGTGTCTGATTGGCAGCACGCCTGGGATGTCTTTAATGAGCGCCAAGAGCCATACAAGAAGTTAATCCTGGAAGAGAACATTGATAAGGGGGATCACCCTGGTCTTTATCACCACTTAGAGTACATCGACATGTGCCGTGGTCCTCACGTTCCACATATGTCGTTCTGCTCTCACTTTAAGTTAACCCACTTTGCGGGTGCTTATTGGCGTGGCGACTCCAAGAACAAGATGTTACAGCGTATCTACGGTACGGCTTGGGCTAACAAGGAAGACTTAGCCGAGTACCTCCGTAAGCGCGAAGAAGCCGCTAAGCGTGACCACCGTGTCTTAGGTAAGAAGCTTGATTTATTCCACTTCCAGCAGGAAGCCCCAGGTTTAGTCTTCTGGCACAATGATGGCTGGACTATCTACCGCCTCATCGAAAACTACATGCGCGGCATGTTAGCAAAGTATGGCTACATCGAGGTGAATACCCCAATGATTATGGATCGCGTCTTATGGGAGCGCTCCGGTCACTGGGATAAGTATGCCGAGAACATGTTCACCACTTCCTCGGAAAACCGCGACTATGCTATTAAGCCAATGAATTGCCCTGGTGCTATTCAAATCTTTAATAGCCGTACTCGTTCTTACCGTGACCTGCCAATTCGTATGGCTGAATTCGGTAAAGATCACCGTAATGAGCCATCTGGTTCGCTCCACGGCCTCTTACGTGTGCGTGGCTTTGAGCAAGACGATGCTCACATCTTCATTACGGAAGACCAGATCCTCTCTGAAGTGACTGAGTGCATCAAGATGGTGTACGAGATTTACGACAACTTCGGCTTCAACAAGATTGATGTGAAGTTATCGACTCGCCCAGAGAAGCGTATCGGCTCCGATGAAATTTGGGATAAGTCTGAGAAAGACTTAGCGGATGCCTTAAAGGCCAACAACTTAGAGTTTGAACTGCAACCTGGTGAGGGTGCTTTCTATGGCCCTAAGATTGAGTTTACTTTACATGACTCCTTAGGCCGTGCTTGGCAATGCGGTACCATTCAATTAGACTTCTCGCTGCCACAGCGCTTAGGTGCTCACTACATTGCTGAAGACAACCAAGAGCACGTACCTGTGATGATTCACCGTGCTATCTTAGGCTCCTTAGAGCGCTTTATCGGTATCTTAACCGAGGAATTTGCCGGTGCCTTCCCAACCTGGTTATCGCCAGTACAAGCCGTGGTGATGAACATCTCCTTAAATCAGGTGGAGTATGCTAAGGAAGTTACCGCTAAGTTAGCTAGTGCTGGTATCCGAGTGAAGTCTGACCTTCGTAATGACAAGGTGGGCTTCAAGATTCGTGAGCATACTTTAATGCACGTGCCATACATGTTAGTGTGTGGCGACCGTGAGGCGGAAAATGGCCAAGTAGCTGTCCGCACTCGTACTGGTGTTGATTTAAGGGCAATGTCGGTAGATGATTTGATCGCCATGATCAATTCTGATATCATAACGCGCAAACTTTTTTCTAAGGCCGACGAAAAGCCTGCCGAGAAGAAGTAAGCCCGTAGTCTCAAGCTTCAGGGAATAAGCGGGATAAATGCTCCTCCTGATAGCCCCTCTGGGGTGATAAACTAGCGACAAGCTATAAATATCAGATAAGCTAAGGTATTAGCACTAAGCTAAAATATCCTGGCTTTGACAGGTATGCGAGATAAGCTGAGATTAAGCTAAGCTAAACTTAGATTAATCTTGGCTGTTTGGTGAGCTTGGCTTAGCCTAGCTTTTAAGTGTTGCTTCGCTTTTTTAGCTTAGCTTCGCTTTTTTAGCTTAGCTTTGCTTTGTTAGCTAAGTATGGCTTGGCTTAGTTGTTTAGTTAAGAGGAAAGCATACAGCTGGTGAGACTCTTACTAGAGAACCGGCCTGATCCTTTGTTTTTGAGTAGTAGGAGTTTGCTATAAACAGCGCAAAAAAAACCGGTCGTCTTCAGCCCAAGAACCGGGTTAATGGTGATATTAGATGCCGTGAAGTGCGTCTTTTAGGAGAGGACAACGAGATTGTCGGTGTGATGCCTACAGTGCAAGCACTGCGTCTGGCTGAAGAGGCGGGCGTTGACCTCGTGGAAATCAGTCCTAATGCTGATCCGCCAGTTTGTCGCTTAATTGAGTATGGCAAGTACCTCTACGAAAAGAGCAAGGATCAGAAAAAGAAGAAGCAAAAGGTAGTACAGATTAAGGAAATCAAATTCCGTCCGGCTACCGATGAGGGCGATTATCAGGTTAAACTACGCAACCTGATTCGCTTCTTAGAAGAGGGCAACAAGGCTAAGGTGACCTTACGCTTCCGTGGACGCGAAATGGCTCACCAGCACATTGGTCTTGATGTGCTCAAACGCGTAGAGCAAGATCTATGCGGTGAACGTGGCTTAGCTGTGGTTGAGAGTGCTTCTCGTGTTGAGGGCCGTCAAGCAACTATGGTTTTAGCCCCTAAAAAGAAACCTAGCGCTTAAGGGCGACAAAGTCTCCCCCTAAGCTTGCTTAAATGAAATGCTTTCCTAGCTTATAAAGTTAGGAGGCTTTCCTAGCGGATAAAGTTAGGTCTTTTCCTAACTTATAAGATTAGGATGCTTTAGTAAGCAAGTATGAAGTAGGGATAAAGCGAGACTCCCTTAGGGCTTATTCATCATCAATGCGGAGTTATCAATGGCTGGTAAAGTCAAGGTCAAGATGAAGACCGACCGTGGCGTGGCAAAGCGCTTCAAGAAGACCGGTAGTGGTCACTACAAGTGCCGTCACCAGAATTTACGCCACATCCTCACCAAGAAGAGCCGTAAGCGTAAGCGTTCGTTACGTGCTATGAACTTAGTTCATAACTCAAACATTCGCGCTATTATGCGTCAATTACCTTACGCCTAATTGGGAGGATCTGTAAATGGCTAGAGTTAAGCGCGGTGTTACCGCTCGTGCCCGTCACAAGAAAGTTTTAAATGCTGCTAAGGGTTACTACGGTGCACGTTCCCGTACTTACCGTGTAGCAGTCCAGGCCGTTACCAAGGCTGGGCAGTATGCTTACCGCGATCGTCGTCAGAAGAAGCGTCAATTCCGCGCTCTCTGGATCGTGCGTATCAACGCTGCTTCCCGTCAGTACGGCTTAAGCTACAGCAAGTTCATCTACGGCTTAAAGAAGGCTAACATCGATATCGATCGTAAGGTCTTATCTGAGCTGGCTATCAATGAAAAGGCAGCATTTGCTGCGATTGCTGAGCAAGTTAAGGCTGCTTTAGGCGCCTAATTGCTTAATCGCGCAAACCAAGCTTTGGAGTTCTCGCTTAACTTAACCAAGCTTGGATAAAACAATTCTCCTTATTAAGATTAACCTGTTAATGGTTACAGAGAGAAGAGGAGTAACTCTACTCTCTTTAAAAAGGATAAGTCAGTAGTATTAATCAATACTGCATATTTATCCTAAAGATGGTGTTAATTTTCACTAAATTAAAAGGTAGTTTAGGCAACTAAACTGCCTTTTTATTTCCTGCAATTTAGCCCGGTGCCGCACTCGTTGCTCCGCTGCCTTGCCCGCTCTGTTATTTTCTGCTGCTATTTCCCGCTGCTATCTTGCCTCGCTGCTATCTCTGACTGCTCTCCCCGCACTGCTATCCTGCCCCGTTGCCTGCTTCTCGACTAGTTTTGACCTGTCTTCAAGGCGAATCCTCACAAGCCTGTTCTTGCCTTAGCAATGACAAATCACATGCCTTAGCAATGATAAATCACATGCTTTGGCAATGACAAATAAGGTATTTATTTCACGATACCTAAGCCTTTTTCTGCTGCTCTAACATCTTATAAAGTAAATTTACGATGCTGGAGCGAGCTAATGATTACGGCTTGTCTAGAGGAAAAATCGCTGTTGAGATCCATCTACAAATCAATGCGGCCAACCTGATGGCTCAAGCAAGCTGTGATGTGATGGCTATGCATATTAGTGTTGATAAAGCGCCTTAGTGCGGGTAAAGCGCCTTAGTGCGGGTAAAGCGCCTTAGTGCGGGTAAAGCGCCTTAGTGTTGGTAATGCGTTTACATGCTGGTAAAGGGCGCTGTTGTCAGCAGCGTATGGGGGTTGTAGCACCAGTTAGTGGCAGGAATGCTGGTTAGAGATAGTAGCGTCTGCGGCAGCAGTGCATATGTTGCATCAGCACTACTTATTGCTGTGGCAGAACCGGCGGCTAAGCATGGTAATGATAGTAGTAGTGCCTATAAATAAAAAAGAGCGCACTAGGCGCTCTTTTCGTTCGTGAAATAATTGGCGTGCAACAATTGCTTAGGGTTTAGCCTGTGCTTATCCTCTCTTCAGGTGGAGCTGAGGCTAGGTTTTAAGCTTGAGCCTTGGTCATCGTCGCAGTTATAGCTACGGTTCTAACTGCGGTCATCGTCGCAGTTATAGCTACGGTTCTAACTGCGGTTATAGCCGTAGTTATAGTCACGGTCATAGCCGCAGTAGCCTAGTTTGGCCGGCAGCACTTATAAGTGAGGTTGCTTACGGCTTAGGAGGCTGATTAGCTCTGTTCATGTTGAGAGAGCTAATTAGCCTCAAGGGCTAAAGTAAGCCCTGATTTAGCGCTCGTCTTACCAAAACTCAGCTTTAGCGCTTGGTTGAGCCAAACTTTGCTGTTGTGTTTGGTTTAGCCAAGCTTAGCTTTAGCTCTGTGTTTAGTTAAGCGCTACTTTAGCGCTCGTCCATGGCGATGACATGGCGCTCGGGACTGCCGATATAAATCTGACGTGGACGACCGATACGGCTCTCCTCCATGTTCTGCATTTCGTTCCAGTGCGAAATCCAGCCAATGGTACGTGCTAAGGCGAAGATTACAGTAAACATCGAAGTTGGGATACCGATAGCCTTTAAGATAATACCAGAGTAGAAGTCGACGTTAGGATAGAGGTTGCGCTTGACGAAGTAATCATCACTTAAAGCAATTTGCTCTAACTCAGTTGCGACCTTCAGGATTGGGTGGTCGTTAATCTTAAGCTCTTGGAGCACCTCATGGCAGGTCTCACGCATCACTAAGGCACGTGGGTCATAGGTCTTATAGACGCGGTGACCAAAGCCCGAGAGACGGAAAGGATCGTTCTTATCCTTAGCGCGGGCGATAAACTCAGGGATACGCTCGACAGTACCGATTTGCTCTAACATGCGTAAGCACGCTTCGTTAGCACCACCGTGCGCAGGTCCCCATAAAGAAGCGATACCAGCGGCAATACAGGCATAAGGGTTAGCTCCCGAGGAACCAGCTAAACGCACCGAAGAAGTGGAAGCATTTTGCTCGTGGTCAGCGTGCAGAATGAAGATACGGTCTAAAGCGCGCTCGACGACAGGGTTAACCTCATACTCTTCACATGGGGTAGCAAACATCATGTGGAGGAAGTTGCCCGCGTAGCTTAAATCGTTACGTGGATAGATAAAAGGATGGCCAATCGAGTACTTATAGGCCATGGCTGCTAAGGTTGGAATCTTAGAGATTAAGCGGATAATGGTGGCTTCACGATGCTCAGGATCGTAAATATCAAGGCTACCATGATAGAAAGCACTTAAAGCGCCGGCCACACCGCACATAATGGCCATTGGGTGAGAGTCACGACGGAAAGCCTTAAATAAAGAGGCGATCTGCTCGTGAATTAAGGTGTGGTGCTTGACGCGGTAGCAGAATTCATCATATTCACGCTTGCTTGGCATCTCACCTTTGTATAAAAGGTAACAGACTTGCAGGTAATCAGCTTTGCGGGCTAAGTCGGCAATAGGATAGCCGCGATAAAGCAAGACGCCTTTTTTACCGTCGATAAAGGTAATACGGGAGCTACAAGCGGCAGTAGACACAAAGCCTGGATCATAGGTGAAATAGCCCTGCTTACCTAGCTCACGAATGTCGATGCATTCAGGCCCTAAAGTGCCTCGTAACATAGGCAACTCGATAGGATCATGACCTGGAATGGTCAAGGTCGCTACCTTGTCAAGGACTTGAATGTCATGTTCGCTTTGAGTATCGCTCATAGGCAAGCTCCTTTCTAACGTTTACTTTGCGTTTAACTGCTTGATAAGCCAAACGTGCCTGGTAAGCAAAACGCATTATTTATCTTGAATATACATAATTTGAGAGAACACCATCAGTAAAAATCCAAAAATGATCCTTTTAAGTGCAGAGGGCTTTTGGCAGTATCATGGTCTAATTTGTCCTTAAGCTGAAAATAAGTGTGAGCTTAAGAGGTATTTAGTTAGACCAGAGTAGTGGACTAAATCCGATAAATATCAGTTTAGATGATATAGCAAGCGCGATTGCAGTTGGAACTAGGATAAAAAATATGGACTAAAAGGCGTCTATAGCAGTGAGGTAAAACAGTGCATCACTATCTCTTTTATGCATTATGATAGCGCATAACCCCTAGCGAGGTTAGGGTATAGCGCACCATTGTATGACAATTAATCCCCACTCTGGAGAGCACTCGGTCTCGCCCGAGCTCTACTGCCGCCCCGCTGCCGCCTCTACGGAGCTGTGCCGCCGCCCCACCGCAGTTCTGCCTCAGCTCGCTCTAGCTCTGCCTCAGCTCACTCTAGTATTGCTAGTTAAGAGGTTTTGGTAGCGGGACTAACTTGCAAAGCTTGTGTTATCTATTGGCATGCACTTTAAGAGCTGGGGAGCTTCTTCTCCTAACCCTCACCTAAAAAAGGATGCTCCTTTTTTATTGCCATTCTAATGCAGGTTATTTAGGAGCAGATTACCCTACCAAGACCTCTTAATTAATAGCACTAGCTCTCTTTATCCTGGATATAGTAGTTATCCTTTCACCATACCTAACCTAAGACTTAGCTGCTTGCACTAATCACCAGCTCTAGCGGTAAGGGCTATAGTCTCTCTAGGATTTATCAGTCTGAGAGGAGATAGAGCTGATAGGGGAATATCTGATAGGTTATGAGGGAGATGAGTAGCTCTTGCTGTGGTCGTAGGAGAAGCATCCTCCGGCATATCTTGCTCTTAGTGGCTTACGGGAGCTTTTATGAATTTGTTTAAGCTTGTTAGAGTAGGGAGTGCTTGCTAATAGAGCGACGCTAGGATATTTGGGCTCACCCGGGTTATTTCAAGGAGCAGTAAGAGCAAGGCTACCTCTTTAGAGTAAGCGGTCTTTTTGCTACTATAAAAGGTTAGGCCTGCCGATATCTAAGAGCTTGAGCTAAAGTAAGTAGTGCTAATAGCTAAGCGATGTTACTAGTGAGACACTGCTACTATCAGGGGCAGCTACTAGCGCTGTGCAGCTATTAGTCAGGTGCTGCTGAGAATGGAGCTGTTGCTAGGCAAGGGGTGCTGCGGTTTGCTAAGCTGTGCTTTGCTTAGCTTTGCTTTGCTTAGCTTTGCTTTGCTTAGCTTAGCTTTGCTTTGCTTAGCTTTGCTTAGCTTTGCTTTGCTTAGCTTTGCTTAGCTTTGCTTGCTTGGTGAGCAAGGTCGGTGTGGCGCGAATGTGAGTTTGGACATGCAACGTAAGATTTTATTAACTGAATGTACTGATGCCACGGGCTTAATTGCTAAGGTGGCAACCACTTGTTTTGAGTTTGGCTTAAACATTGTGCGCCAAGATCAATTTGCCTCCGAAAGCGACCAGCGCTTCTTTATGCGCACCGTGTTAGAAGGTGATTTTAGCGAGAACAATGAGAGCAAGTTCTTACAATGCGTGACCGCTAAACTCCCTGATGATGCCAAAGTCCAACTTAAGGACAAAGCGACCCTGCCTCGTATTGCGGTCTTAGTGACCAAAGAAGCTCACTGCTTAGGTGATCTTCTGATGAAGAGCTACTCGGGTGCCCTGCGCGCCGAGATTGCCATGGTCGCCGGTAACTATCCAGAGTTAGGCGACCTGGTGAGCAAGTTTAATATTCCTTTCCACTGCGTCTCGCATGAGGGTATTTCCCGTGAGGAGCAGGAAGAGCGCATGATGCGGGTTATCGATGAGTGCAATCCTGATTACATCGTGCTGGCGAAATATATGCGCATTCTCTCGCCTCAAATGGTGGCGCACTATCCTTTAGGCAAGATTATTAATATCCATCACTCCTTCTTACCTGCTTTTATCGGAGCCAAGCCTTATCAGCAGGCCTATGAGCGTGGGGTTAAGATTATTGGTGCTACTGCGCACTTTGTCACGGATAATCTTGATGAGGGCCCAATCATTGAGCAGGACGTGATTCAAGTGAATCATCGCTATGATGCTGTAGATATGGCTAAAGCCGGTCGTGATGTCGAGCGCATTGTGCTGTTGCGCGCCTTAAATAAGGTCTTTGATAACAAAGTCTTTATCCACGGCAACAAGACAGTGGTCTTCTAAGACAGAGCTAGTGAGCTAGTTAGCTAACTTCCCGCGCGCTCAAGCGCTACGTGCCGCGCTCGGTATCTGCACTGCGCCTTCCGCGCTCTGCATCCGCGCCGTACCACCCGCCCCGCGCCCCCTTGTCCGTCTGGACACCGCACTCTTGCGGCGCACTCCGCCCCCACCAGGGGCGGCGGCTTTCTCTTGTAAACCTCCGGGCAATTGCGCTCTCCTGAGCTTGTTTCAGTGCCGCACCGCTTAGCTTTGCTTAGCCTTGTTTGCCTCAGCTCCGCACCGTTTGGTTTCACTTTCTCAAGCTAGGCGCACCTCATCTTTGCTTGCCTCAGCGCATCATGCGCAGCTTAACTTTGCTCTCTTCTTTTTTAGCCATTGCTCTTACGCCCTTTAATCTCGGCTGGGCGTACCTAGCTGTTTTTCCTATCCACAAGCCGTAATTCTTACCCCGCCACAGCATCGTAAATTTACTTTATAAGAAGTTGGGTCGCAGCAAAAGGCTTATATATCGGGTAATAGACATCTAGTTCGGTTTGACTCAAGCTAGCTCTTTGGCTTATTAGTGATTTTTTTGGCGGCAGCATAGGATGCTGTATGCCGTAATGAGATAGGGCAGAGTGGGGGATAAAACGGCTAGCAGCTGTTAGTTGCTGTTAGCGGCAGCTCCTGGCTGCTGCTAGCGTGGTGGAGATGTTGCTTGCTGCTTGATGTGGCGGTCTCTCTTGTGGAGGAGATGAGGCGTGTAAGATTGGTAGAAGGGGATGCAGTTTAGTTACTGCATCCCGGAGCTTTAGATATCGTAGTGTGGGGCAATCTTACGTAAATCCGGCTTTTGATTGATATCAGTGATATGGAAGAGAGGGATTTTAGCGGCTAAGCACACATGGTCGAGCCGGCGATCGCGGAAGATACGGGTAGCCTCTTTATGCGTAGGGTCATCTAACTCAATGGCGCAGACCACCGCATCACTTAGGCGGTCAATCAAGACAAAGTCAAAGCTCATGTTATGGCATTTCTGCGCAAATTGATGGCGCTTGACCATAGGGAGGTCAGAGACATCACTGTCGATAATCACCATTGAGCCTACGCTCACTTGACAGTAAATAAAGAAGCGCTCGCCAAACCACATTCTGAGCTTCTCTAAGTACTGATGCTCATAGTTAGTGACCAAATGTTTGCGCGGACGCACGGCACCAGCATTCAGCATGACTCTAAAGACCTTATCGATTTCTTCGACATCAGGGTAATTTAAGTAATCGGTAGGCTTAGCGATAACGAGCTCTTTATAGGAATCATCGACTTTGCCATGCTTAAACTCATCACAGTCAGGACGCTGGCGTGAAATGCGTAAGAAATCGAGTTTGTTATTAACGCTCTCTTTATCACTGTTAGCGAGCTTTACTGCTTCTACTGTTTGTGGGTCTAAAGGCTTAGGACGGCGCCACCAGCAGAGGCTGTGCTCACGTTTCTTTTGTTCTTTAGCCGCTTTTTTGAAAGACTCTTCATAGTCGCGGCCACTTTGCTCTTGTAGCTCGGCTCGAGTTAAAGTGGGCTCAATCTTGGTTTTACCTCGGGCCTTGCTTGTACTTTTATAACTAATACTACTCTTTTTGCCACCCTTAGCCCCAGCTTGATTTTCCTCTTTTTTGTTGCCACTAGGGAGCAGACTATAGAGCACAATGAGGATAAACAAGCCACCGGCGGCATGGAGCATAAGCCCTGCTTGCGAGAGAGATGTAAAGTAGGAGACAACCTGCCCCCAAAGTTCTTGCAGTTCTGGCATGGCGGTAAAAGTCACAAGGTCAAACAGTTAAACAGGCAAGCGCACAGTCCCAGCTATGTAGCTTAATCGGCGCCAGAGTAATCTCTATAGAGAGACTATAGAGAGTCTCTATAAAGAGATGCGAGAGCGACGCTCTATAGCTCAAGCTAAGCCCTGGTTTTAAAGCACGCTATATTAGCATGGGCTCTTAGCTTTTCCTATTTCTACTGCACTATCTTATAGGTCTTAGTAAGGTTAAAGAGATAACGTGAGCTGCCCTAGCCATAATGCCGCTTGAGGTTGATTGAGGCTACTTGGAGCCACCATTGGCCACCTGTAGCCATTTGCGCTCACGTGGATCCGCCTGTGGCCAACTGTAGCCACTTGAGCCACCTGAGGCATAAGCGAGGACCCCATAGCGTTATAGCGATTGATATTAAGACTTTACAGTTATGGTTAGTAAGTCAAGGGCATGCTATGGGTTGACAAGCGCTGGTAGTGGCTGGCTCTTAGGGCATGAGATAGGGGCTAGGAGTGACATAAGGGAGGGGACGAGAGTGACATGAGACAATGTGTTATGAGGATAGCGTAGCACAGCAGTGCTGGGCATGGTCGTGCTGTTACAGTGATGCTGGCATGGTCGTGCTGTTACAGTGATGCTGGGTGCGGTGGTGTTTTTTACAGCGGCTTTGGCGCAAGAGGCCGCTGTGAGTTATGAGGTGAGCGGAGGCTAGTTTTTTGATGGCTAGGCACCGCTTCTTATTCTTACAGAGCGCTGTGCCTATTGTTACAGCTTTAAGCTATGTGGCTTGAAGCTCCGTGACTTTAAGCTATGTAGATTGAAGCTCTGTAGCTTGAGGCTATATGGCTTGAGGCTATGAGGTTTTAAGCTATGTAGATTGAAGCTCTGTGGCTTGAGGCTGAGGGCTACTCTTGAGGCCTCCTTATGAGGTTTAGTGCTCTGGGGCTGAAAAGTGCTCTTATGGGGCTAAGCGGTCGGTAGTCCAGGAGCCATCTGCTTGGAGATTATAGATAAAGCGGTCATGTAGACGATTTTCGCGCCCTTGCCAGAACTCGACCTGATGGAAGACCACGCGATAACCACCCCAGAATGATGGTAAAGGCACTTCACCATTTTGGAATTTTTGCTTCAGCTCTAAGAACTTACCCTCTAGCACGCTGCGGGCGCTAATCTTACTTGATTGGTGTGAGGCCCAAGCGCCGATTTGGCTGTCCCGAGGACGGGAGTGGAAGTATTTGACCACCTCAGGGATAGAGAGCTTTTCGGCAGTACCGATAAACATCACCTGGCGCTCTAAGTAGTACCAAGGAAAGAGTAGCGATACTTTAGGATTATGGGCAATGTGCTGGGCTTTACGGGAACCTAAGTTGGTAAAGAATACTAGCGATTTTTCATCGTAGTTTTTTAAGAGCACCATACGGGAGTAAGGTTGCCCGCTCTCATCGACGGTGCTTACGACCACGCCATTAGGGTCATAAAGATTAGCGTCGATCACATCTTTAAGCCAGCGCTCAAAGAGGGGAATAGGGGTAGGAGTGAGATCTTTTTCATCCAAACCGGACATGGTATAGCTGCGGCGTAAAGGAGCCACATCAATCATTGGTTGTTCCATGAGCTTGCTCTTGCAAAAAGTTGAATTATCAGCACTAACCCGGGACGCATACAGGAGCTAGGGGCGATGTCTAGCCCCACCAGGGGAGAGGCTAGGGACGATATCTGTCCTCACCAGGGGAGAGGTTAGGGACGATGTGTAGCTGCTCTTGAGTGCGCTTGCTACTTGGTGCAAGTTGCTTGATTTCTGACATAAGTGCACTTGCTATTAGGGGCATAAATGCGCTTAGTATAGGGCGCACGTATGTTTAGTACCTTGCATAAGTGCGCTTAGTATAGTGCGCATCAGCCACGGGAGGAAATTTCTCCCGTCAAAGAGAGGTTTAGGGTTTAGTTTAAGAAATTTTGTGGCATGGTTGTTTTTACGATAAATAAGCGCTTTGCTAGGGGTGGTGGAACTGGTTTAGCGTCTTTTTGCGCTAAAGTGGTGAGAAAAACGCGTAGGTAATACTTTTGCGCACAAAACTAGGGATAAAAGCAAAGTGATCTGCTGACTTGTCTATTTGTTTGCTGATAAACAAGCTCTTTTTGTGTGGGGTGTGGTGTTTATTCTTGGTGCACTAACGGGCACTTTAGCCTAGCTATTACAGAATAGTTTGACATAGATCACTACTTAAACCATACTAGAGTCACTCCCGCAGAGAAGAGCAAGGACTCAAGATTCTAAGTAGTAACTTGAGAGGTAAATTGCTCAGGGCCGGATTAAGCAAGTTGCCAAGCAAATTGCAGAGCGATCTGTTAAGCAAATAGCTAAGCAAGTTGTCAGGCTAATTACCCGGCAAAGTGCCAGGTTCCAGGCAAAGTTTGAGAGAAAGCGAGAGTGCAAGTAAAGCTACTGAGCTCAATCTACTGAGCTAAAGCTAATGAGCTAAGTTAGCACGATGGTAGCTTATCAAGAGAGCCTTAATTTGGCTCAGGGTAGACTTTTAGATTCTGGTTTTAGGTAGCATTATGACCACTAAAGGCGTCTTTATTATGTGCTGTTATATGGGTGAACGAATGATGAGCTTAGCTTGTTATAGCGCTCATGACGCCTGGGCGCATAGTGGTGAGGCTTTAGTTTAGTTAGTCTCCAACTAGAGTAAAGGAAAGTGGCGTCAGATCGACGCCTTTTTTGTTTCCCTTACTTGGTTGACTAAACACTATGTCCGAATTAGTTCTTGCTACAACTGCTCTGATTTCCTTAGTTACTGCTACTTTAGATTTTGCAATCGTTGCTGTAGAGACCTTAAGCACTTTAGCTGCGAGTCACGATAGTTTTAGCCAATGGTTCTTTACGTTAACTTCCTTCGTGTTTTAGCAGCAGAAGCCCCCAAGTAAAAGCACAAAAGTAGTGCTAAAGCAAAGTAGTGCTTAAGTAAAGCAGCGCAGAGGATGAGCACAAAGTAGCAGCGCTGTAGCAGCGCTCCAGTGAGATAGTTAAGTAGCAGCGGCCCTGGTGAGGTTCTAAGTAGTAGTAAGAGCCAAGATACCCTTATTTAGATAGTTTAGCGGGTATCGCCAAACAACCGATTTTTTTGCAGGAAGCGGCGTAGGCTTAGTGTCATAGCGCTGCTAACCTTAAGCTTAGTTAAGTTTGCTTAAGCTTTTGAGTTAAGCTTGCTTAAGCAAGTTTACTTGAGATACTTTAAACCTAAACCTAAGTGTGATGCTTAGGGCAAACAAACGAGACCTCTTCTAAGTACGGAGAACTTTCTTCAGGCGGTGCTGGATAGTACGGCCTTTAAGATAAAGCTGCGGACATAAGGAGTGATAGAGGTAGCGTAACTCTCTTTGTTAAGAGTAGTAGTTTATTAGGAATTAACTTCATGCAATATTCAACTCTGGCCATTCATGGCGGTGTACATGATGAGTCGCATCATGCTGTAGCTTATCCAGTCTATCTCTCTTCGAGCTTCCTCCAACCAGGTATTACGGAGGGCCAAGCTTTTGGTTACTCGCGCTCGGCTAATCCAACTCGTTCTTCGGTGGAGAAATTAGTAGCTAATTTAGAGGGTGCTAAATTCGCCCTGGCTACTGCTACCGGCATGGCGGCGGTGTCGATCGTGTTTGAGCACTTAAATGTTGGCGATCGCGTTCTGATTTCTAATAATGTCTATGGTGGCACCTGGTTATATGCTACCGAGCTCTTTAAGAAGCGTGGTATTAACTTCACTGTCGTCGATGACTTTAATACTTACGATTTTTCTAAAGCTCCTGATGACGTTAAATTAGTCTTTATCGAAACTCCTTCCAATCCTTTACTTGATATTACCGATATTGCCTTAGTGGCAGCAGAAGCGAAAAAGCGTGGCTGGCTCTCGGTAGTAGATAACACTTTCTTAACCTCTTACCTCCAACGTCCGCTCGACTTAGGTGTAGATGTCGTCATTTACTCTGCTACTAAGTACTATGGCGGTCACTCCGATCTCTTAGCCGGTTTAGTGGTCTTAAATGATGAAGAACTCTATCAGCGCTATAAGATCTACTCCAAGGCTTTAGGCGACATTCTGGCTCCTTTTGATAGCTTCTTATTAGAGCGTGGCATCAAAACCATGCCGCTGCGTTTAGACCGTATCAACCAGAGTGCTTTAGCCGTAGCTGAATACCTCACCAAACATGATGCCGTTATTTCGGTAGCATATCCTGGTTTACCTACCCACAAGTACTACGAGGTACAACAGCGCCAGGCTAAAGGCGCCGGTGGGGTGCTCTCTTTCCTCTTTAATGAAGAGAGCTATGACCTCGACCGCTTTGTGCGTGCCTTAAAAATCTTTGGCTTTGCGGTGAGCTTAGGTGGCGTTGAGTCCTTAATCTGCCGCCCAGCGACCATGACCCATGAGTCTTATGATCCCGAGCTTTTAAATAAGCTTGGTATCACGCAAAACCGCTTACGCTTAGCTATCGGTATTGAGGCAGTGGAAGATCTTATCCAAGATCTCGAACAGGCCTTTGCTGCCGCCAAGCGCTAAAAGCCAAGGGAAACACCAAGCGCTCAGCTCCCAGCTTGTAAGAGCCAAGCGCTAAAAGCCAAGCTCCCAGCTTGTAAGCGCTCAGCTCCAAGCTTGTGAGCGCTAAGCTAAACGTTTGTAAGCGCTAAGTTCTCAGCGCTAAGAGCCAAATTCCCAGCTCTGAGCTTATAAGAGCTTTGCTTGCAACACTTAGTTGAGCTGCTCTCTGCCATCTTATTTCTCTGTAAGCGGCCTAGCTTATTAGTGGTTACTTTGTTGCTTATAGGCGCCTGTCTTTGTTCTTGAGCCCCTTTTGGCTTATTGACCTCAAGAGCAAGAGCGCCTTGGAGAGGTTTCTCTACTAACCTCAAGTCACGACTATGACTACGACTAAGCCAAAGTAACTACTAATAAGCTAAGCCTGAGGCAATATCAGGGTTAAGCCTGATTAAATATCGATGTTAATCCTTGATTAAACATTGCTAAGAGAATTTAACCGCAGTAATATTGACTATAGTCTTAGCTTTTAGTGTGGTTAAAGCTAAAGTAAGAACGGAGCCGAAGCTATATAATGCTGCTTTTTCTTAGCTTTAAGTAGGCTGATGATTTAGCTCTGTAGCTGATGATTTAGCTCTGTAGCTGATGTGTTAGCTCTTTTGCAGGTGATTTTGCGGTTTGCTTGGTCGTTTGACTGTTGCGCAGATAGTTTGACTGTTGCGCAGATAGTTTGACTGTTGCGCTGGTGGTTTGGTTTTTTCCTTTTGTTTTTCTGATTTTTATTCTTTTATCGCTTTGCAATGCTAGGAGAGCTAATTGGTGTCTCTACTAGCGCGGTATCTCTTTCTTGCTGCGCCTTGGGGATAGGGGCGCATGTAAGAAACAAGTCCGCAGACTATTGGTTTTACGTATTTAGTCATCACCATACTTAATCCCGCGAGCCAAGGCGCTGGCCCCTCAGAGTGCGCCATCTTACTAAAGTGAGAGCGCCAAAAGGCAATCACTTCGGGATAGGTAAAGACTCAGACACACTGAGATAGGTAAAGACTCAGGCTTGCTAAGACATGTAAAGACTCAAGCTTGCTGAAACAAGGCAAGACGCCGGCATGCTCAAAGCTGCGTGTGTCTTACTAAGAGCATAGCTACTAGGGATAGTGAGTCTAGCTTTATAAAGAAGTATGGTAGGATGACGCCCCCGTGACGAAACGGAGACGATGATTATGAATTCTTGGTTATCTTTAAGCCGTGCTGCCACCGCTGCAAACACTTCTGTTACTACTGCCGCTGCTACTGCTGCTAATGCTGCTACTGCAAGCGTGCGTCAAGGGGCACGTAAGTTAGCCAAAAGTGCCGCTTTATTAAGTGCCTTAGGCTTAGTGGCTGCAGCTATCTTAAATCCAGCTCAAGCTGAGTTACTGGATGATATTCAAGCTAAGGGCAAAATCGTGATTGGTACTGAGGGTGTGTATGCTCCTTACACCTACCACGATGAGCAAAATAACCTCACGGGTTACGATGTGGAAGTAGGTCGTGCTATTGCCGCTGAGTTAGGTGTTAAGGCCGAGTTTGTGGAGAGCCCATGGGATTCCCTCATTGCCGGTTTAGATGCTAAGCGCTATGACGTGGTCATTAATCAAGTGGGTTCTACCCCTGACCGTCGCCAAAAGTTTGATTTCTCCCAACCTTATACCTCGGTTAAGGGCGTGTTATTAGTTAATCAGAAGAATAACGAGCTTACCTCTTTAGAACAGCTCAAAGGTCATAAAGTCGCTACCACTATTACCTCGAATTGGGGTCAAATTGTTACAGGTTTAGGTGGTGAGATTGTAGGTGTGCAGGGCTTTGACCAGGCGGTGCAATTAGTCGCTTCGGGGCGTGCTGAAGCCACGGTTAACTCGGAAATTGCCTGGAATGACTATCTGAGCGTCAAGCCAAATGTACCTGTTAAGGTCGTTGACCGTACTAAAGAGTCTCTCAACTCTGAGATTCCTTTCCACAAAGGCAATCCAAAGTTTGCTGCCGCAATTGACCAAGCGATTAACAAATTACGTGACGATGGCACCTTATCGGAGCTTTCTTTAAAGTTCCTGCATGTCGACTTATCGGGTAAAGAGGTAGATAGCCAAGCTGAGGCTAAGTAAGCAAACCGCACCTATACCCCTAAATCCTAGTGCCGGGGGCTAAATCTCCCCGCACTAGCTAAAGTGAGACTAGCAAGCGCTATCAGACGCGTTACTCTGCAAAGTTGTGAGATACGAGCCACGATACTGTGAACGCCTTCAGGCGCGCTAGTCCCTGTAAAACCGCAAGTAACTAACTATATTTGAGAATAGAGTATGGATGCGCATATCGTGCAGTTGTTGTTAGATTCTTTTACCCAACTGCTCATTCCAGGAATCTTAGTCACTATCCCTTTAACCTTAATCTCTTTTGCCATTGGTATGGCGATCGCTTTAGTGGCATCCCTGGTGCGTCATGCTCGTATTCCGGTGCTGCGTAATCTCGTGCGCATTTATGTGTGGATTTTCCGTGGTACCCCACTCTTAGTGCAGCTCTTTGTGGTGTTTTTTGGTTTACCTAGTCTCGGGGTAGTGATCGATCCTTTTCCTGCTGCCGTTATTACTTTCTCTTTAAACGTCGGCGCTTATGCCTCCGAAATCTTACGCTCGGCTATTAATGCCGTACCACGGGGCCAATTTGAAGCCGGCTATTGCGTGGGTATGTCCTATCTGGCGATTATGAAGCGTATTGTCTTTCCTCAGGCTTTACGTACGGCTTTCCCACCACTTTTTAACGAGTTTATTTCCTTAGCTAAAAGCACTTCGCTGGCTTCCTCGATTACAGTATATGAGATGTTTATGAGTGCGCAGCGTATTGCCGCCCGTACTTATGAACCATTCTGGCTCTATGTCGAAGCAGCTTTACTTTACTTAATCTTCTCCACCTTGCTGACGCAATTACAACTTTGGGGTGAGCGCCGCCTCAAGAAGTATGACTTCTAAGAGCAAAGGTAGCTTAGCGCCTTAAGTCGCTTAGCTCCTAAGGTAGCTTAGCTCCTAAGGTAGCTTAGCTCCTAAGGTAGCTTAGCTCCTAAAGTAGCGAAAGTAGCTCAGCCACTTAATTAGCTAAATTAGCTACATTAGCGAAATTAGCGTGAGAACCTTAAGAAGCTGAGGTGGCTTAAATAGCTGAAGTTGTTTTGGTAGAAGATAAATAGGCTAGTTGTTGCAGGAGATTTAGCCATAATTAGCCAGAGTTAGCAAAAGTTGGCGGGTTAGCAAGTTAGCTTGTCAGCAAGTTGTCTTGTTAACAAGTTAGCTTGTAAACAAGTTAGCATGTTTGCTAATTAGCGCATGAGTGAGGTAGGAAGATGGCTCAAGCAGAAAAGCAGAACAAAGTGGAGCAAGGATTAGACCCACAGCAGCCTTTAGCCCATGAGGTGGCTCATTATCAGAATAAACCTGGTGTAGTAGATAAAGGAGCGGCCCCAGCTCCAGCTAGTGTAGCTCAAGTTTCTACGGCTACAGCCTCTAGTGAAGCGCCAATGTTAGAGCTCTCCCATGTGAAAAAGAGCTTTAAAGATATTGAAGTACTCAAAGATGTCTCGCTCTCGGTGCGCAAAGGTGATGTAGTTACTTTATTAGGCCCATCGGGCTCAGGTAAGACCACGCTCTTACGTATTGCTAATTTTTTAGAGACTGCCGATGCCGGTACGATGCGTTTTGACCAAGAGCAGTTTAACTTAGATAAGGTCACGCCTAAAGAAGCAGCGCGGGTGCGCTTAAAGACCGGTTTTGTCTTCCAAAACTATAACCTCTTCCGTAATAAAACTGCTTTAGAAAATGTGACTGAGGGGCTGCGCGTTGTCCGTAAATTAAGTGCCGCTGAAGCTAATAAGATTGGTCGCGAGTGCTTAGATAAGGTCGGCATGTTAGCGCGGGCTGACAATTATCCAAGTCAGCTCTCCGGTGGTCAGCAGCAGCGTGTGGGTATTGCTAGAGCCATGGCGGCTAATCCTGAAGTAATCTTCTTTGATGAGCCTACTTCGGCCTTAGACCCGGAGCTGGTTGATGAAGTACTCAACGTTATTAAAAAATTAGCCCAAGAGGGACTCACCATGGTGATTGTGACCCATGAGTTAGAGTTTGCCCGCCAAGTGTCAAATCACATTGTCTTTATGGATAAAGGTGTGGTCGTCGAGGAAAGCCATCCGCAGGAGTTTTTCTCTAATCCTCGTGAGGAGCGTACCCGCCAATTTCTGGCTCGTTATATGAAGTCCTGGGGCATCATGGAGTATCAAATCTAGTACTCCCAGAGTGGCGTGTCAAATCGAGCACGCTCCAAATGGCGTATCAAATCGAGCACGCTCCAAATGGCGTATCAAATCGAGCACTCAGGCGTATCAAATCTAGCATTTCCAGAGAGGCGCACATAGTGTAGCGTGCAGCGCTAACCTAACCAAGTTAGCGCTAGCAAGTCAGTACCAAGAGCCAGTGCACTCTGGACAGAACCGAGAGCTAGCGCGCTCCTCAGCTATTATGACATTGCTAGCATATAGAGCTAGCATTCTATGCCTCGCATTACCAAGCAAGCTTTGCCGCGCTAATGCTCCAGCGCTAGCTGACATGACGCGCACGATATAGTTAGCAGGTACCGTCGTGGCTGACGGTAATGCTAGCTAAGATAATCAAACAAGCACATACATAAGCAAACCAATTAGCAAGCACCAGTATCCACTAACCTTTACTCTTCGTACTGCTTAATCCCAGGCTATTACACCCATAGAGATAGTGCTATGGCTCTACAAATCTGGTGGCCACATACCATAGCTGTAGCGGTCATAGCTGTAGCGGCCATCGCTGTAACTCCTGAGAGAGTTTTATCACAAGAGCTTTAGCGCTGCCGCAGTTAGCTCAGCTTAGCTCAGCAGAGCGCTATTAGCAGAACTTTAGCGCCGCCGCTGGGGCGCAGATTTTATTAGTAGATCTTATTTACTTGCTGCAAACATACATAAGG
>Cebus_capucinus_imitator_PRJNA485217_SSR093__coassemble_330_pt1 | contig 23137 bp, 7 predicted proteins | sample Cebus_capucinus_imitator_PRJNA485217_SSR093__metabat2_low_PE_002 | metagenome-assembled genome bin Cebus_capucinus_imitator_PRJNA485217_SSR093 | reverse complement strand
CGCGCATGGCTGTACATGGCTGCGTTATGGCCGCGCATGGCTGTACATGGCTGCGTTATGGCCGCGCATGGCTGTACATGGCTGCGCGAGGCTAAGTAGTATCGCTTCTTCTTGCCTTACTGAAAGAAGGCTGGTGGGGATTTTAGGTACTTAACTTAAAGCGCTATCTTTACTAACAGGAATGGTATTGCTATCTCTAAGACGCGCTCTATCTTATTTATGTGCTCTATCTTAAATTTTGGGCGCGGGGTTTATCCGCAGCTGAGGAGCAGTAGAGCTGGGCGCTTTATTACCGCGAGTGCATCTTATGAGCTTGATCGTCGAGGTTACACCTCTGTGGCTTTATCTCAGTAGCTATATTAAGTGATTTCGCTCGTAGTGACTGTGAGCTATCCCCCAGGTATGGGGCCACCTCTTAATAATATAAAGCACTTATTAGGGGACTACTCATAAAGAGATGAGCTAATCAATTTAAGTAAAGTAAAGACTTAGTTAAGCACAACTCAAGCAGCACAACTCAAGCAGCATGCTCAGCTGCTCTCTTAGCTGAGTCCGCTGCGAGCTCTTCCTATGGTTTTGCTTGGTTCAGCAGCTCTATTAGCTGAGTGTTAAGCCGCGAGCTTGGCTCAGCTTAGCTGATGTTTGGCTAAGTTGCCACGCTTTCTTTTATATTAATAAAATTATTATAGCTTAACCTTAGGCATAAGCCTGCATTACTATTCCACAACAAGGGTGTACAAGCTAATTTGTGACATCTCAACCCCGGGCCCCGTCTGAAGCTTGCCTCAACCTTGCCTCATCCTTGCTTCAACCTTTTTGTAAGCTTGTCTTCAGCTTATTTCAACCTGGTAGCCCCGCGTTGCCCGCATGGCTACTAGACGAGATTGCGGTACTGTTGCCTTTGCGGCTAGGTGCTAGAGATTAAAAGGGAGCGTCCTCATGGAGGTTTTTTGCAGCTATTAGGACAGGGGCTCATTTTCTGGCTATTTCTTTCTTTGATAGTTCTGTTCTTGGTCTTGATAGATTTACCTTAGGCCTGGCTGGTTCTCTTCTTGGTAATGGTGGTCTTAATTTAGGTCTAGAGCTCTCTTATTGGTATGGGTAATCTTGCTTTAAGCTTGGGGGATGGGATGGTGAGAGCGCACCATACTTTGCGTCGCGTTCTTGCCTATATCGTCATAATTCTTAGTGAGAAGACCACTAAAATTGGGCGCTAATAGTGCAGTAGTATGGTTTTATCACGATTGTCGCACACTTGTCAGTCAAATCGCTTTATTTATGCTAGCTTTTTTGTTAAAAATGGCGGAATAATCAGATTAGTATTAACTGTGAATATGAGTAGTACAGCCGCTGCGTCGCTATTGCTGTACCACTGCGTCGCTATTGCTGTACCACTGCGTTGCTATTGCTGTACCACTGCGTCGCTATTGCTCACCACTGCGTCGCTGTTGCTCACCGCTGCTGCACTGCTGTTGCTATGGTAGGGCTGAGGTTAGCCCCTCCGCGATTAAAGGCTGTCGTCCTAATTATCAAGGTAACTGGTGAGTAGGCAGGGGTTATGCGCGCAGCTAGTTGGTAATTCTGGGGGTTAAATAGTGGCGTTAAGGTGAGAGTAGGGGCGGCGTATTATGGGGCGGCTATCCCGCGTCTGGTATACTGCGCCTGCGAGAATAGCTGGCCTGCGAAGATAGCTGCACCAGAGATGATAGAAGCACCCGAGATAATAGCTGGCCTGCGAGAATAGTGGCGTTACGGTTTAGATGAATGCGGGGAGCAGCAGCACCGCGTGCGGATTCAGAATAGCAGTGTAGCGTGCGTGATAAGAGTAGCAGCGTAGTGTGCGTGATAAGAGTAGCAGCGTAGTGTGCGTGATAAGAGCAGCAGCGTAGTGCGCGTGTCGTGCGTGTTAAGGCTATAAGCGTAGTGCGCGTGATGGATGCAGGGGCGGGCGCGCGCCGAGGCGGGGGCGTGAGGCGCTCAGATTAAAGTGTGAGGCGCGAGGCTAGATCTAGAGCGTGAGGTTAGAGGAGAGGCTATGTTTCCTGAAGTGGTTCAGATCGATGGCAATCTCGAATTAGTGCAAAATTCGGGGGTGCAATTTGTTGATTATGATGTCTTAGTGTCTTGGAAAGACAAAGACAATTTAAGCACCATTAATACCATTGAAAATGGCTATTTTATCCGCTATACCGGCAACAAAGATGAGCCTTTAGTCCGTTTGGTGCCTAAGGTAAGTGATGAAGTTGTCTATCTTGACCCTTTAAATGACCGGGTCGTTGATACTATGGATGCCACGCTCACAGTTTCTTTAAGGCAATCGCTCGATCTCTATGATGGCGTCTGGTTTCCTTTACCTTATCTGCAAGAGCACATTAATGAAGAGCGTTATGGCCCTATCAATTGGGTGAGAGCGCGCATTATTAAGGTCACTGATCCTCTAGCTATTGCGGAGTATTATCGCGCCCACAATCTTACTCCTCCTGTCATGCCTAGTGCAGAGCAGTCAGTTGACTCTAGGGCTTTGGTCAATGCTCAACCTTGCTATTACCGCGTCGTCTTAGCTTTTGATACCGCTACTCCTCCTTATGATGAGAGTTTGAGCTATTTGGCTCCGACCGAGCGTGATGTCGAGTCAGGTATTCGTTTTCGTTTAGCCTATACTGGCGATAAAAGTCATCCTTTCTTAAAAAGTCAGCATGGGGGATTACCTTGGGTCCGCGAATGGGCGGAGGCGGTCTTCCGTGACTTATACCAAGAGCGTATTCGCCCTAAGCTCTTAAATGATCAGCTTCAGGAAATGATCGTGCAAGACCGTCTGCATGAGGCCCATTACCTCAACCTGCTTGCTTTTGTCGGCTACATGGTCAATCCTCGTCCGGTGCATTTCATTGCTAATACCCTCTCCCGTCCTGGCGCTCCGGTAGCAGCCGAGGTGGTCAATGTCTCTTTAATTCTCGACATTGGTAACTCCCGCTCTTGTGGCATCATGGTCGAAGACCATCCTAATGTCACCCGTAGTGATGATAACTTCTCGGATACCTATGTCCTCGCCTTACGTGACCTCAATGCCCCTGAGCATATCTACAATGAGCCTTTTGCCTCGCGCATTGAATTTGCTCGTCCTAATTTTGATTATGACAATCGCTCGGCTCGCTCCGGGCGTCCTGATGCCTTTAATTGGCCCTCAATGGTACGCGTGGGCCCAGAAGCTAATAATTTAGCGGCACATCGCGAGGGTAATGAGGGTAGCTCAGGCTTAACTTCGCCAAAACGCTATCTTTGGAATACTGACCCGCTAGTTAATGACCGCTGGATCTTTAATAACTACTCCTATCAAATCAAGAGCAAAAAGCTATACCACATGCATAAAGAGCAAATTCAGCGGGCTTATCTCAACTCCATTGGTTGCTTCTTTAATACTAATGGTAAGGCCTATTTTGCCTTAGATGATGATAACAATGTGTGGGATAACCTAGAGTCTTGCTACTCGAACAATGCCACCATGACCTTTATGTTAATTGAGATTATCTTACAGGCCATGGTGCAGATGAACTCGGTAGCTCAGCGCTCACTCTGTACTTCCAAAAATGCCCCCCGCCGCTTAAAGGCTATTATCTTGACCACACCTCCGGGTATGCCAGCTGAAGAGCGTGAGCTCTATCGCTCCTGTGTCTATGAGGCTATTGGTATTCTGTGGAAAGCTCTGAGCTTTGATATTGGCTCGCCGCGGGAATTTAATTTTGGCTCTTCTGATCTCACCACCGCTATAGGGGCTGCAGCCGCTACGGCTAAGTCAAGTGCGTCTATGCGTCAAAGTAGCACTCTTGCTAGCTTGACTAGTGGAGACGTGAGCGCTGCTGCGAGCTTTGGGGCGATTTCTGGGGGGGCGTCAGATAGCGCGGGCGCGTCCGATAGCTTTAGCGGGGCGGGCGCGTCTAGCGGCTTTGGTAGATCCGGCGCGTATGATGGCGCAAGCGGCGAATCGACCTTACTCATGCCCGTGCCTGAAGTGTACATGGACTGGAATGAGGCTGAGGCCGGTCAGGTTGTCTATATCTACAATGAGAGCCAAAAGAATTTCCAAGGCAATTGCCAAAGCTTTATTAAGAATTTACGCCGCTTAGGCATGGGGCCACGCTTAGCCGAGAACCTTAAAGATGCCGACGGAGCGCCTCTCTACTCAGGGCGCATTGCCTCCTTAGATATTGGTGGTGGCACTACCGATCTCGTGATTAAGGACTATAGCTTTAAGGCTAATGTTCCCGCTTTTGCCGCCGATATCATTCCGCATGAGATTTATAAGGATGGCTTTAAGATTGCCGGTGATGACATTCTCCATGACCTCATTAAAGAATGTCTGATGACACGCTTAGCTCTGGTGTTGGCGCAGTATCGCATCAACTTTAAGCCAGTATTGCAAGAGCTTTCAGGTGAAGTAGGTAGTGGTAATGTGCGCACGGAAATGCTGCGCGCTCAATTTACTCAGCAGGTCTTAGTCAAGATTGCTTATAAGCTGATGTTCCACTTAGAGAATCTTGACCCTTATGTGCCTACCTGTGAAATCAAGGGTACGGTACGCGATTTCCTCTTAGACCAAGAGGTTAATGAGAGCTTACCTAGTACGATTAAGCGTCCTGGTCCTTATGCTCTGCCTACTATTGAAGTCCTTAACTTCGCTAATGGCATCATGGGTAAATATCTGCCTAATTTCTCAATCTTAGATTTCTCCTTAAGCTTTGATATAGCTAAGATTAATCGCGCCATTATGCGCGGCAGCAAGTTTAATATCTGCCGCATTCTCTCCAAGATGGCCGAGGTGCTCACTACCTATAATTGTGACCTCTTATTATTAACCGGGCGCTCGTCCAAGATTCCGGCTATTCGCTCTTTCTTCTTACAGCGTTTGAATATGCCGGCGGCGCGCATTGTGCCTATGCACACTTACCGCTGTGATTCCTGGTATCCGTTCCAGCATGAGGGCGATTTCATTGGCGATCCTAAAACCACGGCCGCGGTGGGAGCTTTATTAAGCTACCTCCGTTTATCGCATGATAAATTCCCGAACTTCCGCTATAACTCTTATCCAGAAAAAGTAAGCAATAGTGCCCACTATGTCGGCATTATTGATAATGGCAACATGATCGGCGATAACGAGGTGCTTTATAAGTACGAGTCCTCCCGTCTCTTAGCGCAGAAGAATGCCTCTTTAGCTGATGATGAGGAATCGAACTTTGTGCCTTATAAGCGCTCTGATGATGCTTTCCATACCCAGCTCTCGGTAGAGTTAGGTTACCGCCTCTTAGATGATCCTAGCGTGGAGGCAACCCCGCTCTTTAAGATTGAGTCCTTTACTGATGTCAACGACATTAAGAAAGTGAAGAAAGCACGCTCTTTAACCTATCAAAGCTTAGATGAGGCCGAAGTAGCACGAGTGCTAGGTGAGTTAGATGCCGAGGTGCAAGGGGAATTTGCTGAGAAGATTCGCGCCGCACAAGACCATCTTAACAATCTCGAGACGGAGCTATCGAATTACCAGCAAGTCTTAGAGCAAAACCTGTGGGCCCAGGTAAGTGCGGAAGTTGAGGCTACAACGACACAGCCTAGTGGTTTAAAAGGTCTCTTTGCCAACAAAGATAAGATTGCGCAAGAGAAATATGAGCGCTCCCAGGCTCTTTATAACGAGCGCTATGAGGCGAGCGTGAGCCAGATTTATGCAGCCTATGAGCAAGAGCAAAGAGAGCTAAGCGAGGATGCGCTCGCAGCTCTCTTAAACGAGGCCTTAAGTCGCAACATTGCTGTGCTGCAAGAGCGCTATACTCGCGGTTTTGCCCAATTGTCTCGTTTACTCAATATTGAGCGGGCCCAATTTGAAGTGACCTTACATACCGTCAACCGCCACTCACCTTACCCTGTGCCTTTTATTAAACGCAACTTGCCTTACTTAAAGCCAGTGGAGAGTTTTGAACTCCAGAGTGTGATGGCGGCAGATGGGCGTGACTATACTCCTTACTTTAGGATGTACTTAAAGACCATTTCCGGGGCCAAAGTGAAGTACTTTATGGATAGTGGTGCCATTGATCTTAATGGTCTAAACCCAAGATTTGTGCTGTAAGCCCACAGTCAACCATGGAGCCAAAAATGCCAGAGCAATATCAAAACGCCGCAGGAGCGGTGGCCTGGGCCAGCACCTGGATTGAGCGCAATCAGAGTGTCACCCCAGATCTCAAAAATTTAACCCCGGAACTCTTACTTGAGTTAGCCCGTACCCGCAGCACTCTCGATTACACTGTGCATAACCTCACGACCCGACCTACCATTGGTCTCTTTGGGGCGTCGCAGGCTGGTAAGAGCTATCTTGTCTCTTCCTTAGCCGCCGGTTCTGCCGGGGTTTTGCAAACCCATTGGGATAATGCCGAGATTAAGTTCATTAAGCATGTGAATCCTTCGGGTAATAATTCGGAGGCTACCGGCTTTGCTACTCGCTTTACCCATCAGCCTGCCGATAGCATTCCCGGCTTCCCCGTAGAATTACAAGTGCTCCAGGAAATGGAGCTGGCGATGATTCTCATTAATGCTTTCTTTGCGGACATTAACCAAGGTGATGTGCAGGTACAAAACGATGAGAATTACTTCTTAAAGCGTCTTCAGGATTTAGAGCCCCAGGTCGATACTCAGGCCCAGGCTCACTACTTGGCTTTCCCAAGCAGAGAGCTTAATCGCCTAAGCACCCTCGCTGCCGCGGCACCAAGGAACGCTGCCGCCGCCGGCAGCGCTTCAGACGACGCCGGCAGCGCTGGGGGCGAGTCTGACTCGAGCAGCATCCTGCCTTTGAGCTTGCTCGAGCAGCCGGGAGTGATGCCGGGTAAGCTTATTTCTGTGGCGGGAAAGCAAGAATATAACTACATTAGCCCCGAGCAAGTGATTGAGATGGCCGACTATGTCACCGCCAACTCTAAGGGTAAATTAGCCCCAGTAGAGCAAATGCCACGGCTCTGGCTTAAGCTCCGCTCCATGTTGCCTTTTATGACTTTAAGCGGGCGTATCCAGGCTCTCTCGATGTTCTGGCAAGACCTGCCTATCTTTAGTGAGACCTATCGCGCTTTAGCCAGTGAGCTTCTCCTTTTACAAGGACGCAGTAAGATTTGGGCCCCACGTGAGGCTTTTGTTACGGTTAAAGGTGATGCTTTAGAGCAGCAAGCTAGCGGTACCATCATGCATATTACTAAGCTTGGTACCATGTTTGTGGACACAGCTACGCTGACTTGCGCTTTAGGGAGCAGTGCGGCTGGCGCGGCCGCTGGCGCAGCCGAAAACACCGGCGCTGCCGGCGCTGCCGGCGCTGCCGCTAGTGCAGCGGGGGCTGCCGCGGGCACGGGTGGACTTATGACCGCCACGGTGACCGTGTCCAAGCTTGCGGCCTTAGCGCGGGAGCTCATTTTCCATTTAGAGGGGGAGCCCCGCTTAGGGCCGCTGAGTTTAGATAACTTTGATGTCTTAGATTTACCTGGGGCGCGCTCGCGTGATGAAGTGCAGTACCAAGATGTGGTCGCTGACGGTAAAGCTTTTGTGCCTGGGCAAGCTCTTTCTGAAGCGATGCAAATGCGCGGTAGTGAGTTCTTCCGTCGCGGTAAGGTGGCCTATCTCTTTGAGCGCTATGCTCGTCGTAATGAGATTGACCAATTACTGTTCTGTATTGGCGTTAATGCCCAGCAGGACGTCACCAGCGTCTTAACCATTCTCTCCTCCTGGATTGATAAGAATGTGGGTAATACCCCACAAAAGCGGGCTAGTGGTTATAACCCGCTCACCATTGTCTTAACCCGCTATGATGAGGTCTTTAATCGCCAATTGCGTAATATCGATAATGGCTTGCCTATCGATATGAACCAGGAAATTAATATCGCCTTTAACCGTATTCAAAAGCTTAACTGGTTTAAGGAGTGGACGCCGAATCAACCTTTTGCCCGCGTGCTCTTAGCACGTACCCCTAAGTTAGGCGATTTAAATCCTTGGCTTAATTCCGACCCGCAAACCAAACAAGAATTAGCTATTGGTGAGCAATATCAAGCCGGTATTGCCGAGATTAAAGCGGCTTTACTGCAAGTGCCTGACTTTAAAGCCCATGTCGCCCATCAAGCGCAGGCTATTGATGCTGTCCTTACCTTAAATGATGGCGGCGTCAGTAATATCATGGCCACCATTGGCGCTAATGCGCAGAGCCAGGAAGAGCGTCAAGCTAAGTGCACCTTTAAATCACGCTGGGGTTTACAAGAGTCTGGCGCGCGCTTAAATCCTTTTGCGAAAAGGGATGGAGCTTTGGCTTTGGCTAAAACTAAGGCCTTAAGCCAGGAATTAGCTTTAGGCCTGTTGCAATGTAATGCTATTGCCCCTTGCTTCGATCTATTAAGACAGCTTCTCGAAATCGATGAGCTTCGTTTAAGCGAACTCTATTTCCAGGGCTTCTCCATGGGCTCTAATGTGCAGCGCTTTGTCCAAGATGTGGCCTCTGAGTATATGGATAACTTAGCGCAGCTGTGGCGCCAGGATAATGTCCGCTTGAATCAAATTGCGGAAATGATCTCTAATGCCTATGCCGCCGTGAGCGCTAATATTGCCGCCGATCCGCAAAATCAGCTCTGCTTCTCCTTCTTCTATAACGTAAGTGAGGGCCGCTTTAAGAGTGTGCCTGAACTTAAGAGCGATATCGTCAAGCTCTTTAATCTTATCTTTACGGAGATTGGTAAGACTTTTAACTCGCCTCAGATTAACTTAAAAGCCAAGATGGCCGAGGTCTTGTTAGCTTCAGAGAATATTAATGAGGGCTTTACCGACATGGTGCGCGTCCAAGTACCGCTCATGTATAACCTCTTAAGCGATTTCAACCTCTACTTAGGTGCTAACTTGCTGCCTGACCCGCAAGCAGTAAGTGCCGCCACCGCCGCCAGCACCGCTGCCAGCGCTGCCGCCGCGACCACCATGCCCGCACCGGGCGCGCTGCCTGGCGCTGCCTACGGCGCTCCCGCTGCCGGAGCCGGTGGCTATGGGGCTCCTGCCATTGGAGCCGGTGGCTATGGGGCTCTAGGCTCTGTTCCAGCTGGGAGCTATGGCGCGGCTAGCCCTGGTCTGGGCTATGGGGCTCCCGCCGGATCCTATGGCGCTCCTGCTGCCGGAGGTGGAGCCTATGGCGCTCCCGTAAGCGGGGATGAGGATGACTTCTCCGATTTAGCCTTACCGGGGGGAGCGGCCGGGCCTTATGGCGCTGCTCCCGCAGGTGGTTACGGCACTGCATCCGCCCCGGCCTATGGTGCGGTTCCTGGTACAATGCCAGGTACCATACCGGGTGCCATGCCAGGTACCATGCCGGGTGGGATTCCTGGTGCCATGCCAGGTGGAGCTGCGGCAGCAGGCGCTGGCGCCACCGCGGCGGCGAGCCCTACTAGTGTGGGGGAAGTGCCCTCGGTTTTAGGTACGGCTGCGGGTCCTCAAAATAGCTTTATCGCGACGCAGGGGCGGATTAGCCTAAGTGAGGGTGCAAATACGCAGGCGGCCTTTATTAGTACTTATGAAGCCGATGATACGGGCTTGCTCCCGCATTTAAATGCGGCTACCGCCGACTATGAGTTTAAGTTTGTCAGTGACTTGGCCGCGACGCTTATGTATATGATGACTAAGGTCAATGTCCTTACGGAGAGTAAATACCAGTTCTCGGCGGAGGAAAACCTCTTGTTATGTCGAATCTTAAGTACGATGGAGAATTGTAACTAATGCCGGCGATCAACAAGATTGCGCGTTTTGTGCCCCTGGCTCCGGGTAAGGGTAGCTTTACTCTCTTAGACTTTGTTGCGACAAAGTTAGGTAATTACCGCTCGGGTTTAGAGATCATTGTGGTACGCCGCAATGATGAGGAATTAGGCGATTGGGTCTCTACTAGTCCCGATCACTTTATTAAAATTACTCCCGGTCATCCGCGGCAGCGCGCCTTAAACTTCGAGTTTGAGGTAGGTCCTGAGATTGTCAATCCTATGGCCTTTGACAATAGCGGTGATTACATCTTAAAGATTAAAGATGTCGATGGGGTCATTAATGCCTTTAAGGTGTCAATGCAAGGTGCGGCCCGCGCTAATAGTGCCTATCATCAGGCGCCCCCTCCTAAGCAAAACTTTAAAGCCACTGCTCCCGGCTCGCATTACATGGGGCCAGGTGGTCCCGGGGCACAGGCTAATGGCATGCCTCAACCTGGAGCGCGGGGGCCTGGTGCTCCCGGTGCGATGGGCGCAGGTGCCCCTGGTGCTATGGGCATGCCGCCACGTCCTGGTACTTCCGGAGCTTCAGGTGTGCCCGGAGGCCCTGGCACACCAGGAGGCCCCGGTATGCCTGGAGGCCCTGGTATGCCCGGGGCCGTGCCATCTGGTAAGTCGTCCGCTAATCGCACGTTAAAAATATTTAGTATTGTCTGTATCGTGCTCTTGCTTATAGGCGCGGGTTACTTTGTGTGGGATCTCTTTAAGAGCCAAAATGAGAATGTTGCGCCTCCAGTGGCGCTAGCGCCGAAACCAGAGCCGGAGACAGCAGCCTCAGTTAAGCCTACTAAGCCGCAGGGATGGGTCAGTGCTAATAGTGCTTGCCAAATTGCCGGGGCGCCTAATGCTGCCGCCCAAGCCGATGACCGTACTTTGATCACTAATTGCCTTAACTCTAATCCTAGTGATGAGGACTTAATGGGCTTGTTAGCAGAGTCGCTGCGCTCCGAGCGCTGTGAGATTGTCACCCGTATTTTACGTACTAAGGGTCGCTCTCCTGATAGTCCGATCTTTGCTTATGTCTATGCGCAATTAGCCGCGCCGCAGAGCCCTTATGAGAGCAAATGTATTACCAAGAGCTCTAGTGAGGCCGATTATTGGCAACAGCGCGTGTCGGCTGCTCAGGGCTTTAATAGCCAGCAAGCCCGCGCTCTCATGCCGCGCCTCTTTGCTACCACCAGCGAGGCGGACGTACAGTAGCATCGCGTCCACCGCCCAGCTCCGTGCTGCACTCCGTGCCGGCCCGACGCTCACTGTGTTGCGTCTCGGCTCATGAGTCGCAGTGCCTGCATTCACTGCGTTGCGCCCGCGCGGCGGCTCATCGGCCAATTGCTGTGGCATAAAGCCAGCTGATGAATCCTAGCCCCACCTGATGCGGTCGGGCGTTAATTGGTGCAGTAGGGGCTAAAAGGTGCGGCATAGCGCTAAAAGGTGCGGCATAAAATCAACTGGGGCGACATAGTGCCCCATAGTGCCCCTGGCCGTAAGCCTGGAGTGAGCTTAAGACAGAGCGCTCTCTGCTAGAGGGAGCTAGAGCCAGCTACTAGAGGTATATAGGCTAGCGGTGGTGGGACATAGCCTGCTTTTTAGCAGTAGCTCAAGCGCTGCTCTCGGGTAGCGGCTTGCTTTACTCTCCAGGAGGACGCGCTGCGGCCAAGAGGTGGCCAATAGTTTTACTTGCGAACAAGACTGGCCCTGATAATCCAGGAGTCGGACCTGCAGCCAATGCATCTGCGGTGACGGACATGAGCTTAACTTAGGGATAGAGGGGCCTGAGGGCTGGGGGAGCCAAAATCTCTCTGCGGTTGAAGTAGTCTCATGGGCCTTTGAGCTGGTGTGGCTATGGAGCTTAGTGAGACCACATGGGCACAAGTTTGGGGCAGTTGCGTTCTTCTATAGCTAGATAAGTTCAGTAGAGAGCTTATCTCAACTTTACTTCTTAAAAAGTAAAGCCAATGCTTAAGAATAATGGCTAAGTGTTGCTAAGTCTTACCAGCTTCATGAGGCCTGGCTAAGCTCTTTATATAAGGTATAAGGTTAGCCAAGATGGTTAGCTTAAGCTCGAGCAAGTCGTGCCCATGTGGGTGAGAGCAAAGATTAGGGCGTGTGATTAGTTTAGCTTGCGCCTGGTAGCGTGATTAGCAGCGTGCTGAGCAGCGTGCTGGGATTGGCGCTAGGCATAGCGCCAGGTATGGTGCTGGGATTGGTTTTTGGTCGAGCGTTATCTCATGCGCTTGGTAGGTCGCGTCGTCGCGCACTAGGCAGCGTGCTTGGTAATGCTTTTTTAGGGTGGAGGTAATGTGATTATGGCACAGCGACAGCGGTCGGTTACGGGAGTAATCTTACGTACCTCCCGTGCTTTAGCTGGAATAGGGGGAGCGCTTTTAACTTTAGGCTGGCTCTCTCTAGTAAGCGCTAATCTTGCTCTAGCGGACGAAGAGAGCATTAGCGCTAATGTGGCTTTAGCCAGTGCTCCTAGTACCGCCAGCGCTAATGGCAGCGCTAATGACAGTACTAATACGCGTACCCCTTTATTAATGGAGGGGAAGAGCACGCTCTATCAGCGTGTCCTCTCGACTCCAGGCTGCAAAATTTATCAGCAAGCTGACCGTAGCGACCCCGGCGTAGAAGCCGACGCTTTTTCCCAATTCTATGTCTATGCCGACATGATTAATACTTATGAAGTAGGCGCAGATAGCTTAGGCAAAATCTCGGGCTATATCCCAAAAGATTGTGTGGTGCCGTGGAAACAGCAATTAGCCATGCTCTTTACTAATCCCGCCGATCGCTATCGGGCTTTAATTTTTCAGGAAGAGAGCGCCTTAGACCAAATTATTGATGAAGACAATGGATCTGAGCTTTATGCTCAGTACTATGACCAGGTACTCAAAGGAGAGAGCGTAGCTGAGGTCATTTCGATTGAGCCAGCGGAGTATGTCGATAGTCAGCAGCATTTCTATCTCTTGCCTATTTTAAGCAGCACCGAATCGATGTTCCCTGATGGCTCCTATGTCTACAAACATGAGATAGCCTCGATTACCTCCAAGAGTGCTTCCTCCGTCACGAAAGCACAGCAAAACAAGAGTGCGCCGCTTGGAGCGGGTGCTCAGCCTGGAGCGAGCACTCAGCCTGGAGCTAGCACTCAGCCTGGAGCGAGTGCTCAGCCTAATAAAGCTAGTCCTAGCTTAGCCGCTGCTGGCGCGGGAGCAAGCCCTACTGCTGCGGCCACCAGCGCCACCCCGGCTGCCGCTCCAGTAGCAGCTCCAGCTGGGGCAAGCCAGGATGCCGCCAGCGCTGTTGTGGCCAATGCTGGTACAGCCAGTGCTGCTGCGGCAGGCGCACCTTTGCCTGATGCCCAAGGAGCCGATCCGGCGCTGGTAGGCTTTAAGTCGGCGGTGGTTTTTGTAATTGACTCCTCAATCTCCATGCAGCCTTATATTGACCGCACCAAAGAAGCGGTTAACTCGATTTATCACACTATTGAGCAAGCGCATCTCAATGACTCGGTGCAATTTGGGCTAGTATCTTTCCGCGCCGATACGCGTAAAGTGCCGGGTTTAGAGTACACCGCTAAGATGTTTGTGCGTCCCGGCGACACTCGTACGGCCGCGGAGTTTAACCAAAAGGTGGCGGCCTTAAGCCAAGCTAAGGTATCGAGCGCCCAATTTGAAGAAGACTCCTATGCCGGTATTAATATGGCCTTACAGGACATCAATTGGAATCAATACGGTGGCCGCTATATCGTACTCATTACTGATGCCGGGGCTATTGATGGTACCGATCCACAGAGCTCCACCAAGTTAGATGCTAATTCTTTACGCTTAGAGGCCGAGCATTGTGGCGCGGCGATCTATACCTTACACTTGCTTACTTCTAAAAATAGCAAACATAATCAGATCGCTAAAAACCAGTATGAGGCCTTAAGCTTTAATCAGGTCTTAGGTAAGCCCCTTTATTACTCCGTTAATGCCGGCTCAGTCAAAGACTTTGGCACCATGGTCGACACCCTGGCTAATTCGCTCACCACCCAAGTACGCTTAGCGATTCAGGGCCAATTGTCTGCTGGCTCTGCCTTAGCCGCTAATGATAATACTAAGCTTGATACGCCAAGCGCCGCAGCAGGTAGCGCCACGGCAGGTAGCGCCGCCGCTAGCAATGCCGCCACGACCCAGGCGGTGGCCGAAGATAGCCGTAAATTAGGCTTAGCTATGCAATTAGCCTATTTAGGCCGTGTTAAGGGCACCTCTAGTCCGGAGTTTTTACAGGGCTGGCTGAGTGAGCGCGATGTGCTTAATCATAACAAGCTAGTCTGTACCCCTATTGTCTTAGTCAATCGTAACCAATTAAGCGACCTCTATACTTTAGTAAAGGGAGTTTTAAACTCTGGTATTGCCGGTCAATTAAGTAGTGACAGCATGTTTGCTCAATTGCAGGCTTTAGCCGCGCAAATGGGCCGCGACCCTAATCTCTTAAGCAAGAGTAAGAATATTGGGGAAATGGGACTAATGGGTGAGCTTTTAGATGACTTGCCTTATAAATCGCGTATTGCTTCCATTTCACCTGACGATTGGTACAACATGGGCTCGCAAGAGCAGGAGAATGTGGTGCGCGGTTTAGAGAATGCGCTCAATTATTTGCGCTACTGCAGCTCTGATAATGACCGCTTTATCAAGCTTAATGCCGATGCTGATGAAAGTGAGGAGGTCTATCCTATTCCTTTAGACGCCTTGCCTTAATCTTTGCCTTAATCTCGAAACAGTCCTGCTCGCTTAGTTCCGCGCAGTTTTGCGCATCCCTGTGCATACTTGCGCGTTCCCGCGCGCCCCCGCGCGGCGCTAGGCAGCACCAGGCAGAGCCAGGAAGCTAACGCGTGCTGACACCAGTTGTTTTTATCTTATAAGTGTGGTTACAAGTTGAAGTAAGTGGTCGAGAGATGACGCAAGTGGTCGAGAGATAACGCAAGTGGTCGAGAGATGACGCAAGTGGTCGAGAGTGTCTCATCCTGCTATGGACGGCTAAGCTTGTAAAAAATAGCCTAATTTAGGGGAACAATTTGGTTCATTTTTTTCTTGCTCATCCTACCCTTTAAAGTGCATTATGCTAGGTAGGATTAAAGGGCTGCACCGTAGTTGCAATCTCTCCATTGTGGCCACAATCTCCTTAGTTTTGTGCTAAGGGATATACCGTGACCTCTCCATCAGGGCCGCAAGCTCTCCATGGGGCCACAAGTACTATTATTAGGCGAGGCGGTGCGCGGGAGGATTAGGTCGTGGGCTATCAGTGGCGTAGCGTCTGGTCATTAAAGCAGCAGCGTGGCGCGTCTGGTCATGAGAGCAGCAGCGTGGCGCGTCTGGTCATGGGAGCAGTAGCGTGGCGCGTCTGGTCATGAGAGCAGCAGCGTGGCGGCGTTTGGTATTAATAGTGCGTGAGGCGCTACATGGGGTAACATGGGTAGTGAGTGTGGTTTTAACCATTTCGCGACTGCTTTTCTAGGATAATGCGATGTTAATGCTAAAAGGGCTAAAAGTAGCTCGTGGTAACTTTACTGTGTCCTTGCCCGAGCTCACCATTGCTGATGGTGAGTGTGTGGCCCTCTATGGCGTCTCCGGCTCGGGTAAATCTACTTTATTAGAGGCCATTGGCTTACTCTCGCCTAGTGTTTCCCTCTCCTCCTATGTTCTCGATGGTATTGAGGTTGACCTGTTAAATTACCATTATGAGCAGGCCCTACGAGTGAGTAATATTGGCATTATGCCGCAGGTAGGCGGTCTCTTGCCTTATCTCACTATTAATGAGAATCTGCGCCTCCAGATTACCTTTGCTTTACGGCAGCAAGTATATCCCTTAGAGCCTTTGCCCCAGCATACCGACATTTTGGCTAATGTACCGCCTGCCAATGATCGCTTTAGTGGGGCGGGCTTAGATATGGCTAATTTACGCAAGGCTAATTACCTCAAGCCCTCTTTAAATGCCGTGGTTGACCCTACGGCTGCACCGGCGGCGGCCGCTCCTGCTACATCCGAGGCTAGTGCTGCTGCTAGTGCTACCGCGGGGCAGCCTACTGGAAGCACGCTGGTCATGGGTACGGCTGTGGTCACCCCTCCGGGGGAGGTGCTAAGTAGATCTGTTGCTAGCGGTAGTGGTAGTGCCACTAGCGCTACTATTATGGCTGATTCTAGCCAATCTAGGGGCGATAGCACGGTAGACGCTAGGCGAGAAGAGCTATTACGGGTAACTAAGTCTAGTCACTCCCTCAAAATTGTGAATGAGTATAGCCGGGCTCGGTTAGAGCAGTATATGAGTGTCTTACAGCCTTATATTAAAGAACTGCAATTAGAGTCGCTCTTACATAAGTACCCGAGTGAACTTTCGATTGGCCAGCGCCAGCGTGCTCTCTTTTTACGTGCCCTCTCCCATCAGCCTCGTTTAGTCTTAATGGATGAGCCTACTTCGGCCTTAGATCCAGATAATGCTCATACTCTCTTTAGCCTCATTGAGGACATTGCGCATAGGGCCAAAATGAGTGTGATCATTGTGACCCATGATTACAATGCGGCTTCACGCTATCGCTGCTATAGCTATAATGTGAATCACTCTTACTCTAACCATGCGCTCTTTACTCTTAATAGAGGCTCACTCTATGGTTTAGCGGCCGCCAAAGAGCCAGAGATTGTGGTCACGGCTGTGGCCGTGCCAAGTCTGGCCCGCACCCTAAGGCAAGCTGATGAAGCTCAGGCTAGTGCAGCCTCAGCAAATACCAGCACTGCCCCGATGCCATCCAGCACCGCCCCAGCAGATACCAGCACTGCCCCGATGCCATCCAGCACCGCCCCAGCAGATGCCAGCGCCGTCCCTGCTCAGGCTAGTGCTTTCTCTGCTGCTGCTCGTGCCGACTCAGCGCAGGAAAGTAGCACGGCTCGTGCTGCCGATAGGGTACCAGGGAACACCGGGGAAAAGAGCAGCGGATAAAAGAGCACGGGATAAAATAGCAGCAGATAAAAGAGCAGCCCGGTTGGGGCAGATATGGCCTAAGTAAGCTTTAGGGGGCATAAAGCGCCGCTAGAAGATGCAGTCCCAGCTGCAAGTGGCAGTACTAGCCGCAAGTGGCAGTACCTCCCGGGCCTTAGTAAATACAGGGGGATGCAGCCCGAGCTTTAGCGCCAGATGAGAGGGAGTCCTGCCTGCTAGTGGCGCGTGAATTTGCGGCGCATGAATGTGCGGTGGGTGAATTTGCAGTGCGGGCGCTTAGGGCTCATGCGCTCTCGTTAGTGTGCTCCCTCTGTTTACCCCGCAGCTGCATCTGCAGCCGCAGCAGCAGCCCAGCCGCCGCGCCGGGACGTAATCTTGTCTTAATGCTTACTTAGTTTAGTTGTTAGTTGGTTGGCTTTTGCTTTTAGTTTGGCTTTAGTTTAGTTTTAGTGTGGTTTGGGGTGAGCGAGTGTCTGTAATTTACGGGGCGTGCAGTATCAGAGCGTGCGTAGGAGTAGCAGCATGTTATTAAAACTAGTGCTCAAGCAACTGCAATATGACCGCTTGATGAGTATTTGTCAGGTGGCGGTGATCGCTAGTATTATTGCCCCTTTATTACTGCTCTTTTCCTTACGCTATGGCATTTTAGAGGAGATGGAGCAAAAGCTCTTAAATGACCCTAACACCCTCTCGATTAGCTTAGATACCTCCTATCGTCTCGATAACCACTTTTTTACCGAATTAGCGCAGCATGCAGAAGTAGGCTTTTTAATGCCTGAGATTACGGCTTTAAACGCCTTAGCTAACTTAAAGTTCCCGGGTGGCGTGTCCCGCATTACCGTAATTCCTACCAAGGTAGGCGACCCCATAGTCTTAAACTCTGGTTTTAGCTATACCACGCCTGATGATGCCCTAAAAGACAATGAGCTCTTTGTCAGTGAATCGCTCGCGATAGCCCGCACTCTTCATGTTGGTGACCAAGTCGAACTCTTTGTCTCACGTACTCAGGGGGGCAAACGCATGGGCGCCCGTGCTCTCTTTATCGTGCGAGGGGTAGTCAAAGACCGCTTTGTTAATGAAGAAGCCTCAGTCTTAGTTAATCTCAATGTCCTCCATGCGATCGATGATTATCGTAATGGCTATGAGCCGGAAATTTTCTCCGATGGCTCTAATAAGCGGGCTACGCCGCGCTATTACGCTAAATTTCGTCTCTATGCCCGTTCTATTGATGATGTCATTCCGCTTTACTATTTCTTAATTGGGCAAAACCTCTCCGTCTCTTCTAAAGTGCGAGAAATCGAGAATGTAAAATCGATTTATCACGTGCTTAACTTTGTCTTTGGCACTATTGCCTTTGTCACTGTGTTAGGTGGAGCTTCGGTGCTTGCGGGCATTAACATTACCCTGATGCGCACCCGTAAGCGTAATTTGGTGCTCTTGCGCTTAATGGGACAAAACTCCTTAGATATTTATCGTATGGCTCTCTTAGAGTCGACTTTGATTGCCACTACCGGTTTTGTCTTGGCGCTGCTCTTTTACTTTATGGGCTCTTCTATCTTTAATCTCTATTTCCAGAATATGATCTCCGGTATTGTCATTAGTACCTTAACGCCACTCCACTACCTCTTGTTCTATAGCTGCACTATGTTGCTCAGTATCTTGATTGCTATTTCTGTGTCGAAATTGGTGTATCTCAAAGTCCATATTTCCGAGATCTTGCGTGAGGTCTAGCCTCAGCTCGCTTAAACTCGCTTAAGCTAACCTCAACTAGCTTAAGCTAGCCTAGGCTAGCCTAAGCTATCCTAAGCTAGCGCTAGTCCGAGCTAACCTAGGCTATCCTAAGCTAGCACTAGTCCGAGCTAGCCTAAGCTATCCTAAGCTAGCACTAGTCAGAGCTAAATCTAGCTTGCTAAAGCTAGCCTAAGCTATATCCCTTAGCCCTCTTCTAGCTCTGAGGACGATAAATCCAGGTACAAGGTCCTAACCTAGAGCCTGCCTGGGCACGACTTCTCTAAGGTTTTAGCGCTTTTCTTAGGTGGGGCCTGGGGTAAGTTTTGGTTGGTTGGTGGTGGAGTTGTTTACTTAGTGCTTGTTGCTATGGTTAACCTCTGGTGAGAAAAGAGCGCGCCGGCCCACTTTATAAGTTATAAGGATAAGGAAAAAGATGAGTGCTCATAATGCCTTAACCGGCTCAGCTCATGGGGGGCTTGCCGCGATCGAGGATGCTAATTGCGTGGACCGCACTAAGCGTGCGCAGCGTGCTATCTGTGATAAGCGGGATAAGCGTGCTCACTGTGATAAGCGCGCTAACAGTGATAAGCACGCTAACTGTAACAACAGTGCTGACTGTGACAACCTCGCTAAGCGCGCTAACGTAGTTACTGCCTCTTACAGCATGACGGTATCAGATGCACTGAAGGAGAGCGCTCGCACCGGCAGGAACAGTGTTTTCCGTGGGGCTAGGAGCTATCGCAGCCGCCATGGCATCGGGGCGATGCTGTTAGCTAGTGTCATATTCTTAGGAGCAAGCGTCCTAAGTGGGGTTACGAGCGCGGTGGCGTTAGCCGCTCCTGTTGCTACCAAGGCGGGGGCAAGCGGAGCTGGGGCGGGGGCAGCTGACAGTGCGGGAGCCTTAGATAGCTCCTACTTTAATCCGCAGAGTGCCGCTGACGATGTCTTAGTGCCACTACCTTGTGGCGGCGTCATGGCCTTTAGAAAGATTTACACCGCTAACGGCAACAAGATGCAAGATAAAAACTTCATGGCCGGTAGCACGAATACCTCTTCACTCCTTACCCAATCTAACAACAAGCGCTATATTCAGGGCTCTTTCCATGACCAAGGGGGCTATTACTATCTCTTAGCGAAATATGAGCTCAATCAGGCGCAATACAATCTCTTACAGGCTTATAAACAGGGCCAGGGTGCTTGTCCTACTACTAAATTAAAGAAGATGGACAAAATCGCTAAAGGCGACCTTTCTTGGTTTGATGCTATTGCCCTGTCCCGCGAGTACTCGCACTTCTTAGCCCAATTAGCTAGCCGCGGTGCTGGCGCTTCCGGTAGCGCCAAAGGCAGCTCCGGTGGTGCCGGTGGCAGCTCCGGTAGAGCTGGTGGCGCTGGCGGTAGCTCTGGTGGTGCCGGTGGTAGTGCTGCTCTCTTTACCCAAGCGCCGGGTACCGTGATTCCACTGGTGATAAGCGAGGGGAAGAATGTCGTACCTTTTGTCCGTTTACCTACTGATAGTGAGTGGGAATATGCGGCGCGCGGGGGCAATCAAGTAACATCCTCACAATTTAGTGCCGATATTTTTCCTTTAAGCGCGGGCAAGAGCTTAGCTGATTATGCCTGGTACTATGCCAAAGAGAGTACCACTACCCGTAAAGTCCAAGCCATTGGTTTAAAAGAGCCTAATCCTTTAGGGCTGTATGACATCTTAGGCAATGTTGCGGAAATGATGTTTGACCCCTTTGCCGCGACCCGTACTGGTCGTCTCCATGGGCAAAGTGGTGGGGTGACCGTGCGTGGGGGTAATGTTGGTACGACTAAAGAAGAATTAACCACAGCCTTACGAGTAGAGCGTCCTTTCTTTACTAATGGTAAGGAGAACAAGAGTTCGGATGTGGGCTTACGTTTCGCTCTAGCTCTGCCGGTGACCCCATCCCGGGCGGAGTTAAACACGCTTAATCAAGAAATCGCGGCTTTAGGTAATGATAACGACAGTGCCGACAGTAAGAGTGGCGGTAATCTCAACACCGTAGCGACCTTAGACCAAATCTTAGCGGAAAGCAAAGCGACGCAAGACAAGATTGTTGCGGCCTATCAGGCCGAGCAAGATGCCTTAAAAGCGGAACAAAGCTCATTAAAGGCCGAGCAAGCTAAGCTTAAGGCGCAAAACCAAGCAGACCAGGAAAAAATCCAGGCAGCACAAGAGCAATTCCAAGAAGCACAAGCTAAATTCCAGAGTGAGCGTGAGTCTTTAATCGCTGACCGCGAAGCGCTCTTAGCGGCTAATGACAGCTTACGCGCTAGTCTGACGGAATTACGTATGCGCATGATTACCGCCAATTCCTTAAAAGATGAAATGCGGGATCGCGCCATTGTCTCTAATCTGCGCTTAGGCGGTTACTTATGCTCGACCTTAGCCCAAGAGCAAATAGCCTTAGAGCGTACCCTCAAAAATGAGGAGATCTTACGTAAGATTCAACCGCGGGCATGTCGCACGGATGAGGACTCGCCAGAATGTAAGCTAGCTTTAGCTGAGCAAGAGCAAAAGCTCCAGGCTAATCGCGATTTAGCTAACGCTACGGTCGATTTCTATGTCAGTTACTATGCTGACCACTTAACCGATACTTTAGACACTTTTGATTACAAATTTGTCGCTAGGCAGCAAGATAATGCCGCTGCTTCCTTAGGTCAGAGCCAGAGTTCTTTAAGTACCTATATCGAGCGCTTTGTGAAAGACCTAGACCAATACCACCAAGGAAGCCGTGACCTGGAGTCTAATAAAAAGCGCTGGGTAAAACAGTGCCGCGCCATGAAGCAGTAGCGCCACTACGATCCCGAGAACTAGTACCACTACTAGCACTAGCATCACCTCTAGCACTAGCACCACTAGCGGGGGAAGTTTTGTCTCATCTGAGATTATTTAGCTAGAGCATCCCGACTAAACCAGGGATAGGGGGAGATGCTGTTACCATGTGTTTATAAGTTATAACGTGAACTTAGTCCGCCTCGCAAATTCAAGAGGGTAAGGAGGCTTAGGTCTGACCTAACCTAGTAGAGCCCCAGACTAAGCTATCTTGCAAATGAGAGCTTAAGCCCTGAGCTTAAAGCCCTGAGCTTAAAGCCCTGAGCTTAAAGCCCTGAGCTTAAAGCCCTGAGGCGTACGCATACCCTCAGCTTAGCTTGAAGCTTTTAACGTAGCGTATAGCTCCCAGCTTAGCTGTAAACTCTCAGCTTGGTTTGCAACTCTTAGCGTAGCTTATAGCTCCCAAGCTTAGCTTGCAACTCTCAGCTTGGCTTTAAGTTCTCAGCTTGGCTTGCAACTCTTAGCTTAATAGCCCCAAGCTAGGGGGAAGCCCAAAGTTAGACCATGGCCGCTCGTAGATAGTTGCTAGTGATTAATCAATAGTGCTAATGCGGGTAGGGTTACACGTTTTAACGCTTAGATATGGGGAGCAAAAGCGGCTGCTGGGTGTTAAGTGCGCTGCTACTGTAACTAACAGCATGCGATAGCTAGTGACATGCGATTGGGCCAAGCTAGTAGCTTGCGATAGCTACTGATATGCGATGAGGCCAAGCTAGCAACTTGCGATAGCTAGCCAGTGCGTTGTGCAATAGCTGGCGAGATGCGACGAGCGATAGCTAACAGCTGGGGCGGTTAACGCTAGTGAAACAGCGTGCTTTTAGCAGTGGCGCAGTAGCGCAGTGGCGTGCGGAGTGGCGCAGTGGCACTAGCACTGGAGCTTAGGCAGCGCTATGTGAGCTTGAGATGCAGCAACTGGCGCGGTGCTCCAGCAACTGGAGCACTACGGCAACTCCTGGCAGAAGCAGTTTGCAGCGCGGCGCTAGTAGAGCGCGGGGAGCGCAGAAAAGGATAGGGTTATGGCGGAAGTATGGCGAGTTAATCCCGAAGAGCTCTCACCCGAGTGGCTTGATAGTGTATTAGCACTTAATGACTTTCTTGACTCTTTAGAGTTAGAGCCAGAAGTGCGTGCTCTCATCGCGCGGGTCGAACTCAGGGATGGGGAGTTGGTCTTTACCTCAGATTATGTAGGTGAGCGTAAAGAGGTGCCTATCTTAATATTTGTGCCGGAGTTTCCGCCTTTAAGTATGGCGGATAAGAACGCTGGGCTAGAGCCATTAGAAGAGCGCTATAAAAAGCTCAAAGCTAAGCTCTTATGGGCCATTATGCCTTATCTCAAAGTTAAGCCGGCACCTAAAGGTGGAGATGAGAGCTATGAGATAGGGCCAGCTACTATGGTTAAGCTCTTGTTAGAGCACCCCCAGCATTTGCATCTCATTGCTGCGGCCCCAGGAGGAGCTACTAGCTCGAGTAGCGAAGACAGCAGCAATGGCACTACCAGTAGCAGCAATGGCACTGTAAACAGCAGCAATGGCACTGCTCGTAGCAATGGCTCTGCTAGCAGCAGTGCGGCGGTTAATTTGGTTATTTCTCCTTATTGGGATAAAGCCTTTTATCGGGCCATGACTATTGCTGTGCCTCAGCTCTTAGCCCCTAATTTACGTATATGCTCAAAGGACGATACTTCGGCGGTTTGTGGCTGTGCTGGTATTGGCGCTGATGCTTCCTCAGGCGAGCATGACTATCGCTCGCGCTGGTGGCTTATGGGACTCATTGTGGT
>Cebus_capucinus_imitator_PRJNA485217_SSR093__coassemble_324_pt1 | contig 23719 bp, 8 predicted proteins | sample Cebus_capucinus_imitator_PRJNA485217_SSR093__metabat2_low_PE_002 | metagenome-assembled genome bin Cebus_capucinus_imitator_PRJNA485217_SSR093 | reverse complement strand
CCGATGGTAGTGCAACGTACGATTGTGCGAGAGTAGGTCATCGCTAGGCATAAAAACCAAATTGCGGAGCGGTAGTTCAGCCGGTTAGAATGCCTGCCTGTCACGCAGGAGGTCGCGGGTTCGATCCCCGTCCGTTCCGCCATTTACCTCTTAAGTTTGAAGCTTAAGATATGCGCAAAGCCACCGTGAGGTGGTTTTTTGGTTTCTGCGTGCTATAATTTTTCACGCTACACTTGGTAGCCCGTGTCATACTGCGCTACCTTATACATGCTATAGCGTTTCCTTGCAGTGCGGCTTATCTTATCTTTGCCGCGCGTTCGCACCTTTCTCTGATTTACATGGTGGATGGTGGCCGGCCTTATTTATATATTTATGGCCACCATATTTCTGAGCCTCTTACCGCAGCGCCAGCTCATGTTTAATTTCGTGTTTCCTTATCTCTACCCTCCTAGCTTATCTATATCTGCCTTATCCCTGCGCTCCTAGCTTAGCTATCTCTGCCTTATCCCTGCTTTATAGCTGCACTCCAAGCATAGCTATCTCTGCCTTATCTCCTAAGTCTTATCAAGCAACTGGTCTATTAAGCTCCCATACTATCAAGTTACAAGCCTATCAAGCTTCCGACCTATGCTTTTTTGCAGATGCATCATAAGCATTAAGGAGTAGGAGTTCACTATGATAGAGTGGGATAGATAGTGCTTTGCTATCGCGATATTTGTCTCATTCTCTTTAGCGTTAATACTTGCTCTGTAGTGTTAATTCTACATTGGTACGATTTATCTAAAGTTTTGCTACCTTACTTAGCTAGCTTTAGAGAAATAGCTTAGTAAGGTCTTATGAAGCTATGCCTACTAAGCAAGGCAGACTAGGCAACGCTTAGCTATTATTGCGTCAGCATTGGGGTCTCTTATTAAAGATATAAGGCTGGCTAAGGCTACTATTAGATCTTATCTAATGGCTATATAACGCAACCTCAAAAACTAGTGCCAATATATGGTAATGCTTGTATTAGCGTTATTTGCCGTAGAGGGGAGCTGGAGCATAGGATTCTTTAAAGTCGTAGCCTCAGCTTCTTAAATGCCGTAGCCTCAGCTTCTTTAAAGCCATCGCATAGGCCTCTTTAAATCCTTTGAGATAATCGTCTAGATTGGCGTAATTAGTGCAGATTATGATTAACTATAGTATCAGACCCAATATCGCTTAAAATAGCAGATTGACCATGGTTAGGTGCTAAGGTCAGAAGATTACTTAACTACATGAGCTTAGCCATATGCTAAATAACATTTGATAGCTCGAGATATTAGACCTGGGCGATAGCTGAGCAAGAGCTATAGCTCTCCATCAAGGAAGTAGGGAGTGCATAAGGTAGCCAAAGATAGTTCTGCTAAAAGCAGTATACTTGTGTAAGCACAAGTACGCTTGCATAAGTGCAACAGGGGTAGCGTCAATCTTCTGCGTTTACATAAGCACAAGTTAGCTTGCATAAGCGCAGTAGTGTTAGCACTAATGCCTCAGCGGTTGCACAGGTACACTAGCATAAGTGCAGCGTTTGCATAAACGCAGCAGTGTTAGGGCTAAGGCTTTTGCAGCAACGCAGCGGTGTGAGGGCTAGCGCCCTTGCATTAGTTGCATTAGTACCGAGTACGTTGGGCAGCGTCAGCACAGCTGGGTTGTATGGTGAGGATTTGTGCCAAGCTGGTTAGGACAAGCAGGTTGAGATAGCAATCTCTGGTAGCGGGCAAGCTCTTCAATCTCTGGTAGCTCATAAGCTCGTTAAGCTGAGGGTGTTTTTAGAACTTCTTTCGGTTGTTAAGATGCATATAGTCATAGAGGGTAGAGAATCTTGAACCAGATTTACGCCACCATCTTACGGAGCCTGTTAGGCAATGATGTGATTGAGCAGACTCTGCAAGAAGTAGAGGAGGCTTATCCTGCTCTCTTTCAGCAATTAGCTGAACTAGCAATGCCGGATGGTTCGAACCAAGAAGAGATGGTCGATTATTCTCTGCATGTGGTTGATGCCTATTTAAAGCTGAAGCAATCTGACATTTACCACAATGAGACTTTCTTTAAGGTTTTTAAAGCTTTTAATGCTGTCTCTAAAAGCTATGCCCTCAAGAACTACCCAACCTATCCTTTGCGTTTAGATACGGCCCTTAGCATCACGATCTTAGCGCTGATGTGTGGTTTAAAAGATGTCGCCAATATTGCGGCTTACTCTAACTATGCTAATCAGTTCTTACAGCTGATGCTTCCCGCGATGCTCCATCCTCGCTATCGCATTGCGCCAGCTAACTGTCGGACGGTGATGCGTTTAGTTAACTTTGAGATGTTGGAGAGCTTTTACACCAACTTCTTTATGCGCGCTAAAGTTGCAACTAAGCTGGCTCCGGCCGCAGCTTTACGTAATATTCAGCCTAGTTTAGCTAAGCAATCCGGTAGTTTTGGGGCTAAGTCAGAACTACATAACCTTAATGTCTCGGATCTGCCAGTATTTTTACCTTGCTTAGGCTTAGCCCATGGTTTAATTCAGGGACCACGCCCATTGCTTTTCTTATGCGCCGACCAGTTGGTGATGAATGGTTATGATTATCTCTTGTCTTTAAATCACCTCCCGCCGGAGATACTTAAGCAATTTGAAGCCCGTTTAGCTGCTACCTCTAAATCAAAGATCTTGATTGATCGCATTGATACTTATTTCGACTTGCTCGATGAAGTCTCCGAAGACATGCAGACGGTGGTATGTATTAAGCGTTTAGATCCCCAGACCCATCAAGTGGAATCTTTCTTTTTCCTCTCAACCTTACCCCAGGTAGAAGATAGCCTTTATCTGATTCAATCGGCTAACGCTGAAAGTGAGCATGGTTTAAAGCAGGCAAGCTCGTACATCATGACGATTGCGCGTGATGAAAATGAAGCTAATGAGCTCTACCTGCCGCAGCGTCAAGATTTTAATCGCTTTGTGGTTAATATCCTCTCCCATGAGCGCGATATGAGTTCTAAAGTGGGGAGTGGCGCTCAGCCATGGGACGTTATTTTGTTCCGTAATGGTAGTAACCCTGTGCATGCTATGACTAGCCTATTTTACTACTTCTTAGCGGATGTCGTTGACCATGACAAGATTGCTTTGCATCAGCGCAAGCGCATGTTTGACCTCTTAGGAGCTAATCCTAATAGTGCTGTATCCCGTTCTTTCACCACTAATTAGTGCTTAGCCTATAACCATTAATAATACGGCAACACCTAAGCAATTCCACAATGTTATAAGCGTAGCAATAGTGTTATTGCCGCAACGGTGTAAGTGCTACAACAGTGTAATTGCTGCACAACGCAACTGTACTTAGCAATACAACTGTGTTTAGCAATGCAACTATACTTAGCAAAGCAAAGTACTGGCTTAGTAAACCATTGGCTCAGTCAATTAAGGACATAGTAAAGATGCGCGTAGCCTTAATTGTCTCTGAGTCATGAGTTAGAGCTCTGCTAAGACTTAGCGCTGAGGTTAGAAGATCATGACTACTGAATAAAAAGCACAATGTAGCGTGTCACTAAGGTGCGTAAAATGCCTTATATCAGTCCTCTCTTGTTATCAAGTTATCATATCTATACAATGAGCGCGCTGAGCACATTAATCAAGGTTTGAGCATGGTAATCTTGCAGAGAGTCAGGAGATAGCACGTAGGATCATACAGGTTAGTTGGTCTTACCTGAAAAGCTGTTAATCTAGTCAGATTTAACTAATCTTAGCTATGCTGAGAAGCAGCGCAACCTAGTAGAGGGAAAGCTGGATAAAGTGTAGGTAAGATTAATTTGCTGGTACATTAGAGCACGTTTGGCCTCCAACCAAACGGCACCGGGAACTAAAGAGGGAGCAATGTGGAGGGATAATGGCTGGTGAAAAGAAATTAAGTATAGCCCACGTGATGTTATCACAGGGCTATGGCTCTAACGAGCGACAGGTTGAACTTCTAATTAAGGAGCTTGCTGTCACTGGTGTGACTCAACTCTTGATTTGTCGTGACGATAGCCCGCTACCTTATCATATGGATGGAGTGCCTAATCTCTCTTTTATCCGTATGACAGGCTCCTCCGACCCTTTCTTAGTAGCGCACTTTAAGTTAAGTAAGCGCTTTTCTATGATCCATGCGCATGACAACAATGGCATGCAGTGGGCATTAGTGCATTACTTAATGTTTGGTATCCCTTACATTATTACGGTACGTGATGAGAATATTGGCCAATCTGGCATCCTCAATCATGCCGTCTATAATAATGCTTCTTATTTGGTAGCTGTCTCCAAGACTTCACAGGACTTACTGGCCAAAAACTTTAAGCGTGAAGTGCAAGTGATCCCAGATTGTGTCTCACGTCTGCGTCCTAACATGGAGCTCGTTAATAACTTCCGCCAATCCTTGAAAAACCGCTTTGTGATCGGTCATATCGGTCCTATGGTTGATAAGCAAAAAGGGCAATCAACTATTATTGCGGCAGCTAAAGCTCTAAATACCCGCATCCCAGAGCTTATTGTAGTTTTTGTGGGCGATGGCCCTGATCGTAACAAACTACGTGCAGCCGCGAACGGTATGCCTAACATTAAATTTGTAGGCAACAAGCGCAATTACATCGACTATATCGCTGCTTTTGATGCTTTTGTCTATCCTTCTTATGTTGAGGGGCAGGCTGGTGTGCTGTTAGATGTGTTAGATATTGGTGTGCCTACCATTGCCTCTAATATTCCTTGCATCTCTAATTTGATTCAGCACGGGCAAAGCGGCATCTTAATTAAGCCAGGTGATAGTAATGCTTTGGCTGAGTGGATTTTATGTTTCAAACGCGACATCTCTCTTTGCCGTATGCTTAGTGCTGGAGGGCGTGAAGTGGTCAAGCAGTTTAGCTCTAATACTATGGCTGCTGCCTATTACCATCTCTACTTTAAGGTTCTAAATTAAGGCATTTGCAGCAGAAAGTTTCTGCTGTAATAAGCACTAAGGTACTAGTGTAATAAGCACTAATTTACGACAGCAATAAGCACTAAGTTCCTGCTGTAATTAGGGCATTTAAGCTCTAACCGAGCAAGACTTAGCGCTTACCTCCTGATTTTTCCTTGCCCTATGTTGAGATTGTGTGGGGCTTAGTCCCACCGCGGCCTCGCCTCTCCTCAACACCTCTAACGCCTCTTATTTCCATGTAGTGTCCAGGCACTACATAGCGCTAGCTACACATGCTCACTACACAAGGTAGAGATGCTTACGCTCCGGCGCGTCCGCTCTACTATGTAGCGCCCTCTCACTATGTAGAGATGCATACGCTATGGAGCACCCGCGCACTATGTAGCTATTCCCATACTCTGGCGCTCCCTCTCACTATGTTAGCGATACAGTCTTGCTTTTCCTTGCTCTATCTCTCGTCTAGCTGTGGCGTTTGAGGAGAGCCTAGTAGCTTTTATGATTTGGCGCGGCTGTCGTGTTGTTCTAACACACTAACTAAGCATTGGTCTGGCTTAATCAGTGACTCTCGGGCTAGAGTTTTGTAGAGCTCGGCAATGCAGAGGTGGGCTAAGAAATCGCGATTACGGGTGTAATTGCCAGCATTAGAGATAATCTCTTTAAAGCCAATGACGTATTTGCCCGAGATATGCTCTTCTTGCTCCTGCTCGGTAAACTTTAAGTCAAAGGAGAGCTGATAACGATAAGGATAATTAGCCGCTTGCTCTTCCTTTAAGGCCTCTTCTGTACCGTTATAAGGCATGAGCTCAATCTGATTATCGCCTGGAATATGGCTGATTAGCTTATCTTCTAAAGCGAGATCTGCGGCACTGACTAAGCTTGGATCGGTATTCAGTACCGAGCAGATAATGAAATTGGTACAGAGCTCTTGGAGATGGATTAAGAACCAGCCCCGGCAGCAGCCATCAATGGCATTAATCGGATTGAGCTTAATCTCTTTTTGGTTAAGGATATCGATAAGCGAGTAGCTATCACGACAGACATAGTAAGGAGCTACTACTTGCATCACCTCACTTAAGACTTGGAACATGTCATTGTCATTAGCGTCATGGCCAATAATCTTAAGCTCGATTAAAGGGTAAATAGCGCGGTCGCCAATGGTAATCCCCTCGGGCATCTTAATATTGCCTAACTTTTCCATTAAGTCAGACTCACCAATGCCCATGAGGAAGAAGCGAATTAAGTGAGTGCGTGGTACAGAGTCCTTAGTAAAAGAGATAACCATCTCTTTAATTTGGCTTTCCCACATTGCTTTGAGCTCTTTAGGGACACCCGGGGCAAAGATAAAGATGGCCTTGCCTACTTTGATAACAAAGCCGCAAGCTGTACCCACAGGATTATTGATGCAGAGTGCACCTTGCGGCAGCATGGCCTGCTTCATATTCGAGGGGGCCATAGTGCGTCCCCTTTGTTTAAACCAGGAACTCATACGCTCAAACCACGGCTCATTGAGCTCGAGAGGTACTCCGGCCACTCGGGCAATAGCCTCAGTGGTTAAATCATCATTGGTCGGTCCCAATCCTCCCGTGACAATAGCTACCGCATTACGCTCTGATACTTCGGTAAATACCGCCATCAGCTCAGAGAGGGAGTCGCCCGTGGTATGGCGGCGCTCTACTTGCAGTCCCGCATCAATGAGTTCGCGGGAGAGGAAAGAGGCATTGGTATCATCGATACTACCGGTGATGACCTCATCGCCCGTGGATATTATTTCAATGCGCATAGTTATCTCCTTTAGCTGCTCGTAAGGCGGCCAACTATCCTTACTGTCCCTACTATCCCTTATCTTGCTCTTTCCTGATGCCCTGATTTAGTGATAAACAGATGATATTCGTCATACCACTTACCAGGAGCAAAGCCTGGTAATAAGTTTGACTGTACTTACGTTATCCTATCTGCGTCTGCCTCTACTAAAATTGCGGCAGCGGCCTGTATATGCTGCGTAGGCTTGAGTAGAGGTATAGGTATATGCCGTTAGGGGGCAATCTAGGCAAGTGCGTCGGTGCTTTTATCTCAAGTTAAACTCAGGATAAAGCTTAATGAATTTGGGTAAGCACTGGACTAATCTAAGGAAAAGTATAGCATTTATAAAAGCATGCTTAGTAAGAGCTAAGGCCTATTCCTAGATGTTGCCCGAAGTCAGGCTTATGAGATGGAGTAAAGCTAAGGCACCGGCAATGAGCCGGGGCTATCGTAGAGCCATGGCTTTAGCAGCAATGGCCAAGATGCTGGCGTGGTTATAGGCGCCCTAGCTCTTATCAAGCAAGCAAAGTAAAGTAAAGGGGGGTTAACCATACTTAGTGCAGCACTATCCTCAAGCTTTGATTCTCTGGTCGGCCTCTTTGCGGCTGGCCAAGAGGAGTAATCTCATACTGGTCGCTCAGCACGGAATGCCCAGCACTACGGGGTATAGATTCTCACGAGATATATGCGTAGTGGAAGTGCTATCTGCTTACAGTACACTGGTGCTTAGTAGTGGTTAACTATATTAATAGATAAACCTGACCGGTGGCCTGGTTTACTGGGGCATTGGCTATGTTTACTGGGGCTAGTTATAGAGAGAAAAGACCATGCCTATTAAAATTCCGAATGGTTTACCGGCAGCTAGTGTTTTAACTTATGAACACGTCTTTGTCATGACTTCAGATCGGGCCGAACATCAAGATATTCGTCCGCTCAATCTGCTGTTACTCAACCTGATGCCTAAGAAAATCATCACGGAAATCCAGTACATGCGCCGTTTGTCGAGTACGCCGATTCAGGTCAATATAGACCTCCTGCGTGTCGACCACCATGAGTCCAAGAACACCCCGCAAGCTCACCTGGACACCTTTTACCAGGATTTTGCCGAAGTGCAGTCACGCTACTATGACGGCATGATTATCACAGGCGCGCCGCTTGACCAAACCGACTTTGATGATGTCACCTACTGGGATAAACTCCAGAACATTTTGGCCTGGTCGAGCACGCATGTGACCTCAACTCTCTTCTCCTGCTGGGCTGTGGCCGCGGCCTTAAAGTACTTCTATGATTTACCAATGCTGTCACGTAGTGAGAAGCTCTCGGGGGTTTATAAGCACACCACCTCCACGCGGGTGAATGCGCTGACACGGGGCTTTGATGATTATTTCTATGCTCCGCAATCGCGTTATATGGATTTCCCTACCGCCTATATCGAAGATAATACTGATGTCCTGGTATTAGCTGATTCGGAGGAGACCGGGGTCTTTTTAGCTTGCTCCCCTGACAAAAGACAAGTCTATGTAACCGGTCATCCTGAGTATGACCCTAGTACTTTAGCTGAGGAGTATCGGCGTGACCTTAATGCGGGTAAGAATCCTATTATCCCTAAAAATTACTTCCCGCATGATGATATTAATCTGGCTCCGCGCTGCACTTGGCGGGCGCACTCTTCCTTGCTCTTTAGCAATTGGATTAACTTTATCTACCAGACCACGCCATACGACCAAGTCGAGCGCCGTGACAATTAAAGCGTGACGTCTAGCGCTTAGCGCTTAGCACTTAGCACTGTAGCGTGCCCACGCTGTCCCAGGAGGCACGCTAAGCTAGGCCACACTAAACCAGCGTCAACGCTAAGCTAGGCCACACTAAACCAGCACCAACTCTTAGCGCGGGCTCCTCTGAGAATGCGCTTCTGCTGAGTGCTCCGCTTAGCACGCCGCTTAAGGGTATCCTGGAGGCAATCAGCACTCTGAGGGAGTGGTGCTCCTCTATAAGTGGCAGAGCTATTCCTAACAGAGGTGCTTTGACCTGATATGGCTAAATATGGCTCAAGCGTCGCCAGTGCCTCAAGTGCCTCCAGTACCGTCAGCGGCCTGTCTCTTAGCCTTGGGGCTATGTAATCAAACTTCAGAGCTGAGGGGCGTATCTTCTTTGGGTACTCTGAGCGTACGCTGAGCGTACTCTGCGCCTATGCTTCTTTGTTTTTGACCATACTCTAAGCGTACTCTGACCATACTCTAAGCGTACTCTGACCATACTCTGAGTCTATGCTTCTTTGCTTCTGGGCATGCTCTTATCTATTTTCCTGAGATGATTGTTATACCATTAGCGTTCATCTCTGCCTCTAGCCTGTTAAAATACAAGTTTCTATGCTGTAAGCAAGCCCCTTGCATTCTCCGGCAGCTTCATCTAAGTTATCGCATTTTGTCACAGGGTATAAGTGACTCACCTTAGTGAGTAACACTAGCGATTGCCGCTGTAGTTGCGGTGTGCGAGGGTAGCCGCGGCTATGGCTCATAGTATTACTGCAAGTATAGCTATTGCTGCAAGATAGCTAGCGCTATTAGTCTAGCGATGACAGTATAGCTAGCTATGTCAGCCTAGTGATGGCAGTCTCGCTAGTGATGTCTGTCTAGCGATGACAGAATGGCTAGAGCTGAGCTGCAAAGCTGATGTAATGGTAATCGCGATAGCAGCCGTAATGGCGTTAACAGCGGTAGCATCCGTAGTGCGCTAGCAGCGCTAGCGGTGATAGCGGTGGCTATAGGTATCGTGGCGCTAGCTGCTCCTGCTATAGTGGCGCTAACTGCTATAGTGACACTATAGGTGGCACTAGCGGTGGCACGAGCGTTAGCACGAGTAGTAGCATGAGCTGTAGCGCTAGTTCCAGTAGTTATAGCTACGGCTTTTGCTGGTGGTACTAGGAGTACCAGTGGTGCTGAGTATTGTTGGGTTAGGTAGGGCTTAATTTTGGATAAGTTTCAAATTGTCGGTGGTAAGGCTTTATCGGGGGAAGTTAGTATCTCGGGAGCTAAAAATGCCGCTTTGCCGATTCTGCTTGGCTGTATGCTCACCGCTGAGCCGATCGAACTCACCAATGTCCCTGATCTTCGTGATGTGAAGACCTGCCTCAAGCTCCTTACCACCATGGGTAAGTCCTATGAGCAGCTATCCGACAATAGCTATCTCATTAAAGGGGCTATCACGAGCAATGTCGCGCCTTATGATTTAGTTAAGACCATGCGCGCCTCAATTCTGGCTTTAGGTCCGGTCACCGCCTATTTAGGTGAGGCTGAGGTCTCGCTGCCGGGAGGCTGTGCTATTGGCGCGCGTCCTGTCGATTTACATGTCAAAGGCCTAGGCGAAATGGGCGCTACCTTTGATTTAAGCGATGGCTATATCAAAGCTATGGCACCTGCGGTCTCGGCTGCCTCTAGTGCTGTTGGTATGATTACCGGTAGACGTTTACATGGAGCCACCATTATTATGGATAAAGTCTCCGTTACCGGTACCGAAAACCTCATGATGGCCGCCACCTTAGCCGATGGTGTCACCATTATTGAGAATGCCGCCCGTGAGCCGGAGATTGTCGATTTAGCCCTATTCCTCCGTAAGATGGGCGCTAAGATCGAGGGTGAGGGTAGCGACAAGATTATCATTACCGGTGTGGCTAAATTACATGGCTGTAGCCATGCTATTGTCGCCGACCGCATTGAGACTGGTACTTACCTCATTGCCGCTATGGCTAGCCATGGTGAGATTTACTGTAAAGATGCGGTGTCTAGTAATTTAGATGCCCTCTTAGTGAAGCTTCAAAAAGCTGGTGCCTTAATTGAAGTTGATGGCTCGAATATTCATTTAGATATGCGCAATCGCGTCATTCATCCTGTCAATATTAGCACTGCTCCTCATCCTGGTTTTCCTACCGATATGCAAGCCCAGTTTATGGTATTAAATGCCTTAGCTGATGGGCCTAGTACCATTACTGAGACTATCTTTGAAAATCGCTTTATGCATGTACCGGAGCTCATTCGCATGGGCGCGCATTTAGATATTAAGGGCAATACCGTGTACTGTACCGGCGTAAGTGAGCTTAAGGGAGCACAAGTAATGGCTACCGACTTACGTGCCTCTGCTTCCTTAGTGATCGCAGGTTTAGTTGCCTCTGGCACCACCATTGTTGATCGCATTTACCATATGGACCGCGGCTATGAGCATATTGAGCGGAAGATTCGCGCCTTAGGTGGCACTATTGAGCGGCTCACGGCTCCTGCTCACTAAGCCAAGCCTACTAAGCACGAGTGCCCTGCTAAGCGCGCCGTGAGGTAAGCGCGCCGTTATGTAAGCTCGCCTTGCGCTTGGCGCTAGCAGCTTGGCGCTAGCACTACACCCTGAGCTAGCACTCCCCCCAACGCTGCGCGCTTTGTTCTCGAGGTTTTATGCTGGCATCAGGCTAGACTAGCTTAAGGCAAACCTAACTTAACAGCGACGGTTATTCTTGCCTAAATTTTGATAAGCCATTTAATCATCTTGTTACAATAAGCAAAGCCTAATAGAGGCAAGAGCTAGGCTTAAGAGGCGCAAAAGCTAGGCTTAAGAAGCGCAAAAGCTAGGCTTAAGAGGCGCAAGAGCTAGGCTGAAGCTCTCTACAAGCGCTCTTGCAAAAGCAGCGCGCGCCGTTACAGAGTAGCAAGGCGGTAAAGCTTCAGAGCAGCAAAGCTTAATCTATTAGAGTTACAGCGCTTTAGCGTATTCAGATAACGACACGGAGGAGAGGGAAGTTTTTGTGTTTGACCTGAGTTCTTACAATACTTTTAACTTGACCGTGTATGCTCAGGCAGGACGCGTGATCAATGATTTAAGCGATCTGCAAACGCCCATTACTGACCCTTATATTATTTTAGGGGGCGGTTCTGATGTCTTGTTTACTGAGGACTTTGCCGGTACCGTGCTCATTAATCGCTTGCAGGGTATTAATATTAGTAAAGTCTCAGCTAGCTTGGCCGATGAAGCAGGGGACACGAGCAAGGAAAGTAGAGATGGAGCTATAGCTAAGTTACGAGCCCAAGCTCTAGCTGATGCTACAAGTGTAGCTAGTGCTGCCAGTGATGCTAGTGGCGCCAGTGCTGCCAGTGATGCTAGTGGCGCCAGTGCTGCTTCTCGCGCTGCATGCGCAGCTAGTACAGCCAGTAAGGCTAGCACGCTTAGCGCGGGAGCAAGCATAGGTGATGCTGCGGATGACTATTATCTAGTGCGGGTAGGTAGTGGCGTGATGCTCGATGAGCTCATTTCCTATCTCTTAAATCAAGGTATCTCCGGACTAGAGAATCTCTCCTTAATTCCAGGTACCGTCGGCGCCGCGCCTATTCAAAATGTGGGGGCTTATGGCGTCGAAATTGGTGACGTCTTAGTGGCTCTAGAGGCCTGTGACCTGCGCACGGGCAAGATTCGTCGTTTTGCGCGTAGTGAATGTCATTTCAATTATCGCTACTCTATCTTTAAGGAGCCGGAGTATCGCCATTACTTTATTACCGAAGTGACCTTAGCTTTGCCTTGTCACTTTACCCCTAAGCAAAGCTATGCGGGACTGCAAAGTAACGATTTTAAAGATGCCAATGCAGTGCGCAATCGGGTAATCGCGCTGCGTAATGATAAGCTACCTAATCCTAAATACGTGGGTAATGCCGGATCCTTTTTCAAAAACCCTTATATTGATGCGGCTATGGCTAGCGCGCTCCAAGCCGAGTATGGGCAAGTGCCTTTGTATCCCGTCAGTGATGAGGTCTATAAGGTGGCCGCCGGCTGGCTTATTGATAAGGCTAATTGTCGGGGCATTAAGCATGGGCAGGTGGGTACCTGGGGAAAACAGGCCCTCGTTATTGTGAATCTAGGTGGGGCTAAGCCTCACGAAATTGTTGCTTTGGCCAAATATATCTGTGCTGAAGTAAAGAGCAAGTTTTCTATTGACCTAGTGCCTGAGGTTCGCCTCTATGGTAAGCACGGAGAGCAAGCATGGGATCAGATTTAAAGTGGGTCATACCCTTATTACGCACCTTAAACCAAGCTGAGGGGGGGCGCTTAAATTACCAAGTGCTGTGTTCTCGTCTCGGTATTTCCGTGCAGCAATTACAGGAAAGCGCACAATTGACTAATGAGTTAGAACCACTCTTAGTCCAAGAGGGCGAAGACCTGGTTTTAGTGCATCCCCTAGATTTGCTCGATGCTAACACCATTTATAAAGGCGTCACCATGCGCGGGCGCTTTGCCTTAAAAGACGTCACGGAGTCGACTAATCTCGAATTGATGGAAGAAAAAGATAACCTGGTAACAGGTGATGCTTTAGTAGCCGAGATTCAGACCCAGGGACGCTCCTTACGAGGTACTACCTGGCTTAGCTCTGTGGGCACCAGTATTATGCTCTCCATGGCTTTTAAATTCCCTAATCTCCAGCATCTCTTAGGTTTTTCCTTGGTGGTGGGAGTGGCTTGTGTCACCGCTTTAGAGCAATTAGGGGTTGAGGGGGTACAGCTGAAGTGGCCTAATGATGTGGTAGGCGACGGCAAAAAGCTGGCGGGCATCTTGATTGAGTCGGTACCTACCGCCAATGATGAGGTCTTTGCTATCGTCGGCGTGGGCTTAAATGTCCATCATTCCGAGACTATTGATGAGCAAATTGATCGTCCTTATACCTGCTTAGAGGCGATGGGCCATAACTTTACCCGTAATGAGGTCTGCATTAATCTTATTAATGAGATTAAGTATGCCGCTAATACTTTTAGACGAGAGGGTTTAGCGCCTTTTATCGACCCCTGGTTACGCCATGATTGTCTCTTAGGACGCCAGGTTGAGGTAGAGATTTCCGCCCATCGGCGCGTTATTGGCCGCGTTACCGGGGTTAATAATTTAGGCGAGCTTATCTTAGAGAGCAATAGTGGACGCACGGCCCTGCGCTCCGGCCATATCACCTCTATCCGCGCTTAGTTACGCGCCATGCTCCGCGCACCGCTACGCCTTGCTCCGCACTACGCCTTGCTATGCACTGCGCCTTGCTATGCACTACGCCTTGCTATGCACTACGCCTTGCTATGCACTACGCCTTGCTATGCACTGCGCCTCGTTACGTACATTGCTACGCGCATGCTAGGCACCGTGCTCTCGTCAGGAGCAAACTCAGCCGGTGGCTCCGGCCTCGGCTCTGGAGCAAGCTCAGCCCGTGGCCCCAGTTCCGGACGGAGATGCGGCGCGCGCCGCCTTCCTAGCTAGGCTTAAGCACCACGCTATGGCATGACGACTCTAGGTTGGGCTTACGCTAAGCGAGGCCTACGAGGCGGTTACTTACGGAGATAGATCCGGTCGACAGTGTGGTTGGCATCTTTATGCAAGATAAGGTTAGCGCGATTGCGGCTTGGGAGAATATTCTCAATGAGATTATCGTGGTTAACTGCACTCCAAATAGTAGTGGCGATGTTTAAGGCATCTTCGACATCCATGTTGGCATAGCGGTGGAAGTAGCTATGAGGATTACTAAAGGTGCTCTCACGCAGCTTTAAAAAGCGCTCTAAATACCACTTAATGAGACTATCTTCCTCGGCATCGACATAAATGGAGAAGTCGATAAAGTCGGAGATAAAGACCTTATTTCTAATGGTAGGGTAGTCAGCACCATTTTGCAGGACATTGACGCCCTCCAAAATCAAAATATCGGGGCGGTCAATGGTGATGTACTCACCGGGCATCACATCGTAATAGAGGTGGGAGTAGACTGGTACCTTAAGATTAGGCGTGCCATTTTTGAGCTTATCTAAAAAGGTCATCAGAGCTTTTACATCATAGGAGATAGGAAAGCCTTTTTTGGCCTCGATATGACGCTCATGTAAGACCGCATTAGGGTATAAAAAGCCATCAGTGGTAATGAGGTCTACTTTAGGATTGGTATCCCAAGTCGAAATAAGGTGGCGTAAGAGATTAGCCGTAGTGGTTTTGCCACAGGCTACCGAGCCCGAGATCGAGATAATAAAAGGCGCGCTCTCAATCGATTGCCCTAAAAATTGCTTAATTACCGTCGAGCGATTGTGCCGAGAATGCACATAAAGATAGAGCAAGCGAGATAGAGGGAGATAGATATTAGATACGTCTTCTAAAGAGATTTTGTCATTAAAAGCCAGGCATTTTTGCAGCTCTTCCTCAGTTAAGGTGAGCTTGTTTTTCTTGTGGGCAAAGGTCGACCATTGCTGCGCCGAGAACTCAAAGAAAGGAGTAATGCTTTCGCTACTAAGTATTTCTTGGTCACTTGCCTCACTAGACCCCTGCTCCCCCCTCTCAACAGCAGAAGCACTACTATTATTCCTATCTCCATTACCACTCAAAGTAGTCCCAGCGCCATTACCATTACCACCACCTGCAGCACTACTATCAGCAGTACCAGCAGCACAACCATTACCACCTACGGTAATACTATTACCACCTGCAGCACTACTACTACCAACAGGACTAATACTAGCCCCAGTTGCATTATGACCATGCTGGCTCGGAGATAGCCGCACCTTGGCATTAGTTGCTGCTAGCCTGGCTGTCCCTGCTGTTTCTAAGGCTACAGCTAGGCTTGATGCCATCGCCTCAGCACGCTTAGTGCTAGCGTCAGCCTCCTTAGCTTGAACCGCTTGGAGAATGCTTTCATGCATATTAGGCATAGCGCTAGCAAGAGCAGGTGCGCTAGTATCCAGGCTATTGTCCACGCTAGTATCCATTCTAGTGTCTACGCTAGTATCCAGGCTCGTGTCCTCGCTAGTGTCCACGCTTGCATCTTGAGATACTGGCACATGAGCATCTTGGCTCGAGGCACGCCTCTGCGTCAGGTGAGCCGGAGAAGCAAGCACAGGGTGAGAAGTGGTCGTAGTACTCATCGCAAATTCTCAACAATTTGGTGGTAACGCCGTTAAAGACAAACAAGAGATCAAGGTTTGGGCTGCCGCATCAAGCTGCATCAGAATGACGAAAAATAGCGCTATGAGGCTATGTATGCTGCCGCGGTGCTTGTGCTAATTATAATCGTATCGCCCAGCTTTTTTTTATGAATGCTCCCGCATAAGTAAGAGCAAATATCACCTCCTAGTACGGGAGAGCCTCATGACTAGAGCTAGTAAGACTTGAGACTAGAGCGAGCAAGCGAGCAAGCGAGCAAGCGGCTAAGCAAAGCCTGCCAGCTGCTAAGTAAAGCCCGCTGGTGCGTGAGCCAGCTTTTCTCATGTACTAGTAAGCTTGTCTAATGTACTACCCTCAGGGGCACGAGTTTGTGGCGGTGGCATTATTAAGCCATGAGATAAGCTAAGTGGTGGCCTTAGCTACCTTTATATCTTTAATAAGTAAACCTAATTCTTTCGCAATAAGAGCTAAGCATTGCGTAGTCTACCTCGCCTCATAAGACCTGGTTCGGCTAGTTCTCTAGAGCTAGCTAAGGCAAGTAGCAAAACCTTAGAGCAGTCGTGCCAACGGAGGTACTAGTAAGCTAGCTTCATTGTACTAGTAAGGCCACCGGCTATGATGGGATGCAGCATACGGTAATGCCCCCAGCAAGAGCCGGCTAGAGTGAGTTTGGGAAAAGTACTAGGTTAAGCTAGGTTAGGCCTAAGCAAAATGTTCCTAGTCTCAGCTTGTAAGCTTACTTTGGTAATCAGATTGGCAATATCTAATAGCGGATAGTTCTAAACATCGATTTTGCCTATAGCTTAAGCCCTGCTTAAGCCTGGTTAAAGCCCTGCTTAAGTCCTACTTAAGCCTGGTTAAAGCTCAGCTTAAGCTCTGTTTAAGCTTGGCCTCGTGTAAAGGCCGGTGCTCAAGCGCCTTGCTGAGAAGAGAGCTTTTTAATAAGGGAGCTTCTTAGCAAGGATGCTCCTTAGCATGGACAGCGGCGCATAGTAGTGTATTATCATCGTAGTAAGTGACTTTTCCTTTGCGATTAGAGCGGAGATAGTGATGACGCAGAGTGTGTTTGAGCAAAATGAAATCTTAGATGGGCTGCTCTCTGAGCTCCAACGCATCTATCGGGTGGGCGATATTCCGCGCTATGAACAATTGCTGAAAATAGCCCCAACGCTCACTCGTACTGAGTTTGACATGGTGATCGAGCGCTTTACCTCCTATATTCACAATGTGGAGATTCAGGCGCTGAAAGACCAAGAAAACAAGCTAAAAAACGAGCACACTTTTGCGCCGGCGCATCTGCAATCTGACCTCTTGTCATTAGAGCAGCTTCTTTTTAAGCAAATTACCCACTTTATCGCTAAGCGCGATAAGCTCATCTTAAAGGCGGGTACGGCTTATAACCAAGAATTAAAAGAGGCAGAAGAGCGTTTAGACAGTGAGCTTAAGACGCAAACTGCCGCTAATGAGGTTTTAACTAAAGAAAAAGCTGAGTTAAACGAGCAAGTCACTAAACTGCAAAGTGAGCATGATGAGCTTAAAAAGCAATGCGAGGAATTAAGTGCCCAATTAAAAGAGGCTAATGAGCTTAAGAGTAAATTCCAATCTGAGTGTAAGTCCTATGAGGAGCAAATACAACGCTTAAAGGCCGCTTATAGCACCCAGCAAGCTTTTACTGAGAGCTTAGCCCAGGCGCAAAATGCTTTAATCTTAGTGCAAGAGGCTTGTCAGCTCAAAGACCAACTTTCGATGCCAGAGCCCGGATCTTCATTAAGTGAATATCCGGAGATGGTGCATTTAGTTCGTACCTTACCGCTCTCGAGTCGCCGGGGCTTTTTAGCGCTGATCGAATTAGCCTTACAAGGTAGCGCTTTTACAAAACCATCTTTACCACTTCCTCCACATCCTGCAGCACTTCCAGCTCCTGCCACCCCAGCGGCATTGCCAAGCCCTGCTTCTATAAGCAGCGCTAAAAACGCTGCCGCCACCAGCACTGCCACTGCCAGCACTGCCGATTCTGCCGATTCTGCCGCTGCCAGCACCACGGCCCCTGCCGCTGCCAGCACCACTGCTCTTGCTACCTCTAATGCCAATGAGGACGCTCTTGAGACTAGTGCTGTGAGCACAGAGAGCTCGCAGCCTGAGAACCGCGACCAAGATTTAGTCCAGGATGACGCCGCAGCTAGTGCTGAGGCTAAGGTCTCTTCCGCGCTGGCAGCTGATAGTCATGATACTGCCGAGGCTAATGATACTGCCGAGGCTCAGGCTACTGCTGCAGCTAAGGATACTGCCGCCAAGGAAGCGGCCCCAGCTTCTTCACAAGAAACAGTAGAGCCAGATGCCGCCGTAACTGCGGAAACCAGCGCCGCTGCTGCTAGTACTACTACAGCTGCGGAGGTCTTAGCTAATGATGATGCAACGGTACTGGATGAGGATGAAGTAGCCGCAACTGTGCCAGCTGAGGATGAAGTAGCGGCAGTAGCACCAGCTGAGGACGCCGCGGCGCTTGACCTTGATGACCCTGTAGCTGCCGCTACTGCGGCAACTAATGAGGCCGGGGCTTTACTCTTTGACCAAATGGCCGCTATTGGTGACCGTCTCTTAGAAGATAAAGACAGTGCTGATATCACTTCTTTAGATGTGGAAATGGTGGTCGAAGAGATGGCGGTAGAAAAGCTCATTGATGCTAGTGAGTTTGTCTTAGCCCGCCGCTTAGTTTTAAAACTCTTACTGCAAGGACGAGACTCTTTACAAGCTAGCGATGTGACTGCTACTGATGAAGACATCATTGCTGGCCTTAAAGACGAAGAGCAAAAGCAATTTGCCCGTGGTGTGCTCATGTGGAGTACCCAGCAAGATACTGCTAGCCCTAATGTCCCGAGCACGGTTTTTCCTAGTACCAGTATTCCTGAAACCAGCATTTCGGGCGCCAGTATGCCTGGCAATAGTATGCCCGGCAGCAGTATGCATAGTGCCACCACTTTAACCGAGCATCCCATAGATAGTGCCAGTAATGATGGTAATGCCCCTCTTGCTCCCACGACGGACGTAACTAGTGATAGAGCAACTGGCGCGAGCGTGACGACTGCGGGTGTGATCAGCGAGAACGTGACCAGCGCGAGCGTGACGACTGCGGGTGTGATCAGCGAGAACGTGACCAGCGCGAGCGTGGCGGGATCGGATGAGCAAGCTCATGCTGCCCCGGCGGCGGATGCCCCTGCAAGTGTAACTGCAACTGCAGCAGATGCGGCGGGCTCGGCGGCGGAAGCTGCAGGCTCGGCGGAGGAAGCAGCTGGTTCTACTGCGTCAGCAGATGTGTCCGCTGCAGTGTCCGCGGATGGGGCCGCGGATGGGTCTGCTGTTGTGGCTGCTACTAGTGCTCTGAGTGCTGCCGATGCGGAGGCGCAAGCCCTGGCGGCAGCTCTGGATGCGGCAGAAGCGGCGCTAACGGCTGCTACTACTAAGAGCCAGCATCCTAAAGTTACTTTTGCCTCTATTGATTCTACTGGAGATGACGAGAGTGCGGCTGCTGCTCCAGAAGATGCTGCTCATAAGGACGATGCTCTTGAGGCTGATGCGCCTGAGGACGATGGCCTTAAGTTGGTTTTAGGGCGCGGTGAGGATGCTGTGCGTACATCTAACTTTACAATGTTAGAGCCTGGTTCTAGTGATGCTAGTGATGCTGTCAGTGCTGATAATGACGCTGACGATAGTGAGACTAACAACACGCTTCAGCTTAGTGAAGATGGCGCTACTGCTATTACAGACACTGAGAATAAGGGCAGTGGGGTGGGGGTAGACTTTTCTCTCACTACTAGTACCACTCCAACTGCCGATGAGGTCGATGCCCAAGTCGCTTTTGAGCAGGCCGCGCATAGTGAAGCAGTGTCTGCTGATACTACCGAGACCCGCTCCCCATCAGCTCCACTAGTTGATGTTAGTGCTAATCTCGACTCTAGTGAGGATGGGGCAAGCTCTACTAGTACTGCTGGTGAAGATAGGGCGAATAGCACTAGTGCCGCAGGCGCGAGCTTATCAGTAGAGCAAACTATGGGGCAGGACCAGGGCCAGGATGCAGCTAAGATCTCCTGGCAGGACGCAACTACCTCCATCAGCCAGGACGTAGCTAAAGCCACCAGCCAGGACGCTAATAATGGCGCTAGTCCTAATCTCTCACCAGTGGTGCTGTTAAATGGGGTCACTCCTAAAGCCTTACCACGTGATGAGGGTACTCTTATCAAAGAGATGAGTAAGGGGGGGGATGACAACATCGCCGCTTTTGCTGCGGCTAGTGCCAAGATTGCTAACATTACCCAAATGCTCAATGGGGGCAAAGATCTCAAGCAAGCACGTAAAGAGTTTGATGAAGCTCTGGCTGCTCCTGGTTTAAGTAAGAGTATCGATAAGCTTAAAGGCTTAGGTAGCGGCTCTAGTGGGAGCTTATCTAGCTCTAGTAACACTATAGGTGGACTTACTAGCTCTGCTAGCTCTAGCTCCTTTGGTGCTAGCTCCTCGAGCGTTCTGGGTTCAAGCTCGCTGGGGTCGAGTTCCCTGGGTTCGAGCTCCTTTGGCTCTTTTGGCAAGGGTAGCACTAGTGGCTTTGGTGTCTTAGGTAATAGTTATGAGCGCTCCCGCGCTTTAAGTGGTAATACCAATATTGCCGGAGAGAGAAGTGCTAGTGTCATGTCGGCCTTTGGCCATGATGATGAGGATGAGCCATCGGCCACGAATGAGATTGCTATCGTCGCTAAAGATGTTTTAAAAGTAGCGTCAGAATTAGATCGCGCCACTGAAGAGAAGCAAAAGCAGGAGAAAAAGGTCTCCCTCTTCGCCCCTAACTATGGAGAAAACAATATTGGTACCACGGTCTTAGGTGTCGATGAGCCTGTTTCCCCAAGCAAGCGTAGTGGCTTACCTCTTTCCGTCGCCCAGGCTGCCGCTAATGCGGTAGCCAAAGCCCTGAGCTCTGCCGCTGGTGATGCGGCTAATGCTAGCACTACCGATAAGCCTATCTCGAGTGGATCTAGTGAGCATAGCTTAGCTCAGAGCGATGAGCAGGCGGGCGATAATGGGGAAGACGATTTTTCCGATTTTATTACGGGTAATACCTCAGACTATACCGAGCTGCCACGCTTAAACCAAGATGGTGAGAGTGACAAGAGTAGCTCGAGCAGCACTAGCACTAACACTAGTACCACTAGCTCTAGCACTGCTAACTCAAATAGCTTAAGTAGCTCAAGTTACGCGAAAAATGCCGCTGGCTCCAACGCGGAAAACTCTTCTTACACTAATGGTGAGCGCACCTCTAACTATAGTAGTGGGCTTTCTAGCAGCTTCTCGAGTAGCCGTAGTGCTGCTCCTGGTACGAGCTTACACTCTCCAGAGGAACGTTCGCAGAGTGCTACTAGTTTTGAGGTAGAGCGGGCTGGGGCGGGCGCTGCCAGTTCTAGCTTTACGAGCACGCCAAGCTCTGAGCGGAGCAGCTCTAGCTTCACCAATAGTGAGTGGAGGCCTGAGCGCAGCCCTGAGCGCAACACCATTACTACTGCTTTATCGCAAAATACCAGCATTATGGTAGATAGTTCGATCTACCACCAAACACCAGGTAGTGTGAACCCACAGCCAGATGATTACTTAGGTCATGTTCCGCAGCATGATGTGCGTACCGATGACAATGCCATTATTCGCGCTGTGGCCACTACCTCTAATCCAAGTCCGGCTACTACTATTACCCAGACTTCCCCATCGGGTACCACTAATATCATTACTACCATGCCTTTAAACCAGGCGCCGCTAAACCAAGTTCCGCCAAGCCAAGCTCCGCTAAACCAGAACCAGGTGCAAGACCAACAGGGCGTAAGCCCTGGGCGCTATCACCATGGTGGCAGTAGCTCTAGTGCGCATGGTCATGGCGATGGTAATAGTGGTTCTAGCAACTATGGTAATGGAGAGTATCCCTCAGAACCCAATTCGCCCATAAACGCGCCGCCAAGTAGCACCGCAGCTCAACCAATCAGTGAAGAAGCAGAGCTAAGCAGTACCGCGATTCAGCCAAGCAGTGAAGAAGCTCAGCCAAGTAGTGTTACTGCTGCTGACGTTACTACTGCTGCCCCGGCGAACGCAGATGCCACTCCGGCAAAGGTAGAGGTTGATGCTGCCCCTGCTAGTGCAGATGCTGATGCGGCTAATGCAGATGCAGAGGTCGATGCTGCCCCTGCTAGTGCAGATGCTGCTTCGGCAGATAATGCTCTGGCAGATATGGCTAATGCTAAAGAAGAGCTGTTACCTGAGGTAGCTGCACTCTCGGACGCTGATTATGCTGTCTTTACTGACATAAGCGCCGTGCTCTATGGCAAGATTCAGGAGCGCATTAAGGTACTTAATAACCTCCTGCATACTAGTGGTAATAGTGAAGATAAGTATGTAACTCTAGCGGATATTGAGCACTTCTATCTTGCATCATTAAATGAGCTCCAGCACACCCACAACTTTAGTGAGGCTCTGGATAAAGCGTTGATGGCGCAGATGGAAGCTAATATCGCAACTAACCATCTGCCAGAGTTAACCCCAGCGGCGCTAAGTGCTGACCGTGGCCCAGACGCTGCCCCAGCTACCGCTGCTGACACAGCCTCAACTGCGGTTGACACTAGCTCAGCTGCTGACACAGCCTCAGCTACCGCTGCTCTAGATAAGCAAAGTGCTCATGATAGTGATACGCCTGAGACATCTAAGCCAGTAGCTACCTTAGAGTTAGCCCCGGTTGAGGAGAACTCTGAACCTAGTGATACTAGCGACGCTGTGGACTTAGATCATAGTGCTCAACTAAGTAAGCCATCATTAAGCCTCTTTACCGTAGTCGACGATATTGCAGTAGCTGATGATAGTGCAGTAGCTGATGATAGCGCCCCAGCCGCAGCTGCTGACACTTTATCTGACGTTGACACTGACACAGCTGACGCCGACGCTAATGCTGATTCTGAGGCTCATACAGCTGCGACTACTGATGCCGACGCTGAAGCTAATGCAGCCTCTGCTACTAATGCTTTATCTGACGTTGCTAGTGCTGAGGTTGCAGAAGTTGTCTCTGCTGCTCAAGCTGACTTTCATCCGGAAGTTGATGCGGTAGAGGTGTCTGAACATGACACTCAGCATGACTATGATGTAGGAGCTAAGTCCGATGCTGTGGCTGCCGATAGCTCTCAGGCTGACTTAGAGGATAACGCTGTAGAGGTTCAAGCAGAATCTGATGCAGATGCTCAAGCAGAGTCTGATGAGGATGCACAAACTAACGCGGACGCAGATACTAAGGTTGATGCTGATGCCGCAACAGATGCCGCCCCGCACACTCCTGCTACCACACCTGAGCGTCCTCAGCTAAAACCACTTTCCGAATATGAGGTAGAGTTTGAGGATGATGAGGACTTTGCAGGCGTTACAGATACTGAGACCACAGCTGATGCTGATAGCGCTGATGACATGGCGGTCAGTGCTAATAGTGTCACGGCCAAGGCATACGATGCCGAAGTAGCGCCAGTAGCTAGTGCAGAGGAAAAAACTGTAACTGATGAGGGCAGTGCTAGTGCAGAGCATGAGGTTAGCTCTACGGTCGCGTCTCACGATGTTGGCCATGCCCGTACAGATAGTACTAGTGATAAGCCAAACTTAGTCTTTACCACTGTAAGTGATGAGGATGGCGATAGTGAAATTGATTCTCAAGTAGCAACGGAAACTGCGGAAGTAGTAACTAAAACTCCAGAAGTAGCAACGGAAACTTCCGATGTAGCAACGGAAAATCCTGACGCAGTGCCAGCTCAGGATAAATCTACAGTAGCTTTAGAGGATGCTCCTAAAGAAGATGCTGCCAATGAGATAGATACTTTATCAGCTCTTTTAGCCCCAGCAGATGCCCCTGCCGATGTTTCTGCCGACAACGCCAATGATGTGGAGAGCTCTGCTAATGTTGCAGCTGAAGCTATTTCTGATACTGCCGAGGCCAAGGACGAAGCTGTAGCTGAAACTGTAGCTGATGCTGATGCTTCCGACGGTAAGGA
>Cebus_capucinus_imitator_PRJNA485217_SSR093__coassemble_320_pt1 | contig 24085 bp, 8 predicted proteins | sample Cebus_capucinus_imitator_PRJNA485217_SSR093__metabat2_low_PE_002 | metagenome-assembled genome bin Cebus_capucinus_imitator_PRJNA485217_SSR093 | reverse complement strand
CGCCTCAAGGCCTCGCTGCATCTCATGACATTGCGGCGCCTCAAGGCCTCACTGCATCTCATGACATTGCGGCGCCTCAAGGCCTCGCTGCATCTCATGACATTGCGGCGCCTCAAGGCCTCACTGCGCCTAATGCCCCTGCCTCCAACATGGTGCCAAACTTGATGGCGGTCGAAATTGGCTTAATTACGCAAGCTCACCCTACAACCATGAATAACATGGCTTTAGCAGCCATGAACGAGGACTTTGGCACGCTTAGCCCAGAGGTTATGCCAGAGACCGTGGCTCCAGGAGTAACTGCTCCAAAAGTAGCAATAGCGAAATTAGCTCCAGATGCAGCAGCAGATGCCACTAACGCTGCCATTACTGATAAGAGCCTGGATACTGCTCCAAGTGAAGCTAGTATCCGTCGCGGTCTGCCAACCTATAATCCATGGCAGCATGATGCACCAGCTGCATCTACGCTCCCTGCAGCACCGATTCAGGAGCTTGTAGCTCGGACTGCTCAGCCATATCAGATCCAGTCTCAATATCAGAACCAACCACAAGAACAACAGCCATTAGCACAGTTGCAAGCTGCGTCACAACCACAGTCATATCAGCCACTCTATCTACAGAATGCTGTGCCGTCTCAGCCATGGGATAGTCAAGCTGCGCCTGCTGTTATGCCGGCACCAGCTGTTATGCCTACGCAGCCACCTATGTCCGCACCTATATCCGCACCTATATCGAGCTCTGCCCCTATGTATACGGGCATGTCAGCTCCGGTAGCTCCGGTAACAGCTTTTACTTTGGCTCCAGTGAAGCCACCGGTAGCTAATCCAGTAGTGGGAGATAATGTGGCAGCACGCTTAGAGAATATGGCGCAGGCTTTAGAAGCTAACCGCTCGGATCTGGCTCATCCAACCTCAGCGGTGCTATCTGCCCCATCTGCCCATTCTGCTCCGACTCAAGCTCATGCTCAGACAAATAGTCAGGTTCAGGTGCAAACTCAAGCGCTAAATACAGCGCCAAGTTATAGCAACGTCGCTGTGGTGAACCCTACCTCACCAGGCCAGGACACCCCAGTCGTACACCCTTACACTCATGGTGAACAAAATGGCTTTGCCCCAGCCTCTAATGGCTTACCACCAGCTCCTCATGCTTTCCCACAACTAGGACAGCCGGGACAACTCGAACAACCAGGGCAACTAGAACAGCCATGGCAGCCAGGGCCAACCGAACAGCCATCTTTTGCCGCGGCCCAAATTCCACCACGAGTTGAGCCGCAACCAGGCTATTATGCGCCACAGCATGGCAATAGCTTGGCACCACAACTTGCTTATGAGCAAGAGCATGGATCCACTAAGGATAATGGCTACAGCAATGGGCCAGATTTCTGGGACGAGCCAGATTATGAGGATGAGCGTGCCCCATACAGCGATTACGATACACCGCACAGCTCTAACGCCTCTCATAATTATCACCAGGAATCGCAGCATGCATCTAATTACGCGCAACCAGAACCATATACCCATGATGGCTATAACCGTAATGATGGCTATGACCGTGCTGATTACGACCGTCACCCATTAGGCAATTATGGTCATGCTCGCGACGATTATGAGCGCGATGACTATGCTCGTTATGAGCGCGAAGACTATGCCCATACAGGCTACCAGCGGGATAACGATGAGCGTACTAGTTATAAGTGTGAGCACAATGACAATCATGGCTATAACCAGACTAATTCGCCACGTGACCATTACCGCACTGAGCGCAATGAGCGCAATGCTCGTAATGATTATGAGCGATTCAACTATGCTCATGACGGCTATGCTCATAATGACCAGGCTAACGATAGCTATGCTCAAGAGAAACAGACTTACAGTGGCCTAGCTAACAATGGCTATGAGCGTGATAACTACGCACATGATGGTTATAAGCGTGATAACTACGCACGTGATGGTTATAAGCGTGATAGTTATGCGCGTGATAGTTATGCGCGTGATGGTTATAAGCGTGATAGTTATGCGCGTGATGACTATACCCGCTCTGGTTATAACCGCGATGCCTATGGCCGTAATGACTTAAGCGCCCCAGCTCGTCCTGACCTCAATCAAGGTAATCTGGCGCCAGAGGCACAGCGTCCAGCACAGCTTGGTCAAGACTATGCTCCTAACTTACAGCCGACGCCACAAGGTCAGAGCTTTGCCGCTAATACCCAGCCAGCGCCAGGCTATACCCAGGTGCAAACTCAGGACATGCCACCTGCTAGAACACGGCAGCCTAAGGCACCACGTGCTTCACGCGCTTCGCGTAATGCAGCAGCACAAGAGGTCGCGGCAGCCGGTTTACCAGTAATGAAGCAGCAACCAAACTTGTTTAAGTTAACGCCAGAGCAAATACAGGACGAATATTACAGCGACTTAAACGCTATGGTGCATGTGCGTAATCAGTATTTTGACTGGTTTAAGCTCTATCCAGTCGCCCCACAATATCTCATTGATTATCAGAATATTGTGAAGCAGAAAGAACAGGAGAGTCAGTCCCAAGAAGCCATTGACCGTAACCAAAAGCATATCCGTAGTGGCGACTTAAATATCCCGCGTGATCGCGTGGACTTACTAGGTAATGGCCAAGATAATGCGGTGATGGTGCCAGTTTCCTCGTACCCATCGCAAGGATTTATGGACTTGGTCTATCAAGGCGCCCCAATGAAAGTATTATCTAGCCAATGTATCTTTGGTGATCTTGGCTCTACTTTCCATAATTTCTGCTTTGGTAAGGCTAATGAGCAATTAATGTCTGTTACGCGTAATATGGTATACCGCCCTGGCGCCCAAGGTAGTAACCCTATATTTATCCATGGCCGCTCGGGTGTCGGTAAAACCCATTATGCTGAGGCTTTAGCACTCCATACTTGGAATAATGCGCAGCACTTGAAAGTAGCTATTATCCGCGGTGAAGACTTTATAAAGCACTATGTCGAGACCTCGCGTAGTGGCCAAAGCAAATTCTTTGCAGATCGTCAGGTCTACTTCCAGCGGGCGTTCTTAGACCAAGATGTCTTAGTGATCGATAACTTGCAGAATTTAGCTAAGGGACTGAAAGCTCGTGAAGTATTTACCGAGATTATTGCTACTTTCTTAAAGAAGCCTAATGCCCAATTGGTTTTGCTCTCTAGCTTAAGCTTGCCTGAGCTCAAGGAAAAAGGCTTTGAAGACAAGTTACTCTCTTTAATTGGTTCAGGCTTTAATTGGCAACTCCAACCAGTTGCGGAAAATGAGTTAGCCCGCTTGATCTTCTTAAAGAGTGAAGAAGCCGGAGTTAAACTGCCTCATGATATCTTCCATTACCTGAAGACCCACTTCACAGGCGATGTACGCAATCTGATTGCAGCTATTAATACCATTAAGGTACGTAGCATGCACCAGCCGCTCGTCTTAGAAGAAGTGATTGCGCAGTTAAACCAAAATAATATCGGTACTACTACCCCTGGTTCCGAGCTTACCGTAGGACAGGTGCAAGATATCGTGGCGAAGCATTGCAAGGTTACTACCCGTGACTTACTTTCGGCTTCACGCCAGCGTATGGTCACAACGGCACGCTCTTTAGCTTGTAACTTGGCGCAAGATCTCATACCTAATCTGTCGATCTGCGCTCTAGCCCGTGCCTTTAAGCGCAATGAGTCAACCATTCGAGAGGCTATAGCCCGCACTCAGCAGCGGATCCGGGATGACCAGGAGTTTAAAGAACAATACTTCTACCTCCGTCATCAGCTCTGCACTGGCGCCATGTAACCAATAGCTCAAGCTCTGGCTCAAACTCTGGCTCAAGTTCAGACTCTGGCTTTAGCTCTAAGCTAAGCTATCAGCAACAAACCTGCTGACGCTAGCATTGCCGGTAAGCCTTATGCGGAAGCACTACTATCAACATTAGAGCTAACGTAGCTTCCCCATAGCTTAGCTTCGCACTGGCTGGCTTCAGAGCAAGCTTAGTCTCGCGATGACATTACGCACGGTCTTAACTTATGAAAAGCTTATCCCAGTGGTTGTGCTTTGGCGTAGCTTAAACTATCGAGAGCTTAGCTGCGCGAGAACTTAGCTGCGCGAGAGCTTAGCTTTGCGGTAGCTTAGCTGCGCGAGAGCTTAGCTTTGCGGTAGCTTCGCGGTATCTTTGCTTACGTATAGCTTTGCTGCTGAGATGCATTAAATTAGCAAAGGTTGGAGCTGGGGACATAACTCACACCTTGGCTAAATTTTCTTGGTTAAACTTTCCCTAATTTGCTCCCCCTACTCCCTGCTCTAGATTTTGCTTACAGCCCCGCCTGGCAATAAGGCGGAGCTAATCTTGTGCTATCTGTCAGCATCTTGTCTGAGCACGAGGAGCCATATGGATAGTTAAAACGATACGAAAGTACAAGCTCTACGCAAAAGGAGCATCGAAGAGAACCCAAAGAAAGTCTCTAGGGAATCCTCTCAGATAGCCCTCGGAAAGCCTCGAAGAAAGCCTCTCGTGACATAAAGACCTATACAGTTAGCACTCTTATCGCTGCAAGAAAATCTCTAAAAGCAAAGGTAAGATAGCAAGCTAACGATGAAAAATAGCTATGCCCGCGACAAGATATGCTGCAATGAGGTAAGGTAAGGTAAGCAAAGAAACAAAGCAACAAAGAAAAGCCGAGCAGAGAAGAGAAAAGCCGAGCCTGCGATGAGGTGATATGAATAAAGAAGAGACAATCTAGGCCTACTAGAGCTGAGGTAAAGTAAGGCAAGATAAGGTCAAGGATAATGCCTGGTCCTCCCCATCAGAGGATATCTCATGATAGTAGGAATCAGTGCACTTGAGAGTGCAGGTTCGCACTTGAGAATGCTTGCTCGCACTTGAGAATGCTTGCTCACACTTGTGAATGCTTGCTCACACTTGTGAATGCTTGCTCACACTTGTGAATGCTTGCTCACACTTGTGAGCACTTGCGTAAGTACGGCATACGTTTCGCTAAGCTAAACACTGCTTAAAGTCTAAAGCTTAAAGCTTGATAGTCCCCTGGCTAAAGTTGGCTCCCCACTAAAGTCAGCGCGCGGCTCAAGGTAGCTTATGGCCAAAGTCAGCGCCTGGCTAGACTTAGACTCCACGAGTCTTAAACGGCACGCTGTGAATAGCTGTAACACCATTAATAAGTTGGCCGAGGGGAACGGGCAAGGCAAGAGCAAGGCAAGAGCAAGACAAGAGCAAGACAAGAGCAAGACAAGAGCAAGACAAGAGCAAGGCAAGACAAGAGCAAGACAAGAGCCCTGTCTCAACTAAAAGCAGTTTTTCACTAGATTACATAGTAAGCAGATATAGCCAAATAGCATTAAAATTGTTATTATTAACAAAATCATCTGGCATAACTACAAAGAGGCAGGGTTAGGCTTAAAAAAGGCTAAACCAGGCCAGAATTTAGCCATGATTTAGCAAGAATTTAGCAAAGATTTAGCCCTCACTCAGCCCTAAAATTATGGATCTCTCTTAGGAGTGAGCATATGAAGACAAATGAGCTTGGCTATTTTTACATATTGGTAAGCTTATCAAACTAAATGAGCTTACCCAGCTTAACGCCACGCGTAAGCGCAACATGACTTATGAGCTTAATAAGCCTCATGAGTACAACTATATTAATTTACTAACGACTACCGCCTTATGGTTACTAGTGCTAGGTATGGTAAATCCTGGTTAATCCAGGCCTGTCATGGTAAATCCTAGCTTTTACAGCTAGTTCTTTGGTGTCAAAATGAAGTTAGGTCTAGCTTAACGGCAGTAGGTCGTATAATGTATGATTTTGACTGTTTTGTTCTTTCACTAGTGTTCGAGGAGATGGCGTAACCTCTGACATCTTTTTACCGCTCCGTAAGCATAGCTAAGCACTGCTTTAGCTCTGCTTGTACCAGCAAAGCTAAGCCCAGCAAAACTAAGCCCAGCTAAGCTACGCCCTGCTAAGCTACGCAAAGCAAAGCTCTTCTGATGCTGAGCTAAGCCAAAACTCCTGCGGCAACACAAAGCCTAGTGGCTACACCAGCCCAGTAGCACAGCACTGTACCATGACGCTGGTAAAAAGAATGGTTAAGAGGAGAGCCTAAGCGCTGATGAAGTTTACTGTTCCGGTTCAGACCATCATTGGGCCTATCTCTCAGGTCTCTAATATTTGTGTTACTAATTCGCGCAACCCAGACGATCTAGCACAATTCATCCTGTTTGATGTCAAGACCACCTTACTTACCTTAGTTGGTACCGATAACAACGTCCAACTTAAGGCCGAAATTCCTTTACCTGAGGGTGCTTGCACTTCAGAGGGTACGTTCTTAATGTTAGCCTCCAAAGCTGGTGAGTTCTTTAAGAGCTTAGGCAGCCAGGATGATGTCTCCATGGAACTCGTAGAAGAGGAAGATATCCTCAATATCGAGTCGAATCAGGCTAACTTCTCGATCCGTATCCGTAAGCTGGTTGAAGATAATCCTTTCCCTATTTTCCGCTTAGATAACGAAAGTTCCAACAAGAGCTTCGCTATCGCGGAGAACAAGCTACGCTACATGTTGGATAAGTCCGTGTTCTGCGTCTCTAAAGACAATTACCGCGACTATCTCAAGGGCGTACGCTTTGAGCTCGAGGGCAATCACTTCACAATCTTCGCCTTAGATGGCCACCGTATGGCTGCCTTGGAGACTGACTTAGATGAAGCCGTGCCAGAGGAAATTAAGTTCTTAATGAGCTTACGTGGTGTTAATGAGTTACAAAAACTCTTAAATAACAACCAATCTGATCTGCTCACCTTACAGGTGAGCGAGAACTTTGTCTCGACGCAGATTAATAACTACACCATCACCACTTGCTTGCTCAAGTGCCGCTATCCTGATGTGCGTAAGGTTATCCCAAGCCAATGCGCCCCTGAGTTAGCCGTTCCGCTTGACCTGTTAAAGACCTATGTGAAGCGAGTGTCGCTCTTCTCTAACAAGCGCTTAAACTTGATTAACCTCTTGTTTACCCACAACACCCTGACGCTGTTCTCGCAAAATAGCGAGCACGAATTAGGTTCGGCTAAGATTGGTATCGACTATCCAGATACTGAGGGGCATCGTGAATCCAACCTCAATGCGGACTTCTTAAAAGAGTTCTTAAACGCTATCGACACCGAGCAAGTGGTGTTTGGCTTTGCTCCTCCTTACAGCAACACCATGCTGCGTCCTATCAATGAGGTTAATGACCTCGGCATTCGTGCCCGCTATGTGGTAAGCCACATCGTGGTCTAAAGCTACCTCGAGGTCTAAAGATACATCGCTACCTGTGCCCTTTTGCCTGTAGCCCCAAAGCTCTCTGCCGCGCTCCAGCGCGGCCATGCAGCTCCAAAGGAAAAGGCAACAAAGCTACAAAGCTAAAAGGCGCAAAGGCTAACCCTGTGCCTCATGAGGCACAGACCACCTACGAGCAACATGCCTGAAGCAACAACCTTTTGCTATAGCGATATACCGGAAGCCAGAGCATGCTTGGAACAGGGGCATACTGTAGCAGCAACAGCTTGCAGCAGATACTTGCTTATAGCAACAACACCTTACGGTTCCTATCATCTTTCTCCTGTTTCTGCTCTTGTGACTATCAGAACAGGAGCAACCACCTCATTCTTTCCCTTCCACGCCAACAGCACCACCTTAACATCACCACTTCAACCGAGCCACCTCAAAAACGCCTCCACAACCGCACTACTTACTACTAACTTTAGCAATAAGTTTTGCTATATTTAATCTAGGATTTGCTTGGGCAATCAGATTTGCAACATTTAATCTCGGAGTGAGCGTACTCAACAGTTTTTCCTACCAACAAGCCGTAATCCTTATCCCGCCAAAGCATCGTAAATTTACTTTGTAAGAAGTTAACCCGCAGCAAAATGCTTATATATCGTGAAATAAATACTTTGTTTGTCATTGCCAAAGCAAGTAAGAGGGACGTCCACCGCGATTTTTCCTAGCAACAAACCATAATCATGATACAGCTCCAACATCATAAAAGCACTTGCTAAGATGGAATGATGTCTTGCTCAATGGCTTACATATCAGGAAATAAACATATGATTTGTTATTGCCACAGCTAGAGATAAGCTCACCTATGCTCTGTTGTCAGAGAGTGTAATATTGTGACAGTAGTAACTATTTTGGCGCTGCAATGATGCTGAGAGCATAGCGCTACCAGGTAAAGCTAAGGTTACGCTTCCGTACTACCACTGTACCTTAAAAGTAACCTCACCCTACTCCCAATATCCCACCTCCGCACGCCTAAGCAGGCTTATATGGGATAGAGCATGAGGATAAGAATGAAGACGAAGATTAGGATAAAGATGTAAATAAGTATGAGTAAGAATCTGATGATTGATAGGAAAGAAGCAGAATCTGAAGCAGAGTCTGATGATAAACATCAGCAACCGCTAAGTAGGGGCAAGATAGGTTAAGATGGGAGTTTTATAACTTTAGCACTTATAACCTTAGCCAAGGAAGAGAGCTGCAACAAAGTTGCCGCGACAAAGTGGCTGCTCCCAGTAGTTGTGACCAAGCAGCGTAACAATGCGGTTTAGAGCGACTTAAAGCAGTTTATAGCAAGTACAGAATACAGCAGCAGGATGTAGTAGCAGAATGCAGTAGCAGGATAAAGCCCCCAAAAAGAATGACTGGCTGAGCCTATGATGGCTTAGCGGCAACTAAGCAGGATGAGCCGAACCCCACACAAGATTAGCAGTGAGCCTACTGGCTTAGCTAAGACACCCCCATCTTAACTTAGCGCTGACAGTTAGTTTGCCTTCCTAGCCTACAAGATAGATTTTCCCTCATTACGACAGTAGCCATTGCGCTAGCAATAGCGCTAGCCACTTAACAGCGCTAGCAATAGCAACATCATAGCGACAGCATTAGCTACGTAACAACGATAACGAACAATAGCAGTAGCGATAGCAATAGCGCTAGCAATAGCAACAGCGATAGGTCATGGTACGATGTATTTACAGCGTCTCTTAATCAACAATTTCCGTAATTTGGTCAATGTTGATTTTAATCCGGGCCCAGGTTTTAACTTTATTACTGGCCCTAATGGCAGTGGCAAAACCTCGGTCATTGAGGCCATTTACTACCTGTCGCTAGCCCGCTCTTTTCGTACCTCCTCCTATCAATACTTAATTCATCAAGGCAGCCCTGCTTTTAATCTCTATGGCCTCATTCACGATAAGGCCCCCCAAAACCACGGCTCTAGCCTCAGCGCCAGCACGAGTTTCAATGCTCGCGCTGCTAGTTATAGCCCAAGCTCTATCTTGAGTGATAGCGCCACATTGAACCTGAGCGCCAGCCAACTTCTTAATGCTAGTCTGCGTGCTATCCAAGAAGAATATACAAAGCAGCTCCACCCTGACTATGCTAATTTTCCTCCCACCTCACCATCACCAATGGCTAATGGTTCTCCAGATATAGCGGGAGTACAGATGGCGCATGCTGCCGCTAATCTCAGCGCCTCGCTTAACTATCCTGACTTTAGTTCTAACCTTGAGTTTAGTCCTAACTTTAGTCTTAACCCTGACTTTAGTCATGACTTAAATAGTGACTTAAGTAGTGACTTAACTAGCGCAGCTCCCGGCACGAATAGCCCTGCGGCTTTTGCCAACGTAGCAGATAATCTTAACTCGGTCGTAGCAACCAGTATAGGCATGAACCGAGAGCGTAATGGTTCCTTTACGGTTAAGATTAACTCTGACCCTATTACCCGCATGTCAGATTTAGTTGACCATATCAGTGTGCAGCTCATTCACCCCCAAGGGGTAGATTTAATCACCAAAGAAGCAGAGGGCCGCCGCCGCTTTGTCGATTGGGGGGTCTATTATGCTGACCCTAACTTTAAGTATCGCTGGGCTGATTATCGCAAGCTGATGAAACAGCGTAATGCACTTTTGCGTCGCGTGGGCGTAAGCAAGGGACGCCGTAACTTTAGCGCCGCTAATCCACTAGCAGATGACAGTAGATTTAGCCCTAACCCCACCCTAGGCCAGAATCTAGGCTCAGGCTTAAGTCAGAATCTAATCCCAGCCCTAGGCCCAGGCTTAGCTCAGAATCTAGGCCCCACCCTAGACTCAAATCTAAATCACGAAGCTGCCTCAAGCCTAAGCGCAAGCGCTGATTTTACTAACCTAACTAATGATCTCCCTAGCTCAAACCCTGAATCCACCACTCTCAGACCTGATCTAACAGGAGCCAACCCCGATCTTGCTACCGCCAGCACTGATCTCTCGGTAATTATTGATCCTGATAGTTCTATGGCTCGGAATATGTCGCCACAGCCTGATAGCCTCTCACTAGCATATAGCTCAGCACTGCCTGATAACTCATCAGGACAAACTAGCACGGCGTTTGCGGATACCCCGGCCTCTCAAGAAGGCGCATCACTTCAAGATGACGTAGCGCTTCAAGCTGGCACTGCGCTTCAAAATGACTCTAGTGATCAACTTCATAACCACGCTCCTAGCAGCTATCATAGCGCTACCGCATCGAGACCAAGTGATCTACCACAGCAAGAAAGTTCGCAGCAGCCGCAACTGCCTCCAGCTGGAACAGCACTGCCGCAAACTGGCGCTCCCCAACCACCGCAAGGTAGAGCAGCGCTACCACACGCTAAGTCACCGACTCAGCCACAAGCTGGCGCAGCGCTACAGCAGCAAACTTATCTGCGCTCCGGACGAACCAGTTGGGCCGCAGGAGCTAATTTAAGCGCTTTAGCTGAGATTACGGTTTGGGATGAGGCCTTAGCGCGCTTAGCCGACGAGATTACGCTCGCCCGCCACCTTTACCTCCAACAATTAACCCCAGTTTTGCAGGATTTATTGGACGAGTTTTTGCCACTTTTTAAGTTGAAATTTGAACTAAATTCCGGCTGGGAAAAAGGCTTAAATCTAGCTGAGGTTTTGGCCCAAAACCTTGAAAAAGACAGGGTTTTAGGCTATACTTTATACGGTTGTCACCGGGCTGATTTAAAGATAAAAAATAACAATCTTGCTGCGGGGGCTATCCTGTCCCGAGGTCAACTCAAAATGCTGGTTTATGCCATGCGTTTAGCTCAAGGAATCTTGCTTAAACAGCAGACTAAGCGCTCCTGCATTTACCTCATCGACGATCTCAACTCTGAATTGGATGAACACAGTCAAGAAGTGCTACTCCACACCTTGCTAAAGTGTCAACACCAAGTCTTTATTAGCAACATCCAGCCAGAGCCTCCCTTTCTTACGGACAGTTCTACTTATCATGTATTCAGCTTAGATAGGGGTGTGATGACCAATCATACCGCCTAGGGGCTGTGCGCTCACTTTAATGAGGTCATCATGTCTGATCTAGACGCACAAGATAATTATGGCGGTAACAGCATCAAGGTGCTGCATGGGCTTGAAGCCGTGCGTAAGCGTCCAGGTATGTACATTGGTGATACCGATGATGGCTCCGGCTTACATCACATGGTCTTTGAGGCCGTTGATAACTCCATTGACGAAGCGTTAGCTGGCTACTGCAATGATATTGTGGTCACTATTCACAAAGATGGCTCGGTATCGGTTAAAGACAATGGTCGTGGTATCCCTGTCGACATTCACCCTGAAGAAGGTAAAAGTGCCGCAGAAGTGGTAATGACCGTTCTTCATGCTGGCGGTAAATTTGACGCTAACTCCTACAAATTCTCCGGTGGTCTCCACGGCGTTGGTATTTCCGTAGTTAACGCCCTCTCCGATAAGCTTGAATTAACTATTCACCGTCAGGGCAAGGTGTGGCAGCAAACCTACCAAAATGGTGGTGTCCCCGTAGCTCCTTTAGCCGCTATTGGTGATGCTAGTGACACTGGTACCTGTGTACGTTTCTGGCCTAGCCCTACCATTTTCTCGAGCACGGAATTTGACGCCAAAGTCTTAGAAAAGCGTTTACGTGAGCTCTCTTTCTTAAACAGTGGTATCCGCATTACCTTGCGTGATGAGAGAGAGCAAGGTAAAGAACATATCTTCCACCATGAGGGCGGTATCTTTGAGTTCGTCGCCTATTTAAACAAGGGCAAAAACGTCCTCAACAACAAGATATTCCATTGCAAAACCATGGGCAAGGAGAATATCCAAATCGAAATTGCCATGCAGTGGACGGACGCCTATAGCGAGAGCATTTTCTGCTTTACGAACAATGTACCGCAGAAAGATGGTGGTACCCACTTAATGGGCTTTAAGCGCGCTTTAACCCGCGTCTTAAATAACTATCTGGAGCAATCAGGCTTACTTAAAAAGAACAAGGTTAGTACCACCGGCGATGACGCTCGTGAAGGCTTAACTGCCGTAATCTCAGTTAAGATGCCTGATCCTAAATTTTCCTCCCAGACTAAGGACAAATTAGTAAGCTCGGAAGCCGCTAATGCCGTCGATAATGCCCTTTCCGAGAGTTTTGTCGATTTCTTAGAAGAAAATCCAAGTGATGCCGAGATTATCTGCAAGAAGATTATCGAAGCTGCTTGTGTGCGTGATGCCATGCGCAAGGCCCGCGACTTAAGCCGTAAGAAGGGTGGTTTAGAGATTAACTCACTGCCTGATAAGTTAGCCGCTTGCCGTGAGAAAGACCCTGCCTTAAGTGAGCTTTTTTTGGTCGAGGGTGATTCCGCTGGTGGTTCAGCTAAAGGTGGTCGTGACTCCAAATTCCAAGCAATTCTGCCTTTACGCGGCAAGATCTTGAATGTGGAGAAAGCTCGCTTTGACCGCATGATCCAATCGCAACAGATTGGTACTCTCATCACTGCTTTAGGCTGTGGAGTGGGTAAGGACGAATATAACCCTGACAAGTTCCGCTATCACAACGTCATTATCATGACTGATGCTGACGTGGACGGCGCCCATATTCGTATTCTGCTCTTAACTTTCTTCTATCGCCATATGCGCGAGTTAATTGAGCGCGGCTATGTCTATATCGCTCAGCCACCACTGTACCGCTACCAAAAGGGTAAGCAGGTCGTTTATGTACAAAGCGATAAGGAAGCTTTACAGTATCGCACCTCCCTCGCCTTAGACAACGCTAGTATCTGCCCATCGGCTAATAGCCCGGCCATGACAGGTGAGCCGGTGGAAAAGCTCTTTGCCGCTTATAACAAGGTCATGACCGCTCTTCCTAAGATGAGCCAACACTATGAGAAGAATATTCTCCTCAACCTGATGTACTACCCAGTACTCAGTAGTGATGACCTTAATAATGAGGTTAAGATTCAGGAATGGGTACAGGGCTTTGTCAAGCGCTTACCATCAGTGCCATCTGAGGGGATGCACTTTAAGGGCACGGTAAAGCATGATGCGGCTAATGGCTGCTACTACCCACAGATTTCCCATCATATCCATGGTATGGACTACCATTATGTCTTAGACCGTGACTTCTTTAACTCGGTTGATTACTCCTTGTTAAAGAATATGAATGCGCAGGTCTGCAACCTCATTGAAGAGGGCGGTTATGTGCTCTCAGGGGGCAAGCGCTTTGCCGTTAATAATTTCCATGAAGCTTATGAGACTTTAATGCGAGAAGGCTTTAGTGGCGTTAAGATTCAGCGCTATAAGGGCTTAGGTGAAATGAGCGCCGAACAGCTCTCTGATACCACCATGAACCCAGACACTCGTACCTTACTTAAGGTCTCGATTGCTGAGGCTAGTGAAGCTGACCAACTCTTTACCCAATTAATGGGTGAAGAAGTCGAAGCCCGGCGCGTCTTTATCTCAGCTAATGCCGATAAAGCTGTGCTTGACATCTAGACCACTATTATGCCACCTACCGTGCAGCACTGCGAGCACGGCAGCAAGTGCTACTAGCACAGCGCTGCTAGCAGAGCGCTCTACGGGGCACTCTAGACCCCGCCCTTACTAACGCTTATGACAGCGCCCGAACTTACGGGCAAACAAAAAGCCATGGTCAAAAACCATGGCTTTTTTGTTGCTAGCGCTACTACCGCATTAAGCGCCAGCAGCGCTCCAGCCTTTACCTAGATCTTCTTAGTAAAGCACTGAGATATCAGCAGTCTTCGAGAAGATATTGCTTAACTGGTTGAGGATAGCTAAGCGATTGTTCTTAATAGCTTCGTTCTCATCGTTAACCATCACCTTATCAAAGAAGTTATCTACGTCATCACGCAGCTCGGCTAAGATAGCCATAGCCTTGTCATACTCACCTGCCGTGTAGAGGTCATTGATAGTTGGCAGTAAGAGCTTAATGTGGCTGACTAACTGCTTCTCCGATTCATCCTGTAACAGGCTCTCATCAACTGGAGTGCTGACGCGACCGCTCTTTGCTTGGATATTATTCACGCGCTTGTAAGCAGCGGCGAGATCTTCAGCCTCTTTTAACTCCTTGAACTTCACCACAGCTTTAACACGCTTGTCAAAGTCTAAAAGCGACACTGGCTTAGTCGAAAGTACAGCCTGGAAGATTTCCGCACCAATTACTTGGTCTTGGTAGTAAGCCTTGAGACGAGCAAAGATGTAGTCGGTCACGACCGTAGCAGTTTCCGTGGACTTAAGCTTGTCACCAAAGCAGAGGACACCATGGTTGATAATATCGACGAGATTGAGCTCTAACTTGTTCTCAATCACGATACGAATCACACCAATAGCGGCACGACGTAAACCAAATGGGTCCTTATCGCCCTTAGGGATTAAGTTAATACCCATGATGCCAATTAAGGTGGCAAGCTTCTCCGCTAAGCTTAAAGCTACTGGCACGGGACGGGTTGGGATCATGTCGCCGGCAAAGCGGGGGCAATACTGCTCAAAGATAGCGGTGGCAACGTCTGGATCTTCACCATCTAACTCAGCATAGTGCATACCCATAATGCCTTGCGTATCAGTAAACTCCGTCACTAAGGTCGAGGCTAAATCGCACTTAGCTAAACGGGCGGCCCGCTCAGCTAATTCCACCTTAGCATTGACCATTGGGGCAATGTAAGCGGCAATTTGACCTACGATAAGGCTGCGCTCGGCAATAGTACCCAGGTCTTGCTGATAGACAATGGTCTCTAAGCGTGAGTAGAACGACTCTAAAGATTGCTTGCGGTCAGTCTTGAAGAAGAATTCAGCATCCGAGAGACGAGGACGAACCACACGCTCATTACCGGAGATTAAAGCGCTAGTGTCAGCTGGGTTAATGTTGGAAACAAAGGCAAACTTTGGCAGTAAGTGCTTCTTCTCATCGTAAATAGGGAAGTACTTCTGGTCGCCTTTCATGGTGTAAACCAGAGCTTCAGCTGGCACCTGGAGGAAACGCTCTTCAAAGGAGGCTAAGAAGACATGTGGATTCTCTACCAGCGAAGTTACTTCCTCTAATAAAGCATCGTCGAGATCGGCCACACCCTGTACCGAAGTAGCTAGCTTCTCAACTTGCTCTTTAATCGAAGCCTTACGCTCTTCAAAGTCAGCAATCACAGCACCCTCAGTACGCAGCTGCTCCACATAGGTATTAGCGTTCTTAACTTCTAACTCTGGGGCCCCCATGAAACGGTGTCCCTTAATGGTACGAGAAGAAGCAACACCTAAGATCTCGCCTGGGATCAGCTCATCACCAAAGATCATGCAGAGAGTATGAACAGGACGCACAAACTCGTCATGCTTATCACCCCAGTGCATCAGCTTAGGAATAGGCAGATTACTTAAAGCTTGAGCAAACATGTTAGGAATGAGCGCCTTGCTATCAGTACCAGGCTTCACAGTCTTGATATAGAGCCACTCACCCTTATCGGTCTTGAGGCGTTCAGCTTGCTCAACTGTAATGCCATTAGCACTAGCCCAACCTTGAGCCGCCTTGGTTGGCTTACCCTCAGCATCAAAGGCCGCCTTAATCGCAGGTCCCTTAACTTCGATAGTACGGTCAGCTTGCTTAACATCTAAACCAGACACGATCAGAGCTAAACGACGTGGGGTGGCTAACCACTTAGCCCCATTAAAGTTTAAGCCCTCTTGGCCTAAGAGCTTCACGAAATTGTCGTGGAGAGCCTGTGCTAACTTACGCAAGGCTTTTGGTGGTAACTCTTCAGTACCTAATTCTAAGAGTAAATCTAATTTGTCCATGATGAACCTACATGAGGCACAAAGAAAAAGCTTAATCTCACCTATTGCTGCTACTAGCTTCTAGCTAGCCTCTTGCTAATCTCTAGCTAGCTTAGCACCGGTCTTTTGCCAGCTTACTCCGGCTTAGCGCTACTCTTAGGCCTGTTTAGCCTAGCTTAGCGCCGGTCACTAGCCTGCCCTGATTTGCTTACACTAACCTGCAACTGTGAGCTTTCTATATGCCGTAATTGTGCAAGATAAAGAAACAGCGGCGCGCTTAGCGCGCTTGACCCGTAGTTACGCTTTTGCGTTTTCTACACGTAACAACGTGTAGCCCCGCAGGAAAGCGTTACTTTAGCTACGCTTTAGCGCTTGCACATTGGGAAGCCTAAGGCCTCACGTGATTGATAGTAAGCTTCTGCTACCGCCTTGGAGAGAGTACGAATACGTAAAATGTAGCGTTGACGCTCGGTAACGGAGATAGCATGACGCGCATCCAAGAGGTTGAAGCAGTGAGCAGCCTTTAAGATACGCTCATAAGCAGGTAATGGCAGAGGCTTTTCTAAAGCTAAGAGCTTGCTGCTCTCACTCTCCATCTGCTCAAACATCTTGAAGAGGAAATCGGTATCGGCATACTCGAAGTTATAAGCAGATTGCTCCACTTCGTTTTGATGGAAGACATCACCATAGGTCACATCACCATTAGCAGTGTGGGCCCACACTAGGTCATAAATAGAGTTCTTGCCCTGGATGTACATGGCTAAGCGCTCTAAACCATAGGTAAGCTCGCCCGTTACCGGGAAGCAAGAGAGGCCGCCTACTTGCTGGAAGTAAGTAAACTGCGACACTTCCATACCATTAAGCCAAACTTCCCAACCTAAGCCCCACGCACCTAAGGTAGGGTTTTCCCAATTGTCCTCGACAAAGCGGATATCATTGACGGTAGGGTCAAAGCCTAACTCTTTTAAAGAGCCTAAGTAGAGGTCTTGGATATTATCTGGAGATGGCTTTAAGATGACTTGGAATTGGTAGTAGTGCTGTAAGCGGTTAGGGTTTTCACCGTAGCGACCATCAGTAGGACGACGGGATGGCTGAACGTAGCAGCAAGAAATTGGCTCTGGACCTAAAGAGCGCAGGAAAGTCATAGGATGGGAAGTGCCTGCACCAACCTCCATATCAAAAGGCTGGGAGACCATGCAACCATGGCGCATCCAGTAATCTTGTAGAGTAAAGATTAAACCTTGAAAGGTTTGCAGATCGTATTTATTAGACATCGTTCAACCACACAAATAACACTGTCTGTCACTTGCCACTCCATGCCAGCAAGCCTGCTATGCAGTCTGACCGCTATGCGGTCTTACTGCTACGCAATCTTGCTACTATGCAATCTGACCGCTACGCAGCATTGCCACTACGCAATCTGACCGCTACACAATCTTGCTACGAGGCGGGCATCTACGTGCACCGGCACTAGACATGAGAGGGCACGGAGACCGTACCAAGACATACTAGGACGCGGAGAGCGCACTAGACATGCATAGACGCACTTACCTTTAACGCTTCAGCCTGTTTAAAGGCTAGCGTTACAACACGGTAAAGAACATTGGAGTAAGGCTAAAGATCCAGAGCTCATGCTGCACCTAAGTAGGCCTGATGCGCAGCATCAATAGCCTGGACGCAGTAATGACCCAGTATAAAGAGTTCCCTATTTTATCAGATTGTATCCCCTATACCCTGGCTTTATTGGCTTTTCTCCCTCGAGTGAAGCTCCAGCTTAGCAGAGCCTAAACTTATAAGGGGCCAAGTTTATCAGAGCCTGCACTTATAAAAGACCAAACTTATCAAAGCCCGTACTTATCAGAGCCCATGCTTACCAAAGTTCCACCTCACCAAGGTCTTTAGCAAAGCCTCACCCACCTCGCGACTCTATCCACCATAAGGCTCCGATAAAGCAAGCAACTCCTCCTAGAGAGCATAAGTACCAGGAGACGAAATGCCCACAGCGCCCCGTAAAGCAACCTTCCCGTAAAGCTACCTATTACCGTAATAGCTCCCCTTGTAAAGCTTGTGACTATATCCCCTCAGGTAGCAGACTAGCTCCGATAGCTAAGACCAGCGCAGATATCTAGACTTACTAAGTTATCTAAACTAGCTAGGGAAGCTCAGCTTAGCCCTTACGAATAATATAGCGATGTGGATGGTCAGCATCAGGCATAGCCACCAGCTCATGATTCATAAAGCTACAAAAGGCGGGCACATCACGTAAGGACACAGGGTCATCCGAGAGGAGCTCAATTAACTGCCCGGAAGCGCTCTTACGAATACACAGCCGCAAAAGCATTAAAGGTTCAGGACAGGAGAGGCCGAGGCCATTTACTGACTTAAGTTCGGACGCCGCACTAATGCCACTAGTAGCCGCAGCACCGGCAGCATTAGCAGCACTACTAACAGCACTAGCTGGCGCTTCGCCCGCACTAGCCGCAAAGCCTTGTGCACTAGCAGCACCACTACTAGCAGTAGCCTCGTCTGTACTAGTGGGCGCTGCCGACACGACTTCAGACCGCACCGGCTCGCCCTGAGCCAGGTCAGGCGCTGCTGCTGCCGACACAGAGGCAGATAAAGCATCATTAGGGATATCAGAATCGTGGCTAGCGGTCATGACAGGCCTCAGAAATTAGCAAAAAGCAGAAAAAACGCACCAATATATAGAGAAAAGCAGCAAAATATCCCATTATCAGCAGAAAAACATCCTCCCCCACAAAGGAAAAGCCGATTAAGAAAGAAAAAGCCGAGCAAGAAGCACGTAAAAAAGCGCCACCCCAACAGCCTAAGCTCTACCCTCCACTATTATACCTATCCCCTACGCCTAGCCGGGGGCATAACGAGCACACTGGGGCCATAACGAGCCCACTGGGATCATACAAAATACACTGGCTCCATAGCTCATCCACTGGGGCCATACAGAGCCACTGGAGCCATAGCGAGCCCCCGGTGGTCATAGCGCATCCACTAAGGATCACCATGATTTAGCGTAGGTAAGCAATAAAGCAAAAAAGCAAGATAGCGCGACAGGAGGGATAGACAAGATAGTTTTGCCAGACTATAGCAAGGTGAAGAGGGAAATTAACGCGTAAAAGCGGGGAGCTTGACTAAGAAAGATAATAATGTGATGAAGGCCTTGCTATTTATTGCTTTATTGCTATAATAAGCGCACTTTCCTATGCTGGTTTAGCTCAGTTGGTAGAGCACCTGTTTTGTAAACAGGGGGTCGTGGGTTCGAGACCTACAACCAGCACCACCAAACCTCTCTACGATATCACAACGATATCATCCCCATGCCCTAAAAGGCATACTCCCATAAATTCCACGCACAGCAAAACAACCTGTAAAGTAAAATAACCTTAAGCTCTAATAAGCTCTAAGTGGCCTTGTTGTGTCCAGGCGTCGCTAAGCAAACATCTGTATATCCGTGTCACTACAGTATCACTAAACATCTCACAACAGCAGCATCCCAACGCTCAGCTCTCTACTTACATGGGCCATTAGATTTGCAACATTTAAGCGATGATAGTTTGCAATAGCAGTTTTTCTTCTAAACAAGCCGTAATCCTTAGCTCGCCCAAGAATCGTAAATTTACTTTGTAAGAAGTTGGGGCGCAGCAAAAGGCTTATATATCGTGAAATAAATACCTTGTTGGTCATTGCCACAGCAAGCTCTACAGATCTGGTTTTAGCTTTGGCCCACTGCACTATTGAAACTCCAGCCTCAGTTAAATCAAGCATCACCGAGTTTAACTAAGCCTAATCGAGCTTAGCCAGGCCTAGCCTAGTTTAGCCCCACTAGAGCCACATCTACAGCGGTTAGCACTACCATAACATAAACGCAGCTTCAGCTCTACTCAAGAGCTGGCCTTTCTCTAAAGCCGCTATGCACAGCTACGAGTGCACAGCGCACAGCCACGAGTACACAGCCAAGACTGCACAGCCAAGACTGCACAGCCAAAACCTCATAGCTACGCGTTTACAACCACAAGTTCTTTGTTAAGATTTCACAACCACGAGTTCACTGCCAAAAAGCGGCCCAAGAATCACTTACCCGCTCTCGTCATGAGAGGCAATGGAACGGAAGGCCATGGCTTTATAAAGATAGCTTAAGCAAGAGAGTGACGTAGAAAAAAATAGCCAAGAAGCAGGAGGTGCAGGGGCTAATCCCAGCATGTAGTTTATGGCTATGCGGGCGTGACAAGCTGGTTTAGTTTGGCGATAAGGTTAAGTGATGCAGCCAGTAATCTACGGCACCACTATCGGAACCAGGCGCAAAGCGCATGCCTTCTAACCATCCTGCTAATGGAGCGAAAGCATGGAGCTTAAGGTCACTATCACCAATAGGACTGCTGTAGGAAGTACAGAAAGGAACAATGATTTTGTTGGTGAAATCATAGCTCTCCAGAAAAGTACTAATAATGCGTGGGGCCTGACCTTTCCAAATCGGATAGCCTAAAAAGACCACCTCATAGTCCGCCATTTGCTCGACTTTACCTAAAATGGCGGGACGTAAATTAGGATTATCTTGTTCAACCCGAGTCCGCGCTGTATCAGCATCAGCTAAATCTTCTTCGGTATAAGGCTGAGCAGGGGTAATAGCATAGAGCGGCGCCTGTAAAATTTGCGCTGTTGCTTCTGCTACTTGCTTAGTATGGCCACTAGTAGAAAAGTACACCACCAGCACCTTACTTGCCTGAATTTTCTTCAGCAAATGCTCACTTACTGCAGTTGTCGGAGATGCTATAGGATAGTTGGGAGATATAACATTAGCTATGGGTGCCGCCACAGGCGTTGCATTTGCCTCAGTCGCGTCTGCGCTAGCTTCAGCGGCCATAAAAGCACTCAGCCCCAAACTTATCACGAGAGTGAGCATACTGAACCAAGAGAAAAGACGAGATCTTAAGTGCAGCATAGTATTTCCCATAACAATGGTTGCTTAGAGCAAGCAACAACTATCTAACCGTCTCCTGCTCCTACCTTAAATGATTAAGCAATGCGCTGCTTTGAGCTTAGCTCATTGTATGGCTTTTGCATTTTCTTTCTAGTTACCATACTACCCTACTAGCCCCCCCTCACTAGTACTGCTAATTAAGAGGTTTTGGTAGGGGGCGTAACTTCCAAAGCTTGTGCTATCTATTGGTATGCACTTTAAGAACTGGAGAGCTTCTTCTCCTAAAACTACCATCAAAAAAAGATGCTCCTTATTTTGTTGCAACTCTAATGCAGGTTATGTGGGAGCAGATTAGCCTACCAAGACCTCTTAATTAATAGCACTAGCTATCCCCCACTAGCCAAGCTCAACTAACTAAGCCCAAACTATCTCCGCGCCCCTAAACCCAATCTATCTCACCACCAGCAGCCCAATAGCCTCACCTTACAAAACCTGACAAAGACTTACAAAACCATACCAACTATCACCTACCCTAACCAAATGGATAGGCAGTAAGCCGGATAGGCTACAGCCACAAGCACAGCATTAGAAGCCCCAAGCAACATTAGCATGGCTCTGCTTATCTGCCATTCTGCTAGCCTTGATAGAACTGTCAGCTGGGAAGGGCGATGAGGCCGCTGGGGAGTAAGGCCGATAGGCTATGAGGGCGGTGAGGCCGATGTACGGTGAAACCGGTGGGCGGGCAGTGAGGCCGGGGAGCGGGCACAGAGAGCGAACACTTAGTGCTAGTAATGCCAACCAAAGGCTAATATCAGCCAAAAATTAATACCAACCAAAGAGTGAGCGCCCTTGGTCAAGCTTGGCTATAGCCTCAAGTTCACTATCGGCTAAAGTAAAGTCCAAAGAAGCAAGATTCTGTTGTTGGCGCTCATAATTACTAGATTTAGGGATAACAGCAATACCTTGCTGCGTTAAAAAGCGTAAAGCCACTTGTCCTGAGGTTTTGCCATATTTACGTCCTAAGGCTACTAATAATGGCTCTGCAAAGATATTTCGCCTCCCCTCAGTAAAAGAGCCCCATGATTGCATCACGGTACCCTGATGCGCCATGGCTTTTTGCAAGTCTAATTGAGCAAAGTAGACATGGGATTCCACCTGATTGACCATAGGCAAAATAGCCTGAGCCTCTGGCCCGGTATTGCCACTACCTTGATTGTCAGTAGCTTTAGCTTCAGTAGCTTTAGCTCCAATAGCTTTAGCTACGGTAGCATTAGCTACGGTAGCTGTATTGGCACTACCGTCTAACAGATGCTGACATAAGTCCTGGTAACGTGAGAGGTCAAAGTTAGAGATACCTATCGCTTTAACGAGCCCCTGTTGATAGGCTGCCAGGAGCGCTTCATACATGGCTAAAGCAATCTCTAACTCATAAGGCTCATGAATCAGCATGAGGTCAAGATAATCTACCCTCATATTCTCTAGCGAGCGCTCTAGATCTTCCTGAGCTTTACGATAAGCCCTGGCGGCATCTGCTCCCGGACGATAGAGCTTAGAAGTAAGAAAAATCTCTGCTCGTGCGATACCACTAGCGCGTAGCGCCGCGCCAACAATATCTTCATTTTGATACATCTGTGCCGTATCAATGAGTCTATAACCTAACTCTAGCGCTTGCTCTATGCTTTTTTGCCCAGAAGTCCCACGTAAATCCCAAGTACCTAAACCTACTAAGGGCATTAACACGCCATTGGCTAAACGCTGATACTCCATAGCCTTTTCCTCGATCATCCTATCATCAAACTCTCGCTAGTCCTACCTAATATAGGCTCAATGTCGCCTTACGCTTGTCTATGACAGCCTGGCCTTATCTTTGAGCTTACGAAGAGTAAAGCATAGGGGAGAGCCCAGAGCTAACGATTTAAGATTTTGCAGAATCTGCCAAGATCCTGAAGGCGGGCCTTACTTCAAAATAGGTATAAAATCAAGTTGCATAGGTTTTGCAGAGAAATTCGATAGACTGTTCCGGATTAGCAAAAAGCCCCTGCAGCTCTTTCTTGCTAGGCTTAGCTTTATCTGTGCCACGCTCTTTCTGTGCCATGCTCATTAAGTTGTTAGCTATCTTATTTAGCTGCAACATACCATTGCTAAAATCGGCGTTTCTGCAATGAGTACGGTCTTGATTAAAGGTTAAATCAAGCACCCAGTGTAGTTCGTTTTCGATGCTCCAATGTCTTCTTATTACTTGCTGAATAAGAGGCCCAATGGTTGATGGTTCAGGATACAGAGAAGAGACAAAGTACCGCGTGCCATGGCTAGTTTTGTTATGAGCCTTGGATGTAGTGGTAGAGTCGATTTTAATCAGACAATGGATGTGTGGCCATTTATCTTGCAGTTTCGCGCTTAGGTACGTAGCAGGTAATATCTCTATATGGCGTTGCTCAATACGTTCTCTATTAAGATCACCTGGCTCATCAACAACGACTTTATCGACTAAATTACTAGAGTCAGCAAAGATATCTGCCACCTCTTCAGCTAATTTAGGCTGGTTGTTCTTAAGAGCGATACAGAAGTCAGCGCCATTTTTCTCAACCAAGTAAGCCATTAACTTGTGCTGAGTTTGAATAGCATCCGCACTGACAATAGCGCCGCTAATATCAAAGCCCTTAAAGATGTTAGTGGCTTCAGTAATCTCATTATTCTTCTCTGCTATGGAGATTTGATTTAAACACAGACCATCACTTGCACTATACAGATTCAATGCATGGAAGCACTGATTCGGTGTTTTACGTGAAGCGCGTATGCTTTGTCCATCAAGAACAAGATGACGACGATTTGTGTCATCACTAAAAAGAGGCTCAGTAAAGCTCTTAAGAAGTTGACATTGCTTGTCTTTGCCTACAGTAAGGACAAGATTTCTTACTGTGTCATGAGATATAGGTTTTTCAGGCAAGTCAGGCAAATACTTGATAAAGACTTTTATGTGAGCCTGGTAGAAACTAGCGATCTGAGGAGCTGTAGTAAATCCTGCTAGTAATGAGCAAATAGTAACAACGAGCAATGAAGACACAGGATAGAGA
>Cebus_capucinus_imitator_PRJNA485217_SSR093__coassemble_319_pt1 | contig 24112 bp, 11 predicted proteins | sample Cebus_capucinus_imitator_PRJNA485217_SSR093__metabat2_low_PE_002 | metagenome-assembled genome bin Cebus_capucinus_imitator_PRJNA485217_SSR093 | reverse complement strand
CGTGTGCTCTTCTGCTTGAGACTCCAAGAGTACGAGCTTTAAGTCTATCCTACAGCTAGCTTAAAGCTCGTACTCTTGGAGTCTCAAGCTATTTTTTTGAAGTTGTAGGCAGGATTATTTGCCTATATCTTGGCGCTACTAGCACTAAACATGCCTATCTTTAATCTTTGCTTAGCAAAGCTCATTTGCCAATCTCAGAAGCCAAGAAGCTCCCAAGCTAAGCTTAAAAGCTAAGCTCTCAAGCTAGGCTCTCAAGCGAAGCTATGTAGCAAAGCTACATGTTTGAGCTTCCAAGCTAAGCTTCCAAGCAAAGCTCAGATGATCAGTACTTAAGCTATTGTGGCAAGCATTAAGAATTTAAGAGATAAGCTGCACCAGAGTATCAATATCCAATGCTTACGCCCAGGCACGCAATCCCCAGGGCGCGTCAAGGCTCATTATACTTAATCTAAGTCAGAGGCCCATCGCTTAAGGCTAATTTATTAATACCCGATCGCAATTCCATCACTTATAACGATAGGAATCAGGACATAGAGCGGCGTGATGGCGATTTTGTGGTATAGAAAGAGTAGCTTTTGTCTGATTATTTTTACCAAGGAGGAGAGATTAAAGGATAGTGATATATGTGTGCAAGCGCGGGGATAGCAGGAGGTAAGTAGGATGAAAAATATGAGATGGCTCTTTATAGCGCTGCTAAAGCCGTGCTAAAGCTCTGCTAGAGCGATGTTATAGCCGTGCTAAAGCTCTGCTAGAGCGATGTTATAGCCGTGCTAAAGCTCTGCTAGAGCCGTGAGATAGTAGAGCTATGGTGAGGCTAGGGAGTACTTATCATATGTCTTTGGAGCATAAGCAGGTGAGAGGACGATAGCTGCTGGGGGCCAAAAAACTAGGCCCTGTTGGAGTCTCAAGAGACTAGACACTGCGGTGCGCTAAAGATACTGCTAGCGGATAGGCGCAAAAGCAACCGCTAGTAGCTATGCGGTGGCGATGTTGACAGTTACTGTGTTGTAGAGATAGCACAAGCGATGATACGGGCGCGCTTGATAGCTTAAGTCAGGTGGTTTTATTTATCGCTATAACGTGCTTATGCTGTAAATAAGGGCATGATCTTACTTACTAAGATTGTCATAAGTAAGGTGGCTTTATGCTAGATAAGCAAGGGATATTTAGAGATAAGATCAAATAATAGGTTTAGATCACGTCTTTAACTTATGTCCTTAGCAATAGTGGTGGGGCTTATCTTAAGATGGGGGGATGCTTTAGATTAGGCACAAGCGCCAGATAAGGCTATTTTCTAAAAAAGAGAGTGAGATGGCTACGGGAGGGCTCCAGAGAAGAGCGTATGCTCTAGGTAATAATACCTAGACCTCATTAAGCTAAGAGTTGAACCAAGCTATCAAAGCATAGGAGCGCTATCAGTGTATAGCAGAGCATAGCAAAGCTATGCATAGGAGCACTATCAGTGTATAGCAGAGCATAGCAAAGCTATTAGAGCAGATGAGCACCAGCAGAGCATAAGGGCAATCTTAGCTAAGAGCAGTTCTATTAGAGAAGATAGGGCTTTTGCTTTAGTGATGTTGGTAACAGCAGCTCTAGCGTAGCTGCTTATATTCCTGGTAACCATGAGGTTAGTAAGCATAGAGAGAAGCTCTCTTTACTCCATTGCCGATAGGTTTGGTCTTGCTTTGTGATTCTGCATGATGTGTTGTGATATTTTGCGGTAAGGGGTATCAAATAGGTGCATTATGATTTCCCTGGCTGCAAAATTGGCAGATGCCAAAATTGGCTAATGCCAAAATTGGCATACTTTATCCTTAAATTAAGGTAGCAGATTCTTGCATCCTGATTATTAGTTCAGGCTAAGAATTGTTGTGAGGGCACTAAGTAATAATTGGTGTAGCGCTCTGAAGAACGGTGCCAACTGTAGATTTGACCACAGCTAGGCCCTGAGCTCTATATCTAAAGTTTACGCTATATAGCTAGAGCCTGATGGTGTAAGCTCGGCTTAACAGTTTCTGGTACTCAATAGTTTGGTGAGTTTTGTGGTTTTGCTGGGATGAGTCGTATCGCGTCCCCAATATTGTCACGATTTTCATTGTTTTCGCGGTAGGAAGAGTGTTTTTAATGCCTGAGCTTACCTCTATATGTAGAAGTAACAGCACTTGTTATCGCATATAGAAGCAACAGTACCTGCTATCGCATATAGCAAGCAATAGTGCTTGCTAGCGCAACTCCTTTTATCTCGACTCCATCCTTTATCCTGAGATTAAACCTTTAGCCTTATCAGGCCGCACCTAACTGAATTACGTTAACAAGCATTGCTTTAAGCACAAGTAAGGAGAAAAAGGCACGCAAGCTTAGTTATGTCGCTACTTACCAATGTTAGTTCGCTATGAGCAGATCTAGCTATTTAGATTACCAAGAAGCGTGGATAGGCTTGACTCTAAGTTGGCCCTAGACAGCTCCAAAGCTCTAGCTATACTCGCCCGAAGATTGTTGTTGCAGAGGCAAATCTATGAAATTGTTACATGGTTTAAGAGGCTTAGTGAGAATAAGCGTGCTTATCATGGGCATGGTGCTCTTGAGCTTAGGAGTGAGTGGCTGTGGCCAGAAAATCGATGATTATTCTGGTACGTGGATGGGTATTGACCAGCGTCCTAATGGTGGCTCCAAGATTTACGAATATAACATCGCTATGAATAATGATGAAGTCACCTACACCATTCGCGTAACTCAGTACGATTATAAGAAGAGCTTTAATAGTCGTTCGGCACAGTGGAGTAACACGGAGCCACACTATGTAAGTGGTTACTTAGATACGCGAGGACATTTAGTATCGTCCATTGGTACCTTTGTTGCCGAGCCAAAGAACTTCCGTTTAATCTATGGCAATATCAATCTGGTGCGTAAGGCTAAGAACGTAGAGCTCAAGTTAAAGTACGTGTTACGTAATGAGATTGAGAAACGCTATCCACAAATTGAAATTATTGATTAGCTCTATTCGAGGCTATACAGAACTGTCATAAATTAAGATGGCACATCTCAGGCTGTCTCCCGACAAAGCTTTACTTCAGCGCTCATGCTCAGTTTGCGTAATACTTTATAAGTAGCGCCGGATAGAAATAGCCTATCTGTCTAATCTCAGTGGTTTACCTGCTAATTTATGACAGTCCTGTATAGGTGGAGCTTAAGCTTAAGCTGGAGTTTAAGCAGGAGCTTAAGCTTAATCAGGAGCTTAAGCCTCCGCTTATATCGTAGCTCTCAGTCTCCGCTTGTAATGCAGCGCTAAGCTCGCTTCTATGCGAAACTTATGCGGCACTTATTGCCAAGCCTAACTCTTGGCTTGTTGCTGTGCTTAGCATGTTGCTGTGCTTAGCATGTTGCTGTGCTTAGCATGTTGCTGCGCTTTGTTTGGTTCCTGCCACGGCGCAGATCTGTACTCAGGAATGAGGCATAGCAGCATGCAAACTTTAGGCTCTCTTTAAGAGCCACATCTCATTAAGAAGCCAGGTTTTTACTAAGAAGCTAGGCCCTTCCTAAGATACCCAGTCTTTATTAAGAAGCCAAACCGAGATTGGCTTTTTCTTTGCCTGCTGTTATCAGCTTACCTTCTCTCTCCTTGCTGTATCTTGCTAGACTATCCTATCCCGCTTTACTTCATCTTACTTTACTTTGCTCCATTTCCACCTTCTTTCTTTACAGCATCTTACTTAACTTAACCTGCTCACTCTTAACTTTATCTCTACTCAATTTGCCTCAGAGCGGGCTTAAGTAATGAACAAAGCTGCTTTTATACTTTTAAGGTATACCAATTTATGTGTTCTCAACCTCTTTTACCTCCTCTTTATCAAGTGCTTAGGCAGTACAAAGTGCTTTGGCTGGTCTGTGCCAGTACAAAGTGCTTTGGCTGGTCTGTGCCAGTACAAAGTGCTTTGGCTGATCTGTGCCAGTACAAAGTGCTTTAGCTGGATACATATTAGGAGTGTTGTAGGTAAAAGTCGATATTTACGCCCATTGTTGAGCAAAACACCGAGCTCATATTGCTAAAGAAAGTACTCTGGTTGGCGCTTGTGTCATGGCTAGTGATGGCTAGACTACTCGTACTTACTAGTGATGGCTGGTGATTTGTCGTGATAGTGAGACGTAGATAGCGTAGCGACAAAGGTATGATGTCGCAGAGATACTAGAGAGAATGGGGGAGCTTGGTGTGGCGCGATAAGTGGTAGTTTGATGCTTAAGGTACTGGCCTAACAGGAAGAGAGATCCGTAATCTGTAGGGAATTAAACTTAACTGTGAGGCTGTAGCTTAAGATTAAGTAAGGAACTAGTGCGGTTTCAACTAGTTATAGTTGAGGTACCTAGGAGCAATAGTATCATTACTGCACTTGATTTACGACTTAGTTCTAAGTGACTACTGAAGATAGCTTAATTAACTATTGGCGTTAATCTAACTAACTACTAGCGGTACTTGAACTGCAGGGAGTAGTAGAACTGCAGGTAAGAGTGTGACTACTGGAGGTGATTTAACTACTTAGGGTAAGTTTAATCATTTACGGTAGTTTAACTACTTGAGCTTAGGAGTTGTTGTGGGCTCTAATAGGTCAAACACCAGATATTATGAGCTAATGCTTCGTAAAGTGATGAGCTCATGCTTGGTAAAGCTACGAGCTAATGCTCCATGAAGTTATGGTCTAATGCTCCGTGAAGCGCATGGCCTGCTGAACTTAGTAAGCTCTTAAAGCTTAGAAGCTTACTTGTTGAAGTAAAGTTTAGCTAGTAAAGCTATCAAGAGAACCAGGGGAAACATTCAAGAAATCGCCAGAGGGCTATGGCTCTCAGTGACTTCGTTACCAGGAAGCGGGTCTCTACTGCTCTGTAGTGCAGATGCGATAAGCTCTGATGCTCTATAGCGCAGATGCAAGGCGCTCTGATGCTCTATAGCGCAGATGCAAGGCGCTCTGATGCTCTATAGCGTAGATGCAAGGCGCTCTGATGCTCTATAGCGCGGATGCTTTGCAGTGCTAATGCTTTGGCTAACGCTATGGCAGCATGATGGAGTGCTTTATTATCTGGTAGCTTTAACTAGGAGCGAGCGCTTGAGTTTTTTCGCTAATCTCAAGGCTTAGTATCTCCATAGCTAAGTTTTTGTGCCATCTTAGGAGGATGTTTAGAACACTGGATTTAGGTAAAGGTGTCCAGGTTTTTATTTACCTTCTAAGTGTCTGGTTTAATTTATAGCTAGTGCCATCTCTCATTGCCATAAGCTAAGCGCTGGGTAAGCGTAGTTGTGGCTTTGAGGCTGTGGCGATGTTACTAGGATTACTTCAGGCTCAAAAAGCCAGCCCCACGGGGCATAATATCTGTTTTTGCGGTGTTATTAACACCATGGTAGAGGATATGAGTAAGTCTAACTAAAGCTAAACCGCGACATAGGTTCTGATGGTTAAGCTTAGTAGAGGCATGAAGCAGCCAGGTTTGCTTAAGTAGCTTTTGTTTCTTATGAAGCGTGGTTAGCTTGTTTAGCTGAGTAAGCTTAGTAAACTTGAGGCGCTTAGGAAGCTGATTAAGCTTTTGGCGCTGGAGCTGCGTGATGCTGGCATATCCTGGTTCTGATGAGTTTATTACCGTAGTCAACCTGTAAGCCAACCTTACTCAAGTTAGCCTTAGCGGTCGATTGGGCCAAAATCATCATCAAAAGCAGCATGAGGTGCGATTATGCTAGCGGCGCGTGCGGCTAACTCAGCAGAGGAGGTCATGGCAACCTGCTCGTCCTTAACGCGCTTACGACGCGACTGCTTAGGGATAAAGACTAAGCGTTGTGGGCCCTCAGTACGGTAAACCGAGAAACGCTTGAGTCCTGGGTACTGACGCACAAAGGCATCGTAGAACTCGATTAATCCGAACTTGTCCTTACCTTGGACGCGACCGACCGAAGTAGAGCTGACACGCACCGAGCGCTTCTTGTTGCTGTCCCACTTGTTCTTGTAGGTGCACACATAGTAGCCACGGTTGGAGTCACCATTGGCGATCAGAGGTGGTAAGTTGGGAACTTTAGGAAGATTATCTGGCATCATAATAATAATTAGCCTAAAAATAGCTCCGGGTTATAACTAAATCAACCTGCCTCTGTCTTAGTGCTGCCTATCATCTTGATGCTAGAGGCAAAAAAGACGGAGGGTAAGTCGGTTTATGCAATGCCCCCATAACGTTATTATTATGCCATAGCCTGAGCTGCGGCTAGGATAATATTCAATTTTCTCTAAAGAGACAAATTAGCGTAACAAGGTATGTCTTATCGCGTTTATTCGACGATAAGAGGTGGCATGCTCTGTTGCAAAATCGTTCCTGAAGAAGGAACCAAAATGTTCCTCTGGCAAGAACTAAAATCGTTCCTGAAGTAGGAACCAAAATGTTCCTCTGGCAAGAACTAAAATCGTTCCTGAAGTAGGAACCAAAATGTTCCTTTAGTAGGAACAGTGGTCGCTCAACTATGGAGGTAGATACTTTAGCAAGCACGCTACTAGTACTTTGGCTCCGATCATCCTTAGCCTTAAGAACTATTTCATGGATTCTCTCTAGAGCTATCTCCAGAGAGTTCTCATGGAATATCTCACTAACTATGGACTATATAGTTGATGCTGGCCTAAATTGTCTAGTCTTGGACTAAGCCTAATTAATCTCGGAGTAGATACCTAAATTTGTTTAGTATCAGACTAAGCTTATTATATGTAGGGTCTTAGTAAGCCTTGATGTAGTTGAGAGTACACATAGTTCCAGATTTATTTGGAGGGCGGTTATGCTCTATCTTGGATTACTACTTCTGGTTAGCTTTTGTTTAGCTTAATAGCTGTTGCTAGCTACTCTTACTTGCTGCTCTTACTTGCTGCTCCTAACTAGGTTTACTATTAGGTTTACTACTAGGTTTACTAACCCTGGGTATTTGAGTGATCTTTAATAATGTGGGTAACTTAGATGCGGTGCAGCATCTGAAGCTAGATCGGGAAGTTCTTAATATGCTTGATGTGGTTGATTAGCTGAGTCTGTTATCTGCGTCAAGATAGCCCCTGGCGCTTGCAATTAGGCTCGTTTTTCCTTGGTTCCTCTTATCTTCCTCTCTTTTCCTTAACCAAGAGGGGAGGTTGCCTTATCAAGAGGAACTACCACAATGAAGAAACACCTCAATGAGGAAATACCACAATTAAAGTATAGAACTACGATACTTAGGCTATAGTTAGCTATTTTTAGCTTAAAGCGCTGGGTTAGCCACGATATCTCACGAGAGTGAGTTTTGAGTTGATGTGCTCTACAAGCTATCTCTCTATATCTTGGTTAACAAAGCTTTTAAGGTAGGATAGGCAGGAGGGAAGTTATGTTCCAGCATGACCTAACGTGACTATCTATCACATTTAGAATCTTAAACTGATAATATCCTTAGTACTTATACTGAGGATGGTACTGTTACTTCTGCTAATGCTTGCTACCTGGCTTGGGGCTTAGGCTAACTTAGAAACCACCGCCGTTACCGCTACATATATATTTAATCACATTGTTCGTCTTTTAGGTGTTGTCGATTAACACGCGCGCAACTGAACCGAATTTGTGTTGTAACTATAGTTTCTTTGGGCTAAATAGTTACAATAAAGTAAACATGCGGTCGAATGCTCCTATGCTCCAGCCTAAAAGGCACTTGCAAGCGTTTACAATTGTCTGATTTATCCGGTGCAGCCGCCCCATAACGGGGCACAGTATTGATGTTTTAACCATTATGGCTCATAACTTTGCACTGTTATAACTGCGCTAAAACAGCTATAAGTCACACTTAGTTGGCCTTTACTCTTCTATCTTCGTATGAACAGAGAGTAATAACATAGTCAAGACATATATAGCTTTATTCTATGCAAGATTATCGGCGAATGTGGACAACTTTTTAATAAAGATCGTTTTGATCATAAAAAATTTCATAATTGCCACTGCTTGTGTATATAGCCGTTTAAAGTAAAAGCTCTTTTTTATTAGCTTTACCAACTTCTTTGTAATATCTATTTATAGTCTGGCACTACTGACCTAAATTGACTGTTTAACTTAGGAGCTGGCAGTTGATAGAGCTGACTTCTTTTAGGGTAACTTTGTGTCTATATCGCTATTTTATCTCATTTATAGGCAAAAGGATCCAATGGCAAGCACATCTAAGGCCAACTTTCTCAAGAGGTGAGCCTTACGCAATCGTTTGCATAAATATTGCGGCCCAAATATTGTTTTAATACCATCTAATCAAGAGCGCACTTTTGTTACCCCAGCATCCGCACCATTACTCTCTAACCCACACTCACAACATCTTCAAGTAACTGCAAATCACCCGCAATTCCTCTCAGCCATCCATTAATTTTTTTAAGGTCTCTTAAAGTAGCCGCAACACATCCTCAAGTAGCCGCAAAGCTCTTACTTGTGGCTGCGGAGGTATCTGGCTTTATCGGTTTCTGACCATATATGAACTAAAGCAGAGGTAAAGAGCCAAAGCCTAAGACGGGAAGATAGTTATGAGGACGCTAGTAGACTAAGCCGCATCCTCACAATGGCAGTATAGGTTTCATTAGCTGCGATAAAGCATAAACATACGAGCTCATGCAGCGGGGATGTGATAGTTATCTTGTTGGGTATGGAGATAGGGGGCAAGCTTACTTAAGGCTAAGTGAAGCTTACCTAAGGCTAGCATAGAGAGGGATATTTCTAAGCTAAGCTTATAGATGAGGGAAGTTTCACCTAAGCTAAGGGGGCAATTTCTCTTAGCCTAGATGGTTAGCTGTTAGCTAATAGCTAATTGAGGTTAAGCCACGCTTTGCTAAAGCGCTAAAGCTAGTCATGGTTTAAGGCAAGATTTTGCAATCCTGGCTTAGCTTAGGCCTAGCAGGTGGGGCGCTTTAGTTCTTGCTAAGTGGAGCTGAGCGCTACGGAGCTTTATTCAGTGGAGCTTAACTTAGCCTGGCTTAGCTTAGGCTGGCTAAGCGGAGCGTGGTTTAGCCTAACTTGCCTCTAAAGAGGTATACCGCGGCTGACATAGTAATGGCTCCTAAGCCTATGAGCGGCAGCATAAGGTGGGCAACTTCCCAAAAAGACTGGCCCTCGAGATAGATCCGGTGCACAGCTTCTAAACCATAGTAAAAAGGATTAATAAGGGAGATATATTGCATGAGCTCTGGCATGGCGCTTCGGGGAGTCACCATGCCCGAGACGATAATAGTTGGCAGCACAATGGTAAAAGCAGAGACTACCGACTGTTGAGAGGTCGAGGCTAAAGCAGAGACCACCAGGCCAATACCCACGGTACACAGGCTAAAGATCGAAATCGTAGCTAAGAGTGCGATAAAGCTGCCCTGTAAATGAATCTTAAACCAGAGCTCACAAATTAGGTACAACCCTAATCCCTGAGAAATGGCAATGAGGGTAGGTGGAATAGACTTACCAATGAGTATTTCTACTGGGGTCAGCGGTGCCATCAGCATCATATCAAAGGTACCTTCTTCGCGCTCGCGGGATACGGAGAGGGAAGAGAGGAGGAGCACTTGGATCATTGAGAGAGCCAAGATCATGCCAGTCATCATGCCATAGCGAGTGATGTTGTTGACATTAAAGAGATAGCGGGTGTTGATATCAATAGTGGAAGAGAGCACCTTAGTACTGCTGGTCTCATTGTATTTACTGATAATAGACTGGATATAGCCGGCAGCTGAGTTAGCCGAAGCGGTATTACGGGCATCAGCGACAATGGAGATACTACGGCTCTTCGTAAAGTTAGAGTCAATGTAGACACCAATGAGAGCATCACCATGGTCTAAGCCCTGTCTAAAGCAAAGTTCATCAGTACAAAAGCGTACCATCTCAAAGCTATCGTTGTTATCGATTTGCTGCACAATCTCATTAGCTGTGGCATCAAAGTTTTGCTGATAGAGGATATAAGGCACATGTTCTAGATTAAAGGTTGCGCCATAACCAAAGAGCAGCGATTGCAAGATGATAGGCAAAACGAGAATCTTGCGAGTACCTGAGTCCATCAGCATCACGATAAACTCTTTGTAAATAAGGGCGCGTAAGCGCATGATCACCAGAGAGAAACTATGCATGATGCTTACCTCTTGCCTGAGCTTGTACCTGACTAGGCGTATGTGCTTGAGGTCCTCCTGTTCCAGCCTGATCTTTATCTTGTTCTCCCTCTAAGCTCACGCTCTCTTTATCTCCTGGCGGCAGCTCAACTCCGCTTGTAGCAGGGTCAGGCTGAACAGTGGTAGGGGCATAGTTAGCTGGGGCAGTGGCAGCAGGGGCGGGCGCTGCCATACTTGCTGGTGTAGCTGTGCTAGTTGACGCAGGTGCAGCCTCTGCTGAGGCAGACGCAGCTGGGGCGGGCGCTGGTGCATCTGCGTTAGTTGGCGCAGGAGCAGCAGCTTCTGGCACAGGTGCAGCAGCTGCTGGCGCTGTCTTAGCTGGTCTTAGGGATGCTGCTTTGTATTTAACTGCAAAGCTCTTAGCGATAAAGCTATAGCAAGCTGCACTTAAGACCAGGGCAAAGATGCTTAAGATGCCAATATTTTTCCACAAGATATCGTTACTACCACCAGAGAGCATGCAGATACGCGATGACTCCACGGCATAAACTGGTGGGAGAATTTTAGCGATATAGGCAATAGCTGGGGGTACAGCGCGCAAATCAAAGATGGTGCCGGAGAGCAAGATAGCGGGGAGAAAGCTTACGATTACCGCATATTCACTAGAGAGGAATTGGTTTTTCGTAGCGGCGGAAATGACTAAGCCAATGAGTAAAGAGACATAGAGATAGATCGCTATAGTCAATATATACATGATGACGCTGCCGCGGAAAGGCAGTTCATAAGCAATGAAGGAGAAAAGGATAGTAAAGGTTGTACCTAAGGAAGCTAAGACATAGTAAGGGATGACCTTAGAGAGAAAGAGCTCTAAAGGAGAAGTATTAGTTGCTAGTAAGCCCGTAATCGTACCTCGTTCAAACTCACGAGCAATCACAATGGAGGTCATAAAGCCCGCCATGAGCGCGATAGCGGCAATGAGCTGCCCGGACATCAGATACCAGGTGGAGGTATTACTCTCATTAAACCAATTGCGTACAGTTACGGTAATGGCTTTATCGTTTTTAGCGCGGGAGGAGCCTGATTTGTTTAGCTCGTTCTGATTTACTTGAGAGGCATAGTTAGTCTGGCGCTCTAGTCCTTTTAACGAGGGGCTATTAGCGAGCACTGCTTGTAGATAAGAGAGGGAGATACTAGCCTGCTGTGCATCAGCACCATTAACGGTAATGAGAATTTGGATATTCTGGCTATAAACACGCTGGGAGAGATTACTCGGCAGTACTACATAAGCCACGATATCATGGTGCCGCATCATGTTTTCGGCATCACGCTCATTGTTTAAGGTGACAAAATCAAAGTAGGAGGATCCCGCTAGCGCAAAAGCAACTTCTCTGGTGATAGGGTCATCCATTTTCGAAGAGACTAGTGCTACCGAGACCGGTTTTACATCAATGCGCATGCCGGAGCCATAAAGAACAGCTAGCAGCACCGGGATAAAGAAAGCCACGACCAGTACCGACTTATCGGACAAGATCTGGCGAATTTCTTTATTAAGGAGAGCCTTAAGATGAATGAGATTAAGAGTAAACATCGCTAAACCTCACTTATCACTATCGCGAAGAAGGGCTACGAGAATCTTGCGGAGCTACTATGCCCGGGGCGTTTCCCGCGCTCGGGGCATCTCCCGCGGCGCTATCTACGGTGCTATTCATAGTGTTATCCACGGTGCTGTGCACCGTGCTATCCGCGGTGCTGTCTACGGTGCGCTCCGCGGCTTTACCCGCTGTTGCCCCAGAAGCTGTTAGGTCTTGGCGTCCGCTTAGTACGCAAGAGATAAAGGCCTCTTCAATAGAGATGCGCTCTTGCTTTTGCGCGCAGATTTCATCAGGAGTACCTAAGACGAGAATTTGTCCATGGTCTTGAATTAAGAAGCGGTCGCAATACTCAGCTTCTTCCATGAAGTGAGTGGTGACGATAATGGTGGTGCCTTTAGCCGCCAATTGCGAGATCATGCGCCAAAAAGAGCGGCGTGAGGTTGGGTCAGCGCCGGAGGTAGCCTCATCCAAAAAGAGGATATTAGGCTTATGAATGAGGGCACAGGCCATAGAAAGTGAGCGCTGGACACCAAAAGGCAGACTGTCGGAGAGATCTTCTAAGAAAGGCTCTAAATGAAAGGTTTGCACTACTTCGTCCATATAAGCCTGAAGTTTGCGTCCCCTTAGTCCATAGCTTTGCCCAAAGTAAGTTAGGTTTTGTCTTGCTGTTAATTTGCGATAGAGGCAAAACTTTTGGGCCACATAGCCAATGGTAGCGCGGACGGAACTTTTAGCCTTACTTAAGACCAGGTTATTAATCAGGATTTGTCCATGAGTAGGGTTTAAGAGGGCACAGATCATTCTAAAGGTGGTGGTTTTACCAGCGCCATTAGGTCCAAGTAAGCCAAAGATTTCGCCTTGGTAGACCTTAAAGTTCGAGTCAGCCACCGCCGTAAAGTTGCCAAAGCGCTTGCAGATGTTATCGACATCAATCACCACGCGCCGCTTGGCTTCTTCTGCCTTTGGAGCCGCACTGGCTGTCGCTACCGTTTGGACAGTATTTGCTGTCGCTACCGTTTGGACAGTATTTGCTGTCGCTACCGTTTGGACAGTATTTGCTGTCGCTACCGTTGGGGTAGTACTTGCCTTAGCGGCAGTTGTGTCCGCACTTTCCTTTGTTGCAGCTGGGTTTGCTGCAGGGAGAGCTACTTGGTGGAGCAAGGCCGCCTCATCAGGATGATAGGTGAGGTTGATATAAGCGTCTTCTAAAATAGGAGCACGGGTATCAAGCTCATAAGCTGATGGAGGAATCTGTCCTACTTGCGGGGCAATTTTATTTAAAAGCCTCAAGAGGTCTTGTGCTAAAGCTTCTTTAGTAACCCCTGATGCTGTTAGCAAATCAATGCGGCCCATCCGCGGGCAGATATCGATTAAGGTCGTGCTAGAGGACAGCTCGCACATCAGTGCGCGGGCTAACTTCTGGTAAGAGAGGCTTTTATCTAAATGCAAGGCAAAGCATTGCTTAGTCATTTGGGCGCGTAAGCTTGCAGCATTGCCCCTGTAGATAATCTTGCCTTGTTTAATAAAGATAGTGAGCGAGCCCTTTTCTGCTTCATCAAGATAGAGCGAGGAGAAGAGACAGTAGTTACCGCTTTCTTTAATGTAATTCTCAATGATAGTCCATAATTCGCGCCGCGAGAGCGGGTCAACACCCACCGTTGGCTCATCAAGTAAGAGTAATTGCGGCTTAGCACTTAAAGCACAGGTTAAGGCCAGTTTTTGCTTCATACCGCCTGAGAGTGAGCCGGCCTTATAGTTCTTGAAGTTATATAGACCAACCTGCTTGAGTAAGTCGTCAAGATAAGCATTGAGTGCGGCCAGGTTCGTGCTATCTGCGGCATTCGCTGTAGCTGCTGCATCTGCTTGGCTTGCCGTTGGCCTAGCTGCAGGGGGCAGGCCAAGAGCCTGGCCTTGGGCCTTGCCAAGAGCATGGCCTTGAGCATTGCCATGGGCCTTGGTTAATTGGGCTACATCGATATCGCGGAGCTGAGAAAAGAGCTGGAGATTAGCGCCTACCGTTAAGTCTTCGTAGAGACCTAGGGTTTGCGACATGTAACCTATAGGGCTACTGTGCCCATCGCTTGATAAGTTTAAGGTAACCGTGCCCCGATCGGGCGCTAACAAGTTAGCAATGATACTTAATAGGGTCGATTTGCCCGCACCATCAGGGCCAATGAGAGAAATTAAGTGATGCTCGCTCCCTATTTCGAGAGAAAGATCATCTAAGGCCACAATAGTGGAGCGGTCTTCACGCTTAAAGCTTTTGCTTAAATGGGCTAAAGATAAAAATGCGGTCATGACGATGCTCCTTAGTGCGGGGCGGAGGCTGATGCATTGGTGGGTCTGTGTTTTGGCTACCACAGTAGCAGCGGCCCTAGCGCCGCTAGCAGGGCAGCATGGCTATGGTGGTCATAGTGCTAGTGGGGCTAGAACTGTGTGGTTCTGGCGGCGCCGGCCAATAGTGCTACATGGCTCTAGCTTCTAAGGCCAATAGTACTGCGTGGTTCTATCTTCTAAGGCCAATAGTACTGCGGGGCTCTAGTGACATAGGGCACTAGTGCTGCGTGGCGCTAGCCTCTAAGGCTAATAGTGCTAGGTAGCACCGCGCGGCGGTTACAAACACAGCGCCGTGGCGATAGTGCTCTGTAGCGGCGGTGACGGTATAGCAGCAGTGTTCTGTATCTACGGTACTCTATAGCAGCGGAGCCAGTATAGCAGCGGAGCCAGTATAGCAGCGGAGCCAGTATATCTGGGGCTTAGTATTACTGTTGCTTACTATTATCAGGGGCTGTTCCCACTAAATAGACCGTAATTGCCTGACCAAAGCGCAGCTGATGTGATGTATCAGTGACCTCGACGCTGACTTCGTAAATGAGGTCAGCTCTTAAGTCCTCGGTTTGTACACTTTTAGGCGTAAACATAGCGGTAGGGCTAATAAAGGAGACTTTACCGACAATTGGTTTGCTATAAGGGATAGCGACACTGACTTCCTGGCCTACTTTAATCAGGCGCAATTGAGCATCGGTAAGATAAATGCGGATCTTTTTATGCTCTTCGTCAGTGAGAGCAAAAATGGTCTCACCAGCGCCCACAAAGTCGGAAGTCTCGTGAGTACGGGAGCGAATAGTGCCCGAGAATGGCGCGGTAATGACGCCTTGGTTTTTGATTTGGTAATTAAGGTAAGCCAGCTGTTGGCGACAAGCCGAGACTTTAGAGGCTTGGGCCGAAATAATTTCCTCACGGTAGCCACGCTGGAGCAGGGCTAATTGGGCTTCTGCTTCAGCTAAAGCTGCTTGAGCTTCTGCAAAGCTGGCTTTGGCACTATCAAAGTCCTGTTGCGATACAGACTTGCTCTTTAAGAGAGATTCATTACGGTGGTAGGTAATTTCAGCGAGATTGACCGCTGCTTGGCTTTTGGCCACATTAGCTGCGGCGGTGTCTAACTCTTCTTTTAAGTAGCCATTTTGATATTGATCAAGCAGAGATTGCTCGGCCTCACATTGATCGTATTGGATACGCATTTGGTGCGAGAGCTCGGTGTCATCCAGGCTGGCTAAGATATCTCCCTGACGAACCTGGGCGCCCTCATCAACGTTGAGCTTAATAATGCGCCCTGCTCGTTCAAAAGAAAGCAGGCTATCTTTGATATCAACAGCACCATGAGCCCGATTAGGATCAAGATCTTGATGCACAAATAGGGCATAGACAAAAGCCATGACGACGATAATAATCACAGCTCCTACGAGTACTACTTTCTTCATTGTTTGGCCTCAGAAAACCTGAATCTAATTAGGCTAAATAGGATCAACATAGGATCAACCTATTGCTCTAACTCCCACCTATATTTGTGCTTGCTTAATTGTGAGCTGCCTTCAGGATATGGCGCCTATCTTGATGCTAGTGCGGCTAGCGTTGCTATCTGGCTACTAGAGCAGCTATCTGGATGCTAGCGTTGCTAGCGCGGTGCTTTATCTTGCTACTTGAGCTTGCTGTTTTTTTCTGAATACTTGATATTACTACTAGCGGTTTGGGGGCTATAGCGCTAGTCCATCTCTAGCTTTAGTCTTACTTATGCTAGTTTTACTTAGGCTAGCCAAGCTCATATATGGCTAAGCCAGGCTCATTCATCCCTAGTGCTACGCGTAATCTTTGTGTCTTTATCCTTAATTGGTTGATACTTGCTCCTGCCTAAGGCGTGCGCTCTGTTAAGAGGGAGTTATGAGCCAAGATCATGCCATCTGCTAAGAGCGTGCTGCTTTCCCAGAGCATGCTCTCAGCTAAGAGCGTGCTGCTTTCCCAGAGCATGCTCTCAGCTAAGAGCGTGCTTCTCTCCAATAATGGGCGCTCAGCTAAGAAAGGTGCTTTCATTCAAGAGCGATGTCTATTTGCTCTCATCATATCCTATAAAAGCTTCAGGAGTGCAGCGACATTGCACGCAATTATGCACCTATTAACAAAATATCTCGGAACTTGCCCTATCATGAAGCTAGTACCGTGGGCTTCTAGCTTGGCCGGAGTAAGTAAACCTCAGAGTGAGGCGTCAAACTTAGCGCCTGGCTCTCCTTTGGGTGGGGTTAATCCGTATTTAGGGCTGCTGCTTGTAATCTACTACGGTGGCCATTACCCACCATGGGGTGATGACCCGAGATATAAGCAATTTCTAGCAAGAATAAGTTTTTAAGAAATGCCTTTGCTAATGATAGTAATCATAAGGATTATGGCTTGTTGGTAGGCAAAACTGCTGGGTACGCCATTACGAGATTAAAAGCGGCCAAAGAGATGGCTACCGTAAGGAATTAAAGACGCATGGTCTAGTTTTAATAAATAAAGGCGGCAGGTGGTGAGAAGCTAGAGGGTAGTGAGGCTTGGTGGGGAGAAGCTAGGTGGTAGTTAGGCTAAGTGGGGAGAAGAAGTGGCATAGCTGCAATCTAGGGGAGTTTGCCCGAAGCAAAGAGGTAGTGGAGGTGTTTAATAAGCCCCATTGCTGGGGCTTAGGATAGAGGAGCCTTGAGCGTGGTAAGCAGCTCGCTATTAGCGTGGTAAGCAGCGCGCTATTAGCGTAGCTAATGCTGCGTTATGTGCATGGTTAGACCAGCTGACTCGTAATCGTATTCATAATGGTAATCATGACTAGGGAGGTCAAGATAGCGATAGTCACTAAGTCCGCAGATTCCTCTGAGTACTTAGGGATAGCTTTCATCGTAAAGATTGGTGCTAATGAGGTCATTGGGGCCATCAGAATGATCATGATGATAATTCTAACTTCAGCACTCATTGGCACAAAGAACCAAACAGCTGTGGCTAAGAGGGCACAGGAGACATAACGGATAAACCAGGCTTTCACCACGCGCTTGAATTGAACCCAGCTAATCTTAAAGCTCAGTGCAATGCCGATAATCATAAAGCAGAGTAGGGTATTAGCACCGGCAATAGTCTTAAATGGCACTAAAACAGGGTCAGGGAGAGTAATACCAAAAGCCGAGAGGCAGATAACCAGGGCATAGACATAGAAAGGCAGAGATTTGGACATCTCTTTAAAGATACTCTGAAGATTGATTTTTTGCTCGGGGAAGTGCTTGCGGTTGAAGTAGAGTGCTAAAGAGTAAGCGCCACCAAAGCAGAAGAGGGCATTGACCACGTCAAACATACATAAAGCTAAGAAAGCCTTAGGAGTCATGGTGCTTTGCATGAATGGGATGACGAAGTTACCAATGTTAAAGCAAGTGGTGTTTAACATATTAAAGACGCGCACCTCAGGATCTCGGCCTGAGATAAAGAAGCTAATCATTAACAAGATAAAGTTAGCTAAAGCCGAAATACCCATTACTCCGATTAAGGACACATCAAAGCCAATGCCGTTAGCGGAGGTCAAAATGGCGCAAGGTAAGGTTAAGTACATTACCACATAAGCTAAGCGTTTCGCCGTATCGATATTAAGGAGCTTCATGCGCTTAAACATATAAGAGACGATGATGATCGCCATCACGCTCAAGGCATTTAAGAGAGCATTTTCCATGGTTTTAATGGTACCTCGTATGGTCGTTCTGCCTCAGCGCTATCACAAAGAGCAAGTTACCTATCTATGTTAGCTCATGGTCTTAGCCCTAGAGCTTATCTAATTAAGCTAAGGTTCTTATCCCTAGAGCTTATCTATGTTAGCTAAGGGTTTTATTCCCAGAGCTGATTCTAAGCACTTAACTTAAGTGCAGATAGGGTTGGCTGTGGTAAGTAAATATGTCACAAATTAAGAGCGATGGAGCGTGGTATTTAAGTAGGCCAGGCAATGTAATTATGTTGTTAGGGGGCTTTTAAGTGAGCTTTTGAGAACTAGATTCAGCGCTCAGAGCTCTTAAGAGCTATGCATAGCTTGTGAAGCTCTTGATGCTTGTGAGGCTCTTGAGAACTCTTAAGAGCTGTAATTAGCTTGAAAGTCTCTTGAGAGCTCTTAAAGACTATGTATAGCTTTTCTAGCGGTAACGCTGCCAGTTACCGACAAGGCGCCCCTGGTAAACCTCAAAACATGAGCATAGTTGAATTTGCTGCGCTGGCGCTGGCTCTCCCTCTATGGAGGAGTAGACCAGCGCACATTACACCAGAGACTTTGGCTTTATTGTGCTAGAGCTTCCTTGCTTGAGGGCAGATTCTATCTATAGAGCGATCTTTATCTAAAACCCACATGGGCACGAGTTTTTTGGAGGTTGCATTATAGAGCCATGAGATATGCTCTGTGGTAGCCTTAGCTACCTTTACATCTTTAATAAGTGAACCCAATTCTTACAAAAAAAAGCTAAGCCTTGACTAGCTTTACCAGCTTCATAAGACCTGACTAAGCTATTTCTCTAGGGTTAGCTAAGGAAAGTACCAAGCCTCAGAGAAGTCGTGCCAATGTAGGTAAAAGGTATCCGCTATCTATAAAGAGCTCTCTATCTAAAAGGATGGTTCTATGATGTTGAGCTATATACGGATACGTTAGCAATTAAACTGACCTGGTATAACCTCTGCTATGGCTTAAGTTAGTCTGGATACCAGAGCTTAGAAGTTTCATCCTGATTTAGAGCGTAAAAATAAAGGATGCAGTACTTGCCCAAACTAAGCAATCATCCTGACAAACATCCCGAAAAATATCCTCTATCGCGTGTAGTTTGTTGATAATCGGCGCGAGGCTATATTAGCGCTATACCTGCTCTCTTGCACTATAAGTAAAAGAAAAGATCTAGGCTAGGCTAGCAAAACGCTTATTTATGGGGCATTATAGCGGGGTGAAAGCCTAAACATCGTGATTAAGTGCCCTAAAATAATCCAAAATAATGAAATTTTTGCAGTGACTGCTGTAACTATAAGCACTGCCTAGAAAGGCTAAGACTAAAGAGATAAGCAAAGAGCACATCTACCTAGAGCGGTGCTGCGCAAAGAGCATATCTACCTAGAGTGGTTAAGCTAGGAAAACTAAGCTAAGACTAATCCCTCTCTGCCCAAAGCTGTTACCTACATTACCTCAACTTCTCTGAGGTTTTACTACTGCCTTTGCTAGACCTATAGAAATAGCTGAGTTTGCTCTTATGAAAGAGGTAAAGATACAGCAAAGCTGTAGCTATTCTTCTTAAGAATTTGTTTTGCTTTTTAAAGAGCTAAACTTAGCTTAAGTCGTTACAGAGCTTGTTTGGTGGTAGGAGAACTGTAACCTGCAAAAACTCATGCCAATGAGGGGCTTTGCCCAAAGCTTTAAAGTTTGCTGCTATGGATGAATTTCTTTCGAGGAGGAAAAGGTCAGGGCAGTTAAAGGACAGTGCAGTTAGCGGAAGACTCAGGGAAAAGAATGACCGCCTAGACCTAGGAAGTATATCGGAGCACTATGGCAACAAGAAAGAAGTAGTTCAGGCACTACTTAAGATGGAGCAACAATCTTGACGCAATGAGCACTCCAGATATTACAAACTAGCAAGTTTTGCAGCGATCTGTGTTTTTCTTTGGTTGATATTTCGCCTAGGTCGCCCCAAAATCTTGGTAAATTTAGCTTGGCTAGTTCTAGGAAGTCATTAATGGCTTTACTAGCTAAAAAAGGAAAGAAGAATCTAGCTAGTTCGGCCTAAGTAAAGCTAACCAGCAGTATGTTTGGCTTGGCTTGGTTAGCTTGGTGGGACTTAGATTATCTTGCTTTCTGATACTAAAGGAGATAAATCTTAAGCCCCTTGTTACCTTGATGCCCGGCAGGGTAGCAATACGGTGATAGATCATGTGGTTCTTGTCTCAAGACAGATGAAGTGCTGCTCACATGATTATAAAAAAGCAGAAGCAGAGGCTAAGCGCAGATGCTACTTGCATATGCCTACCGCAGTGGCTAAGCGCAGATGTTAATTACAGATGCGCATCTTATCTGCTAAGCGCAGATGGGCTTCTTAGCTCTATGTAACTAATCTTTGCTAATTTTAGCTAAGCCTAGCCCACTGTAACTAATCTTAGCAACGCGGCGAGGCCTTTAGCGATTAAGCACCTTAGGCTGCCCTTGATCATGTTCCATGGTCTTGTTGTTGAGCACAAAGAGGTCAGCATTAATAAAGTCCACGATCTCTTCGCAGGTGTTACCAATGAGCGCAGCGCCTAAGCCCGAGCGGCCTTGGGAACCAATAAAGACCGCACTAGCATTAAGCTTTTGGCAGAGCTTTGGTAAAACATCATCAGGCATACCCTCAGCAATGTGGCATTGCTCTTCAGGGATGTTGTGGTGCTTAGCAAAAGCCAAAATACGGCGGCGATGCTCCGCTAACACGCTCTCAGCATACATCTCAGGCGAGTAATTAGGCACTTCCAGCATTACGGTTGGTAACACTACGGGCGCGCTATTAATGAGGTGAATCTTGTTCTTGGTAATGGTCGCAATCATCTGCGCCTCACGGAGCAAGAGCACATTAGCCATTTGCTTGCTATCGGAAGAGAAGTCGAGGGCAACCACAATGGAAGTATTCTCATTCCAATCATGCTCTTTAGCGATAATGACAGGAATAGTGGCATGGCGTAGTAAGTTCCAATCATGTGGGGTAAAGATGATGGAATCGAGAATGCCATGGTGGTTGACGCCCTTGATGAGCAGGTCGTAGTTACCGCTATTGGTCTCTTCGATCATGCCTTCCGAGATATCACGCACCCACTTAACTTTAGGGGTCAGACGTAACGTCTCTGGGTCAATGCCTATATGTTGTTCAATGCAGGCATCAAGGAGGTCATCTAATTCTTTACGGGTTACTTCCTCTACGTCCTGGTGGGAAGAAGCTTCGCTCTTTTTGCTAAGGAAAGGAATATCGTTAGAGTAGTCGTAGATCAAGCGCAGGGCAGTAATAGTGACCTTAGGGTTAAAGCGAGCGATTTCGAGGGCACGCTCTAAAGCGAGCTGCTTATCTTTCTTGGGCTCAATAATGACTAAGATATTGTTGTACTGTCTCATCGATATGACTCCTTACCCTTGGCTAAAAGTGGGGCTCGATCAGGCACGGGCGGGCACAAGCATTAGAGGTAGCGCCTATATCCTATAGAAAACTCTAGGACAAGTAGATACGCTGTCGGTGCAGATAGCGTAGTTTGACTAGAGCAATGAGGATAATGGTGCTGATAAATACCTGCTTGAGCTTCATAAGGCCGCATGCATTACAGAATGGTTCTAGCCATTACTCATTACGAACATGCTATGACCAGGTATTTGCTTTCCTCTCATTATCTTGCTTGCAGGTAGAAGATATCACCTGGCAACAATCACCCTAGATTGCATCTCAATCCTATTTTGACTTGAGTGCTGTAAGCTTAGTGTTAGCACTAAGCTTTAGGGCTAGGTTTAAGATCTTACTAGGTGTAAGGGGATCTCTACTCTGTCTGATACTCCATAGTGAGAGATGACTATGGATTTCTATATTCTTATCTTAAGACAATCTAAGCCCCTTGAAATGATTTTGTTATGACTAACAATACAATTTGTGAGCTATTGCGAAAAATGCAAAGCTGATGCGTTTTTACGCATGGTTATACCTAGCTTTTGCTAGGAGCATCACAGTAACGACGCAAAAAATAAAAAAGGGTGATAAAGAGGTGAAAAATATGCGGTTTTTCCGCCGTGGCTTTAAGCTGTTGCCTTCCTGCATTTGCTTTCTCGCAACTGCTTTAAGCTGTAACTTATAAGTAGCAAGCAAAGCACTGTATCTTATAGACAGCAGTAATCGCAGAGCCGTGGCGACATTGTGGTAAGAGAGGATAGCAGTAGGGAAGAGATGAGATGTTGGGGATTGCCATATCCTGCAAGCTTGGTAGCTCTCCTGAGGGAGCAAGGCATCACAGGGGAGCAAGTAACCGTAGAAAGGCAAGTCACCGCAGGGCATCAGGCTAAGAGAGATTGAGCACGCTATGCTCGAGGGGCAAGCCAAGATGGAATGGACACACTAAGCCCGAGGGGCAGGCTAATCTTGCCCGTGCAAGGCTATTGCCGCCGGTGTGCGGCGGCAGTTAGCGGATATGGTGGTGAGAGCCATGCTGGTAAGCCCTCCACATGTAATATCAGTGGTTGTAATACCAGCTGGTGCTAGCTAAAGCGGTGGCTCTGTGCTAACGGAAGCTAGCGTGGAAGCAGGTAGTTGCCTGGCGGTGACAGTAGCGCTAATAAGGCTTAAAGCGGTATTACATCTTAAACTGCCGTGGACGGATACCGAGAATGAGGCAGCAGACTGCAAAGATCAGGGCACCACCGATAATGAGGGCAGTTAAGTAGATTATAGACATGAGTGTAGTCATGTTAATCCACGCGGTAAAGTCAGGCGAAAAGTAGCGTACTGCCCCCGCCATCACTAAAGAAGAGATAGCGATTCTTAAGATAAAGAAGATGGTAGTAGCACTAATCTTATAAATATTGCGTTTATGTAAGAGATAGAGCAGCTGACCGGCATTAACAAAAGCTGCCAAAGCGGTCGAAAGAGCTAAGCCGATATAGTCGAGAGGCCAGACTAAGATTAAGTTAAAGCAAATGTTCGCAGCTATGGCGACTACGGAACAGCGCACCGGGGTTTTGGTGTCTTGTAAGGCGGCAAAGCCCTGGACGAGTACACGTACCAGCATAATTGCAGCTAAGCCCGACACTGAAGCTAAGAGGGAGTAAGAGCTTAAGAGAACATGTTCTTCGGTAAAAGCCCCACGCATAAAGATAACGCGCAAAATAGGCTCACGTAAGGCAATGATACCTAAAGCTGAGGGAATACCTAAAAGCAAGACTAAGCGAATACCCCAATCAAGCGTCTTTTCATAAGTGGCATGCTGGGTATTGATATCAACTCGTGAGAGGGCCGGCAGAATTACAGTAGAAATAGCTACGGCAAAAATACCGATAGGAAATTCTAAGAGACGATCGGAGTAATAAAGGTAAGAAATCGAGCCGGTAGCGAGGAAAGAAGCTAAGACGGTATTAACTAAGAGATTAAGTTGACTTGCAGAGACACCAAAAAGCGCGGGCAGCATCAGAGTGCGAATGCGTTTAACTCCAGGATGGCTCCAGCCCCATTGGGGACGCACTAATAAGCCTAAGCGATAGACAAAAGGTAATTGAAATACCAATTGCACCACGCCGCCTACCACCATACCGAGAGCTAGGATGACATTAGGGTCAGGAAAATGAGGGGCAATGAAGTAGGCTGTAGCGATCATCACTACATTTAATAAGCATGGGGTAATAGCTGGGACGGCAAAGCTGCCATGGACATTTAAAACGGAGCTACTTAAGGCGGTCAGAGTGATAAAGAAGAGGTAAGGGAAAGTAATTTCCAGAAGGAAGCTAGCTTCCGTAAACTTATGTGCATCCGGCGTGTCGTTTAAATAAGCCTCAAACCAGCCCCAGCCAAAGATCGCCGTGACTACTGGGGAGGCGATCATGCCAATTACCGAAATAATGAGCACAATGAGGCCGAGGGTACCGGCACTTTTAGCGATAAGAGCGCGGAGCGCGGTGCTGTCTTCCTCTTTGGAGCATTTGGTGAGCACAGGGACAAAGGCCTGGGCAAAAGCACCCTCAGCAAAGAGGCGACGAAAGAAGTTAGGAATACGGTTGGCAAAGAAAAAGACATCAGCCATTAAGCCTGCACCGAGGAGCTGGGCTATGGCAATGTCGCGGATCATGCCAAGGATACGAGAGAGAAAGGTGGCACCAGCGGTGACCAAGCCAGAGCGCAACAAGCGTGGCTTTTTAATGACTGCATTTTTCATGAGCGTCATTTTACACCGCTGCCCGGACCCTTACTAGAAAGAGCTAAACATGCTGGTGTGATTGCACTAGCCGGAGCTTGCCTCGCTGCGGCAGCTCGCTTTTCAGTGGCATACCGTGCTTGCAGCGGCAGCCCGCGCCGGTAGCGCGAGATTATAGCAGCGCGAGCTTATAGCAGCGCGAACTGATAGCAGCAC